>Ga0105046_10000881_pt1 | contig 44058 bp, 24 predicted proteins | sample MAT03_FD_78385 | JGI IMG/M metagenome (GOLD analysis project Ga0105046, IMG submission 78385) | Freshwater microbial communities from Lake Fryxell liftoff mats and glacier meltwater in Antarctica - MAT-03 (megahit assembly) | ecosystem: Environmental > Aquatic > Freshwater > Ice > Liftoff... | reverse complement strand
TCCTGTTGAGCGCAGCGAAACATCTGAACAAAAAGCCTCGATAACCAATGCACTTGTGAACCCTATGAGGCCTATCGGCCCCAGATGTTTCGCTGCGCTCAACAGGACACCCTGCTTGGGGTTGGAGAAAGGAATAATAAAGGAAATTAGTTCACTCAATTAGTTGATCAAACCCCTCTAAAACCTCCTAAACCTCCTAAACCCCTCTAAACCTCCTAAACCCCCTAAACCAACACATATCAACCAAACCTTCTTCAACATAAAAGTCTAATCCGCATGATCAGATTATACCTTCTTTTTTGCTTATTCCTGTTCGGCAGCGTGCTTCCTGGCCAATCGCTCTGGTCGGATGTTCCGCAAAATGCGACACTTCCCACCGGCGAACGCCGCATCGTACCCGAACAATACCGCCTGGTGCGGTTTAATCTGGCCACGCTTCAGTCCCTGTTGGCTACAGCGCCGGAACGGTTTGGTTCAGCCGCTAACGGCGCCGAAATCATCCTCGAGGCGCCCATGCCCGATGGCAGCTCCGCCCGCTTCCGGCTTGAAGAATCGCCGGTAATGGCGCCGGATTTACAAACCCGTTACCCGGAAACCCGTTGTTATACCGGGCGGGGCATCGACCATCCTTCGGCGATGCTCAAATGCGACCTGACGCCCTGGGGCTTCCATGCGATGGTCCGTACGGATGGCGCTAATACAGTGTTCATCGATCCATACGTCCAGGGGAACACCGAATTTTACGTCGTTTATTTCAAAAAAGATTACCGGCCCAGCAAGGATGACGCCCTTTTTACCTGCGACACGCAGGATGACGACTGGCAGGCCATCGACCCTGCGGGCGACGGACAAACGCCTGAATATCAGGGAGATTGTATGCTGCGGCGTTACCGGCTAGCCCTGGCCTGCACCGGCGAATACGCCGCGTTTCACGGCGGCACGAAACCCCTGGTGATGGCTGCCATGAACACATCCATGAACCGGATAAACGGCGTGTTCGAGAACGAGTTTGCCGTCACCATGCAACTCGTACCCAACAACGATACGCTGATTTATTTAGTTGCCGCATCAGACCCCTATACCAACAACAACGGCAGTACCATGCTGGGGCAAAACGTAACCACCTGCAACGCCCGAATCGGCCTGGCCAACTACGACATGGGTCACGTGTTCAGCACCGGCGGCGGCGGCATTGCCGGCCTCGGCGTAATATGCACCAACAGCAAGGCGCGCGGCGTAACCGGCAGCGGTTCGCCCGTGGGCGACCCCTTCGATATCGATTATGTAGTGCATGAAATGGGGCACCAGTTCGATGCCGAGCATACCCAAAACAACAACTGCAACCGCGTGGCCGGCTCTTCGATGGAACCCGGCAGCGCGTCGAGCATCATGGGTTATGCCGGTATTTGCAGTCCCAACGTACAAACCCACAGCGACGATTATTTGCATGCAGTCAGCATGCAGCAGATCAACGCCTTTATTACCAGCGGCTCGGGGAACGGTTGCCCGGTAAAAATCAACACGGGAAATAGCAATCCCACCGTGAGCGGTGGGGCGGATTTCACCATCCCGAAATCCACCTATTTCGCCTTAACAGCCACTGGCAGCGACCCGCAAAACGACGTGCTGACGTACTGCTGGGAACAAATGGACCCCGAATTTGCCACGATGCCACCGGTTTCAACCAGCGCAGGCGGGCCGCTGTTCCGTACCTTTGAAGGCACGACCTCGCCGACGCGTTATTTTCCCCGTCTGAGCGATATTGTGAACAATGCGAATCCTACCTGGGAAAAACTGCCCGCCGTGGCCCGAACCCTGAAATTTCGGGTGACCGCGCGCGACAATAACCCTGTCGGCGGATGTACGGAGGAAGATGATGTGGTGGTAACCGTAGCGGCCAATGCCGGACCTTTTCAGATCACAGCGCCCAATACCAACGTGAGCTGGTTCGTCGGTCAGCAAAAAACGGTGAGCTGGAGCGTAAACGGCACCGACCTGGTCCCGGTAAACTGCGCCAACGTCCGCATTTTATTGTCGACCGACGGCGGCTTTACCTACCCGGTGGTGTTGCTCAGCAGCGCTCCCAATACCGGAACGGCTCAGGTGCAGGTTCCGAACAACGTGTCGAATGCCTGCCGAATAAAAGTGGAAGGGCTCGGCAATATTTTCTTCGATATTTCCAACCAGAATTTCATCATTCTGTTGCCCCCGATGCCTACGTTTACCATGACCCCAACGCCCGACAACCTGGAGGTCTGCGCGGGCAACGAGGCCACATTCGACCTGAGCCTGGTGGGCCTGGGCGGCTTTACCGGCACGGTGCAACTCAGCGCATCTGGCCTGCCGCCGGGTGCGAGCGTAGACATTTCCCCCAATCCCGTAACGCCCGATGCCGGCACAACCGTGCTTATTTCCGGATTGACGCCGGCCATGGCGGGCGTGTATACCATTGCCGTGCAAGGCACTTCCGATACCCTGACCCAAACCGCGCTGGTGCAAATGACCGTGTTCCCGGGGCAACCGTCCGGTCTGGCAACAGCCTTAAACCCGGCCGACGGTGCAAGCGCCGTCAACGTCTTCGCGCCGCTACAGTGGAGCGCCGTGGCCTATGCGCAAACATATCTCGTCACGGTGGCCACCAACCCGGGTTTTGTGCCCGGCTCCGTCGTATTTTCCCAGACCCTGAGCGACACCAGCATATTGGCGCCTGGTTTACAGTCGAGTACCGTATACTATTGGCAGGTGCAGGCGCTCAACAACTGCGGCGCCGGAAACTTGTCTTCAGCCTTTAGTTTTCAAACAGCGGGCGAGGATTGCGACCACGTATTCAGCAGTTCGGATGTGCCGAAAGTCATCTCGCCAGACGTTGCGGGCACGACTTATTCCAGCCTCACCATCCCAGATAACGCCGTTATTGCAGATGTAAACGTACATCTGACGGCGAGCCACAGTTACGTAGGCGATTTGAGCGCAAAGCTCATCACACCCACCAGCCAGGAAATTGCCCTGTTTGACCAGCCCGGCGCTCCGGAAACTGATTTTGGCTGCCCGAATGAAAACCTGGACCTGGTTTTCGACGATGCGGCCGTTTTAACGGCGACCGACCTGGAAAATACCTGCGATCCCACGGGGATCGCTTTGCAGGGCGCCTTTAAACCCATCGGTGTTTTATCGGTGCTGAACGGACAGAACATTGGGGGAAATTGGCAAATAGCGGTAACGGACAACGCGGTGGATGACGGCGGCGAGATCACTGCCTGGAGCTTGTCGGTTTGTTATCCGGCGCTCATATCGCCCGGCAGTTTTATCGTTCATGCGCCTTTGAGCGTTTCCATCGGCGGCAACGGCGCCGTTACGGATGCCTACCTGGCGCTGAACCTGTCGGGCACGGCGGCGCAAGGCGTATTCACCCTGCTGGCCCTGCCGCAGCACGGTATCCTGAGCTTGAGCGGCGCACCGCTCGCAGTGGGCGGCGCCTTTACCCAGGCGGATCTGAATGCGGGTATTTTGGTATATACCCACAACGGAGACAATGCTTTATCGGATGATTTCCACTTTGACGCCTTGGATCAAAATAACGCCGCCTGGATACACAATGCGGTGTTCGATATCCTGATCATCCAGAATAACCTTGCCGCGACGGCCGTTCAAACCAAGGACGTTTCCTGCACGAACGGCGCCGACGGCGAGATTACCGTGAGCGCTTCGGGTATGGACGGACAGTACCAATACAGCCTGAACGGCGGTCTGCCGCAAAATTCCGCTGTGTTTGGCGGTCTCGCTCCAGGTACTTACACGGTGGTGGTGAGCGGGCAATACGGCTATACCGTCAGCTCCAATGCAGTGACGATTGGCAACCCGGTTCCGGTCGTAGCTTCCACCTCTGTGGCTGTCGACGCCGTCACGGTAACGGCTTCGGGCGGCGCGGGGGGCTATGAATACAGCCTGGACGGCGTGAATTTTCAGCCCGGCAACCTGTTCGAAAACCTGGCCAATGGCGTGTACACGATGACCGTGCGCGACGCTAATGGTTGTACGGCTACTGCGGAAGCCATCGTGGCGGTGAATACCCTGCTCGTTACGGCGGCTATTGGAGATCCTGTTCTTTGCGCCGGGGGCAATAGCGGCAGTATTTTTGTCAATGTAGGCGGCGGACAAGCGCCGTTTACCTACAGCCTGAACGGGGGCGCTTTTCAAGATGAAAACATTTTTGCAGGATTACCCGCCGGGACGTACACCGTTACGGTACTCGATAATGTTGGTTTCCAGGCTGTTACAAACCAGGTAACGCTCGTTGATCCACCGGCGATTCTGTTGTCGGCCGGTGTCAGCCTGGGTACGATCACGGCAAGCGCTTCCGGGGGAACCGGGGCCTTGCAATATAGACTCGACGGGCAAAATTTCCAGGCAAACCCCGTATTTCCCAATCTGCCGAACGGGGTGTACACGGTTACCGCCCGCGATGCGAACGGCTGTACGGTAAGTATCCAGGTGACGATCGACGTGCCGGCGCTCGGCCTGAGCGCTTCGCAGACGCAGGCGATTCTTTGCTTTGGTAACAGTACCGGAGCGATCACCTTAACGGCTTTCGGCGGTATTCCGCCGTATTTGTTTAGGCTGGATGCCGGCCCCTACACCAGCGGCAACGTATTCGGCGGACTACAAGCAGGTTTTTACACGTTCACCGTGATAGACGTGATCGGTACCGAAACGAGTTTAAGCGTAATGGTCGACGAACCGGCGTCGCTGGAAGCATCGGTCGCGGTGACGAACAACGATGCGACTGTGACGGTTACGGGCGGGACGGCGCCGTTTACCTACTTATTGGACGGCCTTCCGGTTACGTCCTTTGAAAATCTGGCGCCGGGCACCTATAGTTTGCTGGTCACAGATGCCAACGGTTGCGTAACCGGTGTTGTGTTTGAAATTAGCGCAAATCCGATTCTCCCAACGTTTTCCAGCATCAGCCCCGTTTCCTGTGCCGGCGAATCTGATGGATCTGCAACACTTTGCGTATCAGGTGGTTATGCGCCGTTAACGGTTTCCGCTTCGCCCAATCTGGGTATTCAAACCATTACGTTGGGTACTCCATGCGCTTTCAATGTGGCATTCGATCAGTTGCCGCCCGGCATGTACCTCGTGACGATCACGGATGCGGAGGGTTTTTCCACGGAGGCGTCTTTTTTGGTAAATGAACCGCCTGCCCTGACGGCTTCGGCCTCCACCAACGCCAATTCGATTACCGTGACAGCTTCGGGCGGTTCAGGTGCGCTGCAATACAGCCTCGACGGGGTGAATTTTCAAAGTTCTTCCACCTTTAGCGGTTTGCAGAACGGAACCTATACGGCCACCGTTCAGGACGCCAACGGCTGCACGACAACGGTAGAAAACATTGTGGTACAAACAATTCGCACGGTGGAGGCGGGAACAGCCTGGGGCTTGTCCGTATCGCCCAATCCGGGTTCGGGCCGTTTTGTCCTCAACATGCAACAGGCACCAGCTTACTTAGAGGCAGCGTTGTACGATGTGGCCGGCCGTTTCCTGCGAGATTGGCACCTGGAAGCGGGCGGCAAGGAATTTAGCACCGTGCTCGATTTACAGGATTTGCCGCAAGGCGTGTATGTTCTGCGGCTGACAGATGGTACGCATTGGGGCGGTGTGCGGTTGAGCGTGGTGCGGTAAACTTAACGGGGGACTCATGTTTGTCCGTCCTCCACATCCATTCGTAGAAAAAAAACATCCCCAGCTTGCATGGTAAGATATTTTTCAAATAACTTTGCAAATCAAAGTAATTTTTAAAACACCTTAATATGCAACCGATCGACACAACACCGGAAAATTCCTTCTGGCAACGCCAGGCCATTACCATCAAAGGCATCGTCATTTTTATCCTGATGCTGGTTTTGCTCATCCCCACCTCCATGGTGGAAAGCCTGATTTATGAACGGGAAGGACGGCAGCGGGAAGCAGTGGCCGAGATCAGCGGTAAATGGGGGCAAAGCCAGACCATTTCCGGGCCGGTACTGGTTATACCTTATCAAAAATTCGAACGCGGCTCCGACGGTAAAATGTTTGGCCGGGATATCCAGTACGCCTATTTCCTGCCCGATCAGTTGACCATCAACGGTACGGTAAATCCGGAAAAACGACACCGGGGTATTTTTGAAGTCGTTTTGTACAGCACCAACCTTACCCTGGAAGGCAGTTTTCCGCGACCGGTGCTGGATAAGATGATCCCGGAGGGCGCGGTGGTGTATTGGGATAAAGCGACCTTAACCTTGGGTATTCCCGACCTGCGCGGCTTGAAAGAGCAGGTCAAGCTGCTGTGGAACGAACAATCGGCTTTGTTCGACCCTGGTATTCCCGTTCCCGGGGTGGGCGGGAGCGGTATCAACGTGCCGCTCGTGTTGTCGGCCAACGATCCCGCCGTCCATCATTTTCACATCGACGCCTCGCTAAAGGGTTCCGGCGCGCTGTTTTTTACCCCGCTGGGTAAGGTAACGGATGTGAAACTGAGCTCGCCCTGGCCCGATCCGAGTTTTACCGGCGCCTTTTTGCCCGATGAAAAAAACCTCTCTTCAGCCGGTTTTGAAGCGTCGTGGAAGGTGCTAAACCTCAACAGAAACTATCCTCAGCAGTGGACGAGCGACCAAAACATCGGGTTTGATGCCAGCGCTTTCGGGGTGGATTTCCTGTTGCCCATCGACAATTACCAGAAATCGACGCGTTCGGTGAAATACGCCATTTTGTTCATCGGCCTGACCTTCCTGACCGTCTTTTTTGTGGAAATGGGGCAGTCGCGGCCGGTGCATCCGTTCCAGTATGCTCTTATTGGCCTGGCGCTGGTGATATTTTACACCCTGCTGGTGTCCATTTCGGAACACCTCTCCTTCAACCCGGCTTACGCGATTGCTGCGGTTATGACCGTCGGCCTGACCGGTTTATACGCCCGCTCTCTGTTCAATTCGGGCAAAATGGCCCTGCTGGTGAGCAGTACGCTGACCATATTGTACGGCTTCCTGTTCGTGGTGCTGCAACAACAGGACTATGCCCTGCTGATCGGCAGCCTCGGCCTGTTCGTGATTTTGGCGGCAGTGATGTATTTTTCGAGAAAGATTAGTTGGGGGGAGGAAAGGGGGAATTGAATCTCCCCAATGACTTATTCACCCTTCCAAACCGCCGTTTTTATCTAAAACCCTCCGCCTGAAAAACGTTCATTAGCCGATTGCCCGCGCCGCTTGCATTTTCCGTCCTATTTTTACCGTTCCTTTCACAACGATATCAAGGACTTATCATGCGCAACAAACTCTTTCCGCTGTTTTCCATCCTGTTCCTGGGCCTGTCTTTATCCGCCCAGCAAGCCATCACCCTGGAAGACATCTGGCAAAAAGGCGCCTTTTCCACCAAAGGCGTACCGGGCTTTAATTTTCAAAAAGACGGCGTGCATTTTACCCGTCTGAACGGGGGTGTCATCGAGCAATACGACCTGCGCAGCGGCGAAAAATCGGGCGTACTGTTCGATGCGGCCGGGGTAAGCAGCACCGCGCCGGACTGGACTGGTAAATTTGACGGATACGTGTTCAGCAGCGACGAATCGAAACTGCTGCTGACCACCGGCACAGAGCAGATTTACCGTTGGAGCAGTCGATCGCAACACTTCGTGTACGATACCAAAACCAAATCGCTCACCCGCCTCAGCGAGGGCCCGAAACAACGCTACGCCACGTTTTCACCCGGCGGCGGCAAAGTGGCGTTCGAAATGGAGAACGACCTGTATTACAAAGACTTAAGTACCGGGGAAACTACCCGCGTGACCACCGACGGCCGCATCAACGCCATCATTAACGGGGCTTCCGACTGGGTGTACGAGGAGGAGTTCGAGCTCGTCCGTGCCTTCGAGTGGAGCCCCGACAGCACGAAACTCGCATTTCTCCGCTTCGACGAAAGCGAGGTGCCCGAAATGACCTTAGATATGTACAAGGGAGAAGCGTATCCTGAAGCGGTGACTTATAAATATCCCAAGGTGGGCGAAAAGAACGCGGTCGTTACCGCCTGGATACACGAGCTCGGCAAGGGTACCAAAGAAGTGAAAACAGGCGCGAAAGCGGAGGATTACCTACCCCGCATGCAATGGACGCCCGGCGGCAAACTCTGCCTGACCTGGATGAACCGCCACCAAAACGACCAAAAATTACTCCTGGCCGACCCCGCAACCGGCGAATGCAGCGTTTTGTTGGAAGAAAAAAACAAATACTACCTTGATTTACAGGATGTTATCTTTTTGAAAGACGGTTCAGGTTTCGTTATGCAAAGTGAAAAAAGCGGCTTCAACCACCTGTACCTGCACGATATGCAGGGCAAACAGGTTGCCGCAATCACCAATGGCAACTGGGACGTGACCGGCTTTTACGGGGTCGATGAAAAAAACGGGCTGGCGTATTACCAAACCGCCTGCAAGGACCCCATGCACCGCGAATTGTATTCGGTGAAACTGAGCGGAAAAGGCCACAAGAAAATTTACAAAAAAGAAGGCGTCAACAGCGCGCAGTTCAGCAGCACCTTCGATTATTACGTTCGCTCCTACTCGACGATCAATACGCCACCGGAATATGCAGTTTGCGACCGCAAAGGTAAGGAAATCAGGCCTTTGGAACAGAATGCCGACGTGCGCGCCAAACAAGTGGAGTACGGCACAGCGCCCGCCGAATTTTTCGATTTCAAAACCTCCGAAAACGTGTCGCTCAACGGCTGGATGATCAAACCCGGCGATTCCAAATACGCCGGCCAAAAACTGCCCGTGCTGATGTTCGTGTACGGCGGGCCTGGCAGCCAGCAGGTGCTCGACCAATGGAAAGGCGCCAATTACTGGTGGTTCCAGATGCTGGCCCAACAGGGTTACGTGGTGGCCTGCGTCGACAACCGCGGCACCGGCGGCCGGGGCGAGGAGTTCAAAAAAATGACCTACCAGCAATTGGGTAAACTGGAAACCATGGACCAGATTGAGGCCGCCAAATACATGGGAACCTTGCCCTTTGTGGATAAAGACCGGGTCGGAATCTTCGGCTGGAGCTACGGCGGCTATATGTCGACATTGTGTATGCTGAAAGGCAACGACGTGTTCAAAACGGGCATTGCCGTGGCGCCGGTAACCAACTGGAAATGGTACGACAGCGTGTACACCGAACGCTATATGCGCACCCAGGAAGAAAACCCGCAGGGCTACGAAGAGAATTCGCCGACCAACTTTGCCGACCTGCTCAAGGGCAATTACCTGCTCGTACACGGTCTGGCCGACGACAATGTACATTTCCAGCATACCGCCGAAATGGCCAATCGCCTCATCGCCGCCAACAAGCAGTTCGATACCATGATTTACCCCAACAAAAACCACGGCATGGGCAATGCCAAAATGCACCTCTATACGCTGATGACCAATTTTTTAAACGAAAATTTGAAAGGCAAACCGGCTGCGGAAGGGGTGAAACCGTAAGTGAGGAAGTGAGGAAGTGAGCGTCATAAGAGGGAAATTACCTTCAATTCCTCAATTCCTCAATTCCTCACCCGCACCGCCACAAACAAATTCCGCCCGGGCGCATTGATCCCGGAAGCAAACGCGCGGTACTGTTGATCCAGCACATTATCCACCCCGGCTTGCAGGGTGAAATAATTGCCGAAGCGATAGCTGCCGCGCAGGTTCAGGGTCATCCAGGCCCGGGCGCCCTCGGGTGGCGCATATTGCTGGTTATCTTCCCCTTCCTTGTTGTATTGATCGAGCGGTTTTTTACCGTTAAACAGCACAAAACCTTCCGCCGTGGCGCGGGTATTGTGAAAACGCAGCCCGGCGCGGCCGTACAGCGGCGGGATATGGTCCAGCGCCCGCGTGGAATCCGCTTCCAGGATACGGCCATTGGTGTAGCCGATTGACGCATACCCGGCCAGATTGCCGAGCAGGTCGGCTTCCAGATTGGACGTGTAACCCCAGAGCCTTGACTTGCGCTCGTTTTGCGGCGCCAATACACGGCTGAGCACCCCGTCGTACAGCACCGAATCCTGGCCGTTGAACTGGAATACGCCGGTCACAATGGCATCGCGGAACAAGGTCCCCCACACCACGTTTTCCCAGCGCAGCCGGTCGCTGACGTTGAGCGTCACGTTGAAATCGAGGTTGTAGGTCCTTTCGGGTTTCAAATCTGGATTAGGCGCCACCAGGCTGCCTTTTTGCGAATCGAACACTTTAGTCAGGTCGTCCATGTTCGGAACGCGAAAACCGGAAGCAGCGTTCATTGCCAGGTGCAGGATGGAACCCTGCGGGTTGTACAGCAAACCGAGGCTGCCGGAAAAGACCGGATTGCTTTGCGTCAGACTGTTGTACGGGAACGGATAAAAGGTTCTGTCGACAAAATTAGCGTTCAATCTGGAAAAACCGGCGCGCAGCCCTTCGCTGAACGACCATGCGCTTCCTTCCCGAACCCTCCAGCGGTGTGTAGCATATAGCGCCGTATTCGTCATGGTGTTCTTTCCGTCCGGATACCGCGTACTTTGGGATAATATGGTGTCCTTGACGATGTCTTCCCGCTGGGCTGTGGATTTCACATCGTTGTATTGCCCGTCAATTCCAAGATGCAGGTTTTGCAGCCCCCACGATTTTTGCAGATCCGCCGTCAGGCCGAGCACGTGCACGTTTTCAACGCGGTGGCTGATGCGCGGCGCGCCGAAGTTGCGGTTATGCCGGCTTTCTTCAATGCCCTGCCAGCTTGCGATCATCTGTAGCTGATCGAACCAACCCAGATCCTTTACGTCTACGTGGTAAGCGGCCATCAGGCGCTCCTGCGGTCCGTAATACCACTCCGCCGAAGCGAGTCCTGCACTGCCCGGATCGGTTAGCCGGTCGTAGCGCGGAACATCGGACGAGCTGCTGTATTGCACATTGATCAGATGGCTGACGCGCTCCGAGGGACGGTACAGCAATTTTTGCAGGAGGTCGTACTGCCGGTAGCCGCTGAATTTCTGCATGTAGGGATCGGAATTCCGCACCAGCGAATCGCGGCCACCGATGCGTTCCACATAAAAGTTGCGCAAACCGAAATCGCCTTTGGAGCCGGCCTGTTCGCCCATGCGCAAATCGCCGAAATCGCTGAGGGTGAAGGATGTCAGCGACCCGAATTGATGACCGCCGAGGCTGATATCCGCATGCACCGTCTTTTCCTCGTTGACGCTGCCGTAGCGGGCAAATGCGCTTCCGGTTGTTTTAAATCGTTCTCCGGATGCGGCCAGCACCGGATTTTTGGTATAAAAACAAATCGCGCCGCCGAGCGCATCCGTACCGTACACCGTAGAGGCTGGTCCGAAAATCACTTCGGCGCGGTCGAGCGCGGCATTGTCCATCGTAATAATGTTTTGCAGGTGCCCCGCCCGGTATATGGCGTTGTTCATGCGCACGCCATCGACGACCAGCAGGATGCGGCTGGCTTCGAAGCCGCGCAATACCGGACTGCCGCCGCCTTGCTGGCTTTTTTGCACAAAGGCCACGCCGGAATTCGTGATGAGGTCGGCCGTTGTCTGGGCGTTCATCTGTTCAATGTCCGCGCGGCGCAACAGTGCGATTTGTTGCGCTACATTTTTCCGGCTTTCGAGTTCTCTGTTGGCAGAAATAAGCTTTTCCCGGATAGGAACGGCTTCTAAAGTGGTGTCTGCATTGGTCTGCGCTTCGGCATATAAAGCGGAAACGGCCAATGCGATGCATAGGAGTATGATCTTTTTCATTAGAAATTTTTCAATTGCTATAGGAACGAGTGGCTATACCCGGCCTGCATTTCACAGCCGTGTATAGCCGATTGCCTGCCGGAACGCGGCCGGCGAGGCATCAAAACACGTAATTAAGAACAGGCAGGATATGCTTCCGGCGGTAAAGCATATAAATCCGGGACGGCCTGCCGCAGGGGCATCAAATACGGGAATGCCCGGGCTTCTAACGCGTTTTCCTGCGCCTTCGGTAAATGAGGCGCTTGCGGAGTGAGGTAGATCAAACCAAGCAATTGGGCCAGCCAACTCATTTTCGGCGCTCCGGACGGTTTACCTGCCACCGGTGCGGCAAGGCGCTCGCCAAGGGTTTTCAATAAAGATTCTTCGTGTTTGTCGTGGTAAAGCGTCAGCGTCACCGAATCGCCGAAGGACGTTTCGCTGCGGATATCGTAGAGCCTCCCCTCGTGCCGGATCTCTTTTTTATCCATGCGGCGGGTGGCCAGATCAGCGGCATGTATCGTCAGCGATTGTACAGGAGTATCGGTATGGATAATTGCTATCCGCGCCTGCTCCCGTGCGTTCGATTGGGCCATACGCCAGACCAGCAGCCATCCGGCCGATTGAAATCCCAACAAAGCGGTTAGCACCAGAATGCTTCCCGTTTGCGCACGACGCAGCATTGAATACACGATCCGGTAAGAGTTGTCCTACAGCAAAGGAAATGAAAAAGTGGCTATCGAAAAACAAAAACAGATATGGGGGCGCTGCTTTTTTATGGCTAAGGGGCAACAGAAGTGCCGGTTTGAGTGTTAGTGCGTTCGTGGGTAAGCGAGTCTTAAATACTTACGCCAGATAAAATCCAGGCATCGTAGTTTTACAAATGCTAAAACGATTTTATCGAAACCCCATAAACACATAAACACAATACGCAAAAATGTCAAAAATTTGGTTTTGGTTTCTACCTGCGCTGGCGTTATTTGGCTGCAAATCTTCGGAAAAAACGACGTATTCGCCCGAGACGATCGTGCCGACCGAAAATGCCCTGCTTTGGAAAATAAGCGGCAACGGTCTTAAAAAGTCTTCTTACCTGTTCGGAACGATCCACATGATCCCGAAAGATGAGTTTAAACTGAGCGCTGCAACCTGGAGCGCCCTTGACAATGCCAAACGGGTCGCCTTCGAGATCGATATGAAGGAAATGACCAATTTTCGCACCCAATTAGGGTTGATGACCAAGGCTTTTATGCCCGGCGGAAAAACCCTGAAGGACCTGCTGACGCCCGAGGATTACTTGTTCGTGCGGAAAAAAATGGATGAAAAAGGCCTGCCTGCCGGTATGTTCGAACGGATGAAACCCATGTTCCTGAGCACCATGTTTTCCAGCGGAGAGGACGCCGGCGGCAATCCGATGGAAGGAAACGGCGACATGACCTCGGTGGAGATGGAGCTCTACCGCGCCGCAAAAAAACGCGACATCGAATCGGCCGGACTGGAAACGGCGTCCTACCAAATGGCCATTTTCGACAGCATTCCCTACGAAGCGCAGGCCAAAATGCTGGTGGAAAGTTTGCGCAGCACCGATACGGACCATTCCGGAGAAAGCGAATTGGATAAAATGCTTCAAATGTACCGGAACCAGGATATCACGGCCATGCAATCCATGATCAGCGGCGACGAATCGGGTATGAGCGATTACGAGGACGTGCTGCTGAATAAACGCAACCGCAACTGGATTGCTGTCATGGGCCGGTTTATGAAAGATAAACCGACCTTTTTTGCGGTTGGCGCCGGGCATTTGGGTGGCCCCAGCGGCGTGGTGGCCTTGTTGCGAAAGGAAGGGTATCGGGTGGAAGCGGAACTTTAAAATTTGCGATATCCGATTTACGATCTCCGATTTACAATTTCCGATTGTCGATGACATTGTAAATCGGAAATTGTAAATCGGATATCGTAAATTTTATCCCTCCTTCCAAATCGCCCCGCCAAAACGATCAATATACAGCCATTTATGGTCGCGGGTAACCAGGGCCAGGCCATCCCGAAATGGTTGAGCCGACTCGTAACCGGCGGGAATGGCAATTTTTCCCTCGGTATCGATATACCCCCAGCGGCCGTTGATGCGCACCTGGGCCAGTCCGTCGGAAAAAACACCGGCGTCTTCATACTTGGGCATGATCACGAGTTTGCCGGCTTTGTCGATATAACCGTAGGCGCCGTTGATCTCTACCAGGGCCAGACCTTCGCCATAATCGCCCGCCAGGTCGAACATCGGTTCGACGGCCAGTTCGCCGCTTTGGCTGATGAAGCCGTATTTACCGTCGCGGAAAGCCAAGGCCATGCCATCGTAAAACGTGCCGTGGGCATGTCCGGGTACAAAACCGAATTGAGGCTCAATCCGCTCCCGGCCGCTACGGTCGATCAGTCCCCAACGCTCCGCCCGGATCACTACGGCGACCTCGCCCTGAAAAGCATGGCAGCTATCCCAGGCCGGTTCGATCACGAAAGCCCCGCTTGGATCGATAAAGCCGCATTGCGCGTTTTTGGCTGCAGGCGCCAATCCGCCGCTGAAGGCATCGGCAAAATCAAAGACGGGTTTGAGGACAAATTGCCCGGAACGGTCCAGAAAGCCGCTTTTGCCGTTGAACTGCACGGCGGCCAATCCTTCCGAAAAATCGCCGGCGGCCTCGAAACGCGGCGCGACGACTTCATTGCCCCGCCGGTCGATAAAGCCCCAGGCATGTACGACCTGAACCCGGGCCAATTGTTCTTCAAAATTACCGACAAACCGGTACAGGCGTTTGAGCAAGGGCCTGCCCAACATATCCATCGGCGCCCATTGGTCGTTGATGCGAACCTTGGTCCAGCCGTTGTGGAAAACGCCTACTTCCAAAAACTGCGGCTCGATGACGAGCTCGCCCCCGGCATTCATAAAGCCGAAGTAGCCGTTTTCGCGGATTTTGAAAAGTGGGGAATGCATGAATCGGAAAAATTAGATGCCGGGGCCGGATGCTGGTTAACAAAAGGCAAAATTAGGATAATAACCACGCATTTATTACCCCGCGTCGAAACTGACCACAACCCGCTTGGTTTTGGGGTGCGCCTGGCAGGTAAGCACATAACCGGCCGCTATTTCATCGGGTTCCAGGCCGTAACAAACCTCCATAACAGCCTCGCCTTCCAGGATTTTGCCCTTGCAGGTGCAGCAAACGCCGCCTTTGCAGGAAAAAGGAAGGTCGGCGCCAGCGCGCATAGCGGCGTCCAGCAAGGTGCTGCCGTCAGACGGCAGGAGGAAATCGAATTGCATGCCGTCCTGGATCACCGTGATGGAGGCATCGAAACTGTCTTTTGCGCTTCTACGGCTCGCCGACGTTAGGGGTGCTTTTTTTGCCCCGGCAGTTGTAAACAATTCGAAATGAATGGCTTTTGGGTCGACGCCCAGGCTTTCTAAGGTCGACTTAAGGTCGAAAATCATCGTTTCGGGACCGCAGAGGAAAAAAGCGTCCACTTCGGTGGGCTGGAACAGCAGACGGCTGTAAGCGCGGCATTTTTCCCCGTCGATACGGCCGAAAAACAGCGGGCTGCCCAGCGATTCGCTGCTTAGCACGTGGTGTACTGCCAGGCGCTCCGGGTACTGGTTTTTAAGCGTTTCCAATTGTTCCCGGAATACGATGTGGTCAAAGCCCCGGTTGCCGTAAAATAAGGTGAAATGGCTGAGCGGCTCCTGTATCAGCGTGGTTTTCAGGATGCTCATGACCGGAGTGATGCCGCTGCCAGCCGCGAAGGCTACGTATTGTTTGGCATTGGCGGGGTTCAGTTCGGTAAAAAAGCGCCCCATCGGCGGCATAACATCCAGCACGTCGCCGGCGCGCATCTGTTCATCGGCGTAGGTACCGAAAAGGCCTCCTTCCACTTTTTTAACGGCTACCCGCAAGTCGTTTTCGTGAACGCCGGTACAAATCGAATAAGCCCGGCGTACTTCTTCGCCGTTCAGGGTGGTGCGCAGCGTAAGATATTGTCCCTGGGTAAACCGAAACGTTTCCCGGAGCGACTCGGGCACCTCGAACGCAATCGAAACGGTATCGAGTGTTTCGCGGCGCAGTTCGCGCACTTGTAAAGGGTAAAATTGAATAGACATTGGTCGGGCGAAAGCGTTCTGAATTGCGGTTTGAATTTCTCCAAAAGCGAAAAAGTGTACCCCGCAACCGATGGGAGTACACTTCCTTGCAGGGCTTAATATGCCAACTGCTACTGTAAATTACCCATTGGCTTTAGGCCAGGGCATTCACATGACGCGTCAGGCCGCTTTTCAGGTTGGCTGCCTTGTTGCGGTGAATGTTGCCCCGTTTTGCCAGGCGGTCGATCATGCTGATGACTTTCGGCAAAAAGCTGGAGGCTTCTTCTTTTTCTTTCAGTTCGCGCAGGTTTTTGATGGCCGTACGCGCTGTTTTTTTGTAATAACGATTTTGCAGACGGCGCTTATCATTTTGACGGATGCGCTTCAGTGCAGATTTATGGTGTGCCATATTGTATAGCGTATGTATATGCGAATGTTAAAAAATCAGGTAGTTTTCTTTTTGGGCGGGCAAAGGTATTACTTCTTCCTGGAAAAAGAAAAGACAAGGACTAAATTTTTCTTTTTTCTGAACGCAGGGGGGCTTATTTTTGCGCCTTCGCGCCGGCCGCAACTTTTTTGAGCCCATTTCGTTTCCACACTTTTGCTCGAGCACTTGATTTTGTAGATAATACGCAACAATGAAAGATTTTTCTGCTGTTTCCAACGCCCACCCGGAATACATTGATTCAATGTACCGCTCCTGGCTTTCCAACCCCGCTTCGGTGGAGAGCGACTGGCAAGCGTTTTTTAAAGGGTTTGATTTTGCGCTCGGCGCAGCCAATGGCAATGGCAACTTTACCCGCCATAGTCCGCATGGCGAAGGCGGGGCTGAAGGAGACAGTATTGATTTAAATAAGGAATTCGGCGTAGTGGGGCTGATTCACGGCTACCGCGACCGGGGTCATACTTTATCTACGACCAATCCGATCAAACCGCGCAAAGACCGCAAACCGCGCCTCGACCTGAGCGATTACGGGTTGTCGGACGCTGATCTGGATCAGCGCTTTGCCGCAGGTTTTGAAATCGGCCTGCCCAATGCCAGCCTGCGCGAGATCTTAGACCACCTCAAAGCGATTTACTGCGGCAACATCGGCTTCGAATGCACCCACGTGTTCGATAAAGCCAAACGTGAATGGCTGCGCCAACGCATCGAAAACCGCAACCTGGCCCCGGATTTTGGATTTAACGTTGAAAAAAAGAAACGTATCCTTGAAAAATTGAACGGGGCTGTGGGTTTCGAACAGTTTTTGGCCACCAAATTCGTGGGCCAGAAACGTTTCGGCCTCGAGGGCGGGGAAGCTACCATTCCGGCCCTCGATGCGATAATCAACAAAGCCGCTTCCGGCGAAGTACCGCTGGAAGAAGTGGTGATCGGTATGGCCCACCGCGGCCGGCTGAATGTGTTGTGCAACATTGTGGGTAAAACGTACGAACAGATTTTCAGCGCATTCGAAGATAAAAGTATCCCCGACCAGAGCTTCGGTTCGGGCGACGTAAAATACCACCAGGGCTATTCTTCGCAGATCGCGACCTCCGGCGGTAAAAGTGTGTACGTAAAATTGTTGCCCAATCCCAGTCACCTCGAAGCGGTCAATCCGGTCGTGGAAGGGTTCTGCCGTGCTAAACTCGATATACTGTATGGCAGCATGTACGACCGCGTGTTGCCCATTCTGATCCACGGCGACGCGGCGCTGGCCGGCCAGGGCATTGTGTATGAGGTCACCCAGATGATGTCGCTTAAAGGCTACAACACCGGCGGTACGATCCACCTGGTGATCAACAACCAGATCGGTTTTACCACCGACTGGGAAGACGCCCGCTCCAGTACCTACTGCACGAGCGTGGCCGAAGTGGTGCAGGCGCCCGTGTTTCACGTGAACGGCGACGACCCCGAAGCCGTGGTATTTGCCGTTGAACTGGCTACCGAGTTCCGGCAGATGTTCAATACCGATGTTTTTATCGACCTGGTTTGTTACCGCCGCAACGGCCACAACGAAAGCGACGAGCCGCGTTTTACCCAGCCGGCCATGTGGAAGATCATCGAAAAACACGACGATCCCCGCAAAGTGTACAGCGACCAGCTGGTGAAACGCGGGGACGTGGATGAGCAATTGGCCAAAGACATGGAAGCGCGCTTTAAAGCCGATCTCCAGGCCCGCCTCGACAATGCGCGCCAAAACCCGCTCCCTTATACCTATCAGGAGCCGGAATTAGCCTGGAAAGCCCTGAAAAAAACGAACGACGACGCGGATTTCCAGGAAAGTCCCGACACGGGTATCCCGCGTCCGGTCATCGACCGCATGCTGAGCCACCTGCTGTCGTTCCCGGAAGGCTTCACGCCGCTTCCGCAGATCGCCAAACTCACAGAGACCAAAAAACAACTGGTGGCCGGCGGTAAAATCGACTGGGCGCTCGGCGAATTAATGGCCTATGGCTCCCTCCTGCTCGAAGGCCGCGACGTACGCATGAGCGGTCAGGACGTCAAACGCGGCACCTTCAGCCACCGCCATGCCTGCATCATAGACGCAGATAACTTTCAGGAAGTCAATCGTTTGGATGGCCTGAGCGACAAACAGGGAAAATTCCGGATATTCAATTCCCTGCTCAGCGAATACGCAGTGCTCGGTTTCGAATACGGCTACTCCTTGTCTACACCGGATGCTTTGGTGCTCTGGGAAGCGCAATTCGGCGACTTTGTCAACGGCGCCGGCACGATTATCGATCAGTTCATTTTTGCCGGGGAAGCCAAATGGCAACGGATGAGCGGTTTAGTGCTGCTGCTGCCCCACGGTTACGAAGGCCAGGGCCCGGAGCACTCTTCGGCCCGCATGGAACGTTTCCTGCAAGGATGCGCGGAAAATAATGTGACGATCGCCAACCTCACCTCGGCCGGCAATTTTTTCCACCTGTTGCGCCGCCAGCAGATGCGACGCTTTCGCAAACCTTTGATCGTGATGTCGCCCAAATCCACCCTGCGCCCGCCCTACAACCTCGGCGACATCAGCGAACTGGAAACCGGCAACCGTTTCCGCGAACTCCTCGACGATGTGCAGGCTGAACCGAAAAAAGTAAAAAAACTGCTGGTTTGTAGCGGGAAGGTGTACTACGACTTGCAAAAACGCCAGCAGGAAGAAAAACGGGCGGATATCGCTATCCTCCGGCTGGAACAAATTTATCCCTTCCCGAAAGTGCAATTCGACGCGCTGCTGAAAAAATACAGCAAGGCCGAACTCGTGTGGGTGCAGGAAGAGCCGTTTAATATGGGCGCTTGGGGCTATTTGGCAATGAGCCAATCCGAATACGGCTGGAAATGCGTGAGCAGGGCGGCGGCGTCTTCTCCGGCAACGGGATTTCCGAAGAAGCACGAGATGGAACAAAAGGAGATCGTGGATCGGGCATTCGGGGGGGCGTAACAGTCCCGGCTACCACCTCGCCAGAAAAAACAGATTTACCATTCGCCCCAACAAAGTGCGCTCAATCGAGCTGACCCCGTACCGTGGTTCGCCGTTGCTGTCATAAGTGGTTTCTACAAAAAACGCGCGGCTTTGCAGATTGGGCTGGTTGTAAAAATTGAAAATGGACAAGCCTATCGTGCTCTTCATTTTGCCCGCTTTAAATTTATACTCCGCGCTGAGATCCATGCGGTGGTAGTCGGGCAAACGGGCGGTGTTCCGGGGCCCGTAATCCACAAAGCGGCTTTCCGTTCCGTCGGGCTGAAGTTCGGTGCGTATTCCGACGGGCGGGGTAAAAGGCCTGCCGCTGTGGAAATTCCAGGCTAAGGAAATCGACCAGTGTTTCCAACTCCAGTTTTGGGCCCAGCTAAGCGCATGCCTTTGGTTGTAATCGGTAGGGAAGGCTACGCCTGCATTGAGCGAATCGAAGCGTGCCTCCGTGCCTCCCGTAGTATAGCTGAGCCAACTGGTGTAAACGCCCCAGCGTTTGCGCAGCAATATTTCCAGTCCGCCGGCGCGTTCTTCGCCGCGGGCATTTGCAGATTCAGGTTGTCCGTTGAAACGCAGGTTCAGGGCCGTGAGCGGATTCAGATATTTGCCGTACATCTCCATATCGAGCAGCCAGCCGCCCTTCGATAAAGCAGCCCCGAACGACATCTGGCGGTTTTCAAGCACAGGCAATATGCTCTTATCGTCGGAGGCCGTGAACCAGGCTTCATTGTTCAGGCCCAGTTCATTCGGGATAAAAGCTTTGCGCATGAATTGATGGAATACTCCGGCGTTTGCTTTTAACCGAAAACCCGGCAAGGGCGACCATTGCGCTGAAAAACGAGGCTCCCAATACGAGCGAACGGCATAATTAAAGGTGACGTTGCGCAAACCGCCTTCTATGCTCCAATGGGTGCTGTCTCCCAGGCGCCATATCGCATAAACAGCCGTCTGGTTGGACGGCCTGTCGACCGACCATTCCCGTTCATCCTGTTGGGGGAGATTGCTTAAACGCTCCAGAAAAAAATTGGCTGTCCGCACCGATTGAAACCCGAATCGAAATTCCTGCCTCGGGCTCACCCGCCACGCGTTGTCGAAGCGGAACACGCCCTCATTGATTGCATTTTCCTGGTATTGAATGAGTTGTGGAAAGCTGGCCGTATCGAACGAGCCGGCATAATTGTACAAACTGCGGTAATAGCTGGCAGCGATCTGCCATTCGCTGTGGTAATTTTCCGTCCATTGCCGTTTCAAACGCATACAAATGCCGGCATTGCCCACCTTGACGGTATCGCCCCCGGCGTAATAAAAACCCCAGTTGGGAATATTGGCATCGAGGCGGTATTGCAAGAGGTCGGAGCCGACATACGCGCTGTATTCGAACCGGGTTCTCGAAGTGGGTTGCCAGAAAAATTTGAAGTTGGCGTCGCTGAAAGCGGAGGTCGGTTGGATGCGGATGGCGTGCAGCAATAAAGTATCGCTTTGCTGGGTGTTTTGGTCGTCGCGGATGCGCGAGTTTTGGGTGGCGTACCCGAATAATTTTTGGTACGCTTTGTTTTCAATCAGGTCGGAAAAAGCCCAGCGCGCCGCGACCAACACCCCTGCTTTTCGACGGAATAAGGGCGTTTCAAAGGAAAAATAAGCGCTGACGAGGTTAAGCCCCACAGAAAACGTCGGCTTTTCAAGTGCTCTCGGCTCACTGCGCATATCGATGAGGCTCGAAACCCGCCCGCCCTGGTCGGCGCCGAAATTTCCTTTCCACACGTTCACCCGGTTGACCACATACGGATTCAGGGCCGACACGACGCCGAACAAATGGTCGGTATGATAAATCGGAATACCTTCCCAAAGCACCAGGTTCTGATCGCTGCTGCCGCCGCGCACGATCAGTTCGCCGGCTTTGTCGCCCTCCGCCGTGATGCCGGGCAGAAACTGGATCATCCGGAAAGGATCGGGTTCGCCCAGGCCGGGTACGAAACCGCCCCGGTCGGGGCGAATCTTGCTTTGGGCTTCCCCCTCAGCGGGCAAACCGACTGGATCGAGGGCGCGGTCGGTGACGATGATTTCCATGAGCGCCCGGGTATCCGGCCGGAGCAGCAGCTCCGGGCAAGTGGTTCTCCGGAGTTTTCTGGCTGGCAGACGCAGGCTTTGGTAGCCGAGGTAGCGGAGTGTGACGGTATCCATTTCGCCTTTTTCTACCGTGGTTTTTATCGTAAACCGGCCGTCTTCGGCACTTTGGACCTGCAAACGGCTTTTTTCGGCAAAAACAGACACGTAGGGAAGCGGCTCGCGGGTGTCGGCATCCAGCACCCGGCCGCAGAGGATCAGTGGTTCGGGTGACGGCGGCGTGGTTTCGCCGCGCCGACGGATAATGACATAGCCGCTGCGAACGATGTCGGCGATGAGCGGCGTTTCGCGAAGGAGTATGTCGAAGGCATCTGCCGGGGTTTTATTGGAAAAAACGGCGGTGATCCGGATGTTCTGTACCAGCGCGGGGTCGTAGGAAATGCTGAGCCAGCCGGTTTTTTCCAGGGTTTGAAAAACTGCGGGTAAAGGCTCGTTTTGGAAATTTCCGCTTAATACGGACTGCGCCTGCAAACCAAAAGCCAGGCACAAGGCTACGCCGGTCAGAAGCGTTTTTGGCAGGGCAAAGTTGTGTTCCGATGGTGATAATAAGCGGAACAACAATCCGCCCCAAAAGGAAAGCCGCATGTATGCTCGTTTTAGAAGGCAAAATCGGGAAAATATCCGAATGCGTATACTATTTTGCCTGAATGCTTACCTGGTGATTCTGAATGGCATAGTTTGCGTCCAGCGCGCCGCAAATGATTTTCAGCGCGATATCCAGGTTGTTATGCGGAAAAGCGCCGGAAAAGCGGCGCTTCTGCAAGCCGCTAAAGGTTACGTTTACATTGTATTGTCTTTCCACTTCTTCAAACACTTCTTCCACGGGAGCGTCCTCAAAACGACTTTGGCCGTCCACCCAGGCCGGTTTGTTTTCCGTGAGCGGCTGTACCGGCGACCAGTCCTGCACGCCGTGCTGTGCGGCTGCTTTCTGGCCCATTTGCAACGTTTGTTCGTAGGCATCCTTCGACACTGCCCGCACAGACCCGCTGAAGCAGGCCACTTCAAAAACCTGCGACCTGGTTTTAACGGAAAACGTAGTACCCAATACCCGCACCGAACCATTGCCGGATTCAACTTCAAACGGCGCTGCCGCATTTTTCCGGACCTCAAAAAAAGCTTCTCCTTCCAATCGCAGACGCCTTTTCCGCGACCAGTTTTTGCGAAGGATACCGAGGGAGGACCCTGCATTTAACCGAACCGTAGAGCCGTCCGGTAAGTTTATTGTCTTGTGTTCGCCTATCCCGCAGTCGACCACCGTCCAGGGTTCCTCTGCGGAGGGCAGGAACAGCCAGGCAAATATCAGAAGCGCCGCAGACGCCGCAGCCGCCAACATCCACCACATCATAAAGCGGCGGGCAAGCGGCTTGTTTTTGTCTTGTTTTTCAATATTTTGGGAAAATTTATCCCACATCGCCTGAATGTCGGCGCCAGGCAAGGCCAATCGATCCGTCGCCGCTACCAAACGCTGAAAAGCAGGAAAATCCGGATGCCGTTCGAGGGCCTGCCGCTCCTCGTCGGAGAGTTCTGCGCTGAGCCAGCGGGCGAGCAAGGTATCGTTGTCGAAGCGCTTGGTCATTGTACTGTGGTTTAGGTGGTTTAGAAAAGGTTTAGGTGGTTTAGAAAAGGTTTATTGTTCTTTGACTAACAAACTTCGTATATTCTTTCTCATCCCAAACGCTGATTGTCATGTTGAGCGCAGCGAAACATCTGGATACTTGCTCTGATTGGAGGGACATGGAGGCCTCTCTGTCCCGAATTCATTCGGGATTTGCTGCGCTGAACATGACACCGGCTCTTGGTTTGGAGAAAAGAATAATAAAGGAAATTTAGTTTACTCAATTAGTTGATCAAAGAACTATAGCAGGTGGAAAATGAAATGTTCCGTTCAAAAATAATTTTACATAAAACGTTAAGGAGCCGAAAAACCCTACCAGGATGCGGCCTTAATTACTGCGAAAAGTATCTCGGTAGAGATTGGCACTGGCAGCGCCAGCTAAACACGCGACCAATAATCCAGATGACATCGGTTTCCATTCTTTGATAATTGCCTATCTGCATACTTAAATATCCTCCGTCAATTTCCGCAGCTCCACCAGTGCCCCATGCATGCGTTTTTCTACCGCTTTTACGCTGAGGCCGAGGCGTTCAGCGATGTCGGCATAGGTCAGCTTATCGAGCCGGTTCATCAGGAATACCACGCGTTGGTTTTCGGGCAGCCCGGCCAGGGCGCGTTCCAGTTTTTGTTGAAATTCAAGGGTTTCCATCTCGAAATCGGGCGCCGGCACACTGCCGCGAGGCGCCGATTCGGCGGCTTGCTGAAACTTGAAAGTCACCTGCCGGTGGCGGGCTTCATCCAAAAAGAGGTTGTTTGACACGGTATAGAGGAAACTTTTGGCTTTGTCGGGCGGCACCTCCCGGCAGTTTTTCCAAAGGCGTAGAAAAGCTTCCTGGACGGAATCTTCCGCCCCGGCCCAGTCGCCGGATTTAAAAAATACGAAACGCCGCAAAGCGTCTGCGTATTGGAAAAACAGGTCTCGAAAGGTTTCAGGATGACAAGTATCGTGTTGCATAGCGGCGGTGCGAAATTAATGGAATTTTGGTAGGGTAAACAAAAGGGTCCACGTTTTAGCGATGAACCAAACTGCAATACACATGAGTCATGTAGATCGCCGCACTTTTTTAATGCCGCATCGCCGCCCCGAAACCCCACTGGCCCGGCTTCGCTCCGACCTGATCGAGGCCGCGCCGGAAAATCTGGCGCGTTTTGACGCGCTTCGTGCCGCCCGCGCCGCAGCCCCGCCTTTAACCGGCCTGAATCCGTATAACGGTCCCTGGACCCGCGCCGAGGTTATCCACCTGTTGCGCCGCACCATGTTCGGCGCAACGAAAGCCGACGTCGATCATTTTCTGAGCGGCACCCTGGCACAGGCGGTCGACGAGCTGCTGGATGGCGCCTACGTGGTGCCCCCGTTGCCGGTCAACGACTACAACAGCGCCGATTTCACCGATCAGAACGTTCCCTTCGGCGAAACCTGGATCGACGCCGATCAAGACCCGATCGGAGAAGGATACCGGGTGGAAAGTTTACGCGCCTGGTGGCTGCGGCAAATGTTGAAAAACGACCGCAATATCCGCGAAAAAATCACCCTGTTCTGGTACAACCACGTACCGATCCTGTTCTACGACGTATTTTCGGGTGGGCACCTTTACCGCTACCTCGACACGCTGCGGACGAATGCGCTGGGTAATTTTAAAACCATGATGAAAGAAATTACCCTGAACCCGGCCATGCTCTATTTTTTGAACGGGTATTTGAATTCCGACGATGCGCCCGATGAAAACTATGCACGCGAGATCCAGGAGCTGTTCGTGATCGGCAAAGACCTGCCGCAACACTACACAGAAGACGACGTCAAAGCCGCAGCCCGCCTGCTCACAGGCTGGCGAATCGGACCCCTTTTTACCCACTATTACAACCCGAATCAGCACGATACGGATACAAAACAGTTCTCCTCTTTTTACGACAACAAAGTGATTCAGGGGCAAAGCGGCACCAACGGAGGCGAAGCGGAACTGGACGAATTTCTCGATATGCTCTTCGGGCATCCCGAAGCGGCCCGTTACCTGTGCCGGGAAATATACCGGTTCTTCGTGTACCACGCCATCGACGACACGACGGAACAAAACGTAATTGAGCCGTTGGCGCAAATTTTCCGCGACAACAATTACGACATCCAGCCGGTGCTCGACACCCTGTTTAAAAGCGAACATTTTTTTGATATGCTCAACCGCGGGGCGGTAATCAAAAGCCCCGTGGATATGACCACCGGTTTTTTCAACCAGCTCGGCGTCCAGCTGCCTGGCGACGCCAACCTGAGCGATACGTTTTTCATGACGTATGTACTGAATTATTTTATGTTCGAACAGTTGCAATTACCGGGCGATCCGCCCAATGTGGCCGGTTGGCAGGCTTATTATCAGCAGCCTGCCCTGGATAAAATCTGGATCAACAGCTCGACATTGCCCAAACGCGGACAATTCACGGAATTTATGCTGTTTGCCGGGATCAATACCGGCAACAGTTTGGCCATCGCCGATGTGCTCGGTTTTGCCGCCTCGCTCAACAACCCTTCCGACCCCGTGGCCCTGATCGACGAGGCGCACGAATTGTTGTTGGGCCTGCCGGCTTCATCTGTAGTTAAAGCGCTTCACAAGTCGATCCTGCTCACCAATTTGCCCTCCGATTATTACTGGACCTTAGGCTGGAATGCGTATATAAGCAATCCAAACGACCCGATTATCAAAGGGGAAGTGGAAAACCGCCTGAAGTTCCTGCTGCACGTTATTACGCAGATGGAAGAGCATCAATTGATATGAGACAGGGGGTTTAGAGGGTTTAGGAGGTTTAGAGGGTTTAGATTTTGATCAGCAGGAATGACTGACCTAATTTTTTCTAAACCACTCCAAGTCCTCTAATCCACCTCTAAACCGCCTAAACCCTCTAAACCCTCTAAACTTTTTAAACCACCTAAACCACCTAAACTTTCTAAACCTTTTTTTTCAGCAATGAAACGCAGAAATTTTCTCAAAAACATAGGCGCAGGCGTCGCCATGCCCTCTTTACTCAACGGTTTGAGCGTGCGCGCCTACGCAAGCAGCCCGGTGAGCAGTTTTCTCAACGGGCTGACCACCGATACCGACCACGTATTGGTGATGATTCAACTCGCCGGAGGCAACGACGGCCTGAACACGGTGGTGCCGTTGGACCAGTACGACAACCTCTACAACGGCCGCCAAAACGTAATCCTGCCGGAATCATCCTTATTGCCCCTCACCGGTACCGATGTAATAGGCATGCACCCGGCCTTGTCGGGCGTGCGCGATCTGTACAACGAGGGCCGGGTAAGGATTGTGCAGAGCGTAGGTTATCCGGATCCGAATTACAGCCATTTCCGCGCCACCGATATCTGGATGAGCGGGGCCGATTCGGACGAATACGTGCCTTCCGGTTGGGCGGGGCGTTACCTGAATTATGAGTATCCCAATTATCCTGGCGGCTATCCGAACCCCGACATGCCACACCCTTTGGCTATTGAAATCGGGTATTCCATGTCGTTCAGCCTGATGGGGCCGCAGACGGGCATGGGTTTCGTGATCGCAAACCCGGATGAATTTTATAACCTGCTGGCCGGCGTTCAAACCCCTGCGCCGAACACGCCTGCCGGGGAGCAATTAGCATACGTGCGGCAAATTGCCCAACAGTCTCGCACCTATTCGCAAAGCATCCTCGACGCCTCCGCCGCCATAAGCACCCAGCAGGCATATCCGGATACCGAACTGGCCGCAAAATTGAAAATCGTAGCCCGGCTCATTGCCGGCGGGCTCAAAACGCGTCTGTACGTGGTTAGCATCGGCGGTTTCGATACCCACGCCGAGCAGGTGCTGGACACCAACCATACCAAGGGTGCCCACGCCGATCTACTACAGGAACTCGGCGACGCAATCAAGGCATTTTCCGGCGATCTGGACTATCTCGGGGTGTCGGACCGTGTAAGCGGCATGACCTTCTCCGAATTCGGGCGGCGCATGGCCAGCAATGCCAGCGGCGGTACCGACCACGGCGAGGCGGCGCCTTTGTTTATGTTCGGCAAACCCATAGCCGGCGGCATGACGGGTACCACGCCTGTTATTCCAAATATGCCTACCGACTACGACAGCGTGGATATGCAGTTCGATTTCCGCTCGGTGTACGCAACCGTCCTGCGCGACTGGTTCTGTGTGCCGGAGTCCGATGTGCCCGCTATTCTGCTGCACGACGCTCCTTACCTCAACCTGTACGAGCAGAATTTGGCCTGTATATCGACCGCCGTTCACCAGGCCAACCAGGCGGCTGGCGAATCGTTGTTGCGCTGTTCGCCCAATCCGTTTACCACAACCTTGTACATCGATTATCGTTCGGAAGGAGGCCCAACCATGGTACAGGTGCTGGATGCTGCCGGAAAAGTAGTTGCGACGCCGGTATCCGGATTTTCATCTAAAGGAGACTACAGCATCGCCTGGCCTTCGGGGGCCTTGCCAACGGGTACGTATTTTTGCCGGCTGGTGAACGGTGGTCGGCTACAGACGAAGATGGTGGTGAAGGTTGGGGGGTAATTGAAAAATACGCTCCGCCTTTTACCTGCACTCGGGGCAGCATAAAAGACTTGGCATGTATCTTGAAACTGCGTACCTTCGGGAAGTCTCCGCGAAACCAGCCCTTTACGTGCACCATTGGCATAATCCCTCACTTGAACGAAACAGAACTCATCCAGGGCTGTTTGCGCGGTTCGGCGCAATGCCAGCGACAATTGTACGAGCGTTACGCCGGCAAGATGTACGCTGTTTGCCTGCGCTATGCCCGCGCGCCGGCAGATGCGGCAGACATTTTGCAGGAAGGGTTCGTGAAAGTGTTTACCAAACTGGGACAGTTTCAGTTTCAGGGTTCTTTCGAGGGGTGGATCCGGCGAATTATGGTCAATACAGCCTTGCGCACGTACCAACGGCAGCGCTTCGACCAGGAAAGTTCAGGCTATGAGCGGATGCCCGATGCGCCGGTGGATGCAAATGCGATTTCCTTGTTGTCGGAGGCGGAGTTGTTGAAATTGATTGCGCGGCTGCCGGACGGGTATAAAGTGGTCTTCAACATGGTGGCAATCGAAGGGTTTTCCCATGCGGAAGTGGCCGATTTGCTGGGGATACAGGAAAGCACCTCGCGCTCGCAGCTGACCAAAGCAAGGCGCTGGCTGTGTGAACAATTCGACGTATTGCATAAGGTGCGCGAAACGTAAGGAAAAAGAAGTAATAAAAGTCAATAAAGAAATTAAACACCGCAAAATCAGTCCCCAAACCGCCAAAATTGTAGCATAATGGAAGACCCGAATAAAATTGACGACCTTTTACAACGGCGACTGTACGATGCCGAGGTGGCCCCTCCTGCCTTCGTATGGCCCAATGTCGAGCAGGTATTGCGGAAGCGGAAGCGCCGCTTTTTCCTGTGGTTCTTTAGCGGGCTGGGCATAACCCTTGCCGGGCTCGGCACAATCTGGTTGCTCCAGGAAGCGCCCATCGCTGCTGTGACGGACCGGACCACCATCGAAAACAGGGAGATTAATCCTGCTGTTTCACAGGGAAATGCGGGGCAGGTTATTGTTCCCGAACCGGCTATTGCGGAACACGCGCCAGATGCAGACGCCAATGCAAACGTGTCGTTTTCGAATAAAGCCCCTGATGTCCGGCAAGCTAAGGCCCGCCCTCTTCTGAAAGCCTTTCCCGGTTTAGGAGAGGCCGGCCCCGCAGCAGACCCCGCGCCGGGCGCTTCTGTTTCGGCCGATGCTAAAAAAGCCGAAGCCCAACTTGACGAAGTATTAAACCCGGGTATCGCTGTACTGCGCTCCAATCCGCTAAACATAACCGAAACCGACAAACCAACAGATCGGGCAAACCTGGCCGTTTCAGCGCTTTCCCGGCTACTTCCGGAGCCCCTCGCGTATTCAAGAAATATATCCTTGCCGGCATTAGCGCCCATAAAAAAATACAAACCCAACAAAAAAGGTCCGAAAACCTGCTATGATTTTAATAAAAACCCAAATGTCTGGCTGCTCGACGTATATGCCGGCCCTTCTTTTGGATTTAAAGAACTGAACACGAACGATCCCGAATACCAAAATTATCTCCGTCAGCGGCAAGATACCGAACACCGGGATTGGGCCTTCAATGCCGGGGTTCGCGCCACGCTGTTGTTCGACCGCCATTTTATGTTGCGCGCGGGCTTGCACTACGAGCAAATGACCGAAATATTCGAATATGCCGAGCCCAATTCCCTGGAGATCGACGTTACCAGGCGTTGGGATGCCATGAGCGGAATATGGGTGGAAGAGACCACCGGCGTACGTTACGGCGATGCTTTTTTCAAGGCGTACAACCGCTTGGGAATGCTCGATATTCCCTTGCAGGCCGGCATGGAATTGCGCAAAGGCCGCAGCGGATTTAACATAAATGCCGGTCTGTCTTTCAACGTGTTGTTCTGGAAACGCGGCGCCATCCTCACCCCGCAGGGCGTTCCGCGTTACTTTACGCCCGACAATGTAAATTCGGTGGAAGTTTTCCGCCCGCGCACCGGTTTGAGCGCGATGGGCAGCATCCAATGGTTCTATCACCTGCAACCGCGTTTACGGGTATTCGCCGAGCCTTATTTCCGGCAGATCGTACAGCCGATCAATGTAGAAGGTCACCCGATCGGGCAACGGTACGGCGTGGGCGGCATCCGTTTGGGTTTGACAAAAATTCTGGATTAAATTGTTGTAAACAGGCAGCGGCCGGCATACCCGGCGCATCTCGGTTTCATAAGCCAGTTGCCTAACCGGTTTGCCAATAAAAAAACAGTACCCGAAATCCTGATAACCCGGACGCCAAAAACCTAAATTTATCAACATGTTACGATCACGATCAAGACATATTATTTTATTCGCGTTGCTAAACACTCTTGCCCTGGCAGGTGTGTGGAGTTGCCGGAAAGATGTGGACGAGTTTCGTTCATACCCGGCATCACTGGCCGACTTAGATCCGCTGCTGGCACTGGTATCCAGTCCCGATGGGAAATCTACTTTTATGCTAAGCGGGGCAATACCCGATACGGTATTGACTACACCGTCCGGCATACGGGTTTTTCTCACGGATACGGAACATCTTTTCAGCAATGCCAGTGCTGCCCCGGTACCTTGCAGCACCTGTCAAACCTTAAAAATCGAAGTGACCGAGATACTGCACAAAAGCGATATGATAGCGCGCGATATTCCGGGAATCAGTACAGATAATCAAGTGATTGCGAGCGGGGGGATGGTTCTGATCACCGTTTTATGCGACGGACAGCCCTTACAGCTATTGCCCGGCCGCAGCCTGAAAATACAAATTCCAAACACCCTTCAGCAAAATGATTTACTGGTATTCAGAGGGCTTACGCAAAACGGCGTTCTGAGCGCCTGGGAGAATACAGGCGAGCCCGTTTTTCTGGCCGACTGGATATCAACGTCCAGTGGTTTGCCGGTATCTGGTTATGAAATCATTGCTACTCAGGTAAGTTGGGTCAACTGCGGTCATTTTCTGGAGGAACCAACCAGCAGTTTTTGCGTTCAATTGCCTTTGGGCTTTTCGGATTTGAATACCGAAGCATATATCGTTTTTGAAAATATGTTGACGGTCGTCCCGCTTGCCCCGAATGCCGATGGGGCATACTGCTTTGAAAATGCGCCCAAAGGTTACCTGGTGCGACTTGTTACGGTAAGTAAACTGGGGGGCGAATATTGGCTTGGGAATAAACAAACCGAAATCGGCACCAACGCCGGCGTGGATATGGCGCCACAAATAACCGGCGAGCAACAAATTGTAAATTTTTTAAAAAGTTTGTAAGTCCGGTAAAGCGGCCAAACAGCCCCTTTAAAACACAGGTAAACCCCCTGCGATACACACCCGTGTTTAGTAATTTCGCATGAAGCCGAGCTGGTAAAGACCGGTCTCGGCTTTTTGATTGCAAATCATGTTGATTATGTGGGTATAATTGAACAATTTTGCAACGCCAATATATCGGCCATCAGAAGCGCGTAGAAAACTATAAGGCGATGGAAATTTTAACAACCAACGGGATAACCGTCAGCGTAGAAACGCAATACCTGCCCGCACACTCCAACCCGCAGGCCTTGAAGTATATTTTCGGGTATCATATCACCATCGAAAACGGCTGCCCATACACAGTTCAGCTGATGCGTCGCCATTGGGTCATCAGCGATTCCAACGGCATATTGCGCGAGGTGGAAGGAGAAGGCGTCATCGGGCAACAGCCCATCCTGGGGCCGGGAGAGAGCCATTCATATTCTTCTTTCTGCGACCTAATGACAGATATGGGCAAAATGGGTGGCACCTACCTCATGATCCGCCACGACGATGAGACTTCTTTTGAGGTGTCTATTCCTGAATTCCGGATGGTGGCGCCGTTTAAACTGAACTAAAATATCCCCTTTTTAAAGAAGCGTGGATTGCCTGCCGCAAGCAGGCGCTCGTACCCGAGCCTCCGGATTCGGATATGTTGTGCATGAATGTAAAATTTGTACAAAACTCCCCAGCTTCGCCCGGCAACGAAGCGGACAAGTATAGTATCTTGCCAGGGTCGCGTCTGGTGGCGCTAATCCCATTTTCCTACGATTTTCCCAACTAAATTAAACGATGCAACGTATGAAGAACCGATACCTGCCGGTCTTACCCATTTTACTGTTTTTTTTATGTTTAAAATCCCTGAGCGCCCAAAACAATGTCGTTCAAATCTTCGGGCCGAGTTTTCTTTGCCTGGGCGCCTGCGATACCCTGACCGCTGTTGTCGGTGGTCAGCTTCCGGTACCCTATACCTATTTATGGAGTATTTCCGGGCCGGGCGGTTATACCAGTACTTCGACGAGTCCAAACCTGTGGTTCTGCCCCGGTGCCACCGGAACACCGTTGCTACCCGGCGTATATTTCATTAAAGTGTCCATTACCAGTGCCGACGGGCAAAGTGTGATGGGCGTTTTCACCCTTACCGTGCTCTCTTATATGCCCCTGGAGATACTGTCTAACAACACAGCGCCGTGTAACAACGATACGCTGCTTTCCAGCGATCAATGTGAAAAAATATGCCCGAATACGACGGTGACATATTCCGTACAAAACCCAAGCCCGGGTGGTACGCAGGGGCAACTGCAATGGTTTGTATCCGGAGCAAGCAGCTACATCCTGAACAATCCGCCGTTCAATTCCTCTGTTACGGTCAACTGGGGTGGTGCAGGGCAGGGCTCGGTCTCCGTTTTTTCCTCAAGTACCATCGGGTGCAGCGGGGAAGATGCGCTTTGTGTCACCATCATATCCCAACCGGAAGCCCTGTTTTCCTCCAGCCCGGCCGCTTCCGCCCCCGCGCCCTTGCAGGTTTGTAAAGGCCAAACCGTCTATTTTACAAATCAAAGTACCGGGGCGGATACGTATCAGTGGTTTTTCAGCGACGACGCTTCCAATACCTCGGAGGTCAATCCACAACATACTTTTTTTAACCCCGGGACCTACACCGTCACCCTCATTTCCCGCAGCGAATGCCTTTGCGCTGATACGACCACGATGAGCGTGGAGGTGCTTGACGCGGAATCGCCCGCCCTTGATTGTATCGGAACGGTATGCCCAGGCGCCACTGTAACGTACACGGTGTCAAGCGGCTGCGCTCCTTTTACCTGGTCGGTTTCGGGGAATGGGAGCATCGTCGGCGGCGGAACGGCCGGCATCGACAGCATCACTGTGCAGTGGACTGCCGGGCCCGTGGGAACGATTACTTTGGGCGCACAACCCTGTTCCGGCAGTGCCTGCCCGACGCCCGCCGATTTGCAAATCCCCATTATTTCGGATGCGGCAGAGATCCAGGGGCCCGACCGGGTTTGTCCTTCCAGCACGGAAACCTATACCATAGCGCCATACGGCGGTACCAATTTCGTGTGGACGTTGCCCACAGGCGGCGTGATTACAGCAGGGCAGGGCACCAACCGCATCACCGTGGATTGGGGCAATTTTCCGAATCCGGCGCAAACACACTGGCTGTCGGTCGTGTATGACAACTGTTACCTCGGATGCGGCGGCCAGGATTCGCTTGCGGTGCTGCTTTTGTCGCCATTTATCATCAACGGTCCGGTAGAACGCTGCGAAGGCGGAACCGGTCCGTTCAACGCATTTCTGACGTTTAACAACCAGGCAATTTCCTGCAACTGGACCCTTATCGCGCCCGACGGGAGCACCGCCTGGACTTCAGCGGCGCCCGGGGCCAACGTCACAGTACCTTTTAACAATGGCGGCGGTTTGTACAGGCTCTCCGCAATGCCGGTCAATCCGAATGCAACCTGCACCCTGCGGGCGGGCTGGGTTATCGACGTCACGCCTTTACCCGCACAACCTACAGCCATCGCCGGCTCCCGGAATATTTGTCCAGGCAGCAGCTATACGTATACGGCCCAGGGCGTGGCGCCTAATATCAACGTGCGCTGGACGGTACAGAACGGCCCCGGCGCGCCGGTAATTTTTTCCGGCAATCCGCTGAATATCACCTGGGCAAACAACGGCCCGCGCTGGGTAGCGGCCGCTACGGTGAGTACCAACGGATTGAATTGCACGTCCGATACGACGCGGATCGACATCAACCAGATCAATGCGGTCGACATCACCGGCGACGCCATTGTTTGCGAGGATGCCAACGGTTTTTATTCAATTCCGGGTGTCGATAATATTGATATTCAATGGCAGATCAGTCCGCCGACAGCCGCCGCGATTGCCGCAGGGCAGGGCAGCAACGCCGTTGAAATTTTCTGGACGGAAGCCGGCGGCCACGTAATCTCCATCGCGGTTTGCGGCCAGAACGCCACCTTTCCGGTGACGGTACCGGCCAATCCCGCACCGGTAGTGCAATACACGGCCGCCGTCTGCCCCGGTGTTTTATCTGCGGTTCAAACCAGCACGGTATTCAGCGCGTACCGCTGGCTGGACGAAACAGGCGCGCTGTTGAGCACGGCCGCTTCCCCAACTTTCCCGGCGGGCAGCTTTGCCGTGGAGGTGACCGATGGCTTCGGTTGTTCAGGGGTCTCGGAATTCACCGTCGACGAAACGGCATCGCCCAACCTGACCATTTCTACGGCTGATCCGACGGGTTTTTGCAACAACGCCAGTTTTGTAACCCTCACCGCGCTCGGCTCCTTCGACCTGGATTTTACCTACCAATGGTTCCAAAATGGTACGCCGGTAGGTGGCAATACCCCGACGTTTTCTACCAATCAGTACGGCAGTTACACCTGCGAGGTGAGCAATCAATTCGGATGCACCGCCTCTGCAGGCCCGGTGGTCTTGTTTAATTACTGCGGTGGCGGTGGCGGTGGTTTCGGCGCTCCGGGCGGCGGCCTTCCACCCTGCCCGGCGGGTAGCATCAGCATCGGTATCAACCCGACAACGGCTTGCGATACCTTCCTGTTCAGTGCGATCGGACCATCCTACACACCCGGCACGGCCAGTTGGGTGTTTGCACAATCGGGCGCTTCAATTATCGGCAGCGACCTGGGCGACGACGTTGATTTTGCGTTCCCGAATGCCGGTAAATACTTAGTGTTCTTAACCGCACAGCTGGCAAGCGGGGCGTTTTGCATTGTGGTGGATTCGGTATCAGTGGAAGCGGTTGCCCAATTCGACCCGGCGCCCGGTTGCCCCGGTTATCCTACCACGTTTAAAAACGTAGCCACCTTTTTGCCGCCCGGCAATATTGTAAACTGGCAGTGGAACTTCGGGGATGTGGCCAGCGGTGTCAACAATACTTCGGTACTGAGTGATCCTTCGCACAATTTCACCGCAGCCGGCACATTCCAGGTTGAATTGAGCATTACCGGAGCCAGCGGCTGCATCGCTTCCGTAAAAAAACCGGTAGAAATTCCCGCGCCTGCGCCCCTGACCCTTGCGCCGCCGCCGTTCACTTGTACGGGCAATGCGCTCGAATTCGTCGCCACAGGCAATCCCGAAGTCACTGGTATCGACTGGGATTTCGGCGACCCGGCCAGCGGCCCATCCAACGATGCTTCGGGTAGCCCGGCGTATCATAGTTTTAGTCCACCGGGCACCTACACTGTTACGGCAACTTCCACCAACGTGTATGGCTGCACCGCACTGTTCACCCAAAGCGTAACGGTAACGCCGAATCCGCTCAGCGGAACAATCGTACCGACCGCTCCCTCAACGATTTGTGAAGGGAGCACCCTGACCCTGACTGCACCCCCCGGCGCTGTGGCGTATGCCTGGTCCGACAGCCTTACCACCACCCAAACCATCACGGTAGGCCTGGCGGGGAATTACGCCGTGACGCTGACCGATGCCAACGGCTGTACCTACGTGCCGCCGCCGGTACAGGTAAACGTCACACCTTCCCCCGATGCGCTGATCAAAGCTTTCCTGGAAAATGAATTGGGCCAGGTGATCGGCACGGCGTATCCGAGCCTCTCCACCTGTGCCGGGGAAGACGTTCATCTCGTAGCCATCGGCAATGGTTCGTACGGCTATTCCTGGTCGGGCGGCAACGGCACTTTAAACGAGATTTTTTTTACCGAAGATCGCAACAACCTCTTGGCTGTCGGCATTTACGTGTATACGGTAACCGTGACCGATTTTACCAGCGGTTGTACGGCAGTAACCGATCCTTTTGTCGTCGATGTACACCCGGTACCAAGCGGCTTTTCCGTTGCCGCGAACGGATCGTGCGCCAATACCTCTACGGTACTCTCCTACAGCGGCCCTACGCCGGCAAACTGGCAGTTTTTCTGGAACACCGGACAAAGCGGCACAACATTGACCACGGAAGATCCGGGTACGTATTACATCCGGGTGATCAATGAATTCGGGTGCGAGGCCCGGAGCAATGGTGTAAATATCTTGCCTGGTCCTCCTGTGGCGGCCATTCCCGGCGGCTGCCATACGCGTTGTAAACCAGATACGCTTTGTATGCCGGCTTTACCAACCATCGTCAGCTGGCAGTGGTTCTACAACGGCAGCGCAATACCAGGGGCCACCGGTTCAAATTTCATTGCCGATCAAAGCGGCACATACTGGGCCCAGGTGACCGATATCTACGGCTGTCCAGGCCAGAGCGATCCGCTGACGCTGAATTTGTTCGATGGGACGGGCAATATCGACGGCCAGGTTTGGTCGGATGTGAACAACAACGGGATTATCGACGCGGGCGACACGCTTGTTTCTGGTATTCCGATCCTGCTGCTCGAAAGCGGAAGTACCGTCGGCACTGCCCAGTCGGGCGCGGTCGGCGATTATGCCTTCCCGAATATTTTATCCACGGGTTACGTGGTTGCCGTAGACGGAGCGAACCTGGGCAGCTCCTGGCAGATCGTGATCGGGCAGGATCCGGTGACCCTGTCGGGCTGCGGCGCGCTGGGCACGAGTGATTTGTTGATAAAATTCGTGTGTTTGCCCGTGGCCACAGACCTGCAATTATTTGCCTGCCCTGGCAGCGCGGCGCCCTACAACGGCACTTTTGTGGCCTCGGGTACCAGCCAGGTGTTTCCATTTACGTCGGCTGCGGGTTGCGATTCTCTGGTAACAGTAACGGTTGGCGTATTGGCAAACACAAGCGCCTCGTTCAATACGAGCGTATGCCCGGGTGCAAGTTATGTTTACAACGGCGTGTCCATTCCGGCTGGCCAAAGCGCCACAGTCATCCTGCAAAACGCTGCGGGCTGCGATTCCACGGTGACGGTAAGCGTTTCCACCCTCGCGGCCTCTGCCAGTTCCCTGGCGGTGAGCGTGTGTCCGGGGCAGAGTTACGATTATTTCGGCTCGCCCATCCCCATCGGCCAATCGGCCAATTTCACCTTCCAGAACTATTTAGGCTGCGATTCCACGGTGACGGTTACGGTGTCGGCATTACCCAATTCCACGGGTGCAGTACAGGCCAGTGTTTGCCCCGGGGAAACGTTCGACTACTTCGGTACCCTACTCAACGGGGGCGACGTAGCCACGTTTACCCTTCAAAACACAGCCGGCTGCGATTCTATTGTGACGGTGACCGTCAGCGCCCTGCAAAGTACAGCCTCCACGGTGGCCGGGAGCGCCTGCCCAGGCGGCACCTATACCTATAATGGCACGACGCTGAATGTGGGTGATAGCCAACAATTTATCTTGACCAATGAAGCCGGTTGCGATTCTATCGTAACGGTAAACGTCACCGCTTTAGAAACATCTGCCTTCACAGTGATGGCGGGCGCTTGCCCCGGCGGCACGTACACCTACAATGGCACGGTGCTGCAAGTGGGTGATACGCAACAATTTACGCTCACCAATGCAGCAGGCTGCGATTCCATTGTGACGGTTCAGGTCAATGCCTTATCCACCTCCGCCTCGGCCTTGAGCCCGAGGGTTTGTCCGGGTGAAACCTATACCTACAACGGCGTTGCCCTGCAGCCCGGTGACGTACAAACGTTTACCTTTATCAATGCGGCCGGCTGCGATTCCCTCGTGACGGTCACGGTGGGACAACTGGCGGTATCGGCCAACACCTTGGAGTTTACGGTATGCCCTGGGCAAACCTACGATTACAACGGCACAGCCATTCCGGCAGGGGAGACTCGGGATTTTCATTTCTTTGGCTTTGAAGGATGCGATTCTACCGTTACGGTCACGATAACGGGTTTTCCGGAGGCTGTGTTCGATTTGCAATCAGACCCTTCCTGCCCGAATGCATCCACCGGCAGCCTGGCCGTGTTGAATTCCAGCGGCGGTTTGCCACCCTACCGCTACGCGCTCGACGGGAGCAGTTATCAGGATGAAACTTTTTTTGAAGACCTGGCTCCCGGTAATTATACCGTGTATTTGCAAGATGGCAACGGTTGCGTCTTTGAGCGGGATACGCTGCTCGGGGTGTTGCCAGGCCTCGAGGTGACGCTTATGGACGGTATTCTGCCCTGCGATTCCTCTGGCGTGTTGCTGGCGCCCTTGTTGAATGTCGGACCCCTGGGCCTGGTTTTCAATTGGTGGAACGGTGCGACCACACCCAGTATCACCGTGGCGGACCCCGGTCCGATCTGGGTGGAGGTAACGAACGAATGTGAAACCGTGCGCCGCGAGGCCTCGGTCAACTGGGCGGATCTGGATGGCAGGACCTCGTTTGTGTACGTTCCCAACATATTCGCCCCGGAATCGGACAACTATGAAAATTCGGTGTTCAAACCGTTTTTTGCGCCCGGTCTTACCCTGCTTTCCTACACGTTCGAGGTATTCGACCGTTGGGGTAATTTAATGTTCCGCACGAGCCAGCAGGATGCGGGCTGGGATGGCGTGTTTCGGGTTAAGGACTTTCAGCCTGGGGTTTGTGTGTGGTACATTGTGGCGAAGGTGGCGTTTTGCGGGAAAATTATTGAGATTAAAAAAATGGGGGATGTAACCATCAAAAGGTAGTTCATCGGGCCTGAATATTACGGGGAGGGTACCGTTGTTGCGGACGAAAAGTCCGCAACAACGGTACCCTCCCCGTAATATTCAGATACAGGGTTTGGGGGGTGGCTTATTATGGAGATTGTTTTTACACCTTATGGGACCGCCCCCATTTTGCACGAATCAGGCAATACGATTGTAAAACATGCAAACACCGACCGACTATTACCGGCTCGTCCGGCAAATTTTCCAACAGCATGGCAACCCCGAGGTGGCGCAGGGGCAAATGTGTTATATGCGCCATCAATTCGAATATTTTGGGTTGAAAGCGCCTCAATGGATGGCCCTCACCAAAACGATCCATGCGGAACACGGCATTCCGGAAGGAGAAGACCTAAAACAATTGGCGCGGCTTTGTTTTGAAGACGATCACCGGGAACTACATTATTTTGCCCTGAAAACCGTGCAAAAAGTGCTGAGGAAAAAACAGGATGCCGCGTTTATCGACTTCCTGGAGGAACTTATCCTGACCCGTTCCTGGTGGGATACGGTGGACTGGCTGTCGAAACTGGCGGGGATTCATTTTCGGCAATACCCCGAGATCATTCACCCTGTAACCGAGCGTTGGGTGCTGTCCGGAAATATGTGGCTGCAACGAGTGTCTATGATATTCCAATTAGCTTACAAAGAAAAAACCGATGCCCAACTCATGTTCGGCTACATTCGCCGTCTGGCCGGTTCCAAAGCGTTTTTTATTCAAAAAGGAGCGGGCTGGGCCTTGCGGCAGTATTCAAGAACAGACCCGGAAGCGGTGCGGCAGTTTATCGAAAACACGCCATTGGCGCCGCTGACGAGGCGGGAAGGATTGAGACTGATGAATAAATAAGGTATTGGTTTGAAAGGATTATACGGTGGCGTTTATTTCCCTTCTTAAGGCTGTAATTCGGTTCAGACATGCTGCGCTTTCGGCGCAAATGCCTTGCGGCCTACATAAATCGCCGCCAGCACAAGTGTGTAAGTGAGTGTAGCAGTCATGGTTATTAATGATTGGTTACGTTTTGAAAGAGACAGGGAAAACGCGCAGGCTCCGTCAAACGCGGCCTTGCAATTGGATGTTTTTTTTAAAATTTTAAAATTTAATTAATTCAACTTTTTAATTATTTGACAATCAAGTTTTTATCTTTTATTTTAAAAAACGAAATTCTCCAAAAATCTTGTTATCCGATATACCGTATCAAATTTTCATGCCAACGGACGGGCTGCCCGGCTTTTTTGCAGATGGCATACACAACTTGGCGCCTCCTCCTAAAATAATTTTCAGCATTTCTTTTTCTCCTTCCATAAACACACCTACTTTAACCGCCGAAAGCAGATTTTTACACCAAACAAAATTTTTGTTTTATGCACTCTGCCCGTTTACAATAAAGCCGGATTTTCAGTAGCGGTAGTTGCCAACTGGCCACTTGCAACTGCCACTGAAAATCCGGCCATCCGTTCACCAAACCAAGTTCATTGCCTTATGGCAGCTTACGACACCAGCAAAATCCGGAACGTTGTCCTGGTGGGACACTCCGGCAGCGGCAAAACCACATTTGCCGAAACCATGCTTTACGAAGCAAAAGCCATCAACCGTCGCGGTACCGTTGGCGACGGAAACACCCAGAGCGATTATACGAGCCTCGAACAACAGCGCGGCCATTCCCTCTTCGCGTCCGTACTCCACTGCTCCTGGAAAGACACCAAGATCAACATTCTGGATACCCCCGGGCTCGACGATTTCGCGGGCGAGGTCGTCACGGCATTAAAGGTAGCCGATACGGTATTGATGTTGCTCAATGCCCGCAGCGGGGTGGAAGTAGGTACCGAACTGATTTGGGAATACATCGATACGTTTCAAACGCCTGCTATTTTCGTGATCAACCAACTGGATCATGAAAAAGCCGATTTTGAAAACACGCTGGAACAGGCCAAAAACCGATTCGGTAGCCGGGTGTTGCCCCTGCAATTTCCGGTTAATCAGGGACCTGGCTTCAACGCCATCATTGACGCCCTGCGCATGGTGATGTACGTCTTTCCCCCCGAAGGCGGCAAGCCGCAGAAAATGCCCATCCCGGCCGAACACCAGGCCCGCGCCGATGCCTTGCACAACGCGCTGGTGGAAGCCGCTGCCGAGAATGACGAAACGCTGATGGAAAAATATTTTGAAGAAGGCACGCTCAGCGAAGAAGAACTGGCCAAAGGATTAGCCATTGGGCTGGCCCATCGGCAATTTTACCCGGTGTTCTGCGCATCCGGCGGAAAAGACATGGGCTCCGGCCGCATCATGGGCTTTATCCACGACATCTGCCCGAGTCCGGCAGAACGGCCCGCAGCGGCCCTCGAGGGCGGCGGCTCCAAGCCCTGCGACCCGAATGCGCGGCCCTGCGTGTTCATTTTTAAAACGGTAAATGAACCTAAAGTAGGCAACGTCTCTTATTTCAAGGTATATTCCGGGATGCTGAAAACCGGCGACGAACTCACCAATGCGGAAAATGGCTCCGTGGAGCGTTTTTCCCAATTGTTCGAAAGCGAAGGCAAAAACCGCGACGCCGTCAACGAACTCCGCGCGGGCGACATCGGCTGTACCGTAAAACTCAAAAGCGCGCATACCAACCAAACCCTGAACCCAAAAGGCGCCGATATCAAAATCGAGCCCATCCATTTCCCGGGTTCGCGTATCCGCATGGCCGTGGTGCCGCCCAGCAAAGCGGATGTGGAAAAAATGGCGCACGCCCTGCACAGCATCCGTGAAGAAGATCCCACCCTGCACGTGGAGCAAAGTATCGAATTGAGACAAACCATCATCGAAGGTCAGGGCGAAATGCACCTCGACATTGTGCGTTACAAAGCCGAACAAAATTTCGGCGTACACCTGGATTTTATCGAACCGCGTATTCCATACCGCGAAACCATCACCAAAGAGGCCAATCAGGACTACCGCCACAAAAAACAATCGGGCGGCGCCGGGCAATTTGCCGAGGTGCACATGCGCATCGAACCGTATTTCGAAGGGATGCCTGCTCCGCACGGGTTGAATTCGAAAAATACAGAAGTGGAGGACCTGAAATGGGGCGGCAAATTCGCCTTCGTCTGGGCCATCGTCGGCGGGGTCATCGACAGCCGCTTTACGAATGCCATCAAAAAAGGCATTATGTCGAAAATGGAGGAAGGGCCTTCCACCGGCTCGTATTGCCGCGACATCCGGGTAAGCGTTTACGACGGTAAAATGCACGACGTGGACTCCAACGATATGGCCTTCCAGACGGCTTCGATGATGGCCTTCCGCGAAGGTTTTCACAAAGCCGGCCCGCAGATACTCGAGCCGATTTATAACCTGGAAGTGATGTGCGACGCCGATGTAATGGGCGCCGTTATGGGCGACCTGCAAACCCGCCGCGCCATCATCATGGGTATGGACGCCGACGGGCATTACCAGGTGATCAAAGCGCGGGTACCGTTGAAAGAGTTACACAAATACTCTTCTTCGCTGCGTTCGCTCACGCAAGGCAAGGCGAAATTCAGCATCGGTTTTGCCGAATATGCTGCGGTGCCGGGGGATATCCAGGCGAAACTGGCTGCGGAATATGCGAAGCAGCAGGAAGCGCACGCGGAGCATTGAGGAAAACAAATTTTGGATTAACAATTACAAATCCCTGGTGGCGCTTCGTTTGCTGCCGGGGATTTGTTGTGGAAGCAGCAGGAATGCCGATACCTGTATCTCTATGTTGTCATACCACTGTTAACCCGTTCAACCTATTCAACATGATGAAAAGCCTACTCTTTTTTTGCACTTTTTTCCTACTCGCACATAGCCCGGTTCTCTTTGCCCAAAATGCTCAGGTACTCCAGTTGAATACGACCGAGCAGTATTTAAGTTTTACCCAATGGGCAAAAACTGCATCGAACAACTATGCCGGTCTGTTGTCCGATCATAATTTGTTTTACCTGGGCAATTCGGAAAAGATCGTGATGTATGACAGCACGATGAACCTGCTCTGGTCGAGATCCCTATACACCAGCTGGGGCTTTATCAAACTGAGCGACCTTAAAGTAGGCTTCAATAATGAAATCCTCGTTGTAATGGATGGCGACGACGTGCGCGATTATTTGATCAAATTCGATGAAAAAGGCGATATGCAGTTTAGTCAACGCTACGGAATCGGCCAATCCGAATTGTTGCGCCTGGCCAAAGTATTGCCCATCAACACCCAGGAATACCTGCTGCTGGGCGGGTTGTGCTCCATCGAGGATTTTATAATAAAAACAGATACGCTCGGTAATATTCTCTGGAGCAAGGAATACGACACGCAGGCCGATTTTAACAACTCTTTTATCGACGGGATCGTCGTGGGCGCAGATAAATATTGTTTGCTGGGCAATGACTATATGTTTTCCTTAATGTTTATCGACGGAACCGGTGCGATGCTGTCTAAAAAACAGTATTCGTTCACGGACAATGGCGTAGCAGTCCAAAAAATCCTGGAAGCCCCGGATCATACGCTGCTGATCATGGGAACCAAGGGAAAATTAAATTACTTGATCAAAACCGATACAGACGGTCAGCTGATTTGGGCAAACGAAATCAAACACCAGTATTTAGACAAGGCTAAGGACTTTACGATCCTGGCCGACGGTTCCATACTAATGACCGGTAGTTTGAAATATCCTACGGACCTTGGCTATGAGGGGATTGTTTCTTTATTCGACCAGAACGGGAACCTGAGCTGGAGTTACCGGTCCGCTAATCCGCAGCTTGGCGACGATTTTTTAAACGGTATTTTCAGCGAACCTGACGGAAAATTGCTTATTGGCGGTACCAGTGCCGCCAATGGCAACCAGATTTATAAAGTTGCACATTTTTCACCACTGCAAACGATCTTTTGCAACTCGGATACGGTCGCCCTTTCCGTGAGTAATATAACAGGCGCTCTGACGGCAGTCAACAGCATCATTAATATAAATAATATCTCGCCGTACGTGCAACCCTCGGGTGTTGGCGGCGGCTATACAATTGATTACGGCACTACGGTATCCTGTCAATCTACTGTGGATTTCGATGCGGACGGTTTTGTCGTTCCACAGGACTGCGACGATGCCAACGCGTCGATCAATCCCAACGCTGCGGACATACCGAACAACGGTATCGACGAAGACTGCAACGGAAGCGATCTTGTATCGGGCCTCCAGGAGTCTGTTGTGTTCCGTTATTTCCAGGCAACGCCCAATCCGGTCACGCGCGACCTTTTGATCCAATGCGGATGCGCCCTGCATATCCGGTATTTCCTGATGGATGAACTTGGGAAACCGGTTTTGAGCGGGAATGGTTTTTTAGATAATAACGGCATTAGCCTGGACATGGGCTTGGCGCCCGCCGGCGCGTATTTTTTGAAAATTGTAGATATTCAATCAGGTGCAAGCACGGGCAAACGCCTGGTCAAAATCGCGCCGTAGGCTTCACCACAATAAACCGGCTGTTGTTTGTTGATTCATGTAAAAATCTCCGGTTTCGCGCCTTGCGAAACCGGGGATTCGTTTTTTAAGGAACGGTGTCAAAATAAGTTTCCAATTTCAGGCCAATTATTTTGG
>Ga0105046_10000880_pt1 | contig 44080 bp, 36 predicted proteins | sample MAT03_FD_78385 | JGI IMG/M metagenome (GOLD analysis project Ga0105046, IMG submission 78385) | Freshwater microbial communities from Lake Fryxell liftoff mats and glacier meltwater in Antarctica - MAT-03 (megahit assembly) | ecosystem: Environmental > Aquatic > Freshwater > Ice > Liftoff... | reverse complement strand
TGCATTGGAAAAGCAGCGGATGGCGGGTGAATGGCATTCAGCTTTTAATCAGATTTTTGCAGAGGTGGGAAGCCGGGGGTTGCTTGAAATCCGAGTGTCAAAAGTAAGCCACGACCCCTTTTCCATTCAGTGAGTGAGTGAATGGGACTGATTTCAACTCCATGTTTTTAACCTTCGCGTCTTTGAGTTCTTCGCGGTTGTTCCCCATTGCCGTTTTTAGCTGAAAGATGATTCGGGTGTGATTCCCATCACGCAGGATTTCACTCTTTTTTCCGTGTCCTTCTATATTCCGTGGACCCATTTGCAATTTTGGCGGACATTTCGCCGCCCTCGCAGACCCGAAATTTCCCGGACAAATCCCTTGCCACATGGGTGGTTTCGATTAGCTTTCGCACCCCATTTTCCCGCTACAGATAGCTGCTTGTGTAGCCGTCCGGGAGAATGGAAAACCGGTAACCCGAGGTTCGTATACTACTACTAACATGATCGAAATGAAGGAATTACTCGCCAGGAGCCAGGCGCTCCGCGAGTACAGAGAAGGAAGCATTGTCAAAGGACACGTGCTTGAAATCCGCCACCGTGAAGTGCTGATTGATATCGGCTACAAATCCGAAGGCTCCATCCCCAGTCACGAATTTGATGACGTCGATGATCTCCAGATCGGCGACGAAGTTGAAGTGCTCATCGTCCGCCTCGAAAACGATGAAGGCATGGTCATCCTCTCCAAAGAGCGCGCAGCAGCACGCCAGAACTGGGAGAAAATCGTCAAGGTGTATGACGCAGGTGGATTGATCAAAGGCAAGGTGAAGGCAGTCGTTAAGGGCGGCCTCCTTGTGAACATCGGCGTCGAGGCATTCCTGCCAGGCAGCCAGATTGATATCGTTCCCCCGAAAGACCTCACCGGCTTTGTGGGAAATACCTACGAATTTAAGATCGTGAAGCTGAATGACGACCGCCGCAATGTGGTCCTCAGCCGCCGCGAAATCATCGAAGCCGAGCGTAGCGAAAAACGCGGCTCCTTCATGGCCAGCAAGAAGATCGGCGACAAGGTCATGGGAACTGTCAAGAACCTCACCGATTTCGGCGCATTCGTCGATCTCGACGGTATGGACGGCTTGTTGCACATCACCGATATGACATGGGGCCGCCTCGGACATCCGAGCGAACTCCTCAAAGTCGGCCAGCAGATCGAAGTTATGGTGCTCGACATCAACAAGGACAAGGAGCGCGTCTCCCTTGGTCTCAAGCAGACCCAGCACAATCCTTGGGACAAGATCGAAGAGCGCTTTGCAGTCGGCGCGAAGGTCAAGGGCAAGGTCACAAACCTCGTTCCTTACGGTGCATTCATCGAACTCGAAGAAGGCGTCGAAGGCCTCATCCACGTTTCCGAGCTGTCATGGACGAAGCGTATCGCCCGTCCAAGCGACGTGCTCACGATGGGTCAGGAAGTCGAAGCAGTCGTACTGGGCGTCAACAAAGACGAACAGAAGATCAGCCTTGGAATCCGCCAACTCGAATCGAACCCATGGGATGCCATGGAGCACAAGTATCCGATCGGCAAGACCGTGAAGGGCACCGTGCGCAATATGACCGCTTATGGCGCGTTTGTTGAACTCGAGGAAGGCATCGACGGCATGGTTCACGTCTCCGACATGAGCTGGACCCGCAAGATTAATCACCCATCCGAAATGCTCAAGAAGGGCGACGATGTGGAAGCAGTCGTTATCGACATCGATAAGAATGCACAGCGCATCAGCCTCGGCATGAAGCAGCTTGAAGATGATCCATGGAAGTCTATCGAGACCCGCTACAAGATCGGCGACAAGGTCACCGGCAAGGTCAGCAAGCTCGCGAGCTTTGGTGCCTTCATCGAACTCGATGGAGACATTGATGGCCTCGTGCACATCTCGCAGATCGCCGAAGACCGCATTGAGAAAGTCAAAGACGTTCTCAAGGTCGGACAGGACATCGAAGCGCGCGTTATCAAGGTGGACAAAACCGAACGCCGCATTGGTCTCTCGATCAAGGCAGCCAACTACAGCGAAGACGATCTTCGCAAGGAAGCCGCCGCATTCGACAGCGCCATCAAGCCAGGCGAAGACCTCGTCGGACTGGAACAGGCGTTCCAATTCGCAGCGGAGGAATTCCGTCCAGGTCAGGGCAAGAAGTAAACAGCCCAGCCAGCAAACTCACAAAACCGCAGGTGCCCAGTGCGCCTGCGGTTTTTGTTTGTTCGGAGAGCATGGTTGAACAGGGGGAAAACAGAGGATCGCTCATCGTTCAGTCTGGGATGTGATATAAAGATGACCTGGAAACCGCAGGCAGATGAGTAGCTACACCGGATTGTGTCTGAAGAAAACCTCCGGCGTAGAAGCGCGCTTTGGAATGATGACTCGCCTGCCAGCAGGAACAGAACAAGTATGCGAATGATGCAATTCACGTTTCTGTTTCCATCACGGTGTTTTAGAAAGCTGTGAGCCGAGTCTTTTTATCTGCAGAGTGGCGTTACCTTGCGATGCTCAATTACAAGATCGAGCCGGATGTGTTGAGGTCGTTTGTTCCGGTGGGAACCGAGTTGGATGATTTTAACGGCGAGACTTATGTGAGTGTGGTCGGCTTCCGGTTTTTAAATACGCGGGTGTTTGGTGTGGCCTTTCCATTTCATCGCAATTTCGAAGAGGTGAACTTGCGCTTCTACGTGCGACGCAAAAGCGCGGAGGGTTGGCGACGTGGCGTGGTCTTTATCCGCGAGCTGGTTCCGAGGCTGGCAATTGCGACGATTGCACGGGTCGTTTATGGCGAGCCATACACAGCGTTGCCGATGCGGCACCGCATTGAACGCGAGAACGACCACTTGAAGGTGAGTTACAGTTGGAAGCGGGCGGGACGTTGGGAATCGCTACATGCGGTGGGTAAAGGAGAGCCAGAAAGCGTGGATGACGGCTCCGAGGAAGAGTTTATTACGGAGCACTACTGGGGCTACACAGGACGACGTGGAGGCTGCACGGAGTATCAGGTGGAGCATCCGCAATGGCGGGTGTGGCGATGCGGAGAAGCGCGTCTCGAAGCCAATGTCTCTTCACTTTATGGAGACCGTTTTGCGGAAAGCCTGTCGGCAAAACCGTCGTCTGCATTCATCGCCGACGGCTCGCCTGTCACCGTGCGCTGCAAATCAGATTTGATTTAGAGGTCTGGTTGCGCCTTTAGTGTCCACAATGACTCCCCTCAAAATCGCCACGGCACAATTTGAAAATCATAGCGGCGACAAAGCATTTAATTTGTCGCGGATCCACGCGCTCGCTCGCGAGGCGAAGGATGCCGGAGCGGACGTGGTGGCTTTTCATGAATGCAGCATCACCGGCTACACGTTTGCCCGTCACCTGACTCGGGACGCGCTGTTAGCCATTGCCGAGCCAGTGCCGGAAGGGGAGTCGATTGTGAGATTGTGTGCGATTGCGAAGGAGATCGAGATTGTGATTTTAGCAGGGCTTTTTGAGCGGGGGACGGATGGTGAAATTTACAAGGCATACGTCTGTGTGAGCGGAGACAGTGTGATCGCAAAATATCGGAAGCTGCATCCGTTTATCCATCCAGCGATCAAACCCGGCTCGGAATATGTCGTCTTCGATCTGCTGGGATGGAAATGCGGGATTCTGATTTGTTACGACAACAACATTATTGAAAACGTCCGCGCCACGCGCCTGCTCGGAGCGCAGATCATTTTTATGCCGCATGTGACGATGTGTACACCATCCACGCGCCCGGGTGCGGGCTTTGTGGATCCGGAGCTTTGGATAAAGCGGGACATCGATCCTGCTCCGTTGCGCGCGGAGTTTGACGGATTGAAAGGACGCGAGTGGCTGATGAAATGGCTTCCTGCGCGGGCTTATGACAACGCGGTTTACGTAATCTTCGCCAACGCGATCGGCATGGACGACGATCAGCTGAAAAACGGTTGTTCGATGATCATTGATCCTTACGGGGGAATTGTTGCCGAATGCCGCAAGCTGGGGGACGACATCGCATGCGCAACTCTCCAGTCTGATCACCTGACTTTGGCTGGAGGCTCGCGTTACCTCGCCGCCCGCAAGCCCGAGCTCTACGGCGATATCATTGCCCGGCCGCATGCGTCGAACCAGCAAGTAACTTGGCTGGAAGAGAAGGATTAACCATAGTGAAGGCAGTAACGATGCAAAAGGGTTGTCCACGGAACACACGGAAAGACACAGAAACCAAAGAGCAGAAATGATTGGTGGCTTCCGCCACTATAGCGATTGCCAAAAGTAACTTCCGGCTGCGAGCGGTGCAAACTGAGCGCGGCTGCGTTGAAAACCAGCCGCAGCAATCCGAGTATGAGCACGCACTTACCAGACTCTCCAATGTATTCTGCCGCTCAGAAGGCAATCTCTTAAGCGCTGCTTTTACTTCCGTGTCTTTCTGTGTGTTCCGTGGGCAACCCTTTTGCATACTAGCGGTTGATGAGTGAGGTCCGGTCTTCGCTTTGAGCGCTTGGATGTGTTCTTGAACCTCCGTGTTAATCCTGATTCATCTTCAGGACGCTTTTTAGAACATCCATTTCATGCATCACATCGATCTCACGGCTTACGGTATCAAGGTAAAGAATGTCACACGCAACGTGGGACCGGCGGTATATTATGAGGAGGCGATTCGATATGAAAAAGGGTCATCTATTGCGGATAGCGGCGCGCTGATCGCCTATTCAGGCTCGAAGACGGGACGCTCGCCTCAGGACAAGCGGGTGGTAAAGCATCCGGATTCGGAAAACGATGTCTGGTGGGGGCCGGTGAATTTCCCGATGGATGAAGAGGCGTTCCGGATCAATCGCGAGCGTGCGGTGGATTACCTCAACACCAAGGAACGGCTTTATGTGGTGGATGGTTTTGCTGGTTGGGATCCGAAATGCCGCTTGAAAATCCGCGTGATCTGCTCGCGTCCGTATCACGCGCTTTTCATGCATACGATGATGATCCGTCCGACTAAGGAGGAGCTAGAGTCCTACGGTGAGCCGGACTATGTGATCTTCAACGCCGGACAATTTCCTGCAAACCGGCGCACACATGGGATGACCTCGAAGACTTCTATTGATCTGTCGTTTGAAGAAAAGCAGATGGTCATTCTCGGCACCGAATACGCCGGCGAAATGAAGAAAGGTGTCTTTACGATCATGCATTATCTCATGCCAAAGCAGGGGCTGCTTTCCATGCACTGCTCGGCGACGGCGGATCCGCAGACTGATCGTTCCTCGGTGTTGTTTGGCCTGTCTGGGACTGGAAAGACCACGCTGTCCGCCGATCCAAAGCGTCGCCTGATCGGCGACGACGAACATGTGTGGAGCAATGACGGCATTTTCAACATCGAAGGTGGCTGCTACGCCAAGACGATTGATCTCACGCCGGAAAACGAGCCGGACATCTTCAACGCGCTGCACTTTGGTGCGGTGCTTGAAAACGTCGTGTTCGACGACGAGGGACATCATGTGGATTTCCACGACACCAGCATCACGCAAAACACGCGCGGTGCGTATCCGATCGAATTCATCAAGAACGCGAAAGTGCCTTGTGTCGCGGGACAGCCGACGGACATCATTTTCCTCACATGTGATGCGTTTGGTGTGCTGCCACCTGTGTCCAAGCTCACCGCAGAGCAGGCGATGTATCATTTCATCTCGGGCTACACGGCCAAGGTGGCAGGCACGGAGGTGGGAATCACCGAGCCGCAGGTGACATTCTCTGCGTGCTTTGGCGCTCCATTCTTGGTGTGGCATCCGGCGAAGTATGCAGGGCTGCTCGCGGAAAAAATGAAACAGCACAGCGTGAATGTATGGCTGGTGAATACGGGTTGGTGCGGCGGTGGTCCAGGTGTTGGCTCGAGGATCAAACTCAAATTTACCCGTGCAATTCTCGATGCAATCCATAGCGGTGAGCTTGCCAGTGCTCCGACGAAAGCCGATCCGATTTTCGGTGTGCATACCGTGACCAAGGTGGACGCGGTGCCGGATGAAATTCTCGTGCCTGAAAACGTATGGGCGGACAAAGCGGCTTATGCGGAGACCGCAAAGAAGCTCGCCGGACTTTTCATTGAGAACTTCAAGAAGTTTGAGTCGGGCGCATCAGCGGATATTAAAGGAGCCGGTCCGCGTGTCTCTTGAGTCATTACTATGCAAAACCTGTCCAAGGAACACACAGAAAGACACAGAAGAAATTACAGGATTTAGAGAATGTTAAATGAAGGCTGCGAGCGCTTTGCGGCCCGTTTTCTATCCGTGCTCTTCTGTGTATTCCGTGGACAGTTTTTAAATTTTCAGGGCTAAGTCATTTTCTAAAACACCTTTTACAAATCATCCATGAAAACCCGTCGTTTAGGCAAAACAGATCTCCAGCTTCCCATTCTCAGCTTTGGCGCATCGTCGCTCGGGGCGGAATTTCGCAATGTGACTTTGGACGAGGCCACGAAAAGCGTGCATGTCGCGCTGGAGTGCGGGCTGAACTTTATTGATACCTCGCCATTTTACGGACGCGGTATGAGTGAAGTGCTCCTCGGTTTTGCGCTGAAAGGTGTGCCGCGCGACAGTTACACGCTTTGCACCAAGCTTGGGCGCTATGATCTCCCGCACTTTGATTTCAGCGCAAAGCGCGTGGCGGAAAGCGTGGATGTCTCGCTGCATCGCTTGGGGACTGATCACCTCGACATTGTGCTCTGCCATGACATCGAGTTTGTGCCCATGCAGCAGATTGTGGATGAAACCATCCCGGCGCTTCGCAAAATCCAGCAGGCGGGCAAGGTTCGTTATATTGGGTTTAGCGGCTATCCGATGAAGATTTTCCGTTTCATCTGCGACCAGATCGATGTGGATTGTGTGTTGAGCTATAATCAATACACGCTGCAAAACACCCGTTTTGCCGACGAGGCTGTGCCTTACTTGAAGTCAAAGGGGGTTGGAGTGATGAATGCGGGTCCATTTAGCGCGCGGTTGCTGACGAATGCGCCCTTACCTGCCTGGCTGAAAGAGCCGGAAGAAGTTAAAGCCGCCGCCCGCAAAGCTGCGGCGCACTGTGAAAGCAAAGGAGTGGATATCGCCAAACTCGCCCTGCAATTCTGCATCGCGAATCCGGAGATCACCACGACGGTTTCCGGCAGCGCAAACCCTAATAACATTCGCAACTGGGCCAAATGGGCTGCTGAGCCATTGGATCAGGAACTTCTAGCCGAAGTGCTGGCGATTTTCGCCCCGGTTAAAAACCTCGGACACAAAGAAGGTCTGCCAGAAAACAACTAGTCTTCTATTGAGTGGACTCCAATTTTTGGAGCTGTTCTTTGAGGTAGTCCGCACATTTTTTCTCAGTGCCTTTGATGCGAATAAGGTAGGGTTTTCCCGTGGTGGATGAGGCAGTTGCGACTTTTTCGATGAAGGCGGCAGCAGTCGGGATTTCACTTTCGTTTGCCTGCCATTTCTTCCGGAGAAATTTGGCAGCACTCTTGGGTTTGTATTCGCTTCCGTTCCGCACAAAAGTCGCGTCGGTCAGGGCTTCGAGATGCGTAATCAACGCCTCGATTTTGGCCTTTTCGCCGGGAGTGGCACCATTGGCTTGGGGTGAAGTGGCAGCTGCAAGCCCAAGTAGAAATAGAATGGCGACGTGAAGGAATGATTTGGATGTCATGATGAACGGAAGTGAACCATCCAACGAACTGAGGAAGCATGCAAGAACGGTGAAAGCGTACGGTCTCATCGAAACTGTTGACCGCCTGACATGTCCTCACCATAGTGCGCGGCTCTTTTCCTTACACGGTACCCATGTCGAGTCTTACCCGCAATTTCTGTATTATCGCCCACATTGATCATGGCAAGACGACCCTGTCCGATCGTCTGCTCGAACGCACCGGGACCATTCAGATGCGTGAATCCCAGGATCAGCTGCTCGACGCCATGGATCTGGAGCGGGAGCGGGGGATAACGATCAAGTCGCACCCGGTGGCGATGACTTACAAGGCGAAGGACGGAATCACCTATCGCCTCAACCTCATGGACACGCCCGGGCATGTCGATTTTGCGTATGAAGTCAGTCGGTCGCTGGCTGCGTGCGAAGGCGCGCTCTTGATTGTGGATGCTGCGCAGGGTGTGGAAGCGCAGACCGTCGCGAATGTGAATCTCGCGATGAAGCAAAAACTCGCGATCATTCCCGTTGTAAATAAAATCGATCTCCCGAACGCCGACCTGCCGAGCGTGTATCGTCAGCTGGAAGAAATTCTAGCGATTGATCCGGACGAAGCCGTGCTTGCCAGTGCGAAGAACGGGATCGGGATTGATGACATCTTGGAAGCCGTGGTCGCGCGTATTCCTGCCCCTAAGCCCTCGGAAGACAAAAAGCTGCGCGCGCTCGTTTTTGACAGCACCTTCGACACCTATCGCGGCGTGGTGATATACGTGCGTGTTGTGACTGGCTCTATTAAACACGGCGACATGGTGCGCATGATGGCGACGCATAAATCCTATGAGGTGAAGGAAGTCGGCACATTTCAGCCGAAGATGAAGGCTGTGGATATTTTGAATGAAGGTGACGTCGGATACGTGGTGGCGAACATCAAGACGGCGGTGGAGGTGAAGGTCGGAGATACGCTGACCAACTCCCGCGATCCGGCGACGACTCCGTTGCCGGGATTTAAGGAAGTGCAGCCGATGGTTTTCAGCGGGATTTATCCGATCAATACTGCGGACTTTGAGCATCTCAAGGCGGCGATGGGCAAGCTCCAGCTCAACGACGCGGCTTTTCATTATCAGGCGGAAAGCAGCATGGCGCTTGGCTTTGGATTCCGGTGCGGGTTTCTGGGGCTGTTGCACATGGAGATCATTCAGGAGCGTCTGCGCCGAGAATATAACATGGACATTATCACGACGTATCCGAGCGTGATCTATGAGGTGGAACGCACGAACGGCGAAATATTACTGGTGGATAATCCGGAGAATCTGCCTGACCCGAGCGTGATCGCGGAAATCCGTGAGCCCATGGTTAAATGCTTCATCATGGTTCCGAACGATTACATTTCGCCGATGATGCAGCTCATCATGGAAAAGCGCGGCGAGGTGAAGCATACCGAGAGTTTGGATACCCGCCGCGTGATGCTGACGATTGAAGTGCCACTCAACGAAATCCTCGTGGACTTTGTGGACAAGATGAAATCGATCACTCGCGGCTATGGCAGCATGGATTACGAACACGTGGGATATCGTCCGGGCAAGCTCGTGAAACTCGACATGCTCGTAAATAACGAACCGGTGGATGCGTTCAGCTCGATCGTGCACCGGGACAAGGCGGAGTCACGAGGCCGCGCACTTGCAGCCAAGCTCAAGGAGGTTATTCCCTCGCAGCTTTATCAGGTCGCCATCCAGGCGGCGATTGGTGGTAAAATTATCGCACGCGAAAGCGTGACAGCCATGCGCAAGAACGTGATCGCGAAATGCTACGGCGGCGACATCAGCCGCAAACGCAAACTGCTGGAGAAGCAGAAGGAAGGTAAGAAACGCATGAAGTCGTTCGGTAAGATCAACATTCCGCAGGAGGCGTTTATCGAAGTGTTGAAGACGAGCTAAGACACTGCTTTTTCCTTCATCCCTCTTCCTTTCTCCTTTTCCACCCATGCTTCCTTTTCTAACTCCGAAGTTCATCAAGCAGGCAAAGCTCTATATCAAAGGCGCGGAGAAGCGGATTGCGTATCACAAGGACCAGTGGAGCGAAGAGACGCTGGCAAAATTTGAGGGCTGTATTCAAAAGCTCAAAGGTGCGGTGAAATCGAAGGATAAGGGGGAGATCAAGCTGATCGAAGAGGAACTGGACAACCTTTGCTCCTCGCACTGTCCTGCGCCAAAGGACGCTTGGTTGAGCGAAAATGTGGAGGTGTTTCTGGTCGCCATTGTGATCGCACTGGGTATCCGCACTTACATTCTCCAGCCATTCACGATTCCCACGGCGTCGATGTCGCCGACACTCTATGGAATCCGCGGGAAAGAGACAAAGCAGGAGCCGCCAAATATTCTCATGCGGATCGTGGATTTTGCCACCAAGGGAAGAAGCTATTTTAACGTCATCGCGAAAGACGACGAGACGATCGTGGAAGTGAAGGAAAGCAAATCCTTCGTCCTTTTTACACGCACTACATTAAAGACCGACAAAGGGAACACCTACACTATTGGTGAAAGCGCCAGCGCACTGATCCCTGAGTTTTTCCCCAGGGGGATTGTGAATTCATCTTATAAAAAGGGGGAGGCGATCGCCCAGGGATACACCGACACGGGCGATCATGTTTTTGTGGATAAGATGAGTTATCATTTCCGCAAACCGACCCGTGGCGAAGTGTTTGTATTTACCACGCAGACCATCACGGGGATTAGCAGTCAGTTTACCCAATATTACATCAAGCGTCTGACTGGGTTGCCGGGCGATGCCTTACGGATCGATGCACCTCATTTGTATGTGAACGGCAAAATTGCGGAAGAGCCCGGGATGAAGCGAGTCATGGAGGGGAGTTTCCCGACGCACGATTCCTATCAAGGATATGGCAATGGAACTGAAAATGGGCACATGCTGGTCCCGAGGGATTATGTGATCAATGTGCCCGAGAAGGGTTATTTTGCGATGGGAGACAACAGCTACAACAGCTCTGACAGCCGGGTGTGGGGACACGTTCCTGAAGAAAATCTCGTGGGAGTGGCAGTCTTTGTTTACTGGCCATTTTTACGCGAAAAAGAAACGCATTTTGGGCTGATCAAATAACCTGATTTTTCATCAGTATCCCGGTCAGCGTCGGACTGAATCCTTGATGGGTTTTTAAATTTAGTATGATGAAAACAAAAATCACCATCGCGTAGTTTTGTTTTATTCTGACTGGATTGTAGGCTGCGGCTTATCACTCCGTCGCTACCCTCCTACGCTACATCACCCTCCTCATACCCGCCCGCAAAGTTTATTTGCGACGCATTTGAACCATCGCTACAAAGCCACAATGTCTCAACCCCTCTCACTCATCGCTCCGGATGGACAGGTTCTTTCCACAGATCAGGTTCGCAAGCTTGTAGCGCAGGCTTGTGCGGGAGAGGATTACACCGGACGCAAAGTGTTGGTCATCGTTCCAGACGCAACACGAACCTGCCCGCTTGGAATGGTGTTTGAGGCACTGTTCGACGAGATCGGCAGATCAACCTCAGCGCTGGATGTCATGATCGCGCTTGGCACCCACCCGCCAATGAGCGAGGAGGCAATTTGTGAACGGCTCGAGATGAGTCTGGAAACACGGCGTGCAAAATTTAGTTCGGTCAAGTTTCTGAATCACGATTGGAATAACCCGGCGGCGTTACGCCATATCGGAAATCTGACCAAGGCGGAGACAAGCGAGCTTACCGACGGTCTCCTTGAAATGGATGTGCCAGTGCAGATCAATGCCCGTCTTTACGACTACGACGAAATCATCATCATCGGCCCAGTTTTCCCGCATGAAGTCGTCGGTTTTTCCGGAGGAAATAAATACCTCTTCCCTGGTGTGAGCGGACCCGAGGTGTTGAACTTTTTCCACTGGCTCGGCGCTGTGGTGACCAACCCGATGATCATCGGCAACAAGTGGACGCCGGTGCGCAAAGTCGTGGATCGCGCCGCTGCACTGGTGGAAATTCCCAAGCGCTGCTTTTGTATGGTTGTTGAAAAAGGTGGCCTTGCGGGATTGTTTGGCGGCGACCCTGTTTCGGCCTGGGATCAGGCGAGTGAGCTATCACGTAAGCTGCATATTGAATACAAAGACCGTCCGTTTCACACCGTCCTTTCCTGCGCACCGAAGATGTATGACGAGCTCTGGGTTGGCGGAAAGTGCATGTATAAGCTGGAGCCCGTGGTGGCGGATGGCGGTGAACTAATTATTTATGCCCCGCATATCCATGAGATTTCGATCACTCATGGGGATATGATCCGCAAGCTCGGTTACCATTGCCGTGATTACTTCTTAAAGCAGTGGGATAAATTCAAAGACATACCATGGGGAACACTTGCGCACAGCACACACATCCGGGGCATCGGCACTTTTGAAAATGGTGTGGAACGCTGCCGGGTCAATGTCACGCTCGCGACCGGGATTCCGGAAGACATCTGCAAGGAGATCAATCTTGGCTACCGTGACTGGCGCAGTATCAAGGTGGAGGACTATGCCAACCGCGAAGACGAAGGGATCCTTTATGTTCCGAAAGCGGGCGAAATGCTTTACCACCTCCGTGAGCGCCCCGAATGGGCAAAGGAAATGTAAATATAGCTAAAGGCGAAGCAAAAGTTTCTCCACGGAATCCACTGAAGGACACGGAAAACCTCCGGTTTCATTCATCCCATACATATCCAAGGTTTTTCAACAGGCTCTTAAAGTAATGCCTTACGTAAAATCCCTTCTGAATCACACTTGCGGCTCGGAAAAACCGCGACTAGCGTGCGCACCTTATGAAAGCTCTTTTCCTCCGCTCAGCCCTCGCTGTTACACTTATGATTACATCCAACCCCGATACTCACGCGCAAACTCCTAAAGAAAAGGGAGAGGCGTTCTTGAAAGAAAACGCATCGAAAGAAGGCGTGAAAACCCTGCCAAGTGGCATGCAATACAAGGTGGTCACCGAAGGAACCGGCAAAAAACCTGCCGCGACCGATAAAGTGCTCTGCCACTACAAAGGCACGCTGATTGATGGAAAAGAATTCGACAGCTCGTACAAGCGGAACGAACCCGCAGAGTTTCCAGTGAATCGTGTGATCCCAGGCTGGACCGAAGCGCTTCAGTTGATGAGCGAAGGCAGTAAGTGGATGCTCTATATCCCTTCGAGCCTTGCTTACGGTTCGAGAGGAGCAGGTGGAGATATCGGTCCTGACGAAACGCTGATTTTTGAGGTGGAACTGCTCAAGGTTAAATAATCGGACTGCTTCGTAACCGCCAAGACTTCTAGGCGCCAGAGATCGAGGTGATTTCACCTCTGCATTTCTGGCGCTTTCTTGTGCCTGGAGGTTGTGATTAAAAGCGGGAGCGGTTGCGGGATAATCTGGAGTGCGGCGGCAAGACGCCGCTCTGGAGGTGTCGCGTTGGGCTGAAAAGATGGGTGCTGCGCCTTGTGCGATCCTTTTACTCAGGACGCGCCTGCCCGATATACACTGGATTCGACTCATTCATTTCCCCATCCACAAGCATCTCCAGAGCGGTGTCGTGCCACCGCACTCCAGATCGCTGCGCCCTCAGCTGCCTCTCTCGATACCCAACGATTTTGTCTCACCCATTTTTGATTACACCCGCCTGTGAACGCTGGTATCCATTTTATTCAACCATCTCGAATTCGAGCGCTTCTGCGATTGCCTTTGAGTTGGTAAGTAAGTTTAGCTGAGTGAAGTATCGTTCTCCTCTCAGCGTTCCCATCCCATGAAACGTCTCCCTCATTGCCGACCCTCCACGCGTCTGCCTCGCTTTATCCAGATCGAGCCCCTCGAGAGCCGCATCGCTCCGGCGGCGCTGGCCAGCTATAATCTTGCTGATCTCGACGGCACTAATGGTTTTAAGTTGAGTGGGGAAGCGGCGTATGACCGCTCCGGGCACAGCGTGAGCGCAGCGGGCGATGTCAATGGCGACGGCTTCGATGACTTCATCATCGGGGCCTTCGGAGCTGACCCCAACGGCTCCTATTTTGGTGCAAGCTATGTGGTTTTTGGCAAAGCCAGCGGTTTTAGCGCCACCATGAACCTCTCCACGCTAAACGGTTCCAACGGCTTCAAGTTCCAAGGCGAGGTGATGTCTGATCAATCCGGTCGCAGCGTTAGCGCAGCGGGGGATGCCACCGTCAAAGGCGGTGGAGCATCCGGCGAGTGGAGTGGCTCGGCTTTCAAGTCGGTCGCTGTCACAGTCGGTGCACTCGCGGCCGACATCACTATTATGGGAGCCATTGCGAAGATTACTGTGAAAGGTGGAGGACTCAGCGGCGATCTGGAAGCGGCAAGCTTTGGTGAGGTGACTGTTACCGGTGGCGACCTCAGTGGCACGCTCACCTCTCTCACTTCTGCCGCGACACTCGCTAAGATTCTCGCGCTCAAATCCCTCACCGTCACCGACGGCGATCTCACCGGCGACATCCGTCTCCTTGGCAATTCCGGTGCGATCCACGTCAAAGGCAAGACCATCGGCGGCAACATCACCGGGGCAAGCATCGTGGCGGGTAAAATTGCCGCTATCACCGTGGCGCATAACGTAGCCTCATCCATCATCCTCGCAGGAGCTGAACTTGGGTCGGATCACACCCTGGGAGGCAGCAACGACATCTTCGGAGTCGGCAGTATTGGCGCGGTGAAGATTGTTGGGAGTGTCAGTGGCTCAAGCGTGATTGGCTCTGGTTTTTCCAGCGCAGACGCGGTTTTCAAAAATGGCGATGACATGATCCTCGGTGGAGTCACCAGCAGTATAAAGAGCCTGTCGATTGGTGGTGCCGCAGCCAGCGGCAGCTACTTTGTGGCGGGGATTTTTAATGCGGTACCCAAGATCGGCGGCGGCATCGTCGCTACGACAGACCCACGTTTCAAAGTTGCATAGCTGGTAGTACGGGACTGCGCACAATATCGCTGCTTAAGAGACTGTTGAAATACTCAGCGACGTATTTCGTTCGGGCAAAATCCCACTCTTTGTCTTGCTCTTGATCTTACTCCTTGCGGACGTTTTCAGAGTAAGATCAAGAGCAAGACAAAGAGTGGGAACCTTCGGTTTTATTCACCCCATCCATATCCAAGGTTTTTCAATAGGCCAAATTGCCACTACGTCATCGTGTAAAATACAGAATGCTGAATTGGTACGGCATCGGCTATTCCCCCGAAGCATGCCACGCACCGATCGCCAGCATTCCGATTGTCTCAGCAGAATTGAACTTCGCTCCGTGATTCCTGTGGGCGCAACGTCGGTAAGGTTTAGTTACCGCTTCGACACTCCGGAATGTGGCGCATTGATGTATCGCTCGCCTCAAGACGCGTATCCAGTGGTGATGGAGGAACAAAACGGCCTTATAACATTGGATGCGATTCATCAGCAGAGTGTTTTTATTCAGCTTTTAGATGGAAGCTCGGCGCTGCATTTTTCGGTGAGTAGCTATAAAGTAGCTCGTTAACAGACTGGCGAAACATCATGAGAGTTCTCGCGCGTTTTGCGTGATTGGCGGACGACCATTTTACGTGAAATGAAGTTTGATTCGGTGAAGTGAAGTCTTCACTCGCTATTTCCGCAGGTGCTTATAAACAGCGAAATATAACGGTGCATTGAACGCTTCTCTACTGTCGAACGGGCTCGTGCCGTCTCGCTTTGGAATCAATGCCTTCATTCGCTCCGTTGCTTTATGCCCACTCCAACGCCTTCTCATCTCCTCGTCGTATGATTCGAATCGTCTCCTCCTGCCTGATCCTATTCACCGTATTCTGCAACAGTGTCTCGTCCGTAAACGCAAAGCCAGCAAGCGCCCCAAGTCTGAGCGACGGAGATCACCGCGACACGTCAAAGCCGCCCATTCGCACGGTGATAGCCGGGCTCAATGAATCAGATGTCAGATGGGACGAGAGCACTCAGAAAGTGGTGGGTAATCCATTGGTCATTAATTTCAGCGAGGCGGCAGCTCCAGTGGAGCTATTGGGAAAAGCTGCGCTGCCTCATACCGTGAAACTTAGCCCGGATGTGGCTGGAGCCTGGAAATGGGCTGATTCCAATACACTGATCTTTGAGCCGGAAGCCGCGTGGATCCCACCCCGTGAATACACGATTACTTTTGGCGACAACGTGTTTCAGCCGGACTGCAAAGTGGTTTTTTCCGATATCCTAAAAAATCACGCACAAGTGAAACTCCTTTGGAATTTTTCAGAGCAGTCATTTTATATCAATCCAGCCACGCCAGCATTGCAGCAGGCGGTGGCCACGGTCCTGTTTAGTCAGCCGGTGACATTGGAGGAAGTGCTCAAGCATCTGCGGGTGATCAACATGAGCGAGACGCCGCTCTTTGTTCCAGACAGCAAACCTGAGGTGCTTGCCGATGAGAAAAATCCGTTGCGTTACTATCTTCGCTCGCCGTTGATCAAACTGGGGGAGAAGGAAGACATTGTGCGTTTTGAGTTTCTCGCAGGATTAAAAGCGAAATCAGGCGGTGATGGGCTCAAGGAGATGGAGGTGACGAAAATTACGGTGCCTTCGCGGACGACCGGTTTCTTTTTCAAAAAAGTGCTGACCCAGATCGTCAAGACCGAGAAGGGGGAGTTGCGGCAGTTTGTGTTTTTGGAAAGTAGTGGCAGTGCAAACGGGAAGGAAGTCGCGAAACAAGTGGGAGCCTGGAAGTTGCCGCCTGTGGGCAAGGATGCGAAGGATCAGGATATTCCATGGACGAAGGAGAATGTGACCGAGGAGGTGCTGGCGAAATCGACCAAAGTTCTGCTCGAATACATCGCCGACGATGTTTCTGAAAATCCCAAGGAGATTTTCGGGTTTCGTCTGGAGCCTCGGGAACCTGGTCAGTTATTCGTTCGTGTATTGAAGGACACGCCCGCCCCGGGAGGCTTTGTAACACCTGGGGACTTTGTCGCATTCGCCAATGTGCCGGACTTTCCGAAAGAGGCTCAGGTGATGGGACGCGGAGGAATCCTGGCATTTAACGGCGAAGGAAAATTGAATATCAAATCGCGAGGCTATGAGCATCTCCGCTATACCGTGGCGAGGGTTCCAGTCAGCGAGATTAATCATTTCGCAAGTCAAACTCGCGGGCGATTTGAGGACCCGCAATTTAAGGGCTCCTTTGGTTTTGCCGACATGGCGAAATTCAGTCACTCCATCCAGCCCATTGCCAAGGCCAACGATTACGAAGCCAATTACTCTACGTTTGATTTTGCGGCTGCGCTTAAGCAGGTGGAGGCCGAGAGCCCTCGTGGTCTCTATTATTTAACCACTCAAGGGGTGCGGCGGCGCACTGATGCCGATGGCAAGGCCCTGGTGGGAGATCCAGATCCCGAATGGATCGCGTTATCAGAAGTGCCTTCCTCAAATGACGATGAATCTGACTATAACAGCAATCAGGAGGACGAAAACGGGATGCTGCCGGCGGGACCCTCCGACGCACGGTTTATTTTGATCACGGATCTCGGTTTGATCGTGAAGCGAAACGCCGACGCAACACGGGAAGTTTTTGTGCAATCCTTTAAGCTGCGGGAACCCGTGGCTGGCGTTCAAATCAGTGTGGTTGCACGAAATGGAGAGACGCTGGCGGAATCTGTGACCGACGCACTGGGACGCGTTGCGCTTCCTGCGCTGGATGGGATGCAGCGGGAAAAGAAACCTGTGGCCATGGTCGCTCGTAACGGAAACGACGTGGCTTTCATTGCATGGGATCGTTCCGATCGCTGGGTTGAGATGTCGCGTTTTGATACCGGAGGGGTAAAGGCAAGTGAAGGTTCCGCCTTGAATGCATTTCTGTTCACCGAGCGTGGTATGTATCGTCCGGGTGATCCGATTCAAGTCGGCGGTATTGTCCGGCAGCGAGACTGGAACGGTGTTCTCGATGGGCTGCCTTTAGAAGTGGAGCTGACTAATGCCAAGGAGGAACTGGTGGGGAAGTATCCGGTCAAGCTGGGAGCAGACGGTTTGTTTACGCTCACCTTGCCGACCACGGAAACCTCGCCCACGGGGGTCTGGCGTATTCAGCTAAATCGTCCATCCGCTCAGAAAAATGAATCCAGCGAAGACGAGGATGCGGGAACGTATCTTGGCAAAACTCTGGTGAGAGTCGAAGAATTCCAACCCGATCGCCTGAAGCTTTCCGCAAAGTTTGATCCTGCCAGCGAGCAATCATGGCTTTCACCTGAAAAGCTGAATGCGGAAGTCGATTTGCAAACCCTCTTTGGAACCGCAGCGGCTGATCGGCGCGTGACCGGTATTATGCGGTTGTCTCCAGGCGTTCCTTATTTTGAGCAGTGGCCTGATTGGACATTTGGGTTGCCTGAAGGAAAGGCTTTCGAATCGAAAGAGATTCCACTCAGTGAGACTACAACCGATGAAAACGGGCAGGCGCGCTTCGCTCTCGCACTTCAAGATCATACTGCACCGCTGCTACGCGTCAGCGTCGAAGTAGAAGGCTTTGAGGCGGGCGGCGGCCGTGGCGTGAAAGGATTTCTGACAACCCTCGTTTCGCAGCAAAAATATCTGCTGGGTTTCAAAGCGGAAGGAGATCTCCAGTTTATTCAGAACGAGGTCATCCCGCCCGTTGAGGTCATCGCGATTGGTCCGGATGCAAAGCTGGTTGAGGTGCCCGGTCTGAAGCGGGTGCTGATTGAAACAAAGTATGTTTCCGTTTTGACCAGGCAAAGTAATGGCACCATGGCCTACGCTTCGCAGAAAACGGAGGAGGAGCGCGAAACCGTGGATGATGCGCTGATGGCTTCTAAAAACCCGGTTTTGTTGCCGGGCAAAAACAGCGGGAATTTCCGCTATGAATGGCGGAATCAGTCCGGGACTGTTTTGCTGACTATTCCTTTTAATGTAGTGGGATCTGGCGACTCCAGCCGCGACATGGAGCGCACCGCCGAGCTCGAATTGACCTTGCCGTCTAAAATCTGGAATGCAGGCGAAGAGCTTGAGGTGTCAGTGCGTGCGCCATTTGCCGGAGCCGGTCTGATCACGATTGAGCGAGAAAAGGTGCTGGCAGCACGCTGGTTCAAGTCGGAGAAAGCTTCCAGCCTGCAACGCATTACGGTGCCGGCTGACATTGAGGGAGGCGCCTATGTTCATGTCACCTTTGTTCGAGGGCTGGATTCGCCTGAGATATTCACTAATCCGCTGAGCACCGGTGTGGCGCACTTTCAGGTGAGTCATGATCGCCGTCTGCTGCCGGTGAAGCTGGACGTGCCCAAGCAGGTGCGCCCCGGCGAGCGTTTGAGTATCGGTTTTACCACACCCAAACCGGCGCGTATTATGATCTGGGCGGTGGATGAAGGTATACATCGGGTGACGAACTATCAGGCTCCCGAACCGCTATCCCGGCTTTTGAACAAGCCCGCGCTTGAGGTCGGCACGTGTCAGTTGGTGGACCTATTGATCCCAGAGTTCACGATCTTAAAGAATGCTCTCGCGACTGGCGGCGGCGACGATGGGGAATCGGAAACACCTCCAGAATTGAAAGCGGGGCTCAATCCTTTTAAACGCAAACGAGTCGCGCCGGTGGTTTTCTGGAGTGGCATTGTGGAAAGCGGGCCCGATCGTAAGGAGGTGTTTTATGATGTGCCGGATTATTTCGCGGGCGGTTTAAACATCATGGCGGCGGCGGTGGTTGCCGATGCCGTCGGCGTGGCAAAGGAACACACGATTGTGAAAGGCCCGTTTGTGCTCACTGCGAACGCGCCGTTTTTCGCCGCGCCAGGGGACGAGTTTACGGCTTCGGTGACAGTAGCCAATCAGCTTGAGGGTGCCGCAGTGACCGATCAAATCAGCGTTGGAGCGGATTTGTCGGAAGGGCTGGAGATGGTGAAAGCGCCGGATTCCGAAGTAGTCATCCCCGTGGGTAAAGAGATCACTGTGCATTTCACCGTGCGCGCCAGAGAGGCGCTGGGAAATGCGGAAATTAAATTCTACGCTTTCGCGGACAAAGAGCGTGTCGAGCAACGAGCTACCATGAGCATCCGTCCGGGAGCACCGCGCACCACCTTAGTGCAAAGCGGATGGTTCAACTCATCGAAGCATGACGTTCAGATGGATCATGATTTCCATCGCGAATTTGCCAAACGCGAGGCGATGGTTTCCACAACACCGCTCGGGCTGGCCCGGGGATTGGCCTCCTACCTGCGCGAGTTTCCGTTCGGCTGCACTGAGCAGATCACCAGCCGCGCATTCCCCTGGTTGGTGCTGCAGGATGAGGTCAGTTTCGGACTGGATAAAACCGAGGCCAAAGAGGTGATTGGCAATGCCATTGCACAGTTGGCTAATCGTCAGGGAGCGGATGGTAGCTATGGTTATTGGACGAGTGAAAACAGTGAGGGATTCGATTACCTCAGCGTGTACGTTACCCAATTTCTCGTCGAAGCGCGCGCGAGTGGATTTCAGGTTCCAGCACCCATGTTCGCAGCGGCATTGCGTCGAATCCGATTGATGGCGGATGCCAAGGTGACTCCCCCTGATATGTCGTGGAGCAACCCGTATGGGCAAACCCGTCAGGAAGCCAATATACAGGCGGCAGCCATTTATCTGCTGACCCGAAACGAGGAGGTGACTACCAATTACGCGCTGAGATTAAGCGATTTCCTCACCGCCAAAGTGCCTGGAGATCTCTGGTATCGCGACTCCAGCGCAGTCTTTTTGGCCGCAACATGGCGGTTGCTTAAAAAGGAGGATGAAGCCAAACGACTGATCGAACTCCACCTCAAAGCGCGCGCTACTCCAAGGTCGCAGAGGTATTGGTCGTACTATTACGAAACACCACTCACTGAGGAGGCCACTACGTTTACCATTTTATGCCGTCATTTCCCCGAGATCGCGGGTAAGTTTGGATATGACGAGCTCAAGCCGATCACTGGGTTGATCGAAAGCGGAGACTTTCACACCCTCTCGGCGGCGTGGAGCGTGCAGGCGCTGAAGGCTTATGCAGGACTGGCCAAAGCCAGCGGTTTGAAGGCAGGAATCGCGCAGGTGACGCCGGAGGCAAAAGTGTTGGTAGAGCCACAGGTAGGTCTGAGCTCCTCGGTGGTCAATTCCGGTACCGTGCGATTCTCGATTGTGCGTGAGACTGACTCAAAACTCGGAGCATGGTATCAGGCAATTCAGACTGGGTTTGATCGTAACCTTCCTACGAAACCGGACTCCCGGACCATCGAAGTCTTTCGTGAGCTTCTCGACGAAAGTGAACAGCCTATCTCCGAGTCGAAGGTGGGGGATTCGTTGTTGTTTAAAATCACCATTCGCAATCTTGGAAAGACAGAGCAGCCGAATATTGCCTTGAGCGAGTTGCTGCCGTGCGGATTTGATTTCGCTCCGCAGGATGAAGAACTCGCCTTGAAACCCGGTCTCAGGACTTTGGAGGGGACTGACTACATCGATCTTCGGGAGGATCGCGCGCAGCTCTATTTTGGGCTCCAGCAAAACGAAACCCGAACTTTTATCTATGGAGTGCGACCGACCTGTGCCGGCACTTTTGTTATACCTTCAGCATACGCGGAAAGCATGTATGACCGCGCGGTGCACGGGAACGGAGTAGTTGGGAAATTCACCGTGCAGCCGAGGGAGTGATCGATTGCGGATTGCGAATTAGCCGCCGACCACGAAATCTAAATCGCGGTCATCGCGTGCGTCTTAAATCCTCAATCCGCATTCCTAAGTCCTCAATAAAATATGACTCCACGTTTCGCGCGACTGTTTAGGGGAAACCGCAGACGTTGGTTGCGTCGGTTTCTCGTGAGCGTTTGTGGGCTCATGCTTGTGCTCGGGGTGGTGTGGTTATGTCTGCCCAAGCCTGCGCTACTTCCGCCGGAGTTGTCATTTTCGAGGATGGTGTTGGATCGCAATGATCAGGTGATTTTTCTGACCCTCACCAGCGATGATAAATACCGACTCAAGACCCAGGTGTCGGATCTCGCACCGGAATTGATCGCCGCGACGATTGAGATGGAGGATCGCCGTTTCTATTCGCATCACGGAGCAGATGTGCGTTCGCTCCTGCGCGGGGCCTGGGGGATGGTTTCCCGGCAACGACTGGGCGGTGGCTCAACCCTGACCATGCAGCTAGCCCGTCTGCGCTGGCACCTGGAGACGCGTTCTGTTTTTGGAAAGTTGACCCAGATTTTCCGCGCCGTGCAGCTCGAGCGCCATTACTCCAAGCAGGAAATTCTCGAAGCTTATTTCACCTGTGCTCCATACGGTGCAAACGTCGAGGGAGCACTGGCGGCTAGTTGGCGCTGGTGTGGAAAACCGGCCAGTGAACTCAGTCTCAGGGAGGCTGCAAGCTTGAGTGTTATTCCTCAAAGCCCGACCAAACGCAGGCCGCGTCTCATTGGAAATCCAAATCTGGCTGTTGCGCAGGCGCGGCTCATGACACGCCTGAGAGCGGCTAGGGGAGAGCCTCCAAGTTCATTGGACTCCGAGTTCAATCTCCCGGGATCGCTTGTACCGCGTAAAGCGCAGCACTTCGCGCTCCGCAAATTACGCGAGCAGCCTGAGGAGCTGGTCGTGCGGACCTCGCTGAATCTTTCTCAGCAGAACGTCCTCGAACAAAGTATCCGCGATTTTCTGGAGCGATGGCATGCGCCGGGATTGCGCAACGCATCCGCGATCCTGATTCATGTGCCAACGATGGAGACCCGGGCGTATGTTGGTTCCGCTGACTTCTGGAACGACAAAATCTCCGGACAAGTCGATGGCGTTCGTGCAGCACGTTCGCCCGGTTCTACGCTCAAGCCCTTCATATATGCACTTGCTTTGGACGCGGGATTAATTCATCCGCAAACGTTGCTTGATGATGAAGCGAGCCGGTTTGGAGGATATAATCCTGAAAACAGCGACCGCGATTTTCTGGGACCAATTTCTGCAAAGGAAGCGCTGAGACGAAGTCGTAACGTGCCTGCGGTTCAGCTCCTCAGTCGGCTGCCAAACGGTGGACTGGAAAGCTTTTTGCGTCGCGCAGGTGTCAAACTGCCACGACGCGATTACGGGCTGGCGCTGGCCATTGGCGGGGCCGAGGTAACGATGGAGGATCTAGCGACGCTGTACGCCGGGCTGGCCAAACCCGCCACCGGCCTTTCCCCAGCGGCTTGCTGGCTCACACTGGATGCGCTGCGAGGCAGGGACGCGGGTGCACCGAGTGGATTGGCTTGGAAAACAGGAACATCCAATGGATTCCGCGACGCATGGGCATGTGGTGTAATGGGGGAGTGGGCGCTTTGTGTCTGGGTCGGGAATTTTGACGGCAAACCGATGCCCGGTCTCTTTGCGAGCCAGACCGCAGCTCCGTTGCTTTGGCAGAGTATTACCCGGCTCGACTTGAAATCCTCATCCGTGGCACCACCGTCAGAAGTCGCCAAAGTGAGTGTTTGTCCGGTTTCCGGTGATCTTGAAGGGGCTCATTGTCCGCACCGAACCAAGGGGTTTTTCATTGCTGGAGTCTCTCCCATCACAACCTGCACAGTGCATCAGGAAATTTCCATCGACAGTAATGGTCATCGAGTCGCTCACTCGGAGCCATTTGCGCGGCGTCGGATTTATGAAGTTTGGTCGGCACGACGTCTGGTTCAATTCAAACGCGCAGGCTTGCCCCGGGCAAGTGCCCCGGAGATCGCGGATTTACCCGTTGCAGCCCAGGCCGGGGGCGGGGCGCCTCCGCGTATCCTCTCGCCGCAGCCAGCCATCACATACGTTCTCCGGCCAAATGATCCGGTGAAAAACACTATTCCTTTGGATGCCGACACCGCGCCTGGTGTGCGTTTTGTGCATTGGTTTGCGGGACCACTTTATCTGGGAGCCAGCGAGCCATCCAAGCACCTCCTCTGGCGTCCAACCGCCGGTGTCTGGCCGATTCAGGCGATCGATGACGAAGGTCGGACCACCAGTGTTTCCGTCACTGTGCGTGCAGTCCCGTGAAAAGCGCAGGCCATCGGGTGTGATTTTATAAGTGGGTGGTTGCGGGATAATCTGGAGGACGGAGCCCCGTTAGGGCTTGGAGAGACGTTCATTCTCAATGGAGAATTGGTATGAGTAGTCTCCTCACCCACTATTAATCACATCCATGCCGTCGGCGCAGTTAAACGTGGCTTGCAGGCGTTAAGAAGGGCTGATAGCGATCACGGGTTCCTGTTTTAGGAGCATACATTCAGCCCCCAACACATCTAATTTATGAGCGAAAATCCTTATCTAGCGCCCGAGTCGGAAATCACCATGCCACCAACGGATGGTGAGGCTGAACTTGCAACTCTGGGTCAACGCTTAGCCGGGGCCTTGATCGATGGGCTGATTATGATGGCAGTTAATTTTCCGATTATGGTGCTGACGGGATATTGGAGCAAGGCGACCACTGGAGAAGTTGGTTTTGGGAACACGTTGATTTTTACTCTTTTAGGAATGGTGGTTTACTTCCTTCTCAATGGAAAATTGCTAGCTTCCAAGGGACAAACGATTGGTAAAAAATTGATGAAGACGCAGATCGTTTCGAGCGAAACGAACACAATCATTCCCTTGAAAAAGATTTTCACGCATCGCGTGCTGCCAGTTACGGTGGTCAATAGCATCCCGTTTATTGGCGGCTTTTTTGCATTAGCGGATGCCTTCTTTGTATTTCGCAAGGATCGGCGTTGTATTCACGATCTGATCGCAGGAACGCGCGTGATTCAATATAAGGAGTAGGGTGGCAAAGGAAAAAGGATAAGGGACAAAGGAAAAAGGGTGTGGCGCTCCGCGCTATGGAAGGACTTTCATAATAGCGCGCAATGCAAATTCGCTTTCATGATCTTGGTCGATCGAGCAACGCGTAAAATTCTGCTTTTTACTTAAAACTTAAAACTCGGCTACTAATCCGGGAGATACTGATTGCAGCGGGATCGGAGTCCCGCTGGCCGCACAGGTTGCAAACCTTTGCCCCTCTTCTGCTCAGGGCTTTTTCGGCTCCACTCTAAAGCGCCACTGCGTCTCAACTTTTTTGCCGCTGACATTGCCGCTGAGAATGACCGTGTAGTCGCCTGCTTTAAGTGCCTTGGTTGGCTTGGCCTGAATATTCTTACTCTCCTCGTCGTAGCTCGAAGGCACAACGCCCACGCCGCTCAGGCGGATCACGACACTCTGCGGGTCAAGCTCGCCCATGGTGGAAAGATTGGCTTTGATGATCGGTTGCGTGTCGTGGACGACTTCGCCTTCCATCGGCTGGGTAATCATCATGGCACCCGCTGCGACTGCTGCGGAAGGGGCTTCCTCGGCAGAGGACGACACAGAGCCGCCAAATGAAAACGCGAGGTCGAGATCCTGCGGGCGCTTGATGTAGTAGGCATAACGTCCGACCAGTTCGTTGGAACCATTGTGTGTGTTGCGCTGGCCATAGACGCTGAATGCAGCGGCGTATCCTGCTTCTTTCACGACTGCAACAACCTGGGGATTATGGCGTCCTAGCGGATAGGCGAACGTGGCACATTCAATCCCGAGCTTTTGTTCGATCATTTTTTTGGAATCGATGATCTCCTGGCGCAACCATAAGGCGTATTCCTCCGCCGTCTTTTTGCCGGGGAGCCGCAAATCCTGATGTGAGATGGTGTGACAGCCGATTTCCACACCTTCGTCGCGTAACTCCTCGAGTTGCTTCCATGTGATGCTCTTACCCCCTGAGTTTACGTATTGGGTGTAAATGAAATATGTCCACGGATAGCCGAACTTTCTCAAAATCGGCCGCGCTACATCATAGGCCGAGGCGTATCCGTCATCAATCGTGATGATCGCGCTTTTGGCTGGGATGTTTTTCTCGCTGCGTTTCCACGCCAGAAAGTCCTGCATAGAAATGACACTGATCCCGTTGTCCTTCAGTTTTTGTAGGTGCTCTTCAAACAGCTCCAGGGTGATGCTCAAATCGCCGCCCGCCTTGCCTTCCACCCGGTGATAGCAAAACACGACGACTTGCGCGGAAGTATCGATCTGGACTTGTTGCGGTTTTGGTTTTTCTTCGGCAGCAGATTCCGGCGGAGGAGGGGGTGGCGGTGTTGGCGCTGCTGCTGGAGCGGATGTTGCTACAGCAACCGGCGCAGATAGGGCGGTCTCAGCAGCTTTCTTCTTCTTGTCGCTCCACACTTTGTAGCCAAAGAGTAACGCGGGAATCAGGACGAGAAGAATCAAGATTTTTTTCATGAGCAGATTTGGAAAGAGGCGCGATGATACAGAGCATGTTTTCTCTGAAAAGAAGTGAGTAGGGATTTTATCCAGCAGGCAAGGTGTGCATACCGAGACAAAGCCGACGCATAGGGATTGCGTGCATCGAGTCTATCGTAGCGCGATGGTTAGTCATCGATCCAGACGCGATGTTTGCCGGGCTTCATCCCAAAATTTCCTCTAACTCGGCGACACGACGGGCGAAGAGATCGAGCGTTGCTTGGATCGGGGCAGGGGAGGACATATCGACTCCGGCAGCGCGAAGGGTCGGGATGGGGAATTGTGAGCCGCCCGACTTGAGGAAGCCGAGGTAGCTCGTTGCATCGCCGGTCTTGAGCACCTGCTCGCTGAGGGCGACAGCAGCGCTGAGGCCGGTGGCGTATTTGTAAACGTAGAAGGCGTTGTAGAAATGGGGAATGCGGAAGCATTCCAGATCAAGCTCCGGGTCGAGTTTGAAGTCGGGACCGAAGTAAGCTTCGAGAAGACCGTGATACGATTGACGAAATGTCTCGAGCGTCACCGCCTCGCCTGCTTCTTCCATCGCGTGGATGATTTTTTCAAACTCGGCAAACATCGTCTGGCGGTAAACGGTCCCTCGGATGTCATCAATCTGACGGTTGATCAAATAGGCGCGCATCCGCTGATCGGTCGTCTTTTCCAGCAGGTGATGCGTGAGCAGTTCTTCATTAAAAGTGCTCGCGACTTCTGCGAGAAAGATCGGGTAATGGGAGTCCTGATGCAGCTGGGTTTTGTTGGTGAACCAAGTGTGCATGGAGTGACCGGCTTCGTGTGCGAGCGTGAACACATCGGAGAACACGTCGTCCTTGTAGTTCATCATGATGTAAGGCGGAGAGCCATAGGTGCCGCTGCTGAAAGCGCCGGAACGCTTTCCTTTGTTTTCGTAACGATCACACCAGCGGTGAGTGCGCATGCCGTCGCCGAGTGTTTGCACGTATTCGCTGCCGAGTGGAGTGAGTGAGGAGAGCACCATCTCGATGGCCTCATCAAACGAGGTCTTCTTTTGAAAATCCGAAACGAGCGGAACGTAAGTGTCGTAATGGTGCACTGCATCCAGCTTCAGCAGCTTGCGACGCAGACCGTAATAGCGGAATAGCGGCGCGAGATTGGACCGCACGGTGGAAATGAGGTTGTCGTAAACGGACGCCGGAATGTCATCGCTGAAAAGCGCGGCTTCCCGTGCGCTCGGGTAGTTGCGGGCGCGGGCACGGAAGACGTCGGCTTTTACAGAATTGGCAAGCGTGGAGGCGACCGTGAATTTGTGGTCGTCGAATTCCTTGTAGAACTGATGAAACGCCTGCTTACGCACATCGCGTTCCTGCTTTTGGAGGAAAGAGGAATAGCTGCTTTGCGTGAGTGTCTTCTTCGAGCCTTTCTCGTCCGTGATCTCGCCAAACTTCATGTCCACATTGGTAAGCTGGGAAAATGTCTCGTCGTGTCCGCCAATCGCCGAGTTTCCGAGTGCGAGCAGACGTTCTTCTGGGGCACTCAGCGTGTGGGGTTTGAGACGGCGGAGGCGATTGAGCTGGATCTTCCAGTCGGTAAGAGCCGGGTCGTTGAGATAAGTGGCGAATGTGGTGTCGTTGATCGCCTGAATTTCTGGGGAGACGAAAGCGGCGGCCTCGCCGATCTTGGTGAGGAGATTCTGCATGCGAGACTCGCGCGCGAGGTTTTCGGAATCGGAGGCGTCTTCCGTGGATTTGAGCGACGCGTATTGATAGAGCCGTTCGATTTGCAGGCTCATTTCCCGTTCGCATTCGAGGGCGTCACGAAGGCTGGCGGCGGATTCGCCGATCTTTCCCTGAAATTTGCTGATCGTTGTGTAGCTGGAAGCCAGTTTCTCAAATCCTTCGTTCCAGGCTGTAGGTGTTTGGAAAAGGGGAGTCAGATCCCAGGTGTCAGCCATCGCGACTTCGCCACGTGAGGGGACGCCGCCAGCTTCGTTCTTGTCGTAAAAGCGATTGATCATTCCAGACGATGCAAGCTGCGTGCTTATGGCGTCGAGCTAAAAGCCGGGGAGGTGAACCACGATGGGTGCGAAGAGTTTAAGACAGTGAACCGCCAAGACGCCAAGGCACAAAGGAAGTGAAGCTGCTCCTGGTGTCCTGTAGATGAGTGGGGTTACTGCGGTGGTAGATTTTTAGGCGAGTTCCGCTTTAGTTTGTTGGCTATGGCGTGTTGAAAGATTGATTTGCCGGTGCAAATCATAAATCCCACGAAGAAGGCGACTGCAAAGTAGGTAAACTCAGAATGCTTAAACAGTAAACGGATCGCAGTAGAGATCGGCGCCTCCGGCTTTACGAAGAGGGCGAAGAGAAGCGGAAAGAAGATGCACGCTGAAAATCCGAGGAGAATCCAAAGAAATTCGCATAATGCGCAGATCAGCAGGACAAAGGCCGAAACAAAAACGCCAGTGCGTTTGGGAAAAAGGTAATAGAACCACAATGGATACGGATAAAGGATTCCGCAGCGCTGCTGATAGTCGGGGTCAAATTTTGCACGTGCACTTAGAAGGGTTCGCACAGCTTCGCTGTGGTTTTTCCAACCCAGATTTACAAAGATTTTGCGCTCATCCGTCGTCACGATGATCAGGGGCGATTGTCGGATTGCTGTAATGTGCAGCCATGGAATAGATTCCACTAAATTCCCATCCTTATAAAGCGAGACACCGTGTTCATCGATCACACAGCTTGAGTATCCGTTGGCAGACCGGGGAAGCATGGCGAACAGCGTGATGGCGAAGGCCAATACGGGGAGTGCAATCGTGACGTTCCACGGCGCTTGGAAAAGCAACGCAAGTGAAAGGCAAACAAGAGCGAATCCAGCTCCGATCTTGATCGTAGTCGAGCTATCCTGGGGATTCGCATGGTGGAATTCTGCCGGAAATGAATTCATTGGGTGAGGGTGTGTTAAGTCGGGAATGATCGTTTTCTAACGATTGCTTCAAGTTCATTGGGCTGATCGCTTCCTATCATAGACGCTAGGATTTCATCGTTTCCAACGCCAAGGTCTGGGAGCGTTTTCAGACAAAGCGCCCGGCAAACGTTGAGTGTTTCACGAATCATTTCCAAAAGTGATTGGTCGGTCTCTCCATCGGGCTGAACGACATGGTGTTCGACTACTTCAACCAGCGCACTAATTACCCAGCTTTTCTTTTCATCGTTGAGCTTCGGTGAGCGCATAAGCTGACAAAGCTGTAGGGGCGTAAAGGCAGACATGAGGATTAGATCCATGTCCTGACTCAGATAGAGGAAGTCTGGATCATCAATCCATCGCTGTAAGTTTGGATCAGTCATTCTGAACGCATATGCCTCAGCGCAACCTCACTCCTTAAACGTAATCTGCCGTTCGATGGCGGCCCATTCCTTGGGAGTCATTTTGCTTTTGGAAGCGCGGAGCATGAAGCCGCCGACCGCCTTGCCGTCTTCGTTATACATCCAGTCGCATATTTCAGAGGGAGGAAAAGTGAGTTTGCCGTCGGGTGGAACGCCGCTGCCGGGTTTGGAGGTGTTGTCGTCCACTTTGCCGTGGAGCAGGGTGCCGTCGTAAGTGAGGTCGTTGACCCACAGGATTTGCTGTCTGGCGTCCTGAGCCGGAAATACTTTGCGGACTAAAAACTGACGTTGATTGGGTGCTGGTTTTTGGAGCACTGCCAGAAATTCGGGCGTGGTGGCTTTTGCTTTTTCCATGGCCGCTTGAATGTCCGGGTCGTCGGTGAGCCCGTGCATCATCGCACGGAGATCATTTTTGCGCGCTTCTTTCTCAGCCCGGTTGCAGCCGGAAAGCGTGAGGATGAGGAGAATGGGAATAATGAGACAGCGCATGGGGCCGGAATTAATATTCCTCCGTCATCAACTTGTCTCCGTGGTCGCTGTAATTAGTGAGAGTGAATGTGGCGATAACCTTACCCATGCGCCAGACGATGGATAGGGTCTACTATGCTGTCAACAGGGAGAACCCTTATTAAGTGTTTAGTGGGTGTGATTCTTTAATTAATTAAAAGTGGGTGCGGTTGAAGGAGGTGCTGCGAAGCAGAGGAAGCGGAGCAAAGTAGCGTATGCTTCCAGCTTGCGCCGCACATCGTCGCCCATTGGAAACAAAGGCGTTTATCTCCGTTGAATGCTCGCCTGCAACGCTTCGCCTAGCAATGCGGGCAGGCGCAAGCTAGAAGCATGCGCACCATTGGGCGGGCTTCGCCGTCGTTCCTTGCCTCAGTCTCCCTACTTTTAGTCACACCTTCTTGCTCTTACTCTGAAAACGTCCGTTTGAATTAAAATCAGGAGCGAGTTAAAGTGAGGCTCTTAGCCGTAGCTAGCTATGCTGGACTGGTCCACGAAAGACAACAAAGACACGAAAAGGGTTGTCCGCCAAACACGCGGAACACGCGAAAATAAAGGCAGAGAAGTGAGGAGTGGTGAGTTGGAATGACCTCACCAAACAATGAGTGAATCCGCACCGCTTTAAAGCCGCAGCAACGTGTCTGCATGTCCTTTCCGGTCTTCGCGTTCCGCTTCCTGGCGACAATGCTGCGCATAGCACTACAGGCGGGTCCGGTTTTGTATAGATACGGCTTCGCTAGACTTTCTTGTTCCGGCCTTCATTGATCGCCTCTTGAGCGATTTTGGCGACGTAACGGAGGGCTAAAAAGGCGGCGATAATTCCTACGCCAAGAAAAACGTATTCCAAGTAGTGACGTGGACGTCCCTTGCCGAGAAGGACATCGAGGCTTTCCTTGGAAGAAGCACCAGTCCAGACGAAGAAGGCGTTTGCGGGTATGACTGTGAAAAATGTAGCAATGAAATAGGGGAGGAATTTCACGGAGGTAAGTCCGAAGGAGTAGTTTGCCAGGCCAAAGGGAATGGGAACAAAGCGAAGCAATGCGATGATCTTCCAGCCTTTCCGCCCGATGGCTTCATCGATGAGGCGGAACTTTTCATTTTTCCCAAATTTACGCATCACTAATTCCCGGGCGAGATAGCGTGAGATCAAAAAATTGACGGTTGCCCCGAGCGTGGTGCCGATCATCAAACCCACGAAGCCATGGGTGAATCCGAAGAAGTAACCTGCGGCAATCGCGAGCGGAGAGCCGGGGATCATACACATCTGAACCACGACAAAAACACCCGCAAAAGCAAAGACCCCAAGCCAGCCGAGGCTCTGAATATAAGTCTGCGAAGCCTCCAGCCACTGGATGATTTGATTGATCATTTCAGTGGAGATAAAGCGGGGAGAACACGTCTAGCGAGGGAAAACTTGCAGTGTTTCGGTCGGCAAGGTTGGCGTTCCTCATGGAGTTCGCCTATATTGAAAAAATGCTGGTACTCACCGCCACGATTGAAATCAACGCCCCAGCAGAACGGTGTTTTGATCTTACCAGAAGTGTGGATGTACATGTGGCGAGTTCGGGTTTGATCGATGGACAGGCCATCGCTGGTCGCATGAGTGGACTTTCGGAGCTGGGTGATGAGACGACCTGGTCTGCGCGCTTCTTTGGCATCCGATTTCACCTTGTCTGCGAGATCACGGAGTTAATCCGGCCGGAATCATTTGCCGATGTGATGAAGAAAGGGCTCTTTCACCGCTTTGCCCACCGTTACACCTTCCTGGCTGAGACTCCGGGCAGAACTCGGCTGACTGATGAACTCACTTTTGAAAGTCCATGTGGTGTGGCAGGTAGATGGTTCGATCAATGGGTAATCGGCCCACGCTTTCAGAAGCTGCTCCATCATCGTTTGGAATACCTCAAACGCGTTGCAGAACAAGATAACGCTTCATAGCCATTTTACCCCGATTCGCGGGTCATTTCCGCAATTTAGGGTTGGTTTAGAATTCAATAACTGATTGAAAGGCCGATTATGAATAACGCCTCTAGCATTTTGATTGGTTGGGATACTCAGGACATCACCCCCGACAACACTATTGAATTGATGGGGCAATATACGCAGCGTGTGTCGCGGGGAATTCGCGACCGGGTGGTTGCTACGGCGATGGCGATCGAGCAGAAGACTGGTACGGGTGCCGAACAGGCGGTTTTGGTGTCGCTCGACATGTCTTTTGTCACCAAGGACTTTCAGGACGAAATCCAGGAGATCATGCGCAAGCGACTGCCAGAGCTGGATGCAAAGAAGATTCTCCTCAATGTCACCCACACCCACACCAGCGTTCATTATTGCATGGCATTCAAATGGTGGAGCATGGTGGCCGATGTCATGCAGCCGGATGAATGTCGCGCCTTTCTGCATGAGCGCATTGCGACTGCCATCGAAAATGCCTGGAAAAACCGGAAACCATCGGGTGTCAGCACTGCGCGAACGTATGCAACCATCGGCTTCTGCCGTCGGATTGTTTATGCTGACGGAACCGCCGAGATGTATGGTGACCCGAACCGGCCTGACTTTGTGGGTGTGGAAGCGGGGAACGATCCTGCTGTGCAGACGATGTTTATCTGGGATGATCACAAAAAGCTGACCGGCGTGGTGGTGAATATTGGTTGCCCTGCGCAGGTGATGGAGGCTGGTTACGAAATTTCGGCGGATTTCTTCGGAGATTTCCGCAAACGCATTCACAAGCTCTATGGCTCGCATGTGCACGTACTCCCGCAGATCGGCGCATCGGGCGAGCAGTCGCCGCGCGATCTTCCCTCACAGGACAAAGATCCGATCAACTACTGGAAGGAAGAGGGGATGGTTGAAATCGCGCGCCGTCTGGAAATCGCCGTGGCTGAGGCGCACGAGCAAGCGTGGCATCACATCGATCACGCACCTGCTTTCAAACACACGGTGGAGGATGTTGCCCTGCCAGTGCGTCGTGCGACGGAGGCGGAGATCAAGCTGGCTCAGGAGGATTTGAAAAAGCATTCCGCCGGTTATCCCGATCCTGCGGCAGCGTCGAAGGAACTGTTCAAGGCGTTCTGCGCGGACGTGCTGAATTCGGAGAAGACAAAGCCACATGGACCTTACGACAACAAGGAAATGCCATTTGTGAAGCTGGAGAACGCACTGGCGGTGCTTCGCAGGGTGGAGTCGCAGGACAAGGAGACGACTTTCACGATGACGATGCACACGCTCCGGATTGGGGATGTCGTGTTCGCCTCGAATCCATTCGAGTTGTATCTGGATTTTGGTCAGGCCATCCAGGCACGTAGCGCTGCGAAGCAAACGTTTTTGATTGAGATGGGAGGCGACTACGGCGGCTACTTACCAACGAAACGCTCGGAACTCGCAGGCGGTTACGGTTCCTTTATCATCAGTGGAAGCGTAGGCGATGAGGGCGGCAAAGCGCTGGTGGAAGCGACGTTGAAGTCGATCGATGCAGTGATGAAATAAAGGGAGGGGGATTTATGATGGATGATTTAGACATTGGGATGGGACTGCCAGCTAACGAAGGGAACCCAACCCGTTCCACCCTTTCAATTGAAGCCTTGGATGCCTGGCAAAACGGGGACTTAATTTCTGCTGAAATGCTCTACATGCGGGCGCTTCAACTACCGTGTGAAGAGGCGGAGATGTTGGATTTCAAGCTCATGTGTCAGTTGGCAGGGGTGATTGCTTCAGCCGGGCGTCATGACGAGGCGCAGGTGAAATATCAGGGGGCGCTCGCTGGAGCGATGATCGATGGAACGAAGCAAGATCAGGATGTCGCGCGCTATTTTCTCGCAGAGCATCTGCTTGCTTTGGATCGGTTCGACGAGGTGCTGGCTGTGATCGGGGAGATTTCAGCCGGGTTTGCTCCGCCTGCCATTTGCACTTTACGGGCGATAGCACTTTCAGAGATCGGATTACCTGGAGCGGAGGAAGCTGCCCGTGAAGCGGTGGCGAAAGCGGGAGATGATGTCCAACGGGAGCGGGTTATTGCGATGCTCGGCAAATACTCGCTTTGAGAAGACCGGAACCCGGTGGAGGCGGAAGCAAAAGGAATAAGGAGAAAGGGAGAGGCGCTTTGCGCTGGGTTTGAAAGGTTTTTTTAGATCACTGGACCCCTTCTGGAACAACGGTCAGAATTTGCCCGAACGGATCACCCTTACGTTGGATTCAAAGGCGATCATGCAATATAAGGAGAAAAGTTCCTTTTCGAGACGGGAGAGTAAGGTGTCTGCGGCGTCCGGATTAATGACCACTTCGATCTGCACGTTTGCAAACTCCTTGATGTCTCCTGTGCGCTCTCCTCCTTCGCCAGCGCCTTCAACTGGAAAATGAGTCCACCCATGAGCGCCAACCTCACGGAGAAGCGATTTTACCGGATCTAGCGCATAGGCTTCACATACAATGGTGACGAGTTTCATTGGATAGGTGGCCATGATTCTAGCGATATATTAGGCGGGCGATCTCGAGGTAGATGGGAATGCCCAGGGTGATATTGAATGGAAAAGTAATCGCAAGTGCGGAGGTAAGATAAAGAGTGGGATTTGCATCAGGAAGGGAGATGCGAATTGCGGCAGGTGCAGCGATATAAGAGGCACTGGCTGAAAGCACCCCCAGTAGTGTGGCACCGCCCAAGCTGAGTCCGGTTAATTTTCCAAGGAGCACTCCCAGCGTGCCGTTGATAAGGGGGACGAGTATTCCGAAACCTAGGAGAAAAGCTCCCACCTTTTTTAAATCCCCCACGCGCCGTCCGGCAACCACACCCATATCCAGAAGGAATAGCGCAAGCACACCTTGGAATGGTGCGACAAAAAACGCTTCTACCTTTTTCATTCCCGGCTCGCCACAGAGCCAGCCTGCAATCAGGGATCCGACGAGGAGAAAAATACTGCGTCCAAAGATCGCCTCGTGAGTAGCGGACTTAATCGAAGCTATAAAAGAAGTGTCTACAGCCTTTTTGCCAGCCAGCTTTCCAATGACCACGCCGACAAGGATTGCTGGGGACTCCATGACAGCCAGGAAGGCGCTCGCATAGTTTTCGAAAGGTAGATCAATCGCTTTTAAGTAATTCGTCGCTGCAATAAAAGTCACTGCGCTGACAGAGCCGTAGTGCGCGGCTATTGCAGCGGCATCCGCAGCGGGGAATTTTCCTCCAACTCGTAATACGGGATACGTCCAAAGCGGGATAATGGCACCTAGTAACATTGCCGCGATTGCTGGAAGCCATACCTTTGCTATTCCAGCCTCTGCAATAGCAACGCCACCTTTAAAACCAATGGCAACCAGCAGGTAAATAGTAAGTCCGACGTAAAGCGGCTCTGGGAATTTTAAATCACTTTTGGCGATGGCCGCTATGAGACCAAGGGCAAAAAATAGAACAGCAGGTGAAAGGAGGTTTGCCTGAATGGCATCAAACATTTCCATTTTAGATACGCTTTCCTTTCAAATGCCCAAAGTCAGACAAGAACGCCAGATCACAGCTCGGTGATACTAGGGCGGACGCACTGTGGAAGAGAATGTTGAGATCAGAAACTGGCATGAGATGGGAAGCGAAAGGCTTTAAGAATGTGGGCGGGCTATCTAATCTAGGCATGGGTAGGCCGTGCGTGGGTGCGAGTGTTATTCAGGTGCACCGAAGGAGCTGTTTTGGAGTGTGCTTTTATGGACCTCATACGTTTTTGCTGACGGTGCTCGATGAGTGCCCGCATGTTGTTGGCCAGTGTTTGAAGTGCGGCGAGGAGCGTGTGATCAATCCCTTCGGCAAGCAAGTCCGGCCCCGGTGTGACAAGGTGGGCGGTGACCCGAAAGGGCGGACTGGCTTCATGTCTGTGCTCAATAAGGATGCGCGCCTCGTCAATATGCAGGTCCTCGCGCAACGACTCTATGTGTTGCTCCACTAGATCAGTAAAGAAGGGCGATGGTTGATGGTCCCGATGTTGAATAATGATTTTCATAACTCCGGCAGCATTTCATTTCTGATCAAATTCGACAAATACGCATTATGCAATCTACCGTTCGTTATTATGGAATCGGAAACCCGAGCAGATTGGTTGAACTATCATCATCTCCGTTATTTTCATGTAGTGGCCGTGGAGGGAAGTGTGCGTCGCGGTGAAATTGAGAAGAGAGGCGAAGCCAGAGGAGTGGAGCAAAGTGGCGCGAGCTTCCAGCTTGCGCCTGCCCACAACGCTACTTGCTCGTATCGTTACAGATCTGGTGCATAGCGTTGCAGGCGGGCCGCAAATCACTGCTGCCTATTGGAAAAACGGCGCTTGAACTCCGTGGAATGCGCAAGCTGTCCGCTCGCGCAACATCGGGCGGTGCCGCCACCACTTCCTTCAATCGCATCCACTTTTAATCACACCCAGATTACGCAGGCCAGATGATCAGGGCTGTCCGCTCTTTCTACTTCGCGTTCGCCTGCAAGACTTTGTCCGCCCAGAAGGCGTCCGCCTTTTTCCAAAGTTCCAGTGTTTCGTTCTTTTGGGCGTCGGTTGCTTCGGGGATGGCTTTGTAACGGGCTTCCCGCTCTTTGCACCAATCCAAAAAGAACTGTGCTGATGTCCTGCTGATGACTGGCTTGCCATCCGCCGCTTCAACGTAATAAGGAGCGGTGCTAGCGAAACGGAATGTCTCCGGGACATCGGCAATGCAACGCACGAGAAACCAGCCGGGTTTCAGGGCGATATTGGGGAGCGATTGCAGGGTGCCTTCACAAGGGACCGAGTGGATGATCTCGCCGTTTTGAATGACTTCAATCACACGGATTCTGTCTGAGCTGTGCAGTCGAATGTTGAGCGGGATGGTTTTTTTGGGGTCGGCGCGGAAGACATGGCCGGGGAATTTATCGTCTGCTTTGCAGATGAGCAGGGGGCCATTCGTGACAAAAGTGCGTCCGGCCAGCACAGCCTCGTGCCATTTTTCATAAGTGAATTCGCCGTCCAGATTCGCGTAGATGCGATTATAGCCGACGGGATTCCACAACACGCCTGAGGCGCTTCCGGCGGAGGGCGGCATGTGAATACCGCAATTGAGTAGGTGGTAATAGATGTCTTGCGTCCAGAGTCCGTTCCCGTGCTTGTCGGGGTAACGCTCTAAATCTCGCGGCTTCCCACGTGATTCGTTATCGAGCATTCCGAATTGCTGCATGTGATTGTTGGCGATGCCAACGGTATCCACCGAGCTCTCGGCTATCCACAGAGGGAAGTCCCACCAGTAAGGTTTCTCCGCATCTATCCATACGTCCTTTTTCAACTTACGGGCTTGTTTTGCGTAGTTATTGGAAGGTGGATAGTGATCGAGCGCGTCCTGCACATTGATCGTTCTGTGGAGATTCAGAAACAACAGAGCCCCGCCTTCGCGTTCGTCCTCTCCTCCGAAACGATCATAAAAATAGTTGGCTCCAAATTTCACCGGAACACCATCCGGTGGTGTGCTCGCCTTGGCCCATGGATTGGCGGCATTCCACCAAGTGATGAAATGCGCGATGTGCAAATCCTCCGCTTGCATCAAAAGCTCCGCTTCTTCCATGGGACGGTGAACGTGCATTTCACCCGACCACCAGCCATCCGCCGCCATGTCCGTGATCCGCTCGATTTCCAGCTTCAGCTGCGCCGGTGTTGCATCTTTGATCTCTACGGTTCCTTTGGCGGCGGTATATTCAGGGCCGCGCTCGATCGAGTAGGTGTAAGTTCCGGCGGGCAGTTTCAATTCCACTTTGCCGTTGCAGGAGAAATGATTTTTCCAATACGGCAATCCCGGTGCCTCGACAAACTTGCCGCTAGCGTTCTTCAAATGCACCCGACAGGGCAGCGCCTCGCTTTTTTCTTTTTCAGTGACGAGGAGGGAAAGAGTTCCTTCCTGAGCATGGATGCTGATGTTGAGGAGAAGTATGGATGTCAGGGTTTTCCAAAGCATAATGGGAAGGGGTGAGGGTGGAGCTTAATCAGTCTGTTAGGTAATCGGCTAATACTCACAAGAAAGCCAAGCGCGCAGGGAAATAGGAAAACCGGGCTGATTCTTGTTGTTCGGTTTCAATTATCTTGCCCCTTTCCTTCCCAGTGCTTCGCAGATCAACTCGGTGACAGAGTGCGCAATACAGGGTAAATACATTTTGCTTTCCTCAGCGTTCTTGCGATCAGCATAGGGAAGTAATTTGATAAATGCCTCAGATTCTTTGAGTGAAACAGCTGAAGTTAAAGCCAATACATGGGGCTCACTGCAGGTATTCGTGACCACTGAGATATCTTGTAAAGTTGCGGCTTCCTCAAGTATTTGAAGAGACTCATCGAAAAAGGCATGGATATCCATTGGCTCTAAATTTGCAGGTCTAGTTCCCTCTGGACAGAGAATGCACCAGACATAGGCGGCTGTCATAGTCGTCAAAACAGATGCGATTTCTAGGTCTTCTGAGAGATGTTTGAGTTCCTGCACAAGATCCGGTGCTTCGTGAATGATCCGTTCGATTATGTATTCCGTCTGCTGATCCTTCTTTAGAATGCTTCTCATGCGGTTGACAGCGGCATCCTCGGAAAGTGGCATGGCATCCAAAGGAGGGCTGATTGGCAGCTTCGGGGGCGTGATGAAGTCGGAGGCATCGCTCTCGTCATCTTCCAACGCTTCAGTTTCTAGGTCTCCTCCCAATGCTTTACTACTTGGTATTGGGATCCGCGACGGAGGCGCTGGAAAGGCGATTTCTGAGAGACCAAGTTCTTCGGTGAGCCAGTCAATCTCCACACTTCTCCCTTTCTGGAGATTTCTTTTATCCACGGAGTTAATCATCATTTTTGCCCAGTTCAGGAGCTTGTCTCGTAAAGCCGGGTCCTTAGCAGCTTCAAGCGGAGTTTTCCCGTCCAACATGGGGATGGGATGGGATAAATTTTCCCGATGATGCTGGAGATAACAGTGATCCTCAAACTTCTCCGCGCTGATCCCCGGGTTCGCATCAAATCGTTGCTTCTGAAAAACAATCTGAGAGGGGTCTGAAAGCAGTTCTTTCGGGACGAGATCAAACGTGGTTTTACTCCCGAGATGTTTTTCAAGAAGTTGAGCGGAAAGGTCTTCGGTAATTTCGCGGTCAAACGTTGCCAGATTTCCCGAAGCTTGCTCGAAAGCGGCCTTTAGTTTAGCTGAGTTCTCTCCGCTGTCAGCCTGGGTTCCGATTTCATGGGGACGGCAAGCCACACTTCCAATCAGAGACTTGCCTCCGCCGGGTAGCGTTATGGGATCAAAATAGTCGAAGGCGGCATATGCTCCGATCTCAAGCTCGAATTCATAGGGCTCCCTCCGCTCCATATCTGGAATGCTTTCCAATACTTTTATAATTTCCGGTGCGGCCTCGCTTTTCGCTTTGTAAACAGTGGTGGTGCGACGTGCATCAACCCCTTTCATCTTTTGCTGGTATTGTGATTCAGAAAGCTCGCCGATCGCCTGCCAGAAGCGATGGGTATTCTTCCGAATCCAGCTGGATACCGCGGCTAAATCATCCGGCCCACCAAGATGACGCGCAATAGCACAAACGACTTCAAGCGTGGTCTTGCCCGCCGCTCCCTCCATGGGAAGCGCAAGTCCATGCAGGCGAGTGTAGTGTGGTGCCGGATAGGTTAACGCCAAAAAAGTGTCAAACCGCGAAGAAATGGAGGCCAGCGTGTAATCCGAAATCAAGATTGGAGGTTCCTCCGGATGCAATAAATCCACCACTTCTGAGAGGCGATTATTTTTAATGTGATGCACTTCAATGAGGCTGATCCGCATTTTCATCAGACTTTCCGCCTGGAGTTTCCCGTCATTCTTCAAGCCGTTCCAATTTTGCTCCTGCCACACCTGCATCCGCGAGCGACCGCTTTCATCCAGATCAAAATGGAGAAGACGGTCGAGTGCACCTTGAGATTGCACAGCTGTCTCATCACTCAATTTTCTCCGGTAAAATGTTTCCATCTCACGGGCTCCCTCCTTACCAATCAGGTCATACATTTTCGGCTTCATGGAGTCGTAGATTTCATTGGCCATATCATAGTTTTCCAGAGACCAGGGGTTGAACGGACATGACTCTGGACACGCGTATTTCGTCTGCCGGTTTTCCCCGCACTCAGCGGAAGTGATAATGCCACCCGTGGCCGGGCAGTCGCGTTTTTTGGATGATTTCATGGTATTAAAAAGGAGTGACTAGGGTGTGACAGTCTACGTCGCAAAAATCAATGGCTTTGAAAATTCACCCCCACTTTCAGGGGCATGAGGGTCATAGGGTCGTTGACGGCTACAGCCCCAGCACTTCGACGTAAAGATTGTTCCCTTCGGCGGTGCGGGTGACGAGCTTTCCGCCGATGAGGACTTTGAAATTCACCGGTTCGAATCCGTCGGCAAAATTGTCCTGAAAGAGCAACACACGATTGCCAGTTTTTGGATGCTTCCAAACGTGCAGCCAGGGTTGCCCGTATTTAAATGCACGGGTGAATTCGCCGCTGTCGTTCTTCCACTCGGCCTTCACGAAGTTGCCTTTACTGCGCTGGTAGTCAAAGGCGAAAACCTCCCGCACCTGCGTGCCATCAAGGTACGCCTGACACTTAGAATACATCTCATGGGCTTGCACCATCGGGGCGATGCAATGCATCTCCTTGCCGATGTAGTCGGAATGTTTTTCCGGACTCTTCGGCGTGTCTGGCCCGGTATATTGGAAGACGGAATAATTGGTTGGAATCGGACCCCAAAGTGGCTGACCGTCCTTGGTGGCATTAAAAAGCGTATTGTTTGGATCGTAACTCGTTCCGAAAAGCCAGTAGTTCGTATAAAGAACGCGTGGGTTGCAAAGGCTCACAAACAGAGCGTCACGGATCATGTTCATCGGATACATCACGCGGTTATCCACCTGACGGATGTAGCCTTCGCCGTTGCTGATTTTAAAACGTCGTGTCCGGCTGCGAAGGCTGGCTTTGTCTTCAGACGACCAGAGAAAGCAAAGCATCTTTAAATCTTTGGGAGTGATCTGCGACTGGAGGTTCAGAATGTCGAGATAGCGCAGATACCAGTTCATCGGTGACTTGAATTTGGTCGGTGGTTCGTCCGAAGAATCCACCAGATTCAGTGTGTAGCTACAGTAGCCGAATCCGACCTGAAGAATGCAGGGTGAGGGAAGCTCGACGTTCTTGATGTCTTCAATGTGTTCGTGAATGGCGAGATAGTCATCAATCGTGATTTTGCTGATCACGTTGCCCCAGTTGTCATTCGCGTATCCATCCAGCTCATAGCGTTTACCTTGGTAGTCGAAGCTCGTTCCGTGGCCGATCCATGAGTAAAAATATTTTTGTGTTTCTTGTAAATGCGCTCCGAGAGAGCGTAAAGCGTCTTACGAGACCGGGGGTCAGAGAAGTTCCACCACCAACCGTCTCTATCGGGATTTCCGGGCTCGAAGTCCAAGGCGAAAACGGTGGAGGGTAGCTGACTAGCGAGCCAGTCCGCCGCCTTGTTGAGTTGCTTGTCATCAAAGGTCGTAACGCCATTTGGTGCTTGCACGCCCATGTGTTTGATCAATCCCTCGGCTGCTGCGGCGTAAAGAAGACGGTATTTGTTTTCGTCGGTATTCCAGGAAACTTTTTGCAAGTACTCGACTGGCTCGTCAGCGGGCACTGACTCCGAACCGTATTTTTTATAGGGTGGCAGCTTGAATGCGGGTGTCTGCTTGAAGATGCCGAGATCGCCAACCGCTTTGTTGTCCGGCCAGAGCGGCTGGGTATAATGGAGCTTGGGAGGGGTGACGCCTGGCCCGTCTTTGATCCAGAAGATCAGCTCGCTGAAATTGCTGTATTTGGGATTCTCGTTCATGTTTCCGGCACCAGCTTCCAGCCGTCTTTGTTGATGTTCTCCACCTCCGACTCGATCTTCAGAAGATGAATCCAGCGACGAGGAGGCACAGGAAGTTGTGAAAGCTGCCTCGCATCCCCACGATTGGTGCTGCCATTCAATGCGTAGTAAACCGTGTTGTTAGTTTTTTCCGCGATGTCTGTGAGGTATGTCTTTCCGTCTGCCCTTTTCTCCGCTCTGATTTTCATCTTCCTGTCCTCGGGATTTTTGGGGTCGGGCGTAAACTCAAAATAGACAATTTCAATTCCGGTGGATTGCATCAGCTTAAACCGCGCACCAAATGCCATGTCGGCGCTTCCGATATTTCCCTGGTGGACTTCAGCAGTCAGGACGTTGGAGCCTTTTACCAGCCCCGTAGCTGGGCCTGTGAGGACGTCAATTTCCTCTTCAAGCTTGGATACCTTTTCCGTAGCCAGTGCATTCCACGGAGCTTCCGTCTTACAACGAACGGCCCCGAGCGGCTTGTCGTTTAAATAATAGATCACGCCGTCATCCAGGATTTGATCGATGGCAAAATCCATCCCTTCCGGATTGCCGTTGTAGGTAAATGTCTTGCGGAACAAATAGGTGATCGTTTCGCCCTTAGAGCCGACGGATGTTTTTAAGCCGGGAGCGGGGAGTTTGGTGTCTGAAAAGCCCAGCAGCACGGGCCCGGATTTCCACGTCGAATCGTTGTAGTCTGCAACACGCCATCCTGTGCCAGGATCGGCTAATGGCACGGTGTATTTCCATGTGTCGCCGTAATTGATGACGGTGGCAGCTCGGAAAGAGGCGATACGGTTTTCGGAGCTGAAGGCTGCTGCGCAAAAAGCGGGTGGCTTGTAAGTAATCCGCAGACAACAACCAGTAGGCTGATTTTCAAAAAAAGAACGGGGAGGCATTTTTCATCTCACTTACCATTGTATCCCGTGTGCTTTCTTAGCGGAAAGAACTCAATTGCTGACGTTTGTATAAAATGCAGCAAATAGTACCGGATCCTTTGTCCATAGCGCCGGAATTTTACTGGAGATTCCATGTGAGCAAATGTGATCTCAGTGCGCAATGTGATCAATCGCCTCGATGATTGCCGGGGCGATTAATGGAATGCACTCGGCGATGGCAGAGGGGCGTCCGGGTAAATTAATAATGAGCGAGCGTCCGCGAATGCCAGCGGTGGAGCGGGAGAGGATGGCAGTCTTCACTTTCTCGTAGCTGTGCATCCTCATGATCTCTCCAAAACCGGGAAGCTCTTTTTCCAGCACTGCCTTGGTCGCCTCTGGGGTGACATCACGCGCTGAGGGGCCGGTGCCGCCCGTGGTAAAAATAAGCGTGCAGCCTTCTTCATCAGCCAGACGACGCAGCGTCGTTTCGATTTGCATACGGTCATCGGGGAGAAGCACCCGCACCCATTCGCAAGGCATGGAAAATATACCGCTCACGATGCGCTCGATTTCAGGACCGCTGAGGTCTTCATACACGCCGCTGGAGGCGCGGTCGCTGAGCGTGATGCGGCCGATCTTCATTCCTTGATTTTTTCCAGCAGACGGATGCCTCCGATGCGCATGGTTTTATCGACTGCCTTGCACATGTCGTAAATGGTCAGCGCCGCCACGCTCACTGCTGTGAGCGCCTCCATCTCTACGCCAGTTTTGCCGATGGTCTCGACGGTGGCGGTGATTAGCACTTGTGCGTCACTGGCGACGAAAGCGATATCTACGACGGAGAGCGGAAGTGCGTGGCAAAGGGGGATTAATGTACTGGTCGCTTTTGCCGCCTGTATACCTGCGACTTTTGCAACGGTGAAAACGTCGCCTTTCGCCATGGTCTTTTGCTGGAGTGCGAGGATAGTTGGAGACTGGCACTGGATGTAACCCTCAGCTGTCGCGCGACGTCGTTGATTCGCTTTGTGGCCGATATTGACCATGCGGGCGTTGCCGTCCGAATCAAGGTGGGAGAAATCGAGAGGTGGTTCGCTCATGATTCGCAAAGGATAAACTCCACCAGACCGTTTGCGGCAATGTCGTTTTCGCCGGATGGCAGGGAAAGCAGCGCGTTGGCACCCGCCATGCACAGGATGTCGCCGGAACTGACGAAGCGTAACGGTGTGAGAAGATAACCGCCGGGACCGGGTTCCGCGCGGCATGGCCAGAAGGTATGCCGGTTATCGGGCCGAAACTGATGTTCAGTGGCAAGCTTCCCAGTGTGGAAACGTGGAGTGGCGGGCGCACCGATCATATGCGCGATCAAGGGCGCAATGAAGAGTGAAAAAACCACCCAGTGCGAAACGGGATTTCCTGGCAGACCAAACGCCAGTTGTTTTCCGCGAGTGGCAAAGATAAGCGGCTTGCCAGGACGCAGATTCACTTTCTGGAGATGGATTTCAAAACCGGCTTCCTTGAGTAAAGGGAGTGTGAAGTCATAAGCGCCGACGCTTGCGCCTCCGGAGATCAAGATTATGTCGT
>Ga0105046_10000879_pt1 | contig 44080 bp, 31 predicted proteins | sample MAT03_FD_78385 | JGI IMG/M metagenome (GOLD analysis project Ga0105046, IMG submission 78385) | Freshwater microbial communities from Lake Fryxell liftoff mats and glacier meltwater in Antarctica - MAT-03 (megahit assembly) | ecosystem: Environmental > Aquatic > Freshwater > Ice > Liftoff... | reverse complement strand
GCGTGCGCCACGCAGGTGTTGCGCGTGACCTGCAGGTAGGTGGCGACCGCCGCTGCCACGAAGAGCCCGGCCAGCGCGCGCATCCAGGGGCTCGCGTGCATCGCGATGGCCATTCCAATCCAGACTGTCGCGACTACGGCCATGACGATGGCGAAGCGGGTGCGACGTTTGCGGCCGGCGGCAGAGATGTTGGGGATGCACATCGCGCCTTGGGCGATCGGGGTCTCGGAACTCATGCGCGCATCGTCGAGCGAAGGGAGAGCGTCGGCAAGCGGTTCGGGGAAGGCGCAAGCACCTCGACGTGTTTCTGCCGCCCCCGACTGCGTCGCGGAGTACGAGGCCGAGTCGATCCTGGCGAGATCGACGTCACCTGCGAGGCGGAGAGAGCCGGTGCCGCTGCGACGCGATGCGCACCGGCTCCTGCTCGGTGGCGATCGATGCCGTGTGCGAAGGCCGCTGCGAGGGCGCGTGCGATGGAACCTGCGGCGACCACGACGACGATGATAGCTGCGCTGGGTCGTGTGATGGCACCTGCCGCGGTCACTGCGTACTCGAGAGTGAAGCGAGCTGTATGGGCGAGTGCCGCGGGACCTGCTCCATCGAGATGCGCGAGCCCCGCTGCACGGGCGAGGTGAGGGCCCCCAGCGCGAGCATCGAGTGTCAGACCCATTGCGAGAGCCAAGTGAGCGCCCACGCAACCTGCACCCGCGGCGAGGTGCGCCTGTCGATCGATGGCGGGCTGGATGGCGCGCTTCGAGCCCGCGCCGACCGGGTGATCGCAGCCTTCGATTCGGGCGCCTCGGCCCTCCTCGAGCTTCGGGTGCGTGCTCGCCTGGCGCGGACCTCGGTGCTGGCGCTGATCGAGGTGTGTGAGGATGCGGCGGGCGACGCGCTCTCGCTCGGCGTGGCGGCGACGGGCTGCGCGACATCTGCGGCGGCCCAGGCGATCGATGCGGGCGCGAGCCTCGGGGTGTCGGTCAGCGTGAGCGTTGAAGTGTCGGCGACGGTCTCAGGCAGCGCGGGGTGACGTTACACCTCGGCTGAAGTCGAGATGCTCGACGTGAGCAGTGTTCCCTTTGTAGGCGACTCCCCGGTACCCTGCTCGGATGCATGTCTTCGCTCGTGTCGCTGTCAGCGCTGCTCTAGTTCTCTTCGCGCTCCTCGGCGCCACCAGTCACGCGGAGGCCTCGCACTTCCGCTACGGCAACATCAGCTGGAGCGTGCCTAATCCTGTGGGCGCACCGCGCACCGTTCGCTTCACCGTGGAAGTAGCGTGGCGCTCGAACTTCGCTCCGGTCGACTCGACCAACCTCAACTTCGGTGATGCCACCACCAACGGCGCGACGGTCGGTACCTTCACCGGCACCGGCACCGACAGCCTCGGCAACGCTTACTCGGTCTACCGATACACCGCGACCCACACCTACGCGACGGCGGGCACCTTTCTAGCGTTCTTCTCTGGGAACGCGCGCATCGCGGGCCTTCAGAACGGCGCGAACGGCAACTTCCGAGTCGAGGCGCAGGTTTCGTTGGCTGCGGGCAACACCGCTGGGCCGGTCTCATCGTCGACCGCGGTGGTGAACCTCCAGGCGGGCGCCGTTCGCACGTACACGTTTCCGATCGTCGACGTCGACGGCGACCCCGTCTCGTGCCGCCTCGCGACGAACGCCGAAGCGGGCATCACCCCGGCCACTCCGTCCGTGCCCGCGGGCGGCGCGTCGCCGTCGGTGGCTGCGGGTGCGGGTGGGTGCGTGATGACGTGGAACCTCACGTCCGCCGTGGCGGGTCAGCAGTACGTGGTCCACGTGGTCCTCGAGTCCACCCACGGTGGCGTCATCAGCAGCACCCAGATCGATCTGATCGTGCAGATCATCGCGTTGGCCCCGCCGGCATGCGCGGGAGGGGGCACCTTCGTCGCGCAGCCCGGTGCGTTCTTCTCCGCTAGCGTGGTCGGGACCTGGCCCGTGACGAGCGGCCTCACGGGCACCGTTTCGGGGGTGGGTGTACCGGCGGGCGCGATGCTGGTCCCCGCGAGCGGCAGCACGGGCACCTCGCCTTTCGGCGCGACCTTCTCGTGGACCCCGGCGGTGTCTGACGCAGGCACGACGCGCATCGTTCAGATCAACTACTCGAGCACGCCGCTGCTCGGGAACCCGCTCACGGGCACCTGCTACCTCACGGTGCAGGTCCCCGTGTGTGCGGGCTTCGGCACCGCGTGCTCCGCGGGCGTGGGCGCCTGTCAGCGCAGCGGCATGATCGTGTGCAGCAGCCCGGGCGTCGCGGTCTGCAGCGCCATCGCCGGAACGCCTGTCGCCGAGACCTGTGACGGCCTCGACAACGACTGCAACGGCGTCGTGGACAACGGCGCCACTGCGACCTGCAACGACAGCAACCCCTGCACCACCGACGTGTGCAGCGCGGGCGCATGCTCGAGCACCGGTTTGCCTCCGGGCAGCCCAGGCAGCTGCGCCGCCGGCACGACCTGCTCGGGTCCGCCGACCAACGCGTGCCGCGCGGTGTGCGGCGACGGAATCATCGTCGCGCCCACGGAGACCTGCGACGACAACAACACCACTGCGGGCGATGGCTGCAACAGCACCTGTCGGCGCGAGGTGGCGATCACCGCGCCGGCTGCGAGCAGCACCGTCAACGACAACACCCCGACGATCTCCGGGACCGCGGATGCGGGCGCGATGATCGTGGTGATGGTCGGCGGCCAGACGTTGACCACGACGGCGAGCGGAACGGGCAGCTGGAGCGTCACGCCCACCACGCTGGCGGATGGCCCCGTCAGCGTCACGGTCACCGCGACCGATTCTCTGGGCGGCATCTCGATGGCCGGCCGGAGCTTCACGCTCGACTCGATGACCACGGTCGCCATCACGATGCCCACGATGGGCTCGTCCACGGCCGACACCACGCCCGACATCACCGGCACCGGTGAGCCCGGCGCGATGGTCCAGGTGATCGTCGACATGGCCGTGATCGCCACGGTCACGGTGGCGGCGGACGGCACCTGGTCCACCACCGTGCCTACGGCGCTCGGCGATGGCACGCACCGCATCGACGTGATCGCGACCGACGCGGCGGGCAATGTCGCCGACTCGACGGTGCCCACGATGGGCGCGATGCCGGTGACCTTCACCATCGACACCGCGACGACGGTGAACATCACCGGGCCCATCGGCTCGGTGAACGACACCACGCCCGACGTGACCGGTACCGGTGAGCCCGGCGCCAGCATCGACATCACGCTGTCGGGCCCGCTCGGGATGACCCTCACGGGGACCGCGACGGTGCAGCCCGATGGCACCTGGTCGTTCACCGCGCCGACCTTGATCGAGGGCGCGTGGACGACGTCGGTCATGGCCACCGACCCGCTCGGCAACATGGCGACGGACAGCCAGCCCTTCATCGTCGACACCGGAACGACCGTCGCGATCGTCTACCCGGCTGACATGGGTACGATCGGCGACCCGATGCCGAACGTCTTCGGCACGGGCGAGCCGGGCGCGAGCATCTCCGTCGAAGTGGACGGCACCGTGCTCGGCACGGCCGTAGTCGATGCCGAGGGCAACTGGACCTTCCAGATCCTCGCGCCGCTCCCCGATGGACCGCACACCGTCGAGGTCATCGCAACCGACGTGGCGGGCAACACCGCGAACGACAGCAGCGACTTCACGGTCGACACCATGGTGCCCGCGCTGGAGATCCTCTCGCCAGGCGATGGCACCACCACCAGCGACGCCACACCCACGATCACCGGCACCTCCGAGCCGGGAGCGCAAATCGCGGTCTATGTCGACGGGATGCTGCTGGGCACCGCGACCACCAACGCGGACGGCATGTGGAGCCTGCCCGTCACCACGGCCTTGAGCGAAGGCGTGCACACCGTCCTGGCCACGACCACGGACGCTGGCGGCAACACGGCCACGGCCGAGCACGACTTCGAGGTCGATCTCACCGCGCCCGGCGTGGAGATCATCGCGCCTGAGGGCCGCACCGCTAGCGACACGCCGACGGTGACCGGCACGGCCGATCCGGGCGTCCTGGTGCAGGTCTTCATCGACGGCGACCTGGTGGGCTCGGTGATCACCGCAGGCGACGGCACCTGGAGCCTCGACACCACCGACGTGCTCACCGACGGCGAGCACACCGTGCGCGCCGTGGTGATGGATGCGGTCGGCAACACTGCGACGGACACGAAGGTGTTCGTGGTGGACACCCAGACCACCGTCACCATCATCCGCCCCGAGGACGAGGGCACCGTTGGCGGTCCTCGCCCGACGTACACGGGCGCCGGCGAGCCGGGGGCGGTCGTGACGCTCTCGGTCGATGGCACCGAGATCGGCACCGTCGTCGTGGGTGATGACGGCCTCTGGTCGTTCGCCCAGCCGACGGACCTCACCGAGTCGGCCCACACCCTCACGGCCTCGTCCGTGGACACGGTGGGCAACACCGACAGCGTCACCCACGACTTCACCTACGACCGAACCGTGCTCGACTCGGACGGCGACGGAATTCCCGACACCATCGAGTGTCCGGTCGCGGGCAGCTGCCCCGACACCGACATGGACGGCACCGACGACTACCTCGATCCCGACGATGATGGCGACGGCGTACCCACCGCGATCGAGTGCGACGGCGGAGCGGCGTGTCAGGACACCGACGAGGACGGAACGCCCGACTACCTCGATCCGGACGACGACGGCGACGGCCGTCCCACCCGCGACGAGCGACCGGGCGACATCTCGATCGACACGGACGGCGACGGTCTGCCCGACTACCTCGATCCGGACGACGACGGCGATGGCCTGCCCACCCTCGAGGAGTGCGTGGCCGCGCCCTGCCGCGACACCGACATGGACGGCACCCCCGACTTCCTCGACGGGGACGACGACGGCGACGGCATCCTGACCGCGCGCGAGATCGCGGACGGCGTCCAGATCGGCGCCGGCGGTGACGACGTCGATGGCGACGGCCTGCCCAACTGGCTCGACACCAACTCCGATGGGGACGACGTCGACGATCGTACCGAGGGCATCCTCGACAGCGACGGCGATGGACGCCCCGACTACCTCGATCCCAACTTCCCGAGCGAGCGTCCCGACGCCGGCGTGGATCCCGACGGCGGCATGGTCGATGGCGGCGATGGCGGCGACCTCGACGCAGGTACGGGCGACGGCGGCGGAACCGGCGGTGACGCCGGGGAGACGAGCGGCGGTGGTCTGTCCGGCGGCGCATGCGGCTGCAGCGCAGCGGGCACCGGCAACCGCCACCCAGGTCTCTGGGTGTTGGGCCTCGGCCTCTTGGGCCTGATGGTAAAGCAGCGTCGCAACAAGCGCTGAGCACCATGCGGGACCTTCACCACGAGGTGCGATCGGACACCTCGGGTGAAGGCCGCGCGCTCGCTCGGCTGGTGGCGTTCGCGCTCGCGCTCGCGCTCTTCGCGCCGAGCGTGGTGCGCGCGCACGCCGTCTTGCGCCCCGGCGACGTGGTGGTGGTGGGGATAGCGACCAGCGACGGCAGCAGCCCAGGGATCCTCTACGTTGCCTTCCTCGCGCCGCTGCACGTCGATGGTGAACTCCGCTTCACCGACGACGGTCTGCGCGCGGACGGAACGTTTCGGCGCAACGAAGGAGGCTCCCTCCTCGAGGCCGTCCGCATGTCCATCCCGCGGGGCACGGTGATGTCCATCGACGTAGGGACGATGTCGATGGGCGCTCGGGATCAGATCGCGATCTACGAAGGGAGGATCGACGTGACGTCGGGCGAGCTGAGCGGCGGCAGGGTCACCTTTCAGGCGACCTGGGGCGGCCCGTTCACGGCCGACGCCACCAGCGACACCACCGGCGCGCTCGACCCCGCGATGGGCCTCGCGAGCATCGTGCTGAGTGCGAGCGCCGAGGCGTACGAGTACTTCGGGCGTACGTCGGGAACGCGCGCGGAGATCTTGGCGCAGGTGCACGACCCGAGCTTCTGGCGCACCACCACCCGCGCGCTGCTCTCCCCCCCGGGCGGGTTCTCGGTGATGCCGGTGCGAGGCGAACCCTGCGCCGTCAGCAGTGAGTGCCCCGGCGCTTTCGTCTGCGTCGACGACGTGTGCTGTGAGACGAGCTGCGGCGGCGGCCTCGAGGGCGACTGCATCACCTGCAACTTCGGGGGCACGCCTGCGACCGGGACTTGCGGCATCGCGCCCTCCGAGCACCTCTGTAGGAGCGCGTCGGGATACTGCGATCTCCCCGAGCAGTGCGACGGGGTGAGCGGGACCTGTCCTGCGGACCAGCTGGTGCCCGGGGGATTCGTGTGTCGGCCGGTGCGTGATCTGTGCGACATCGCCGAGTCCTGCGACGGCACTTCGCCGGCATGTCCCCTCGATGCATTCGCGGGACCCGAGCGCCTCTGTCGCGGCGCCGCGGATGCGTGCGATGTCGCGGAGTACTGCAGTGGTGCGCTCAGCTGCCCGAGCGACGTGCTCGGCTGCTTCGATGCCGGCCCTCCGCTGCCCGACGCGGGTCCGCCCGACGTCGGGGCGCGTGACGCCGGATCGGATGCGAACGAGATGATCGACGCGAACGCGATCGACGTGGGACTCGAGGTCGGTGACGACGCGGGCGGCGATGTCGACACGAGCGGACCGGGAGCCGGATGCAGCTGCCACGCAGGGCGATCGCCTGCGCCCGCTTGGACGGGGATACTCCTCGCGCTCGCGCTGCTGAGCGCCGCCGGGGAGCGCCGCCGCTGAGCGCCTCAGGCCTCGGTCGTCGGGGGACGTCGTCGCGCGATGCGGATGCCCACTTTCGCGCCACCGCTTTCGCGGTTCTCCGCCCAAGCGCGGCCACCGTGGGCCTCGGCGATGCGCCGCACCAGTGACAGACCCAAGCCGAGCGATCCGTGGCTCGCGCCCACGCGGTGCTCGCCTCGATAGAAGGACGCGAAGACCTTGTCGAGCTCGGCTTGCGAGAAACCGGGGCCGTCGTCCTCCACCACGAAGACGATCTCGTCGTCCGTCGCGCTCACATTCACGCCCGTCACCCCGCTGCCGTGGCGCTTGGCGTTCTCGAGCAGGTTGGTGAGCGCGCGACCCAGCAGCGTCGCGTCGCCCTCGAAGGGGAGCGCCTCTTCGTCGCTCGAGAGCAGCTCGAGCGGCAGCCCCACCCGCTCCAGCGCTTGGCCTGCGACATCGAGACCCTCGAGCTTGGAGGTGCTCAACGTGTCGAACTGCAGGCGGGAGCTGGCCAGGAGCTCGCCCACCAGATCGTCGACCTCGAGCACCTCGCGCTCCAGCTGATCGAGATCCTTCTTGTTCCTCGCCGCGGCGTCGCCTTCGAGGTGGCCTTGCTCTTCGAGCAACTCGGCGCGGGTGCGCATCGTCTCGAGGATCACCCGCATGTGGCCCAACGGCGTGCGGAGCTCGTGCGAGACGGCGGCCAAGAGCTCGCGCTGATCGCGGAGCTGCTTCTCGATACGGGTCGCCATGTCGTTGATCGACTCGGCCAGCAGACCTATCTCGCCGATGTGGTGCTGATGCGGTAGCCGCGCGCGGCTCCCCACTTTGCCCTGACCGATGTCGCGCGCGACGAGCGCCATGTCCCAGACGGGGCCCGCGATGCGTCTGGCCGCAAGCCCGGTGAGACCCCAGATCACGCAGCCCGCCACCAGCAGCGCCATGACGAAGTAGAACGCCGAAGCACGGTGGGGATCGCGGCTGGGGCAGACCCACACCTCGCCGCGCGCGGGCTCGTTGCCGTGACGAACGAGCGCGATGAAGCGCGGCTCGTCGCATGGGCGCTCGCCGAACGAGGCGATCTCCACGCCAGTGTGATCGACCAACCGCACGTCCAAGCGCAGGTGACTCGCGGTCTCTTGGGCCAGCCTGTCGCGCTCGGCGGGCGAGTCCCACACGTCCGCGAAGCGCTCGCCGACGTACGAGCGGAAACGCTCCCAGTCCTCCCGGTAGCGGCCCTCGGGGATGAACAGCGACATCACCACCCAGACCGCGGCGAGCGTCAGGATGATCGAGGCGCCGAACCACATGAAGATGCGGCGATGCAGGCGGGCGCGGACGTAGCGCGCCAGGCCCAGGCGCAGCACGCCTGCGGAGCGCTCTTCACTCCTTCGACAGTACATAGCCCACGCCTCGCACCGTCTTGATCCGGGTCTGTTCTTCGTCGCCAATCTTCTTGCGTAGGCGAGAGATGTGCACGTCCACCGTGCGCTCGCCTACCACCACGTCGTCGCGTCCGGCCTCGGCCAAGAGCGCGTTGCGCTGGATGATCCGCCCTGCGCGCCGCAGCAGCGCGACGAGGATGTCGAACTCCAGACCCGTGAGCTCCACGGGCTTTCCGTCGACCGTCACCTCGCGGGTGCCCACGTCCGCCGTGATCCCCGCGGCGCTCAAGCGCTCGCTCGTGGCATCGGGGGCGGCGCGTCGCAGCACGGCGCGCAGACGGGCCAAGAGCTCGCGCGGCGAGAACGGCTTGGGCACATAATCGTCGGCGCCGAGCTCGAGGCCCACCACGCGATCGGTCTCGTCGCCCCGCGCGGTCAGCATCACCACCGGCATCCGGCTCTCGGCGCGTATGCGTCGCAGCACTTCCAGGCCGTCGATCTGCGGCATCATCACGTCGAGCAGGACCGCGTCGAACGCGCCGCCCGAACCGCCCGTGGCGTTGGGGCGCAGGAGCTCGAGGCCCTTCTTGCCGTTCTCGGCGTAGGTGAGCGAGACGCCGTTCGTCGAGAAGTACTCGCTGAGGAGCTCGAAGAGCTTTCGGTCGTCGTCGATGAGGAGCACGCGGATCATGGGCGGGACTCTACTTCAGTCAGTGGAGACTTCAGTCAGTGGAGACTTCAGTCAGTGGAGACTTCAGTCAGCGGAGACTTCAGTCAGCGGAGACTTCAGTCAGTGGGAGCTGGCGTGCTCGCTCGCCGGCCCAAAACGAGCCGGCGAGCGAACATCGGGTTCATTCGTTGGGGTTAGGGGCGGTGATGGTCGCAGCCGGCGTACGGACTGGCATGTCCAGGCAAGCCGCCCAGGCCCACTGCAGACCGGTCCGGAGGCGCGAACCGAGGATCGACGGGGTTCATGGCCTCACGCTCATCCGCCACCCGCTCGGCGGCGCGGGTGCAGACCTCCGCCACGTGATCCTCGAAGGACGCGCGGCGGGCGTTGCGACAGCTGTTGGCACAGTGACCGAGGGAGGCGAAGCCATGGGCGAAGCCGCCCACGGTGCCCAGGCCGAAGAAGACGATGAGGAACGCTCGCTTGAAGGGATGCATCTGTTTCTCTCCGTCTCTCAGAGGGCTCGGTAGGGGCCGCCGAAGCCGGACCAGCCACCACTTCGATCGAGGAAGTCGGCGAGGCGCTTGCGCTGATCCTCGTCGAGCGCCTCACTCACGTTCGCGAGCGCGCCGACGAAGGCCAGGCGGGCCGCGCGGAGCTTCTCGTCGTGGCGCGCGAAGAGCTCGCCCATCGCCACCTCATCGACCGTCCCACTGCGCAGCGCTTGGGCGATGTCGCGCCGCGAGTCCTGCATCTCGGCCTTGAGCGGCGCCATCGCCGTCATGAGCTCTTGGGCCGACTGGCGAAGGACCTTCTCCTGACCCGGCGTCGTGTCCAACCGGCGGAAGAGACCGCGCAGCCAGAACCCCGGGCCAGCGCCGTCGTTCGAGCTGTGGTCGGGCCAACCAGGCTCGTGCCCGCCGTGTTCGTCACCCTGCCACTCGCCGCGCGCGCGACGCCAGCCATGATGACCACCGTGCCAGTTGCGGCGCCCGCGCCACCCACCGCCACATGCTCCGCCGCGACCCCATCGCAGCACCTTGATGAGCCCATAGAGGCTCAATGCACCGATCACGAACCCGAACATGCTCACCAGCTCCTTGCGCAGCACCGCGCCGCGAGGAGAGAGGTTGGGGGACGATCGTTACCGCCCGGGCTCGGAAGCGGTGAAGAAGTACGAACGCTCGCAGGAGCTCAGCGCATGCGGCGACGGAGCAGGACCGCTACCGCGCCCAGGCCCAGCATCCACAGCGAGCCGTCGGCGCGCGCGCCCGCACGGCAGGAGCAGCCGCTCGATCCGCCGGTGCTCGTGCCGGTGTCCATGCCGCTGCTCGTGCCGGCGTCGCCGCCCGCGTCGCTGCCCGGGCCGCCGTCGTCACCCGTCGCGTCCGTGCCCGCGTCGTCGCCGATCATCCCGCCGTCCACGTCGCAGTCCTCGTGCACGCAGCCCATCACCTGATCACAGCGATCGCTCGTGCAGTCGCTGCCGTCATCACAGTCGCCGCATGCGGTGCACACCGTCGCGGCGCTCGCCGAGGCGAACGTGTCGAACGGACACTCCGCGCAGCTCACGGCGCCCGCCTCGGCGAACGTACCCGGCCCGCACGCCGTGCATGCGATCGCGCCCTCGACGCCGCTCGAGGTGCCGGCTGCGCACGGGGTGCACGCGCTCGCGCCCGGACTCGCCGCGAACGTGCCGCTGGGGCAGACGTCGCAGGTGGACCGTCCTGCTTGGGCGAAGCGGCCCGCCGGACAGACCGTGCACGTGCTCGAGCCCGGATCGGAGGCGGCCGATCCTGCAGCGCACGCGGTGCACGCACCGGCGCCGGCCGAACTGAACGATCCGGGATCGCAGTCGAAGCACACGTCGCCCGCGGACGCCGCGGAGAACGTGCCCGCCGCGCACATCGCGCAGCTGGTGCCGCCTTCTGCCGCGGCGACGCTGCCGATCGGGCACGCGTCGCACTCGGTCGATCCCACTTCGCTCGCGATGCGCCCCGGTGCGCACGGGGTGCAGGTCGCGAATGCCGTTCCGTCGGCGAAGGTCCCGGCCTCACACGGGGCGCAGACGCTCGATCCCGACGCAGCCGCTGCGGTGCCCGGTGCGCATGCCGTGCAGCTGATGGCGGCCGCGTCGGAGCGGAAGCCCGGGTCGCACGCGTTGCAGCTGGCGCTCCCTGCGAAGTCCGCAAACGTGCCCGCGATGCACTGCTGGCACGCGGCCGATCCCGCGCCCGCGGCGAAGCGACCCGCGGGGCAGAACGAGCAGGTGGACGCGCCCGGGGTCGCGCTGAACGATCCGGGCGAACACGGTGCGCAGCTGCTCGACTCGGGGAAGTCGGCGAAGCTGCCGGGGGCGCAGAGGAGGCAGCTGTTCGCGCCCGCGCTCGCGGAGAACGTGCCCGCTGCGCAGATGACGCAGCTGTTGGCGCCCGCGCTCGCAGCGAAGCGACCAGCCGGACAGAGATCACAGCTCGCGCGTCCCGGCCCATCCGCGAAGCTGCCGGGCGCGCAGTCGGTGCAGCTCGCCGAGCCCATGCTGGCAGCGAAGCGGCCGGTGGGGCACTCGGTGCAGCTCGCCGCGCCTCCGATGCTGAAGCGGCCCGCGTCGCACGGGACGCAGCTCGCCGATCCGGGGAAGTCGGCGAATGTCCCTGCGGGGCAGGAGATGCAGACGCTTGCTCCGTTGCCGGAGAAGCGACCGGGCGGGCACTCGAGACACGATGCGCTCCCGACGGTGCTGGTGAATCGGCCCGCCGGACAAAGATCGCAGGTGGCGGCGCCGCCGGTCGCAAACATCCCCACCGGGCACGGCGTCGACGTCGTGCCGTCGCACGCGCGTCCCGGAGGACAGTCGACGCATCCTCCGCCCGGATCGATCTGTCCCGGTGAGCACTGCGCTTCTGCGGCGCCCGCCAGCGAGACGAGGAACAAGAACACGACCGACGCCATCCCACGGATCATCATGCGCGGGAGGATACCGAGTTCGGCAGCCAATTCGAACGCCTAAAACGCGTTCGAGCGCGTCCACTCTCGCGGACGCGCTCGAACGACGGGAGGCTCGAGACCTCGCTCAGTCGATCACCAGCCGACGGAGCCTTCGGGATCCGCTGCGGGCGCGGGCTCCGCAGCGGCAGGCGCGGGCGCCGGCCGCGGTGCCTCGTAGCGCGCGGGGGCAGGCTCGGGCTCGGGCTCGCTTCCGTCACCGGGGCGCGCGTTGCCGTCGAAGTAGTACATCATGCCGAGGCCTGCCTGTGCGCCGAAGCGCATCGCGAAGCCGGTCTCGCCGGCGTCCGCATCGGGATCACCCATGAAGGTCACTCCGACCTGTCCGTTGATCGTGAAGTGGTCGTCGAACCAATGCTCGATGCGGAAGAGCACGTCGAGGAACAGGTCTGCGTCGTTCTCTGCCGAGATGTTCGCGAGCACACCGGCGCGCGCGCCGAGCTCGAACTTGGTGTCGTCGCCCTGCGCGATCGCGTAGAGAATTCCCGCGGCGAGGCCGAGGTTGAACGTCGCATCGCCGTTGTCCGGCACGGCGAGGCCGAAGTTGCCGTAGATGTCGATCGCGAGGTTGTCGTCGAGCCAGTACGTGCCCTCGAGCCCGACCAGCGGGCCGTTGATCGTGGAGCCGAACGTGATGCCGGTTCCGAGACCGAAGTCCTGCGCTTCCGCCACCGGGCTCGCGCCCAGCAGCCCCACCATGATCGCGCCCAGGATGAGCGCGCTCTGCGTCTTTGAATCCATGATCTAGCCTCCGTGGTTTCGGATGCGCGCATCCTCCCCGCCGGGGTGATCGCTGTCCAAAAAACCGACCTCTGGCCTAACGTTTGACCGGACGCTTCTGCAGCTTCCGCTGCAGGGATCGGCGGTGCAGACCCAGGAGGCGCGCGGCCTGCGAGACGTTGCCTTGCACGTCGGCCATCACCCGATCGATGTGCTCCCACTCGACCCGCGCGAGCGAGGGAACGGGCAGCTGGCGATCGAGGTCGCCATCGATCGCGTCCCCGCGCTCGCCTTTGCGAAAGCCAGCTTCGATCTCCTCCACGTCCGCCGGCTTCTGGAGGTAGTGGGTGGCTCCGAGCCGTATCGCTTCCAGGGCGGTCGCGATCGAGCCGTAGCCCGTGAGCACGACGATCTTCGTCGAGGGATCGATGCGTGACAGCTCGCGCACCGCGAGCAAGCCCGAAGCGCCCGGCATCTTCAGATCGATGACCGCGTGCTCGGGGCTCTCCTCGCTTGCGACCTCGATCGCCTGCGCTGCGGTCTCCGCTTGGCGTACCTCGTAGCCGCGATCAGCGAACGCTTTGGCCAGGCGGCTCCGAAAGACCTGATCGTCGTCGACCAAGAGCACCGAGGGCCGGCCCTCGCCGTGTCGTTCGTTCGCTGTGCTCAAAGCACACTCCGGGGGAGCTCGAGCTCGGCCAGGGCGCCGCCGCCCTCACGCGCTTGGAGTCGAAAGGTGCCGTTCAGGCCTTCGGCGAGGCTGCGAACCAAGAAGAGGCCGAGGCCCATCCCGTGGCCGGGCTCCTTGGTGGTCACGAAGGGCTCGCCCAAGTGCGCACGGATCTGTGGGGCGATGCCCGCGCCGCGATCGGCCACCTGCACGATGAAGCGCTCACCCCGCATGCCGAGATCGATCTCGACGGGGCTTCGCTTGGCGAGGCCCTCGGCGGCATTCCCCTCGGAGGCATCGAGCGCGTTCTTGGCCAGGTTCAGGATCGCGGCGAGCACGCCCTTGCGCGGCAGCGTCAGCTCGCCCTCGCCCGTGCGCAGCTCGAAGGCGGTGCCCTCGAGCGCCTCACTCACGTCGCTCGAGAGCGCCAGCAACGTGAACGACGTGGGCGCTTCGCCGTCGCTCTCGCCGCTCCGGCTGCGCAGGCGCTCGAGCACCGCGCTCATGCGCTCGACCTCGGCGCGGATGAGCGTGGCGTCGTCGGCCAGCTCGGCGGCGCTGACGCCGCGATCGATGGCGCGGGTCAGCTCGGCGGCCGCGAGCTTGATGGTGCCGAGCGGCGTCGAGAGCTCGTGCGCTGCGCCCGCCGCCAAGGTCGAGACCGAGACCAGGCGCGCGGCGCGGTCGGCGCGCTCGCGCTCGTCTTGCAGCGCCTGCGCGACCCGAGACACGAAGAACGCGACCAGCACCGCGGTGATGGCGAACGCCAGCCACATCCCATAGAGGTGCGCCGAGAAGACCTCCTCGTGCGCAGCCCCATGCGCCGCGTGGTGATGCATCCCGTGCATCCCGTGTGCGCTCGGTGCGGGCGCCCGAAGAAAGAGCGTCCCGTAGCCCAAGACGGAGCTCCCCGTGATAGCCCACGTCCAGCGGGGCCTGGTGCGCACCGCGGCCAGGGTGACCTGCACCAGGTACACGATGGAGAAGGGGTTCGACGCGTCGCCGCTCAGGTGAAGCAGCGCGGTGAGGAGCACCGTGTCCAAGAAGAGGACGGCCCCGACCAGGTTCTCGCCCGCGCCCGACCGCGCGGCGGCGGCGAGCGCAGCGTTGGAGAGCGCTGCGATCGAGAGCACCAGCACGATCCAGGGCAGTTCGATGCGGAGGCCTATCCCGTAGTGGGCCACCAGCACCGCCACGAGCTGCGCGCCGATCGCCAGCCACCGCAAGCGGACCAGCGTCGAGAGGGCAGTAGCCCTACGGACAGGATCGACCACGCCGCGCATCGCTCACGTGCGCGAGGAGCAAGACCGCACCGAACGAGACGCGCGGATCAATGCTCGTGCTCGCCCGCGTCTTCGTCGTGATGCGCCATCCCGCCGTCGATGGCCTGACACACGGAGACGCACTCGGCGCGCACGGGGGCGCAGTCGTCGTTCGAGTCGGCGTCGTGCGAGATGTCGTGGCACTCGCTCGCCCTGCCCGTTCCGTCATCCACGTCATGGCAGGCATCGACGATCGCCTCGCAGTCGGGGAACGTCAGGTAGCCCGCGTCGTCGCCGTTCTCGTCGGAGGGGCAGCCAGCCAACGCGAGGGTCACCAACAAGAAAGGCAGCAAGCGAGTCATTCGAGGTTCTCCGAAGGGGTTCGAGCGGGAAATAGAGCATCCGCACCAGCCCCCGCCCATGTGGCCAATCGTCGCAGCAGGGCGATGGCGGTGCCACCCTCTACGCCGCGTCCCGGCGTTCCGTTGCGCCACGGGTTGCAGCCAGCGCCGTGCTTGCCAATCTCGGGCGCTCGCGATGTCGCCCTTTCGTCCCTGCATCCTCGTCCCCACCTACGACAACCCCGGCACCATTCGGCAGGTGGTGCTCGCGGTGCGGGCACTCCTGCCGCACGTGGTGGTGGTCGACGACGCCAGCGGCGAGGCCAACCGCCTCGAGGTCGAGAAGCTCGGCGCGGAGGGGCTCGCGCAGATCACCCGTCGCACCAGCAACGGCGGCAAGGGCGCGGCCGTCAAAACCGGCTTTCAGTTCGCGCTCGCCCAGGGCTTCACCCACGCGCTTCAGGTCGACGCCGATGGCCAGCACGCGCTCGAGGACATCGCGACGTTTCTCGCGCTCGGAGCCCAGCAGCCCGAGGCGGTGATCTTGGGCCAGCCGATCTTCGATGAGACCGCGCCCACCCACCGAAAGATCCTGCGCCAGGTCACCATCTTCTGGACCCGCCGCGAGGTGGGCGACGATCGGGTGGGCGATCCGCTCTGCGGTTTTCGCCTCTATCCACTCGCGCCCTCGATCGCGACGCACACGATCGGCTGCCGCATGGACTTCGATCCCGAGATCGTGGTTCGGCTCGCCTGGATGGGCCTGCCGTTCGTGCATGTCCCCACCAAGGTCCGCTACTTCTCCAGCGCCGAGGGCGGCGTGTCCCACTGGCGCGCGTTCGAGGACAATTGGTTGATAGCCAAGATGCACACCCGCTTGATGTGGCGCCGCTCCATGCACCTGATCTTTCGCCGTCCGCTCCTGCCGGCATGAGCGAGCCGAGCGAGAGGCGTGAGGCTCAGAGCCCGGCGCGCGGCTGGCTGAGCGCGAGGGAGCGAGGCGGGGTGGTCGCGATCCGCTTCACCGTCTTTCTGACGACGTTCTTCGGCCGGACCATCGTGCGCTTCATCGCGCTGTTCGTGGCCCTCTACTACACGGTCACCTCCCCTCGAGCGCGGGTGGCGCTGCGCATCTACTACGAGCGTTTGGGTCGAGGTGCGGTGGGTTTTTGGGTGCTCTACCGCCACATGCTGCGCTTCGTGCGCTGCACGCTCGACGCATTTTTTTTGGTGTCGGGCAGGACCGCCCCGTTCCGGGTTACCCGCACCGGCCAGCACTACTTGCAGAGGCTTCGCGATGGCAAGCAGGGCGCCATCCTGCTCGGCGCGCACCTGGGCAGCTTCTACGCGATGCGGGTACAGAGCGGCACCGAGCGCCTGCCCGTTCACGCGCTCATGCACACGGCCAACGCTCGCATGCTGAACGACGCGCTGGCCAAGCTCGATCCCGCGAGCGCCGCGCGGATCCTCGAGCTCGATCCGGCCGGTGGCCTCGACGCGATGCTCAAGATCCGCGAGCGGATCGAGGCCGGATCGCTCGTCGCGATCTTGGCCGATCGCATCCCATCGCACGCGAGCGCCGATCGGGTGGTGAAGGTCCCGTTCTTGGGCCGCGAGGCGTCGTTTCCGGCGGGGCCCTTCCTACTCGCGGCCACCCTGCGCTGTCCGGTCTACCTCACCTTCGGGATAGCGAGGGACCCCGACACCTACGATCTCTACTGCGAGCTCTTCGCGGACAAGATCGTGCTGCCCCGCGGGGATCGGATGGGTGCGGTGAAGACCTACGCCGCGCAGTACGCGCAGCGGCTCGAGCACTACGCCCGCCTGGCGCCGGACAACTGGTTCAACTTTTATGATTTCTGGGGGTGAGACCGGCGGGGCCCGTCCGCTACACTCGCCCCCGCCGTGCGCGTCGCGCTCCTCGATCCGGGCTCCGAAGGTCTCGCGCTGGCAGCCACCCTGCGTGCGGCGGGGTTCGTCGTGGAGCTGGCCGAGCTGGGAGACATCACCCGACTCGATCACGACGTCACGGTGCTCGCAGGGGACGCGCCCTCGGCGCTGATGGCGCTGCGCGCGCTGCGTGATGATGGCCTCCGCCCCGACATGCCGGTGGTGCTGGTCGGCGCGCCTCGAGGCAGCGAGCCCGAGGTGCCCGGGCCCAATTTCGGGGCCGATTGGACCGTTCCCCGCGCCCGCATGGAGACCGATCTGGTCGCCGCCGTTCATCGCGTCACCAGCCGCGGCCAGCGCAAGAGCGAAGGTCACGGGCTGCGCGAGCACACCCTCGATCTGGGCGAGCGCTCCCAGGTGAACGCCCGCAGCATCGACAACCCCTTCGAGCGGGACGCGTTCGAGCGTGAGGAGCGTGAGAGCTCTCGCGAGCCGGGTTCGGGCGAGATCGAGGTGCCGGGCCGCAAGGCGCGCACGAGCGATCCTGCCCCCGTCCTCTCCGCGGACTCCTCGAGCGTGGAGATCGCCTTCGACGCGCCCGTCTCCCCCGCGCTCGCGGAGCTGCTGCTGGCGGCCGATCGCAGGGTCTTTCCTCACCTGCCGCCCACCGATCCCAGCCTGCCGCGCGGCGAGTCGACGGCCCGCGAGCTGGTCCCTCGAGAGCTGCTCTACGGACCGAGCAGCGAGCCCGACGAGGAGCCCGCGTTGGACTCGCTCACCTTCGTCGGCGCGGTGCCCGAAGTGCGCCTCGACGCGCTGCCCCGCACCACCGGCGGCACGATGGGGCTGTTCGACGTCGCCCGCGATCGCCCCGTGGACCTAGCGCCCGGACGCACCCCTTCGCGGCTCGCGGAGGGACGCAGCGAGCGCAAGTCGCTCGCACCCGACGCGATGACGCCGGCGCCCCGCCGCTTCTCCGACCGCCCTCGCTCGATCGAGGTGGGCGACGAGCGAGCTCGGGGGCCCGGCGAAGTTCAGCGCACTCCGAGCGTGTCGCGCGCCAGCACCGAGCCCAAAGAGCGCACTCCCGGTGCGCCGGTCCGCTCGATCGCCGATCAGCGCGGAGTGGGCGATCTGCGCACCTGGATAGGCGCACTGCGCGAGTGCCTGGTGAGCGGCGTGGTGCGTCTCTCGCTCGAGGGTCTGGAGCCGAGGTCGCCGGCGATCTCGCTGACCTTGCGCGACGGACACATCACCTCGATGCAGGGACCCATCGCCATAGGGGCGCTCGCTAACCTCGATGGGAGGATCCCCGACGCTGAGATCGATCCCGACCGTGAACGAGCGGCCGAGGCCGAGCTCGAGCGCAGGCGCGACGCGGGGCTGCTCTCGCCGCTTCGTGAGGCGAGCCTGCGGAGCCAGCAGCGCGCGCTCTTGGTGAGACAGGTGGTCGCGGCCTCGAGCGTGCGCTTCTCCGTGGGCCCAACCAGCGGTGTCGGCCCCGTTGTCGCCCGTCCCTTCGCGACGGGGCTCGCGGCGCTCCTGCTCGAACGCGCGGGGTACGCGCTGGATCGCGAGGCCGCGCTCGCGCTCGTGCCCGGAGGGGCTGCAGCGATCTCGGCGACGGGCGCCTACGCGCTCTGGGCCAAAGAGTGCGCGCTCCGTCCGGAGCTCGACGCGCTCTTGGGGAACGCTCGTGAGACCCCGCTCCAGGTTCTCTTGGACGCCGGCTGGGAGGAGCCCACCCTGCCCGGCGCGATCGTGCTACTCGCGGCGCTCGGCGCGCTCGAGGTGCACGCCCCACGCGGTCTGGTGAAGGAGCCGCGCGACGCGGCGTCGGCTGCCTCCGCAGCGCGGTGGCTGGGTGAGCTGGCGAGCCGCGCCGACGACGGCGACTACTTCGCCATGCTCGCGCTACCACGCGATGCCAACGCGGCCGACGTGCAGCGGGCCCACGCGCAGCTGTCGGCGCGACTCGAGGGCCTCCCGCTCGAGGCGCTCGCGCTCGGTCACCTCACGCCCCACCGACAGGCGGCCGTGCGCGCCCTCGACGAAGCGCACCGGGTGCTCTCGGTCGAGCGATGGCGCGAGGCCTATCGCGCCGCCATCGACTGATCAGCGGATCTGTACGTCGATGACGGTCCGCGACGGTCCCTCGATCTCGAGGCGGTAGCTCATGGTCTGGGGGCAGCCCGCGAGCGCGCCTTGCACGATGCCGAGCAGGAGTCCCTCGACTACCTTCGGTCCGAAGCCGGTCATGGCGAGCCGGTGGTGGTTTGCATCGATACGGCTGCCCTCGATCTTCAGGGGCGTGATGTTCACCTCGAAGCGCGGCATAGCCTCCAAGATGCGATCGGCATCGCGGCCCAAGCTCCCGAAGATCACTTTGCCAGCCAGGCTCGCGGCGAAGGCCTCATACGCGGTCTGGGCGACTGCGCGGAGGGAGCCTGCGCGGCCTGCGCGTCCGAAGCGGAGTCGTGCCGAGGCGTCCACCAGCCGCACCCACTCGGAGAATCCAGCATCCGAGAAGGCGACCCAGCGCCCGATGCTCACCCCGGCAGCCTCCAGCACCTGAGCCCTGTCGCCGTGCCGCGCCAAGATCTCGGTGAGGAACATCGCCTTGATCGAGGCCCCGGGCGGCACCCCTCGCAAGAGCTCCTCGAGCGAGATGTTCACCTCGTCACCCGGCTCGGCGATGCGCTGCTCTCCGCTCATGGCGAAGTAGATCGGAGGCGTACGGGTCTTGAGTAGGGACGCCGTCCCGCTCCCGGCCAGCCCCCGCCCGAGCCGAGATGGCGCCCGAGCGCCCGAGCCCTCGACGTCGCGGCCCAGCGCGGGACCGCTCGGCTCGGAGCGTGCCAGCTCGGCCGCCGTCATCCCGGTGGTCGCGCGCGGCGCGCTGCCCGGGCGCACGGCCGGGAGGGTGAATGCGAACGCGCGGGTGACCGGCGCCGAGCGTGATGGCGCGCTCGAGGGCTGTATGGAGGGCGCGGACCAAGGTGTGTGGGTGGTGGGATCCTCGTCGAGAGGTGCGCTGCTGCGGCGAGGCTCGGTGGGCCTCACGGCGCGGGTCCCGCTGACGCTCGTCCACGCCGCGAACGGTTCGAGCTTCTTGGCCACCTCCGCCATGCTCGCGGGCCGCTCGCTCCGCTCCTTGGCCAGCAGCTGCATCAAGAGGTGCTCCAGCGTCGGCGGCAGATCGCTCCGGAACCTCAGGATCGAGGCCGGTGGCTGCGCCAAGATCGCGACCAAGAGCAGCGCGTAGCCGTCGCCCACGAACGGCGTCTGTCCGGCGAGCATCCGGTAGAGCAACACACCGAGCGACCACACGTCACTGCGAGCATCGACGTTCGCCAGCCCCGAGGCCTGCTCCGGCGACATGTACGTCGGGGTTCCCACCGCCGCGCCCGTCTGGGTGAGGCTGACCTCGTCCTCCGCGCTGCGCACCTTGGCGACCCCGAAGTCCAAGACCTTGATGGGTCGCTCGTGCTCGGGCGTGCCACTCGAGCCCACCAAGAACACGTTCTCGGGCTTCAGATCCCGGTGGATCACGTCGGCCTCGTGGGCAGCCCCGAGCGCGCCCGCGATCTCGATGGCGATCCGGGTCGCGCTTCGGATGGAGAGCTGACCCTGTCGCGCGAGCAACTGCCCGAGGGTCTCACCCAGCAAGAGCTCCATCACCAGGTAGGGTGCCCCGTCGGGCAATAGGCCCATGTCCAGGACATCCACGATGCGGGGGTCGCCTATCCGTGAGGTGGCCCTGGCTTCTCGATGAAACCGACCCACCACCTCTTTGTCCTTGGCGTATTGGGGCAAGAGGATCTTGAGGGCGACCTTGCGGCCGATCGCCTCATGGAGCGCCTCCCACACCTCACCCATCCCACCGCTGCCGATGCAGCGGATCAGGCGATAGCGCTCCTCGATGAGGGTGCCCGTGCGTACGGCGGCCGCCTCAAGTCGCATCAGATTCGCTGCCGCCCTGCACCGCGCGAATCTACCACCGCAGTGGCTCGGGCCACTACGCCCTCGGTGGGGAGGGTGGGGAGGGCACGCGGACGCCTTTGCTTTGGGCCCGAGGGCTTTGGTGTACCCTCCACGCCCACCGCCCGCGACCGGGCGTGCTGACCAAGAAGAGGCGCAGATTGGACTGGATTCGCAAAGCCGATACCGGACTCGCACGCGGTGAAGGAGCCATCGCGGCGGTGGTGCTGCTGTCGATGATCGTGCTCGCCAGCATTCAGGCCCTGTTCCGGAACCTGACCTACCTCGATCTCTCGTTCGCCAACGACGCACTCACCGAGCTCTCTTGGATCGACGACTTTCTCAAGAAGGGCACGCTGTGGCTGGCCTTCCTGGGCGCCTCGCTCGCGACCCGCGAGGAGCGGCACATCGGTATCGATGTCCTGCCCAAGCTGCTCAACGATCAGGGCAAGCGATTCGTGCGCGGCCTGGTGGGGATCGCCGCAGGGCTGATCTGCCTGATGCTCGCACGGGCCTTCTGGGGCGCGGTGCTCATCAACGGCGAGGAGCGGCCGCTGCGCTACGAGGTGCTCGCGGACGGCAGCGCGCTGCACATCTGCGAGGCGACCGCGGCCCAGCTCGCCGCAAGCGACCTGTCGCCGCCCCGGATCTTCTGCGCGCTGCGCAGCGGTCTTGGGGCCATGAACGTCCCGGTCGAGACACCGTCCGCCGCCGCCCAGCTGATCGTACCGGTGGCCTTCGTGTTCATGGCCATCCGCTTCTTCGGTCACGGCGTCCACGGCTTCATGCAGGTGATGAACCCGCCGCCCAAGACCGCGGAGAGCGAAGCGGCCGAGGCCGCGCACGACCTGCCTGGTCCTCTCGTGCTCCCGGGCTCCGATCATCTGGACGATCCCGATCCTCCGAAGGACCCGCCGCCCATCACCGACGAAGCAGCGAACGACGACGGGTCGACGGATGACGAGTCGACGGATGACGCGTCGGATGAGTCGACCGACGAGAAGGGTGAGGCCTGAGTCATGGATCCCATCATCCTCCTCGGACTGCTTCTCCTCGCCGCCCTGGGCGCGCCGCTCTTCGCCATCTTCGGCTTCGCCTCGATCATGCTCTTTCAGAGCGAGCCCAACGGCACCGCCACCTCGGCGGCCGTCGACGTCTTCTCGGAGCGCTTCTCCGACTCCCCGACCCTGGTGACCCTGCCGCTCTTCGTCTTCGCCGGCTACGTGCTCGCGGAAGCCGGCACGCCCCGGCGTTTGGTCGCCGTCAGCAAGGCGTGGTTTGGCTGGATGCCTGGCGGGCTGGCCATCGTGTGCCTCATCGCCTCGGCGTTCTTCACTACCTTCACGGGCGGCTCGGGCATCACGATCGTCGCCATCGGCGGTCTGCTCTACCCGGCGCTGATCAGCGACAAGTACCCCAAGCAGTTCTCGCTCGGCCTCATCACGTCGGCAGGCTCACTCGGTCTGCTCTTCCCGCCTTCGCTCCCCATCGTGCTCTATGCGGTGGTGGGCGGGATCTTGATCGACAAGCTATTCATCGCGGGCCTCATCCCTGGGATGATCAGCGTGACCGCGCTGTGCATCTACGCGGCCTACCAGGGGCGTCTGGGCAAGATCGAGCGCACGCCCTTCGACATGAAGAGCGCCGGCAAGGCGCTCTGGGAGGCCAAGTGGGAGGTCGCCCTCCCGGTGGTCTTGGTGCTCGGTCTGGTCTTCGGCGTGCTTCGGATCCACGAGGCCGCCGCGTTCACCGCGCTCTACTGCTTGGTGATCGAGGTCTTCATCTACAAGGATCTGAAGTTCTCGGATCTGAACCGGATCATCCGAGAGAGCATGACGATGCTCGGCGCCATCCTGGCGATCCTGGCGACCGCGCTGGGCTTCACGGGCTACCTCATCCAGGCGGATGTTCCGGGGATCCTCCTCGAGTGGCTCCAGCAGTTCATCACCACCCCGATGATGTTCCTCTTGGTCCTGAACTGCTTCCTCATCGTGGTGGGGATGCTGATGGACATCTTCTCCGCGGTCGTCGTGGTGGTTCCTCTGATCATCCCCATCGCGGCGGCGTTCGGCATCAACCCCTACCACTTGGGGATCATCTTCTTGCTCAACCTGGAGATTGGGTACCTCACCCCGCCGGTGGGCCTGAACCTCTTCATCGCCTCGTTCCGCTTCAAGGAGCCGGTCGCGGTTCTCTACAAGGCGGTGATGCCCTTCATCGCCATCCTCCTGGTTTCGCTGGTGCTCGTCACCTACGTCCCGTGGTTCTCCACGGTGCTGATAGGCGAGACGGAGCCGCCTCCGGGACATGGCCCGGCGATGGACGACATGATGGATGACGATGGCGGCGGCCTCGACGACTTCGACGACTTCGACGATGGTGAAGGTCTCGATGGCCTCGACGACACCAGCCTCGACGACATGGATCTCGATGGGCTCGACGATCACGGGGGCGGCCTCGATGACCTCGACTCGCTCGATGAGGGCGACGAGGGCGGGCTCGACGAGGGTGACTCGGCACCGCCGAGCGACGAGCCCGTCGGAGGCCTGGAAGGGCTATGAACGACCGCGTCACCATGACCCCCACCGATGCCTTGGTGGGTCGCACCATCGGCGGCAAGTACGTGCTGATGGAGAAGCTCGGCGCGGGCGCGATGGGCGCGGTCTACAAGGCGACGGACAACGCTGGTGGCTTGTGCGCAGTGAAGATGATGGAGGCCACCGCGGTCGCCGATCCCGCGCTGCGTGAGCGCTTCGAGCGCGAGGCCAAGGCGCTCTTCGCGCTGCGTCATCCGCACGTGCTCGAGGTCCGGGACTACGGGGTCGACAACGGCCTGCCGTACCTGGTGATGGAGCTCCTCGTGGGCCGGTCGCTCGAAGAGATGGTGGTGGAGCACACCCCCGATCCCCAGACCGGGATCGAGCTGGCCAAGGACGTGCTGCGGGGCTTGGCCTTTGCGCACGGCAAGGGCGTGCTGCATCGCGATCTGAAGAGCGAGAACATCTGGGTGACCTGGGATGGACAGGCCTGGCGCGCCAAGCTCCTCGATTTCGGCCTCGTGAAATTCGAGGACGAGGACAAGTGGGGCGCGGGCAAGAAGCTCACGATGCAGGGCTCGGTCTTCGGCTCGCCCGCGTACATGTCGCCCGAGCAGGCCACCGGTCAGCCCGTCGATGCGCGCGGCGACGTCTACTCTGTCGGCATCGTGCTCTACGAACTGGTGACGGGTTCGTGGCCCTTCGAGGCGGAGAACCAGGTGGAGATCATGCGGATGCATCTGCTTCAGCCGCCGCCGGTGATGAGCACGATGCGCGAGGGCCTCACAGTGCGTCCCGAGCTCGAGGCGCTGGTGCAGAAGGCGCTCGCCAAGAAGAAAGACCAGCGCTTCGCCGATGCGGTCGAGATGCTCGCGGCGCTCGAGGCCATCCCGTCGCCAGGCGCGTACCTGGGCGCGCAGCCGACGGCCGGACATCAGGTCCCGCCGCCGGACGCCGCGCCGCCCGCCGCCGTCCTGGTCCCCATGACGACGATGCCAGACGCGCCGAACCGCACCTGGCTCTACATCGGGATCGCCGTCGCGGTGTTCACGATCCTCGCGCTGATGGGCGCGGGCGCCGGCTACTTCTTCCTGGCGAGCTGAGCGCGCACCGCGCACCAGGAGCCCGTGAGCCGTCTCGCGTGGACCGGCGGATTCCGCTCGTGATCTACGAGTACCCGAATACTGGTCTCCGTACCGGGGCCCGATCCTCGTAGTCATTGGACATCTCCTCTGCGCTTATCCGTTCTCACGATCGGTTGAGGCGCTGCGGGAACTGGGCTGTATTGTTCACGCAGCGCCATGCCCAAGACATTGCTCCTCCTCGCCTCCGGCCTCCTCGCACTCTCGCTCGTCGTGGCTTGCGAGTCCCCGCCCACACCGGATGCGGCTCTCACCGATGCCGGCCCGCGCGATCGCGTTGCGCCCACGGTCGAGGAGACGTCGCCCGAGGATGGAGCGAGCAACGTCCCCCGCGACACCGAGCTCAACTTCCGTTTCAGCGAGCCCATGGCGCTCGACGTCGGCACCGTCAGCGTCGCGCCCGGAGGCGTGCGGCTCCGGGCGAACGAGAGCGGCCGGTGGAACGACGCGGGCAACACCCTCACCGTCGAGCTCCCGCTGCCCCTCCCATCGGGTGAGGTCACGGTCACGCTCGGGTCTGACTTCACGGATCGCTCGGGCAACAGCCTCCTCGAGACCCGCATCACCTTCACGACGGCGGACGACGTCGCGCCCTCGGTGAGCTCGAGCACGCCCGCAGAAGGCGCGATCGATGTGGGTGCTCGTCTCGACGCCATCACCCTCACGTTCGACGAGCCGATGCGCACGTCCGACGGGACCATCGATTTGGTCGGGGGAGCGGCGACGCTGAGCGACGCGGTCTGGTCCAGCGACGGCACCACCGCCTCCTTCACGGTGGCGGATCTCGAGTACGAGCGCGACTACCAGGCGTTGCTCCGGGGCTTTCGCGACGCGAGCGGAAACCCCCTGGACGAGGTCCCGTATCTCGAAGACGGAATCCTCGACTTCTCCACGGGCACCGACGTGGACGCGCCCCGGGTGGAGCGGGGCGAGCCGGCCGAAGGTCAGCTGGACGTCAATCCGTCGGAGACGCCCGCGGTCCTGATCACGTTCGATGAACCGATGGACACGACGATCACCACGGTCCGCCTCTCGGACGGAACGAGCGACGACCCCCTCGCCGGAACTTGGATAGGCCCGCTCCTGCTGCGCGTCGACGTCGATGGGCGGCTCTCGTTCGGCAACGCCTACGCCATCGATCTGCGGGGGCTGTCAGACCGCGCGGGCAATTTGATCGATGAGAGCACCTACCTCGGCGATGGACGGCTGGACTTCACCGTCGGCAACGACGACTTCGCGCCATTCGTGCGTAGCTCCGCGCCGGCCGAGGGCGAACTCGATGTCGCGTATGCCGGTCTGGAAGGCGTCGAGCTTTCGTTCAGCGAGGCGATGGACACCAGCGCGGCGACTGTCCCGGTGCGCGTCGCGGCCGATGCACCCATCGATGCGCCCATCCTCTTCTCGAGCCCGACGGAGGCGACCGTCGATCTCACCGGGATCCTGCGCCCTGGCTCCGAGCACAGGATCGATGTCCGCGGACTGCAAGACAGCGGGGGCAACCCGATCAACGCCGGCCATCGCTACTTGGGCGACGGTCGGCTGGACTTCACGACCGGTGCCCCAGTCGGTGAGGGCTGCCTCGATCCCCTCACGGCGGCCGAGGCGACGATGGAGGGTGCGGTCCTGCGCTGGACGCTCTCGTCGCTCGGTGCTTCGGTCCGTGACGGGGGCACGGCCGTGTGTGATTCCAACGGCTCGACGAACAACGGGACGGACACGCTCGTTCGTTTCGACAAACTCAGCGGCACCGTCGCGGAGGGGGGAGATCTATTGCGGGTCGTTCTGGAGTCACCGAGTGGCACGACCTCCAGCAACACCTTCGATATCGCCGTGGCCGACGGGCTGGCGTGCGCCGCCTCGCGGGTCCCCGTCGTGTGTCGGTCGAATGCTGGCTTTCACGAGCTCACCCTGGACCTCGCGGCGGGGCCCGTGTGGATCTGGGTGTCGCGCACGACTCTCTCAACTTCTGGCGTCACGGCGACCCTCGAAGTCACCGAGATCACCCCTCCCAACCGCGACGGGGAAGACTGCAGCTCGCCCTTCACCACAGCGAGTTCGGGGTACACCGCTCCAGTTGGCGGCAGCACCACTCACCGCTTCTCGATCCCGGTCTCGAGCACGCGTGGCGCGGACATGATGGGTCCGGCTAGCTACGCGGTGCCCAACGCATTCTCCTGCGATACCTCCGCCGGCCAAGGGATCGACGCGGTGGTCGAGTTCAACAAGCCGGACGACACCTCGGTGCTCCGGATCCGCGCGGCGCGCGGGGGCACCAGTGGCGACTCGCTCAACTTCGGTGTTTACGACGCGTGCGACGCGCTCGCGCCGAGCACCCGCGAGCTTGCCTGTCGAACGGCCGTGACCTCGACGGGGACCGGGGACCTAGTGGTCGATCTTCCCGCAGGTCCCCTCTATCTCTGGGTGAGTGACACACTGACCACCGTATCGCGTGTCAGCTCGACCTCGGAGTGGATCACCAGCCCTGCTGCAGAGATCGAGATCGACGTGATCCCCGATGTCACTTCGGGTGAGATCTGCTCGCGTGCCTTCGCGCTCTCTGCTGGGGCGAACGCCGTGACAGGCACCTCGGATCAGGCCTTCGAGCGGCCGAGCTGCTTCGGCGCCTCCTCGAACGTCGAGTGGTATCGAATCACCACGACCGACCCGGTGACGTTCGTAGCTGCCGACGCCGCCGGCGGTCTCGCGATGATGCTGCCGGACAGCCGGCAGGAGCTGACCTGTGTCGCCAACGGCGCCGCGCGCTCCGCGACCCGCCTGCTTCCGGTCGGGACCGACCTGTGTGTCGCCGTCGAGATGGGACGGAGCATCGGCAACATCACCGTGACCGGTCAGGCTTACGACGGACTCGGGAGCACGCCCCCAGTAGAGCTAGGGATTCTGAGGCCCTTCAACGCGACCGCGAGCGCTGAAGAGACCGTCACGAGCGACTACTGGCTGGTCGCGACCTCCGACTCGCTGGTGATGCGCCACACCTTCAGCGCCGTCTTCGACGTCAGCCGCGCTGGTATGGAGCGGCCGGTCCGCCGCGGGACGGAGGACGGAATCACAAGCTCCGTCCTGGGTCGAACGGCGGTGACCGTTGGAGACGCGGTGTTCTCCTTCAGCAGCACGACCACGGCCGCAACCACTCGGGTCCATCGTCTGTGGGACGGCAGCAGCCTGTTCTGGGCCCCCACCCCCTGGGATCCGGGCACCACGTACGTGACCCAGGCTATCGCGGGGGCCGCGGCCGACGGCGCGGGTGGGATGTGGTTCGTGACCGACGGAAGCAGCGCCGCGACGTTCTACTCGCTCTCTGCGAGCGCTCCGTCCGCCTCGACGATTCGTGGTGTCACCAGCCTCGTCACCTTGATTCGGGGGATGGCGATGGATGACCAGTTCGTCTATCTCCAGGGGGTCGTTGGGGGCCTGCGAGGCATCTACCGATTGCCGCGCTCCAACCTCGCGGCGACGCCCACGACGCTGGTCATCAGCACGGACTTCCCCACCTCCACTACCCAGGCCACCGCGATGGCCGTCGACTCCCTGGTCGCGCCGACGAACCTCTACGTGCGGGACAACAACGGCGACGTGCAGGTCATCATCAGCCCCGCGAGCGCTTCCCCGTTCTATCTGGGCCCCGTCATCGATCTGGGCACCAGCTCCGATTTCGCCATGACCCTCGCCCATGACACGGGGGCTCTCTATCTCTTCGAGACCGAGACCGTCTCGACCGGCAATTGGGTGCGTTATGACCCGTAGTCGCTCTCGGCCCGTATCCACGTCTCCTTCCTTCTTCGAGGCACGTTTCATGGTCCGCTCCACCACGACTCCCCCTCTCCGACTCGCCCTCTCGATGGCCGTCGTCCTGCTCACCGCGAGCGGCTGTACAGTGACATCCACGCCCGTGCTCGATGCGCCCATCGTATTCCGCGATACGCCACGACCGGACGTACCCCCCGCATCCGACGACACCGGCCCGCCCCCTGCCTGCGAGCTCGATGCCCACCTGGGGGCGACGTGCGACACCGACGTCGACTGCGACGATCACTGCTTCTGTAATGGACGCGAGACGTGCTCGAGCGGGACCTGCGTCGCGGGCTCGGAGCCGTGCTCGGTGTCGGCGTGCGCGGCGGTCTCCTGCTCCGAGCGCGGCCGCTGCACCGGGACCCCCGACGACGGGCTGTGCGACGACGGCGATCCCTGCAACGGCAGCGAGCGCTGTGACGTCGCGGCCGGATGTCGGCCGGGCCCGCCCCCGACCTGCAACGACGCAGACGTGTGCACCATCGACTCCTGCATGGTGGGCGTGGGCTGCGTGTACGAGCCCTTCGATGGTGACGGTGATGGCGAGCCCTCCCGTACCTGCGGCGGCATGGACTGCAACGACGGCAACGCGGCGATCGCGCCCGGGGTCGAGGAGGTCTGTGACAACGGCGTCGACGACAACTGTGATGGTGTGACGGACGTCGCCGCGCCCGAGTGCGCGCCCACCAACGACACCTGCGCGAGCGCCGAGGTGCTGGTGCCCGCGGATGCGGCGACGAGCCGCTACCGCCGCTCCACGTTCGGATTCGTCAGCGACACCACGATGACGTGCACTCCGTCGAGCACCGATACCCGCCGCAATGCGCCCGACGCGGTGTTCCGTTTCACGCTCGCCGAGGCCCGGGACGTTACGCTGGCGGTCGAGGGGCTGGCCTACAACGCCGGTTTGATCTTGCGCGCCGCCGCGGACTGCGCCGCTGGTCCCGACCTGCAGTGTCAGGTGACGTCGAACTCGACGGTGGAGCCGATGCTCCACTACCGGTCTCTGGCCCCGGGGGACTACGCGATCTTCGTCAAGACGCGCACGGCCGGGCCATTCACACTCGCGGTCACGCTGGGGGCCGCCACGACCCCGAACGACACCTGCATCCCGGAGGTCCTGGACATCAGCGCGGGCGGCGTCTTCTCGGGCAGCATCGACGACGACGACTACGTCCTGTCGTGCCACAGCACGACGAGCTCGACGTACGACGACGCGGCCTTCCGGCTCGTGGTGCCGCCGGGCGAGTTCCGCGACGTGCACCTCACCGCGACGGTGCGCAGTCCGACGGGCTCCACCAGCACGGGCTATCTCCAGCTCACGAGCGATTGCGACAGCAGCTCACCCGGCATGCTCGGATGCGATTCGGGGACGAGCACGGCGCCGGCCTTCCTCGACTTCCCCGGCCTGGGCGCTGGCGTCTACTACGTGCTGATCGAGGGGCTCTACACGACCGCGGGCTCGGGGACCTACGAGCTCACCGCGATGGTCTCGCCGTCCACCGGGCGCGCGGCGGGTGACTCCTGCGACATCGGGGTGCCAGTCGTGCTGGCGCCCGACAGCCCGGCGGATCTGGACCTCTCGACCCTCGCGGTGGCGCCGGACGCCGGCCCGTTCTGCAGCGCCAACCGCCCCGGCTACCACGACGGGTTCTTCCAGTTCGAGGTGGCGACCGAGAGCGACGTGGTGATCACGACGACGTCCAGCGCCCGCCACTGGCTCGGGCTGTCCTCCACCTGCGGGAGCGTAGCGCGCGTCGTTGATTGCGCGGCTTCGTCGTCGGGCGAGGTGATGCAGCGCTTCTACCGCGTGGGCGCTGGCACCCACTTCGTGAGCGTCTCGACGCTCGCTGATGCGGGGAATCTCCAGATACGGGTTCAGACGTTCCCCGCGACTCCCCGCGCAGGCAACGATCTGTGCGCGGGTGCGCTCTCCGTGGTGGATGGCGTGCCTGCGGACTTCGACTTGGTCGCGTATGAGGACGACCAGGTCTTCGCGTGCAGCGCCGCGGAGGACGTGGACGCGTACTTCACGTTCACCCTCGCGACCTCGCGCTTCGTCAGCCTCCGCGCGGAGGGCGCGACCTCGATCGCGCTGGTGCCAGACACCTGCTTTGGGCCTGCGACCCGTTGTGTCACTGGAGGACCCCCGCAGATTGCGGAGATCCTGCCGGCGGGCACCTACTTCGTCGTCGTCGAGGCGGCGCCGCCCGCCTCGGGCTCCACGCGGCTGCGGTTCACCACGTCGGACCCCTGACCCTCCGCGCCCCGCGCTCTGCCCATCTCTTCCGTTGGTGATCGACTCATGACCTCATTCCGCCTCTCCATTGCGTTACTCCTCCTCGTCGCTGCGCTTTCCGGCTGCTCGACGCCCTCCACCCCGACGGATGCCGCGGGTCCGGACGCGCCGCTCCAGAACGACGCGGACGGAGACGGAATCGGCGACTACGACGAGGGCTACGACGGAGTCCTCACCCGGGACGACACCGACGGCGACGGAATCCCCGACTACCTCGACCTCGACGCCGACGGCGACACGCTGCCGGATAGCGTCGAGGCCGGTGACTCGCTTCTCGCGACGCGGCCGGTCGACAGCGACGGGGACGGCACGCCCGACTTCCGTGATCTGGACTCCGACGACAATGGGATGCCAGACGTGCGCGAGGGCGCGGGCGACGCCGACGGGGATCGCATCCCCGACTACGCGGATCGGGATGACGACGACGATCTCGTGCTCGACCGCGACGAACTCGCCGGTCGCGTCGAGTTCCCACGCGACGTCGACGACGACGGGATCCCCGATTTCCGTGACCCCGATTCTGACAACGACACGATCCTCGATGGGAGCGAGTGGCACCCCGACACCGACGGAGATGGCCTCCCCGATCCAGAGGACATCGACAGCGACAATGACGGCTACCCCGACGCCGAGGAGGCGGGCGATGGTGATCTGCGGACGGCGCCGGTCGACACCGACGGGGATGGCGTCGCCGACTTCCGTGATCCGGACTCCGACAACGACGGCCTCTCCGACATCTCCGAGCGTGCGGCGGGCAGCAGCCGGGTGTCGGACGACACCGACGACGACGGGGTGAGTGACCTCATCGAGGTGGGCGCGGGGACCGACCCCCTCGATGCGAGCGACAACCCCCGGGTGCGCGGCGACTTCGTTTTCGTGGTGCCCTTCGATCGCCCGCCGACACCCAGCCGGGACACGCTGAACTTCCGCACGAACGTTCAGCTCGCGGACGTCTACTTCCTCTTCGATCTCACCGGCTCGATGAGCGCCGAGATCAACGTGGTGCGGACCGCGACCATCGACATCCTCGATGAGCTGACCTGCGAGGACAGCGGGATGAGCTGCCGCGACGTGGGTGACTGCGAGTTCGTCGAGGGCTCGATCTGTGGCCCCATGGGGACCTGCATCGAAGACCCGGAGACCACGTTCTGTGTCGCGAGCCTCTTCACCGGGGTGGGGACCTACGAGGGCGAGGCGTCCAGCTACACGAACCTGCTCTCGCTCCAGAGCATTCCCATGCTGACCCGGGATCGCATCCCAACCACAGCCAACGGCTCGGGCGGCTCGGAGTCGCTCTTTCAGAGCGTGGCGTGCACGGTGAATCCATCGCTTTGCGCTGCGGTGGGCTGTGGCGTCGGCGGGGTCGGTTGCCCGAGCTACCGCAACGAGGCCGTGCGCATGCTCGTCACCATCACCGACGAGGACAACCAGTGCGACACCGTGCCTTCGTGCGCGCCGGCCAGCGCGCTGGAGGTCGGCGCCATCCTTCGAGGCTCGGCGGTGACGTTCGCCGGCATCAACGCGGGGACCAGCGCGCCCGCCACGGCCGATCTCACCAGCCTCGCCGAGGCCTCCGAGTCACGGGCCTCCGACGGCTCGCCGCTCGTGTTCTTGGCCGGCGACGCGGGAACGCCGGAAGGCGCGACCCGGCTGGTCGACTCGGTCGTCGCCGCCGTGAACGAGGTCGTCCGCAACCGACCGCTCCGGATCACCATCGATCCGGCGGATGTGCCCGGAGACGCGGGCGACGCGCTGCAGTTCATCGAGCGCCTCGAGGTCAACATCACCCGCCCTGGGTGCCTCTTGGTCGAAGACACGAGCGACGTGAACCCGCGGGACGGCTTCGCGGACACGTTCGACGCGGTGCAGCCCGGCAACCGCGTGTGCTGGGACATCCTGGTCCGGCGGAACGCGTTTGTTGAGCCGACTCGCGAGCCCCAGGTGTTTCGCGCCGAGCTCACGGTCCGTGGCGATGGCTCGCCGCTCGATCGGCGGACGGTCTACTTCCTGGTGCCGCCGGACGTGACCATCATCGACGTCCCGGAGTGAGCTTCAGCCGCCCGGCCCACGATGCGGGCGCTCGCCTGCACCCGCTGGCGTTCTCCCAGAGATAGGGCGCGGCGCGCACGCAGGCGTGTGCATCGACAACGCCTCGTGATAGACCGGCCGCGCTCATGTCCCTCGGTCTCGACGTCTACCGTCACGCGGTGCGCTCCCGGCTCCTCGACGAGCGTCTCGCCGTCCTGAGCCGCGCAGGCAGCATCGGCTACCACCCCGATGGCCAACGCGCCGAGGTCGTGATCTGCGCGGCAGCGCTCGCGCTCGATCCGGGCGACTGGGTCTTCCCCACCCCGCGCGATCACGCTGCGGCCTTCGTGCGCGGGGTGCCGCTGGTCCGCTACCTCCATCATGTGGTGGGCTCGGCCAGCGATCCTCAGATGGGTCACGCGAGCCCTGGGGTCTTCGCCTCGCGGACCCACCACGTCGGCTGCCCCTCGCCGCTCCTGGCCCAGCACCTCACCGAGGCCGCGGGCTTCGCGTGGGCGATGAAGCTGAAGAAGGATCCGGGCGCGGTCCTGACGTTCCTTCCAGAGACCGCGGCCGACGCGGGCGACTTCCACAGCGCCGTGAATTTCGCGGGCGTCACCAAGGCGCCCATCGTCTTCGTGATCCGCACCGATGGGAGCGAAGCGCCCGCGCCCGACGTCGAGGTGGTCGACAAAGCCGTCGCCTACGGGGTCGCTGGTGTGAGTGTGCCGGGCACGGCGAGCGCTGTGAACAAGGCCGTCGTCGGTGCGCTCGCGCGCGCCAAGGCAGGCGAGGGACCCACCCTCATCGAGGCACGCATCCGCTTGGAACCCGATCCGCTCGCCGAGCTCCGCGCCGAGCTGATCACCGAGGGGGTGCTCGACGAAGAGACCGACTTCGGCTTCCGCCGCGAGGTGATGGGTGAGCTCGAGCAGGGCTACCGCGAGGCCCGGAGCGCGCCGCTGCCCAGTCGAGACAGCCTCTTCGAGCAGGTCTTCAGCGAGGTCCCCTCGCATCTCCTTCCGCACACCAGCGCGGAAGGGGCCCACTGATCGCGGGCCTCGCCTTTCACGCACTTCCTGGACGCGTCGGCCCCGAGACCGGCGCCACGAGTAGAGAGACGCAGAGAACGCTATGACCCAAAAGACGATGGTCCAAGCCCTGAACGAGGGCCTCCGGCAGGAGATGCAGGCCGACGAGCGGGTGCTGATCCTCGGTGAGGATGTCGGCAAAGTCGGTGGCGTCTTCCGAGTGACCCAAGGGCTCTGGGATGAGTTCGGTGACGACCGGGTGATCGACACCCCGCTCAACGAGGGCGGCATCGTCGGCGCGGCGATCGGCATGGCGGCCTACGGCATGCGGCCCATCGCGGAGATCCAGTTCTCCGACTTCATCTATCCCGCGTTCGATCAGATCGTCAGTGAGGCGGCCAAGTTCCGCTATCGGTCCGGTGGTGAGTACACCTGCCCGATGGTGATCCGCACGCCCGTGGGCGGCGGCATCAAGGGCGGCGCGTACCACTCGCAGTCCCCTGAGGCGCTCTTCGTCCACGTCGCGGGCCTCAAGGTCGTGTGCCCCAGCAACCCGTACGACGCGAAGGGTCTGCTCGCGAGTTCCATCGCCGACGAAGATCCCGTGCTCTTTTTCGAGCCCAAGCGGGTCTACCGGGCGGTGAAGATGGACGTGCCCGACGAGCGCTTCACCGTGCCGCTGTCGGTGGGCAAGATCGTGCGCGAAGGCGAGCACGTCACCGTCGTCGCCTGGGGCGCCATGCTCTACGAGGCGCTCACCGCCGCCGAGCAAGCGGCCGAGCAGGGGATCCAGTGCGAGGTCATCGATCCGCGCACCCTGTGGCCGATGGACATGGAGATCATCGCGCGCTCCGTGGAGAAGACGGGCCGCATCGTCGTGGTGCACGAGGCGCCCAAGGCGTGCGGCCTGGGCGCCGAGATCCTGCAGAGCGTCTGCGAGAGCTCCTTCGTGCACCTGCTCGCGCCGCCTGCGCGCGTCACCGGCTTCGACACGCCATTCCCCTACACGCTGGAGAACGAGTACTTGCCGCTTGCCCACCGCATCCTCCCGAAGCTCATCGAGACCGCGAGGTACTGAGCGATGGCCCGATTCGAATTCAAGCTCCCGGATATCGGTGAAGGCGTGGCCGAGGGCGAGATCGTCGCCTGGCACATCGTGGCCGGCGACGTCGTCAAAGAAGACCAGCCCATGGTCGAGGTGATGACCGACAAGGCGACGGTCACCATCGGCGTCCCCAAGAAGGGGACCATCCTCACCACCCACGCCACCGTCGGTCAGATCGTTCCGGTGGGGTCGCTGCTGGTCGCGATCGACACCGTGGACGCGGTCGCCGCGCCGTCCGCGCCGCCGACGAGCGCGGCTCCGCCCAGCGCGAGCGCGGCTCCGCCCAGCGCGAGCGCGGCTCCAGCGTCCCCCAAGCCCAGCGCGTTCAAGCCCTCGAGCAGCGACGGCCCCGCGGCTACCGCGGTGGGCGACATCAAGGACACCCTGCCTGGCGCGTCGTTCTTCGGCACCAAGACCGCGACCGACATCGTGAGCGCCCCCGCGCTCGCCAAGCCCAGCAAGGTGAACGGCACCCACGACGAAGGGCACTTCGACGAGCGCCCGATGGCGACGCCCGCAGTGCGCAAGCTGGCCCGTGACCTCAGCGTCGATCTTCGCAAGGTGAAGCCCACGGGCGCCGGTAACCGAGTCTCGCTCGACGACGTGAAGCGCTTCGCCTCGGCCGCCACCGCGTCTCCGAGCGCGAGCGCACCCGTCGCCAAGGCGGGCCTAGGTCGAGCCCCGGTCTCGATCAGCATCCCCGCGGGCACCCGTGATCGCGGCGCAAAGCTAGAGGAGCGGAAGCCCTTCGTCGGGGTGCGCCGCAAGATCGCCGAGCGGATGCAGATCAGCACGCAGACCGCTGCCCACTTCACGTTCGTCGAAGAGTGCGATGTGTCGCGCCTCAAGGAATTCCGAGCACGCATGAAGCCCGCCGCAGAGAAGGCCGGCGTGAAGCTCAGCTTCCTGCCCTTCATCGTGAAGGCCGTGGTCGGCGCGCTGAAGAAGCACCCGGTGCTCAACAGCGCGCTCGACGAGAGCACCAACGAGCTCGTCTACCGGAAGTACTTCCACATCGGCATCGCGGCCTCGACCGATCAGGGCCTGATGGTCCCGGTGGTGAAGGACGCGGATCAGAAGACGCTCCTCGAGATCGCGACCGAGATCGATCACTTGGGCAACGCCGCCAGGGCAGGCAACATCGCGTCGGCCGATCTGAGCGGCTCGGGCTTCACCATCACGTCGCTCGGCACCCAGGGCGGGCTCTTCGCGACGCCGGTGCTCAACTTCCCGGAGGTGGGCATCCTTGGCGTCCACCAGATCAAGAAGAAGCCGGTCGTGAAGGATGATCAGATCGTGATCGGCGAGGTGATGCTGCTCTCGCTCTCGTTCGATCACCGGATCGTCGATGGGCACGTGGGCGCCGCGTTCGCGTACGACATCATCGCGTACCTCGAGAGCCCCGAGACCCTGATGCTCGAGATGGTGTGAGCGGGCGTTTGGGTCCGCGCGATTCGCGACGCGGCCCGCCCAGCAGTGCTACGAGCGCGGATGGCTTCCGCTGACCCGCCGGCTGACCCACCCCCCGAGCCTTCCGCCCCACCGAAGGGCAAGCCCAGCTTGCTGGATCGCGGGCTGCGCATCGTCGGCGACGTACAGGCCGGGGAGGGCGCACGCGCGGCGGTGCTGGGGGTCACCCTCTTTCTCCTGCTCTTCGCCTACTACCTGCTGAAGGTGGCCCGGGAGACGCTGGTGCTCTCGCACTACGACGCCGAGGTGAAGGTCTACGTGGCCGCGGGGCAGGCCCTCTTGCTGATCCCCGCGGTGTGGGCATTCGGCTGGCTCTCCAGCCGCGTCGGTCGCTTCCGCCTCGTCGTAGTGGTCACCGTCTTCTTCGCCGCCAACCTCGGGCTCTTCGCGCTGGCCTACGCCGCAAGCCTGAACATCGCGTTGCCCTTCTACGTGTGGGTCGGCGTGTTCAACGTCTTCGTGATCGCCCAGCTCTGGGCGTTCGCCAACGACGTCTACACCGAGGCGGAGGGTCGAAGACTCTTCGCCGTGATCGGCCTCGGGAGCTCGCTGGGCGCCATCGCGGGCGCGTATGCGGCCGAGCCGATCGGCGACGCTGTGGGCACGGGCGGCATCTTCGTGTGCGCGCTGGTGATCTTGCTCAGCACCTTGATCGGTGCGCGCTGGGTGCATCGACACTCTCACAGCCACCAAGAAGACGACACCCCGCCGCCGAGTAAGGGCGCCAAGAACGCGTTCGCGCTCCTGATCTCCGATCGCTACTACCTGCTCATCGCTGCGCTCTTGGTGCTGCTCAACTGCGAGAACACCCTGGGCGAGTACCTGCTGGACCGGGTGCTCCTGGAGGACATCGAGAACACCCTTGGCGCCGCTCCGGACACCGACGCCGTGCAGGAGCAGGTGCGCGCATTCAAGTCGCTGTACTACGGCGCCTTCAACACCCTCGGATTCCTGATCCAGCTCTTCATCACCGGTCGAGTGATGAAGAAGGGGGGCGCGGGTGCCGCGATCTTGGTGCTCCCGGTGATAGCGCTGCTGGGACAGACCGCTGTGCTCCTCTCGGGTGTGGCGTTGATGGTCTTGGCCGTGGCGAAAGTGTCGGAGAATTCCGTCGACTACTCGCTCAACAGCACCGCCCGAAACGCCCTGTTTCTCGTGGTACCGCGCGAGGCGAAGTACTCGGTGAAGGTCCTCCTGGACTCGGTCGTGGTGCGTATGGGGGACGTCATCGCGGGTGGCGTCGTCCTCGGCGGTAGCGCGTTGGGGCTCGACTCCGTAAGCTTCGTGGCCGTGAGCGCGGCCATCACGGTGATTTGGCTGGCGGTCGCGTTCTTCTTACGGCGAGAGCACAACCGTCGTGCCGAAGCCCTCCCCGAGCCGAAATCCGCGTCCTAGCTCATGTCGTCTTGGTGTTCGACCGATGACCTACCAGTGATGCAGCGCCCTCAGCAATTCGCGACACTCGAATGAGTCATTCGAGCAACCTTCGAGCAACCTTCGAGCGAGGCGACATGAACGAAGTGAACGAGGCGAAGATCGTGGTGAGCTGGTGACCCAGCGCCGATGGATCCGAGTGCGGCACGCCGATTGTCCCATCGCCGTCCGCCTTCGCGCCCACATCCAGCGCCGCCGCCTGGCGCGCCTGCGCGCCCTCGCCAAGGTCCTCTCCTCTCCGGTCGTCGCGGCCCTGGTCGCGTTCCTCCTGAGCAGCACCTGCGCACAGCGCGCGTTCGCCCAGTTCTCCGGCGCGCCCGCCGTGGGTATCCCCGTCAGCCCGGCTGCGCTCGCCTCCGCGGGCCCGGGCACCATCACGGTCGGGCCTCCCGCTGCGGTGGCCGGGCTCACTCCGCTTCCGGGTGGCGTTGGCGGCCATCTCGCGATCGGTAGCGGCCTCTCGCTCGCCGCGGGCCTGAACCTCTTCATGAACGGCCCCGACGCGACGCTGGTCCCGCAGGCCACGCTGAGCGTCGAGCGAGTACACCCCGGCGCGCGATGGCGGGGCGGCATCCTCTTCGATGAGCCCATGCGTGACGCGTTCCTCATCGGGAGCCACGACGGACGCGAGACGGCCGCCCGCATCAGCGACATGATTTTGGCCGCGACGGTGGTGAACTCGTTCATGCTCGACGCGTTCGCCATCCCGCTGGCGAACGACGATCCTCAGCTCGCGTTGGACGCGAGCGTGGCCTACTCGCTCGCGCTGGGCATGACCCTGGTGCTGGGCGAGCTGGTGAAGGAGGGGGTCTCGCGGGCCCGACCCTACGAGCGCTACTGCGAGGAAAATCCCAACGCAGCGGGCTGCGGCAACGAGGACTCGTACGCCAGTTTCTACAGCTTGCACAGCGGGGTCGCGTTCACCAACGCGGGCTTCTCCTGTTCGATGCACCTCGAGCGGAACCTCTACGGCGATGCTGGGGCTGATGGCGCCTCGTGCGCCACCTCGCTGGTGATGGCCTCGACCGTTGCGATCCTCCGGGTCTCCGCCGATAGGCATTACCTCACCGACGTGCTGGTGGGCGCCGCCATCGGCATGGTGGTGGGCTATCTCGTCCCGGTCTTCATGGTCCCCGAGCACCGGACTCCGGGGGAGACCGCCACGCCCGGGATGCTCGTGATGCCGCTCTTTTCGCCGGGCGCCGACGGAAGCCTGAGCACCAGCACGGTGGGCCTGAGCCTGGCCGGCGGCTGGTAGTCGTCCAAGCCCCAGAGCCGGCCACGCGATCGTTCGAGGGTGGAGCGCGGGTTGGGCTACCATCCGCTTTCGTGTCGCAGCTGCCCCTGCCGCTTGCCTCCCCCTCCTCGCTCGAGTTCCTCGAGACGCAGCAGAGCGCGCCACGCTCGACCGACGCAGGGCCGATTCCCGCCGCCGCTCGCATCTTCGTGAATCGCAACCTGCGCATGGATGCCATCCGCGCGGTGGGATTCGATCTGGACTACACGCTGGCAATCTACCGCCAGGACGAGATGGATCGCCTGCAGACCGAAGTGACCCTCCGGAAGCTGATCGAGCGGGGCTACCCCGAGTCGCTCGCGACGGCGCCGCTGCGCTCCGACTTCGCGATCCGCGGACTGCACGTCGACAAGCAGCTCGGACACGTGCTCAAGATGGACCGCTACCGCTACGTGAAGCGGGCCTATCACGGACACGCACGGCTCTCGCGGCAGGAGCGGCGCCGTCTCTACCACTCGCGGCCCGTGCAGGCGGGGACCAAGCGCTACCACTGGGTCGACACGCTGTATGCGCTGCCCGAAGTGCATGTGTATGCGACGGCGGTGGAGCATCTCGAGGCCCTCCGCCTCGCCGAAGGGAAAGACCCCGAGCTCGACTATTCGGAGCTCTTCGACGACATCCGCGCCTGCATCGATCTGGCCCACCAAGACGGAAGCGTCGTCGATGTGATCGCGGCGCATCCCGAGCGCTACATCGCCCGCGATCCTCAGCTACCGCACGCCTTGAGCAAACTCATCGAGGGCGGCAAACGGCTCTTCTTGATCACCAACTCCGGGCCCGCCTACAGCGAGCTTATCCTCTCGTACCTGCTCGACGGCGCGATCCCGGCGCTGCCTCGCTGGCGCAACTACTTCGACGCGATCGTGTGTGCCGCCAAGAAGCCTCGCTTCTTCACCGCGTGCGATCTGACCATGAGCCCGGCCGAGCCGGATCTCGCTGCGCCCACCGATCGCTTCGAGCCAGGGCGACTCTACACCGGGGGCTGCCTGAGCGAGATGGAGCGCCTGCTCGCGCTCGGCGGGGACGAGATCTTGTACGTGGGCGATCACATCTACGGCGACGTGCTGCGCGCCAAAAAAGAGAGCGCCTGGCGCACCATGATGGTGATCCAGGAGATGGCCGCGGAGCTCTCGGCCCACGACAAGGGTCGCGTAGACACGGCCCGGCTGGACGAGCTCGATCGACTCGCGGAGGCCCACGCGGACGAGCTGCGCCTGCACCTCTGGCAGGTGCAGAAGCTCGAGACCGCGCAGGCCAAGAAGCCCACGCCCGCCACCGAGAAGTCGCTCGCCACCCACCACAAGCGCATCGGTCGAGTGCGGGCTCGGACCAAAGTCCTGGACGAGGAGCGTGAGCTGCTCGAAGACCGGATCGATCGCGCGTTTCATCCCGAGTGGGGTGCGTTGCTCAAGGCGGGCCACGAGGTGTCGTGCTTCGGCGATCAGGTCGAGCAGTACGCGTGTCTCTACACCGACAGGGTCTCCAACTTGGTGCACTACACCGGCAGTCACTACTTCCGCGGTCCTCGCGACCGCATGCCGCACGAACTCTGATGCACGACGGTCACGCGAGCTCTCCAGCCGAGGTGAGCCTCACTTCCGAGGCCGCGTCGGCGCGGGCCCAGGACCTGCTCGACGAGATCGGCAAGGCGCTCGAGGGTAAGCGCGCGTTCGTGTCGCTCGCGGTGACCACCTTGATCGCCAGGGGACACCTGTTGATCGAGGACGTGCCCGGCGTCGGCAAGACCACGCTGGCCAGAGCGCTGGCCAAGGTCGTCGGCGCGCCGTTTCGTCGGGTGCAGTTCACCTCCGATCTGTTGCCCGCCGACGTGCTGGGCGGCTCGATCTACGAAGGCGGTCGGGTGGGCGGTGCCCTGGTGTTTCGGCCCGGTCCCATCTTCACCTCCGTGCTCTTGGCCGACGAGCTGAACCGCTCGACGCCGCGCACCCAGTCGGCGTTGCTCGAGGCGATGGAAGAGCGCCACGTCTCGATCGAGGGCGAGACCCGCCCCTTGCCCGATCCGTTCTTCGTGGTGGCCACCCAGAACCCCGAGGAGCTGCACGGCACCTATCCACTGCCCGAGTCGCAGCTCGATAGGTTCTTGCTGCGCATCTCGCTGGGCCACCCCGACGCCGTGACCGAGCGTGCGCTGCTCCGGGATCGACGCGACGAAGATCCGGTGCATGGGCTGCGCTCGCTGCTCGTCGATGGCGAGCTGCGCGCCATCCAGCGCGCCGCCGATCGGGTAGAGGTCGACGAGGCCGTCGTCGACTACGTGCACGAGTTGGTGCTCGCGACGAGGCAGAGCACGCTCCTCTCGCAGGGAGCATCGACCCGCGCCGCGCTCGCGATGATGCGGGCCGTGCGGGCCCGCGCGTTGGTCGAGGGCCGCACGTTCGCGTTGCCCGACGACGCCAAGGAGCTCGCCGTCGCGGCGCTCGCGCACCGGGTCCGGGCCCAGGGCGAGGGCGGACGTCTCGAGGCGAGCCGCGCGGTGATGGAGATCCTCGACCGTCTCCCGGTCCCGGTGTGAGCACGAGCGGCGCGAGTCCCGCGAGCGTCCAGCGTCCCAAGCGAACCCTGCGCTTCACCCGCCAGGGCCGCTTCTATGTGCTGGTGACCCTCGGTGTCGGCGCGGCCGCGCTCAACACCGGCAACAACCTGCTCTATCTCGTCCTCGGTCTCTTGTTGAGTCTGGTGATCGTCTCGGGGGTGCTGTCCGATCTCGTGCTCTTCTGGGTACGACCGACACGCTCTTTGCCGGGGCGGGCCCACGCGAACAGCCCGTTCCTCGTCGAGATCACCCTCACGAACGAGAAGCGATTTCTGCCCTCGTTCTCCATCGAGGTGGAGGACGTGGCCCAGGGCGCGCCCTCCGATAGGCGCTGCTATTTCCTGCGCATCGAGCCTGCTGGCGAGCGCAAGGCGGTGTATCGCCGCACCAGCCCCGGGCGGGGTCTCTTGGTGTTCGACAAGCTCGTCCTTCGCACCAGCTACCCCTTCGGTCTGTTCGAGAAGACCCTGGTATACGAGCGTCCCGACAAGCTCGTGGTCTATCCCGAGCTGCTCGTCGATCGGGTGGGACTGCGGCGCGCCGAGCAACGCAGCGAGGGCGAGTCGCTCTCCGTCGCGGGGCATGGCCTCGAGCCCCTCGGGGTCCGCGAGTACCGTCTAGGGGAGCCCGCGCGCAGCGTGCATGCGCGCCGTAGCGCCAGCCTGGGAACCCTGGTCGTGAAGCAGTCGGCTGCAGCACGGAGCGCGCGGGTGCGCCTCTCGCTGGCCGACGTGATCGAGAGTGATGTGCCTGGCGAGCCGTGGCGGGCCCGCTTCGAGGACGCCGTCAGTCGCGCCGCATGGACGGTCGTCGAGGCCCACGCTCGAGGCGCGGATGTGGAGATCCACACCCGGACCGGGCGCAGCACCCGGGCGACGGCCCAGGGATCCCTCGATCCGGTGCTGCGCTTCTTGGCGCTGCTCGAGCCCATCGTCTCGGTGGACCTCTCCGCGTCCGAGCCCACCCAGCCGACGCGGTCCGGGAGGAGGTCCAAGAAGAACAAGCCGAGCATCGAAGCTGCGCGATGAGCTTTGCTCAGCTGCACAAGCTCGTGGTGTACGCGGTCTCCGGGCTGGGCCTGCTCGCGCTGAGCTTGGGGGGTGAGCTCTCGACGCTCACACCCGCCCTGTGCGTGATCGGCTTGGTTCTCTCTTGGTTCGTGGAGCCGCCTAGGATCTCTGCGCGTCTGATGCTCGCGCCCGCTTACGGGTGGTCCTGGCTCGGGGTGCTCGCGGCGGTGGCCGCGCTCCAGCTGGGACGTTGGCTCGTGCTCGGCACCAACCCGCTGCTCCTGATGCTGGAGCTGAGCTGCGCGTTGGTGATCTCTCGCCTGATGAGCCGGCGCAGCGCGACGGAGTACCAGCAGATCGTGCTGCTCTCGTTTCTGCATCTGGGCGCGGCGACGGTGATGACCAGCGAGCTGAGCTGGGCCATTCCCTTCATGGGATTCGTGCTGGTGATGCCGTGGGCGCTGGCGCTCTCGCACCTGCGCACCGAGATCGAAGCGCACTTCGAGCCTGCCTCGAGTGGCGATCCGGACGCGGGCCTGGCCCGGGTGCTCCGCTCTCGCCGCCTGATCAGCGGTCGCTTTCTCTTGGGCACGGCGGCGCTGGCAGTCCCGATGTTCCTCGTCACCGTGTTCTTCTTCGTCCTCTTCCCGCGGGTCGGGATGAACTTTTTGGCGGCGCAGCGGGACAGCGCGACGCCGCTCGTCGGGTTCGACGACGAGGTGGTGCTCGGCGAGGTGGGGACGCTGCGCGGTGATGGCACGGTGGTGATGCGGGTGGTGCCGCTCGAGATCGATCCCAATCCGCCTCGCTACGCTGCGCTGCACCTGCGAGGCAGCTCCTTCGATCGCTACGATGGGCGCGCTTGGTCGCGCACGCCGGGCGACGCCCCGCGCGCGATGCGCCAGCTCGATGGCGATCACCTGATCACCCGACCACCCGACCGAGGATCGGATCGCGGCTACCGCATCGTGCTCTCGCACCTCGATCCCCCGGTGATCTTCCTGCCCCGGAACACCGTGGCCCTCACGCTCGACATCGCGGGGCGGAGCACCCTGAATGGCGAGGATCTAGGTGTCTCGCCTGGGCTCGACGTGCGCTACGACGCGAGCGACGGCCTGGGTCTGCGCTACGTGGCCTGGACGCCGCCCCCTCGGGTGCGCGAGCCCGCGAGCGGCCTCAGGGGTGATGAGGCGAATCGCTATCTCACGCTGCCCGAGGGGCACGAGGACGTGATTGCGCTGGCCCGCCGCTGGACCGAGGGCGCGAGCAGCGATCGCGAGCGCGCCGAGCGCCTGCTGACGAACCTCCGTGAGGGCGATCTCGACTACTCGCTCACCATGCGCGACCCCGGCGATCGTACGCCACTGTCTGCATTTCTGTTCGTGCACCGCGCAGGACACTGCGAGTACTTCGCGAGCGCGCTGGCGATCATGCTGCGGGCGGTGGGGATTCCGTCGCGAGAGATCACCGGCTTTCTCGGCGGTCAGTGGAACAGCTTTGGGGGCTACTACGCCGTGCGCTCGAGTGACGCGCACGCCTGGGTGGAGGCGTACCTGCCGGGAGAAGGCTGGGTGACCCTGGACCCCACGCCCGCGAACGCAGGTCCCGGCGCCGTCGACAACCTGTTGACCCGTCTGTCGGAGATGTACGAGGCCCTGGCCGCCGAATGGAACGAGCGGGTGGTGTCCTGGGATCTGGGGAGTCAGCGGAGCAT
>Ga0105046_10000876_pt1 | contig 44236 bp, 28 predicted proteins | sample MAT03_FD_78385 | JGI IMG/M metagenome (GOLD analysis project Ga0105046, IMG submission 78385) | Freshwater microbial communities from Lake Fryxell liftoff mats and glacier meltwater in Antarctica - MAT-03 (megahit assembly) | ecosystem: Environmental > Aquatic > Freshwater > Ice > Liftoff... | reverse complement strand
GGTTTCGTGCCAAAGGCCTCGTTTCTTCCGCTGTCGTCGAGGCATTGAACTCCAATGCCAAATTCGCCATCAGAACAGCGCGCGGCTTTCGTACCTTCGATGCGCTCGGAACTGCCTTGTTTCATTGGCCAGGCCAACTTCCTGAGCCTATCCTTTTCACCCATAGATTCTGGTGAGGAGCCGATTTTCAAAAGGCCGATCACAGCACCCAAAATTCGCACGCGATGCCGCAGTTTGAGGAGCTCTATTTGCAGCACCGCGGTGTCTTCCAAATCAAGCGTTTCGACATTTGCGGGACCACGGGCAATCCAACTGGATATCGTCGAGCGCGGAATCCCAATGCCGCCAAGCAGGCGTGGGTCGCACCCATCCCTGAAAATGGCGCGCAGGCGGTGGTCATAGCTACGACGCGAACTCACAACTGGCATCCTTCAATCGTCACACACTATCCGTAGATTTTCCATTTTCTTCAATGATTCTCGATATGCCGTAATTGCGAGCATCTTTCTTCCAAATGTCTGCGGACGCAGCTCGGCTGGACTGGCACACGCTCCCAGCGCCAACCCGAGAAAACACAGAGCCGTCCTGGGGAGAAAACCAGGGTTTCGCATCCTCTCAAAGTAGGCCTTTGGGCGACACCTGACCCGTCCACTTTTCGGTAGACAACGAACGTTCGCGCTAACCACCGGTGATGATCGGGAGGGGATCGCCCATTGCCGCTTGCGCTGCGGCGCTGTACCCCGAACGGAACTGCATTCCCATCCACAGATTGCCGTAACCTTTGTTGTTGACCGTCGGCCAATCGGCTTTCGGGATGCCCATTCCGAGCATCACGTTGGCGTGCCAATGGTTCATGAGAATGCCGGGGTTCTTGAACACGCCGTATTGATTGATCTTGGCCGCGGTGGGATTTGACCAGTCGACGAATTGGCCGGTTTTGAAGAATCCGCCAGCGCTTCCATAGCTGACGATCGCTTGGTTCATCCCGTGGTGGGTTGTGTCGCCTGATTCTTGTGACCAATGCAAGAGCGAGCGATCGAGATACGTACCACCATCGCCTGCATCCACATCCAGCTTTCTCGCAAGATCGGTCAACCCATATCGAAAGAAATCGCGGTTGGAAGGCACGAGTTTGGATTGATCTTGAGTGTGTGCCACTTCCTGATGCCAATCCCCACCGAAGGGCATGAACAGATCGTGCACCGAAACAACAAAGATGCGTGTGGTGCCACACAGGATCGCGGCCGATATGACATCGTTCCAAATGCTGAATCGGCGGATCGAATCCGAGGGCGTTTTCTCGGTCTGGCCGTTGAGTCCCGGGGTGTCCGTCGCTGGCTGCTTCAGGCTGGTACACAAGGGGGCCACGGTCACCTTCAAGCTGCGTTGAAGTTCGGACATCCGATCCATGAAGTCACCCATCCGTTGCCGGTCGGAAGCCGAAAGCCGCACGTTGCTTTCTCGCACCGACTTCCAATGGGCAAGCACTTGATCAACGATCGGCTTGCGGGTCGAAACTGGCGACGCGTTGCCCGCGGCTGTGGTCCCGCCAAAGATTCGCGTGAACGCATCCTGAGCGCTGGTGACGCCTCGGCCGTTGCGTAGAATGCTGCCTGACCGCATCGTAGGACTTGAGTAGCCATACGACCATCCCCCGTAACCCAACTCGATGTTGCGCAAACGGACACCGGCGAGATCGGGGTAAAAGGAACCGGACCAAGCCATCGTCTGATCGATCGTTGGGTTGGGAAACTTCTGGGACGCAACCTGATCACCGCCGGCAACACCATCGTTGCCTGCCACGTTGCCGAGATGGCCACCCGTGTGATGCGAAATGTAGAACGGAATGTCAAAACCCTTCTGCACCAGCAACTTTCCCACCAAGCGATCGGTCAGCACATCGGCAGGCGCAGTCAGCGTCGGCGAGATCACCGCGTCGTTTCCCTGCACTTTTCGCTGCAGCGGCCCGAATGAAACTTGGCCACCCAACACCGATTGCTTGTTCACCGCCGACGATAGCGGGTACATGTTGCTTGGCGCGATGGCACCGTGTTGCGTGCAAAAAGCGACGAAGGATTTCTTGTTTGCGCCGACAACCGTAGCACCGTATGCCCGCGGCGGGGTCGCCAACGATGGCAAGAATGGGAGCGCCATTGCGGCTCCACCTGCGCCCCGCAACCACTGCCGCCTAGACGAAACGATCGTTTTCGAGAAATGGGTTTTATTGCTCATGACGGACTGCCTTTCAGGGAATAAAACGTTGCGAAAATGCCGGGACCAACGTGACCTCGCGGAACATGCCGCGGACACTTCCACCATTGCGGAGCCGCTTGCGCATTTGCTCAAGAGCACACCCATCGGTCTCGGGATCATCCAAGCGACCGAAACTGAACCGGAACACCTGCCGGGCTAGACACGCCGCGGGTTTGGGGCTGCCAGCGATAAGTTCCGCCAAACCTTGCGGGCCATCAACCAACGTCTCATCATCCAGATCGACACGAGGAGCGCTTTGGGTGTCGATGGGTACCGTACCACGCAATGCGCCTGTCTCGATATTGAAGACCTTCTGTTCTGAACGCAATCGGCCGAGTGAGTCGATGTTCTCGGTGGCAAACCCGATCCCGTTCAAGATCGTACCGTGACAAGTCTTGCAAGGCGAGCCAGTTTGCTCGGTGATCGCTTCGACCAACTGCCGGGTCGACTGCAGCGTCTCGGTGGGGACGGGTTCGACTGCGGCCGCGTCTTCGGGTGGCGGTGGCAACTCGTCGCACAGGATCGCTCGGCGAATGAACACACCCTTCATCACCGGACGGGTGTTTGTGCTGCCATAGGAGTGCAACGCGGCACGGGTCAGCAAGCCGGGGCGTGTGCCTTCGGCGAAGCGAAGAGGCTCCGACGTGCCATCCCAGGGCTGCACACCATAGATGCGCGCCAACTCTGCCCCGCGGGTGTAGATATGGTCGTCGAGAAACAAATCGCTCACACTCCCGCCTTGCTTCCACACCTGCTCTTCGACGGTGGTCATCAACTCGTCGATCATATCCTGCCGCAAGTTCGCGGTGGGAAGGTTGGCGGCCGAGAATGCCTTGAAAGCCGCGCCCTTGGCGATTTGGTCGAACGCTGGCAAGAGCTCAAGCTTGAGCCAATCTTGGAAGAAATCTTTCACGGTTGTGACCGCCCGCGGATCATCCAGCATGCGGTCCAGTTGAGCTGCATACGTTGCGGAATCCTTCAGCTCACCCGCGTCTGCAGCCGCGCGCAATGGTGCATCGGGCATCGTGTCCCAAAGTTGATAGGCCAAACGATTGGCCAACTCCTGAGGTGAGAGTGCAAACGTACTTGTTTTACCCGCCACGGCTTCGGTTCCATGTTCCATCTGGAAAATGAACGAGGGCGACAGCAACAACGAGGCGATCACGTCCGCGTAGCCGGCCGGGTCGGCGGATGCACCCGCGCCGTAGACGGAACGGTACAGAGTTTTTTCGCTGGCATTGATGGGTCGTCGCAATGCCATGCGTGCGAAACGATCGATGAACCCGCTCAAACAGGCTTCATCGTTGCTGGCATTTCCGTCGGTGGCGCAGGCGCCCACGACCGTGGCGATGCGTGTGGGCTGTGTGAGCGCGGCCCCAACCGCGGTGGCGATGGCGTATGCCGCATCGGCATGGACCTGCTGGATGTCCTGATCGAGACGGCGAAACGTACCGCGATTGTCAACTGCCAATACTTCACGCTTGTCCGCGGGGAGCTTGGCAAGCGCGGGTTGCAATGACTGCATGACGATGCCCGTCGCATCCGACTTGCCCCCCAGTGCCGAATCGACCAAGTCGCGAATCGTATTGCGATACTGCGTGGTGGTTAGCCGTTTCATCGCTTGCTCGGTTGCGGTGGCTTTCAGGTCGCAGGTGAAGGAAACGACATCACCGCCTGTGGTGCCGCCTTCGCCGTCGCCACCGGATGCGCCACCCCCGGCGCCAGATTCCCCCCCCAACCCACGTCCCCCTTCGCCGTCATCAATCGAGCCTGCGCAGCCGGTTATCGACAGCGCTAGCGCCACGACTACCCAACGAACATCTTGGTGCAATCGGGATTTCCCCGTGGCTGGCGTGAACATCAAATCCTCCAGTTCGAAAAAACCAGACCCCGTGAAAGGTTTGGCCGGTCTACTTACATTGGCGATTCGCGTTGCCCCGCACCAGTCCACCGATCGGCAGACACTCCCGCGGACGGCGGGCGACGGACTGGCTTTCAGCCGCCGCGCCAGGCGGGTTGGGGCAGGTCAGGGCGCGACGCGCAAAGTCGGCCAGCACAGTAGACCCACTCGCTTGCAAGGTCTGCCCCTGGGTCGAGATCGTGCCCACGTTGGTGAAGACGAAATTAGCGGAGGGGAAGGCAAGGGTAAAGCGTCGGCGGTAGGCGCCGGTCGAGACTTAAAACGATTCAATCGCGCCCAGATCGCAGCTTCCTGTGCGTGGACGAAACCGGGTGATCAGATCGCGCGGACGACACGTCGCGCCCTTATTGACTGCGGGACTGCTGATATCGAACGGGATCACGATCGCGTCTTCTTGCCCGTACGCTCCCGCTGCGCATGTGCCCACCGTGCGATTCTGTTGTGCCGCAGTGATTGCCATGCGCAATGAGCAAACACTGCCTGTCGAGGTATCAAGATCGGTGTTGACGTTGATCGTGTTGCCCGCGGTGTTGACGTGGCGTTTGGAGCCCTCTGCGCCCCGACTGAAAACGTATTCGCCAGCAACGATGGCTTGCGTGATCCCGACACCGCCTAGATCCTCAAGAATCCCATCGTTCAGCATCCGCAATCGACCACCTTCGACCTCCAACAGTCGATCTCGGCCGAAGATCTTTTGAGGTGCCATGAATTGATTGGTCCAGGACGAACCGTTGAAACTCCAAAGCGAAAAGGTATCGGTGACGTGCAGCACGCCGTCGTCGGTGACGGTGGGTTGCCAATCCGAGTCGAGAAAAAGGGAAAACCCATTGGAGCTTTGTTGGTAAAGGATGCCATCGGTCCCAGTGCCAAAGACTTTGCTTCCACCCGCGAGAAGGCGGACCATTTGTTGGCCAATATTCGAGATAGTCCAATCGGTGGCGCCGGCCAATTGCTTCATGAAGACAACGCCGGTCAACATCACATAGGCCGTTCCCGCTCCATCGACGGCCATCGCGGCAACCCTCGGTCCGTCCGATATCAAACTCCAAGAAATGCCGTTCCACTCCCAGATCTGATCCTTCGTAGCGTGATGGGCAAGCAGACGATTGCCGCCCGCGGCGATCGCTCTGACCGCCCACGTGCTATCTCCATTGCCTTGAATTGTAGCCCACTGTCCGTTGGCTTCTAGGATTTTCACTTGCTGCGACACCAGAGCAAAAACCGCACCGCGTGAGTTCGCGACAACCTGGTCGCCGACATCCGGAATGGTTAAACGCGCCCAATCGGCCGAAGCAGGCATGGCTGGCGCAGCAATCGTCAGAAGGGCACAACCAACAATCACACGGGAAAACGAGAAATGAAGCACCACGGACTCCTCGTTGGAAAAGGCAGCGGGATCTTGCCCCGCACGGTCGTGATGGGTGCCGCAGAAACTTGTCGCGCAGAAATGTCGAGACTCTATTTTCGCGGTGCGCCGAGCGCCTGCATCAACGCGGATTCGACGCTGGCCGGGCGTGGAATTCGCAACACGATATCAGGTAGGCGATTGGGACGGATGAAAACTGTGTTCAACCGTCTGGCTTCCAAACGATCGATCTGGCAAGCTCTGCGACTCGGGTGCGCTGCGCCCGCCCACCACAAGCTTCCATGAGCCACCGACAAATATTTCCTGAATACGTGATCGAGCGGTCCCGCGTACCGATTCCGACACGACGCTGTTTACCCACTTCACGCACGCCAGTGACACAGGTGACCCATGGGTGAAGGTTTGCGTCGCGATCTTTCGTACTGCGGGCGTCTTTCACTTGTCGTCGCGTTTCTGTTGTGTCTGACGTCATCGTCCGCGTTGGCGGCGGCACTGGACACCGCGCGGGTGCAGGTAAGGTTTCCGGGGCGCGCCGATGCCCTGTGGACCTATGCCGCAAAGGGCGCCGGCGCTTCGGTCTCGATCGCGCCGCCCTCGTTTCATTTGGGCGGCAAGACCGTTCGGGCCGTGGTGCCCAAGTTGCAAGAGATCACCCCCTCACGTCGGTTTCCCAATGGCACCATCGAACGGCGTTTCGTTGGTGTCATTGCGGCAGATCGCAGCCTGCGTTTGGAAATCGTGTTTCGCGTTTCCGATCAATCGCCCGTCGTACGGTTCATGTACCGGCTGCTGGCATCCGAGCCGCATACCGTGTCGCGCATTTCCGATGAGACGCCTTTGGCATACTTTGGCGTTTCGTTGGCGGCGTACCCCAAAGTGACAGAGGTTCGGCTTTCCGAGTTTGTGGATCTGTTTCACAGCTATACGCCGCATGAAGAAGGCGTGGACGACCGCCATTTTCGTGCTGGCCAGCGCGTGATGGGTCCGCTTGTCGTGGCATCAAACGGCGCTCGTTCTCTGCTGCTGGGGTACGAACATGGGTCCACCTCGCCCAACGCATTTTTGCAATACGTGCTTGGCCCCGATCGCCGGGTTGAGCTGCGGGGGACCAAGGCCAACTTTGGCCGCCACGTGGTGGACGCCGATGCGCCTTTCGAGACCTTGTGGTTCGACATCGGGGCGGTTGCGGGCAACGAAGACGTCATGGCCGCCGCGTTCCGCCAGTTCGTTCATCGTGATCTAGCCCCGCAGGGTGAGGCGCGCCAACCCTACGTTTTCTACAACACATGGAACGCGCAGGAGCGGGGCCATCAGGCTGGAAAGGGCACGTACATGACCACGATGAACACAGCCCGGATTCTGCAAGACATCGACGTTGCCCACGCCATGGGCATCGAGATATTTGTGATCGACACGGGTTGGTTCATCCGTACCGGAGACTGGGATCTCGACTTGAAGCGGTTTCCCGATGGTCTGGCGGAAGTGCGCAAGCGTCTTTCGACCCACGGCATGAAGCTGGGGTTGTGGTTTGATCCTGTGATGGCGGCAACCGCCGGTAAAGCTTATGCGGCTCACGTTGCCAACGTGGCATCGGTGGGGGGCAAGGTAACAAAGGCGAAGGTGTGGGAAAGCGAAGAGAGCACGGCGATGTGCCTGGTCAGCTCTTGGGCCGACGCGTTCGCCGACAGATTGATCGCGTTGTCGCGCGAGCTGGGCGTTGCCTACTTCAAGCTCGATGGTTTACGGACCAACGCGTGCGACCTTCCAGGACACAACCATGGCGACGACACGTGGACCGCGGACGAGCGTTTGCAACGATATGCTTTCATGTTGCCGGGCGCGATCACACGCATTGCCCAGAAGGTGACGGCCGCCAATCCCGAGGCGATCGTCGATCTCGACATGACCGAGGATGGCCGTGTCATGGGTCTGCAATTTTTGACCGCTGGCAAATACTTTTTGATCAACAACGGCCCCTACACCTCTGACTTCGACATGCCGAAGGGCCCCTACCACAGCAACGTGTTTTTCTATCCTGGTCCCGCCCGCGGGTGGATCGCGCGCGCGCCGCTTGGCTACGATCGCTGGATTCCTTCGGTACTATTTTTAACCCACTTCTTTCCCGACGATCCCGGACCCGCGCAGATGAGCAGCGTTGGCAGCTTAATTCTCGGCGGCAACGGCATTTGGGGCGATCTACAAACCGTGTCGGCAGAAGGCGTGCGCCGCATCGGCGATGTTCTCAGCCACTACAAAACCGTACGCAACGACATGACGGCAACCGCTCTGCATCGCTCTGGCACGCTTTCAGGAAGCCCAGAAGTTTACGAGAAGATCGCGAGCAGCAGCGGCAAAGGTGCGGTGGTGATGTTTACCACTTCGGAGGGGACTTATGAGTACATCACCCGCACCAAGCCCCAGCGATCTTCGTGGACCAATGATCCACGTGTCAGCGTGCAGTTTGATCCGCAAGGCCACGCTCACGTCAAAGCCAATTTGAAAAAGAACAACACAGCCATCGTATTTTTTGGCACACGATAACAAAGTCGATCGACTGTCGTAAAGCTCATGCAGCAAATGGATTGTGCAGTGGATTCCTTTCGCAATGTGGCGGCCGCGCGCCAGGCCGTGCGTCGTATGTGCCCGTTGGCCATTCGCTAGCGGGATCGGGGTCCAAGGTCAACAAGCTGCAGTTCATTCACCGTAGTTGTGCCGAACGCCACAAACGATTCGCGGTGAATGACCCGTTCCTTCAGGAACGGCGCAACGGCGTGATCGGCGTTTGTCTGAATAATCATGTACCGAATGCCCCGCTCAGCAATGGCGTGCACGGAACGCAAATCCGCGGTTTGTGCCGATTCGGATAACCGATGGCCATCTAGCGAGCACTTGTCCCCCCAAAAGGTGCTTGAGGCAACGTGGCAACCCGTGAGGTGATTGACCAGGGTTCCGGCATTGGCTGGCGTTCCAACAACGCAAGGATGCCCCGGATTGGTTGCTGCCAAAACGGTTGCCATTGCGTACCACGCGCGCGTTTCGGGTAGCGGTGCGCCTAGAAGATATGGACCGGTTACGAACAACACCCACGCTACGAAACCCGAAGCGAAAACCGGCGTGGCAAGCCACGTGCCTTGGGTTGGTCCTCGATACCACACGCGACACCAACGGATGCCTTGGGTAATCGTCAACGCCACTCCGATGGCCGCTGGCAACACAATTAGGTAATCGAACTTGACCTGCATCGTGAACAGTATCGTCGCCAGTGCTGTTTGGCCGATGAAAAAGTATCGAGCATTCGAGGTCAGGTTGGTGCGCCACACGGCACGGACAGCCAGGGCGGCCAGCGCGATCCATGTGAAAAAAAACACCCATCCATAGTACAACCATGGCGCTTGGGCTTCGTTGATTCCCTCGACTACGCCGTCGGTCTTGCTGAAGTATTGCAGGAGGTTTCCCGGGAGAGTGAGCGCTGCCAATGCTGCGACAAGAACGCAGCCTGCCGCCAGCGCGCTCAAGAATCTTTTGAACGACGTGAATCGTCCCAACGAAAACATGGCCCCGAGAAGCAGCAACAATCCCATCCCGGCAACGTAGGCCCAGAAGACGCCCTGGTAACTGCGTGCTAGTCCAGTCAACCGTTCGCCGATGAGAAACACCAGTGTCGTTAATGTCAACGCGAAAAACCATCCCATCGATTCCCGTCGCTGTGCGTGAACGCGGGTAATCAACTCGACGATACACAAAAGCCCCGCATTGAGAATCGCCAGATCGCTTGCGCTAAGCAGACCGAACACCGCAACGCTTGCCCATGGTGAGATCCGCCCTGACCTTCCAGCGCGGATGACCACCGCTGTAAATGCAAAGTGCACCACGAAGTCGGCCAGTTTGTTGTCGATCGAACCGTAGTACCCAACGGTTCGGACGGCTGGCGTGAGTGCCAGAAGGCCGACCACCAACAATGAGATGGTTTTGTAGGAACCCATCCGCTTAAGGGTCACATGAAGCAGTCCCAACATTGCAGTCGTCGCCATGGGAATCACAAACGATACTGAACGGGCAAGATCTGCTCGCTCTTGCCCACCACCCAGCGCGCGGGCCACCCAGGCAAAGCCCGCCAAGATTCCGTCGAAACCCCAGGGCCATGGGACGTGCAGGCCACACGGAAAGTTCATTGTCGGATCGAATACCAGCCGTTCTCTTGGTCCACTCAGAAAAGTAAGGACGCGTGTGAAGTGGTACGCGAGGTCTGGTTCCCGCAAAGGAAAGTAGAAACTGCCGTTGTGGTTGAACTGAAAAACCGTCAGTCCACACAGGTACAAAAAAATGGCGGCCACAACCAGGACGGACGACACACGTTCAATTATGCGTTGAGGTCCAGATACCCACATCTGCCGAACGAATAGCACGAACCAAGCGGTAATCAGAATAGACGACGGGCACAACACAGTTTTCGGTTGCCGACCGCGTGGGTGAACCGACAGGTGGTTGCCCTTCTCGGGCAGCGTCGACGGACCTAACGCCGTCGCTTCGAAGGCTCGTCGAGATCCGAGAAGTCTTCGACACTGCCTTGCTGATACAGATCGGCTTCGCGTGCGAAGAAATCGCTTTCGAGGGCGTCGAACTCGGCGGACGGGCGAACACTTTTCTTGGGCGCCACGGGTGCCACGGGCGTGGGATTCACCCGGGCAGGAGCGGGCTTTGCAACCGGTGCCGACAATTCCGGCGACAGTTGAATGGACGAAACCATCGACTCCTTCGGCTGTGAACGCGCAACGCGCTCCGGGCGCGACTGAATAAACCCACCTGCCGACGGCTGCGGCGGCGCAGCGGCTTGCGGCGGCGCAACGGGCGCGGGTGCCGGAGCCTCAACGAGATCGGATGAGATGTGAATCGAATTCAGGCCACCACCACCCGCAGGACGGTCTCGGCTGCTGAGTGAGCCCGAGATCGATCCGCCCATCGTCCCCGTCACTGCGCGCGTCGCCGTGCTGGATACGCCCACAAGGACATCTCCCGTGGAGCCCGTGGTTGCGAAGGGTGCAGCAGCCACCGGTGCCGCGGCGGGCGTGGTCGCTAGAGAAGGCACCGCTTCATCGACCCTGCCGATCGTCGCTGCCACTTTCAGGGCCGGTCGATCAACGCGTGAGCCCGCCGGAATGGTGGTTCCGAATGCAGGGGTGTTGCGGCGAGGCAGTTTTTCCGAGAATGCGGGCGCCTGTGGTGTCGGCTCGGTTGCAGCGTCTTGCATGTCGGCTATCACGAAGGACGGGCCCGTTTGAACTTTGCGATCGGAGGCTCGTTTGTTTCCGGACGAGGATTGTAGTTCTCCTCCGAGTAGTATTTCGCCGGTCTTGCTGCGACGGTCAGAGGCCGTGTTGGTGGTGGACGGAGGGGCAGCCGACGCCAGGGTCACGGCCGTTGCTTTGGGTGCGGGGGCGAGCTTCACCGGGGCGGGCGTCACGATGCGCGAACGCAGGGACTGCATGGGTTGCGTGGTCTTGGCGCGATTCTTTTTCTTACTCACGTCGGATTCCGATTCATTCTGTGCTGCGATTGGTGGCGCCGCGGGCGGTGGCTCAAACGCCGGTTGTGCCACGGTATGTCCTGGCATCGTGTGCTCAACTTTCGCAGGTTCGACGACGCTGCCGACGCGCACGAACTCTTCTTCGCCCGGCGTCCTCAACCATTCGTCGAGCAACGGCGAACGGACACTGCGTGATGTGGCCGATGGCGGGGCGACATCCACGATCTTCAAGACACCCTCGTCGAGGAAACGTTGAACGATCTTCACCGTGTCAAAGACGCGGAAGGGACTTTCGTCGATTACATCGCCGAGCGATCGGTTTCCATCGAACAAACGCATCACGGATGCAACGTCCGCTGCGACACCTTCACGGGCGGCACCGTTCGGCGCGCTTAGAATCGTGTGTGAGGCCCCGATGCCCTTGGCCGCGGCGACGAAATCACGCAGGAAACGTTCGGCCTCTCCGATGAGGACCGCGCCCGTGGTGGTGAACTGGCTGCGACGCACGACCACGTGTTTGAACTGCACTTGCAGTGCGGCCTCGCCCCACAGCAAGAGCTGGTTGAATGCCGGGGCGCCCTGTTGCGAACCCACCTGCGCCCAGGTCAACTCGCCCTTCGAGAAACGCAGTTCGCCTTTTCGGTTCGCGCGCTCAAGCTGCACAATGGCCGAGCGCTGCGTGCCCTGAATCGAGCGAACGAGTGAGAAGACGCCGTAGTCCGACAGTGTGCCGTCGACGGTGGCATCGGCGGAGGATGAGCCCTTGGTGGCGGCGCGTAGGCGAGTGGTCGTAATGATGTCTCGAATGAACGCGGGCATCGTCAGGAAATCGGCAGACGGCATGGCCTCGACAAACCCGCGGTGGGTCTCCTCGCCGAGCCCCACGATGGCGATGGGTGAGCCCTTGCGTTCGGCCAGGTTCTCCAGCACTTCTCGGGCGCTGCCGGGATCTTGACGCAGCGCGATGACGACGGCGTCGTATTCGTCGCGCTGGGCGCGCTCGATGCCCTGGGGGTAACTCGCCGCACCCGATACCTGGCAGCCCTCGCGGACGAAGCCAAAGGTCAGGGTCGAAAGGCCGCGCGGGTCCGGATCGATAAGTAAGACAGATGAAAGTCGGGCCATTGGTTGGTGAGGAGGCACCCGTTTGGATAAGCGGTCATCATAACCCACGTCGTCCGGGGCGGCCAATTGCTTTGCCGTGTACGATGTCGGGGTCGCTTCGGGCGAAGGGGTGGTGTCGAACACGGAAACTTAGAGACGGATTCAGAGCGAAAGCATCAAAGCGAATGGTGCCAGGATCGCTTTTTACAAATAATGCACCTCCAACCCCCTAGGTTTGCTTTTCAGGATGCCCGTACAAGCTACCAACGAAAACTCGACACCCCTCACCCGGGAACGGCTCCTGCGCGAGTTTCGCAGCAGTGAGCGGCCGACCGATCGCTGGTTAATCGGCATCGAGCACGAAAAAATCGGCGTCCACTCCGATGGAAGACCGGTCGCAATCTCGGGACCCCGTGGGGTGCAGGCGCTGCTTCAGCGTTTTGAGCTTGAGGGGTTCACCACGAAGCGCGAAGGCGGCCACATCGTCGGGGCGTCCGGGCCGCGACGCCTGGGTGGCAGTGAAGTAACGGAGAAACTATCGCTTGAGCCGGGGGGTCAGGTGGAGCAGGCCGCCTCGCCGGTTCGCTCGACCTGGGAAGCGCGGCAGGAGGTTTTGAACCACCTGCGCCAACTCAATCACTTCGCGCAACCCTGGGATATTCAGTTTATTTCCGGTGGTTTCCGTCCGTTTGGCGCCTTCGATGATGTCGAGTGGCTGGGCAAACCCCGCTATGGCGTCATGAGAAACTATCTACCGACGCGTGGGTCGCTCGGCGTCGAGATGATGAAGCGCACGGCGACGATGCAGATGAACTTTGATTTCTCCGACGAGGCCAATGCCTTTGCGCGGTTCCGGTCGGCGATGGGGGTCGCTCCGATCGTGACAGCGATGGCGGCGGCATCGCCCCTGTCCGAGGGCAAGCCCAACGGATTCAAATCCTACCGCGCGAAGATCTGGACCGATACGGATCCGGACCGCTGCGGGGTGCCCGCGTTTTCGTTCTCGACCGAAAACTTTTACGAGGATTACGCGGATTGGGTTCTGGATGTTCCGGTGTTTTTCATCGAACGGGATGGGGACCTCGTGCCTGCCAACGGGCTGAGTTTCCGACGCTTCATGGCCGAGGGGTTGCAGCGTCATACCGCCACCGCGGCCGACTGGGAGTTGCATCTGTCCACGGTTTTTCCGGAGGTTCGGTTGAAGCACACGCTGGAGGTGCGAGGTGCGGATGCGGCGCCGCTGCCGACGGCTTTTGGTGTGGCGGCGGTTTGCCGTGGCATCGCGGATGATGCCGAGGCCTGTGCGGCGGCCTGGAATCTGGTGAAAGATATCTCGATTTCCGAACGATTGGACGCCCGGGAACCGGTGGCACGGTTGGCGTTGCAGGCGAAGCTCGGCCGACACACGGTGCAGGCACTGGCGGTCGAGCTGGTTGCGATTGCCCGGGATGGTTTGTCTCGGTTGCCTGGCGGCGGCGATGACATTGCATTGCTCGAACCGCTTGCCTCGAATGTACGGGAAGGGCGCTGTCCGGCGGACCAAATGCTCGAGGATTTCGCAGAGTGCAAGGGTCAGCCCGAGGCGCTTGTGAAACGTTGGTTACTTCGTTCAGAATGAAACGCGACGGTCGTGCGCGTTTCGGGTAGTTGTGGTAAAGAACCGCCCCTTGACATAACGGAGCCGTGGCCAAGTGGTAAGGCAAGGGTCTGCAAAACCCTCATTCCCCGGTTCAAATCCGGGCGGCTCCTCAAATACGGGCTTCTTCCCCGTCACACCGCGGAACGAAGCCCGAGTTTTTTTGCGGGTGGCTTGCGCGAGGCTAGCGCGAGCTTAGATCGTTTCGAGGCTCGTCGCTTTCGCGGCGGGTGGGGTGGTCGGAGCGCCGGTCCGCAGATAGCGCGAGGCCATCTCGAACTCGAAGAAGGACATCATCTTGGTTTGCAGAACCTGTGTCCAGAGGGTGTGAGCCGCATCTTCCTTGCCCTCGCCAAGCAGTCGCATCGCCTGGTAAAAATAAAGCTCGGCTTTGCGGCCCGTGGTATTGGCCATGGCGGCAAGCGCCTCGTAGGCAAGCTGTCCCGTGGCGTAGCGAGCCAATAAAACGTACCACGCTGTCGCGCGCAACGGCCGCAGGTGAAGTTTGCGGGTGGCCAGTGTCTTGAGATAGGCGTCGGCAGCCGGTTCCGGGGGGCGGCCGATCCGGCGCGACAGATCTTGAATCCACAGCGATGCATAGACCTTGACGTATTCAGAAACCGTTTGCGCCGGACGTGACATCAGCACGCGGTAGATGTCGATGGCAGCGTCGATCTCGCCACGCTGGACCAGGAACGACAGGGGGTCGATGTAGCTTTGGTCCCGATCTTCGGCGATGGAGAGCGATTCAGAGAACTTCTCGATGCCTTCTTCGCGACGGCCAAGCAGGTAATACAGTTTGCCAATCTCGACCAGCGCCTCGGAGGTGGCGTTGCGGTTGCGGCGTTGCATGTATGCGACCATGAGCCGTTCCCAGCCGTGAGCGGCCAACTGGTAGGCCTCGGCGGCCTCTTCCGGTCGGCCACCGAGATCATAGGCGAATCCGAGCGATGCGGCCATCTTGGAGTGGCTCTCGACATAGCCGATGGTCTCGTTCGACCTTTCCGGCTTGTGTCTCGCCACGGCCTCGCGCAGAAAGGCGATGGCTCCCGGAATGTCGCCGCTTTTTTGCAGGATGGTGCCAAGTTGTAATACGATTTCTTCGCTGGCATCGGCGTCCTTGGCCGCCGTTTGATAAATCGGCAGCGCGCGATCCACAAGGCCCGCGTCCACGAAGTTCTTGGCGAGTTCAAGGTCCACGTTGCGGTCGGAAAGCCAGTCGGCCTTGTCGCCGAACCGGCTGCGTGCCTCACCCAGCCGTCGCCGCAGAGATTCCGCGTAGGCGACCATAGGATCCACATTTTCGGGATCCATGTGGACGCGCAAAAGGCCAAAGCCAAGCTCGACGATCTCCCTCGAAAGAGATTCCTCGGCGGCCTTTTCAGGCTTGGTTTGTTGCATCACGGCCTCGGCCTCTTCGAGCAATCGAAAGCCCAACAACGGGGCACCCACCAGGCGTGCGATGCGTGAGGTGAGCACCAGCAGCTCGATGTGTTGCGGATGGAACGAAAGGCCGAGGTTCATCACCCGAAACGCGGCTGCCGCATCCACGCGATCGGTCGAGGTGCCACCCAGGCTCTCGGCTTTGGGCAAGAATCGGCGTGCGATGGCAAGGTACTCATCGGCCGACGCTTTTTCTGGGTTCGACAACGGGGCCAGCAAGGAACGCAACGCTGCATCGTCGCCGGGTTTGCCTTCAAGGTTTCGCAGGGTCTGATAAGCGAGTTCGGGCCGCTGTGCGCGCAGGTAGATCGCGGCGAGACTCACCGCGGGTGTTGGCACCCCGTCGGCCTGATCACCAACGGGCGCACCGCCCGAGATGCCGCCGACTGCGGGACGGCGGACCAGGCGGGAGAGCTGCTGTTGTCGTTCGACGTGAGCGGCTGCGAGTCGCTCCACGATTTCGGGCGTGGCCCAGTGATCGACGATCGATTCAAGGAGGCCGCGTCCCGAGGGCGGCGCCCGCTCATCGTATTCGCCACCCATCAAATGGCGTCCCTGTTCCACCCAGGCGATGAGCGTGTCGAGTTCCGCGTTCCAGCGCGCCCGATCGGGATCGAGGTGCATCAATACGCCGACGGCCAGGGCCGAAGCCTCTTCGTTGCCCCGTGGGCCAAAGACGCTCTGAACCAGGAGGGCGGCATGATGCAACAGTTTTCGTTCCGACGCGGGGATCCGTGCGCTTTCGCTGCCGTCTTTTTCCGCCCACAATTCGCGTGGCAGATAGAGATCGAGTGCATCGCGGAACGAGGTCAACAACTGATCGGCGAGATCAACGCCCGCAAGGCTGCCCTCGGTGAGTTCGGCGAGATCGAGTTTGGCAGCGCCCCCGAGCAGGTAGGCGAGCAGTTTGTTCCGCAACGGCGCGCGATCGGGAGAGCCTTCGGGAAGCGCCTGAAAAACCAGGCGTGCATGCAGATAATCCTCTTCGAATTGGGGTTGACCAATCCTGCGGGCTTCGTTGGCGAGGCGAAGCGCGGGGGCACTTTCTGGCTGAGCTGGCGTTGCGGGGCGATGCGCACAGCCTGGCACGAAGGCGGTGACGAGCGCCGCGAGGATGACCACGCGCGCCGCGAGGATGACCACGCGCGCACGGTTCCCTCCGGTCAAACGGGGTAGTTGCACGATTGGCCCTCTGTGGTTCACCATCGTCCCGGAGTTTACTCCATTCACGCGCCCACTTCTCCCACTGCGTCGTCATCTTTATCGGGTTTATCGGGGAATCTTCGCTCGGGTTCGCTGCCGCTCATTTTGGGGCACCGGGGTGCCTCGGCCCTTGCACCCGAAAACAGTTTGCCTGCGTTCGAAAGGGCGATGAATGATGGGGCCGACGGGGTCGAGTTCGACGTTCGCGTGTGCCGGGACGGTTCAGTGGTGGTGTTTCACGACTCGGATCTGTTGCGTCTAGGGGGACGGCCCGAGCGGATTGACGTCCTCGACGCAGAGGCGGTTCGGGCGATTCGCCTGAGCTCCGGCGTGGGCATCCCGACCCTGACGGAGGTGTTGCAGGTGGTATCGGCGTCACGCCTCATCAACGTTGAAATCAAGGTCGACCGCGCTTTCGATCCGCGCCTTCCTGCGTTCTGCAAGCGCATCGCCGAAGAGATCGACAAGGCAGGTGTCGGCGAGCGGGTGATCGTGTCTTCTTTCAGTCAGAGTGCCGTGTCGGTTTGGCGGAGAACCCGCCCGGACATCCGCATGGGATTTCTCTTCGAGCCCGAAATGGGAAAGTTAATGACGCACTTACTGGTGCGCTGGCTGGGTCCCGATGCCGTTCATCCGCATCACAGCCGGTGTACGCCGTCGGCCGTGGCTGCGTGGAAAGCGCAGGGAAAGGGCATCAACGTCTGGACCGTCGACGATCCGGAGCGGTTGCGCGCGCTTGCCACCCTGGGCGTCGATGCCGTCATCACCAACGATCCCTCCGCCGCCCGCCGGGCACTTCTAGATCAGTAGCTGTCGTAGGCGACCACGTCAATCGCACCTTCGGCGATCCCGGAGCCAAGCAGCAACGGCTTGAGCGTCGAGGCTGTGCCGACCAGGGTGATCGCCAGATTCTTTGGATCGAGATGCGCCGCAATGGCCCGAGCCACATCGGCGTCGGTCTGTGCCGCAATGAGGGCCGAGAACGATTCCAGGTGAAAGATGGGCAAGCCCGCGAGTTCGCTCAGGATACGTGTTGCGATTCGCGATCCCTGATCGTCCATGCCCGAGGCGTTGCTGCCGATGAGATGCTGGCGAAACAGTGCCACCCGCTCGGAGGACAGACCCTTCTTTTTGAGATCTGAATAAAGACGCAAAACGAGGCGCAGGGTCTCGACCGCATTCGCCTCGCTTGTCGAGAGCGATCCGCGAATGGGACCCGGCAATACGCGCATCGACGGGGACATACTGGCTCCGTAGGATAGCCCCCGCTTGACGCGGATCTCTTGCATCAAGGTCGCGTTCATCGCGCCGCCACCGAAGGCGTCGAGCGCAATCTGCAGGGCAGGCCGGTCGGGATGGGAAGCTTGCAAGCCGTGATGGCCCCAGATCATCTGAACCTGTTTGCGGTCGGGTTTGTCGACGATCTGGATGCGCCAGCCGCTCGGCTTTTCCAGCGTTCCTGCGGCCAGTGTCTGCTTCTTGCCCGTGGGAAGCGTACCAAAGTGTTTGGCGAGCAAGGCGGGAAACGTGTTCGCATCCACAGCGCCTGCGCCCGCGAAGATGACGTTCGCCCCGGAAAACTGCGCCTGATAGTGCGACCGCAGCTGTTCGATGTCGAGGCTTTGAAGTGTTTTTTTGGTACCGTCGATCGCGCGGCCGTAGCCGTGTTTGCCGTACAGTCGGTGCGCAAAGAAACGTTCGCCAAGCACGCGGTCGTCGTTGCGATTCTCATCGATCTCGGCGAGCACCTCGCGGCGGGTCCGTTGCACCTCGTCCTCGCTGAAGTCGGGACGCAGCACAATGTCGGCCACGAGGCCAAGGTACGCGTCAAGCTTGTCGGCGAGAACGCGACCGGTCAGCGCCACCGAGTCGTTGCTGGTGATGACGTCCAGTGATGCGCCCATGTGGTCGAGAGCGAGATCAATCTGTGTGCGACGTTTTCCTGCGGCACCGTGGCGCGCGACCTCGGCGGCAAAATTGGATAACCCATCCTTGCCGCGCGGATCCCTTGCCGAGCCCGATCGGGTGGACAGCGCAAAGTCGACCAGCTCGGTTCCGGCCACGGGATCCACAAGAACCGTCGAGCCCGAAGGTCCGGCAAGGCGAATCGCCAGCGTGTGTGCTTCGTTTGCCCGGGTCACGACAGGACTCGACAGCAAGGTGACGAAGAGCAGAACACAGAGCCCGCTTTGGATTTGGATTGGATATTTTTCACGGTTCGTCATCGGAGGCACTCGACTGGGCGCCGGGGAGCGGGTGGGTGATTGCGACGATGTGCGGGTGTTGCACCAAATGGCTACGGGCAAGCCGCGCAATGTCGACGGCGGTGACCTTGTTGTAGGCGTCGTTGCGGCTGAAGAGTTTTCGGTAATCGCCCGTCCCGATCTCGAAATAGCCGAGTTGTTCGGCACGACCTTGACTTGAAGTGAGGCCCGCCCAGAACTGCGTGCGAATGCGGTTGCGTGCGCCTTCGAGTTCCTCGGGCGACGGTCCCGTTTCGGAGAGGGCCTTGCACGCCGACAACACGACCCGTTCCGCTTCAGCGCTGGCCCGCGCGCGGCGCATCTGAACCCATAATAGATAGAGACCGGGATCGCGGGTGGATCCGACCTGTCCGTTGACCGAGGAGGCCATCTCAGATTGCACGACGAGGTCGTGGTGCAAGCGGGCCGACGGACCGCCGGTCAGCAATTCATTCATCAATTCAAAGGCGGGCCGATCGGCATCCCCCATGCTGGGCGCAGCGAAGGCAAACGCAACACGGTCAGCGGGGACCGGTCCTTCGATCTCGATACGGGCATCGGCAACCGGGGCGACTTCGACCGGTGCAATGTTCATTGGGGTTGGCGCAGGCGGAATGCGTCCGTAGTGTTCAACGATGGCGGCGAGGACCGTCTGGGGATCGAAACGGCCCGTGACAATCACGACCGCGTTGTTCGGTGCGTAATACGTTTTGTAAAACGCCAGCGCTTTTTTCGGTGTAACGGCCTTGATGTCCTCCATGCGACCAATGACTGGCCACCGGTAAGGGTGTTTGACGTAGGCCCGGTCCAGGATCCGCTCGTGCAGCGTGCCGTCCACGTCGTCTTCAACCGTTTGCAGACGTTCTTCGCTCACGACCTCGCGCTCGGTCTGCACCTGTTTTTTCGACAGCGCCAGATTCACCATGCGATCGGATTCGAGCGTGATGGCCAGCGGCAGTTCGTGCGGTGGCATGACGTTGACGTAGGCGGTGAAATCGTTGTCGGTCATGGCGTTGATGTCGGCGCCGATGGCATCCATGCGCCCGTCAAACTCGCCCTCGGACTGCGACTTGGTTTGCGTGAACATGAGGTGCTCAAACAGATGTGCCAGACCCGTTTCACCCGCCCCGGCATTTTCGTCGCGCGAACCCACCCGGTACCACGTCATGTAACAGGCGGCGTGGGCGAGCGGATCCGGACCCAACACGACCTCGAGGCCGTTGCCAAGCCGCCAGCGGGATAGCCGCATCGAGCCGAACTCAAAATCGTGCAGGTGATCGAGGGTTTTGGGATTGATCGGGGTGGTGGGCATGGTCGTCGCGGGTTTGGCCGTTGTGCTGTCCGTCGTTCTGGCCGTGGACGGAACACATGAAAAGGATGACAGAAATGTGAGGTTCCAGAGTATGGCGGAGATTTGAGTGACACGACGATGGGCGACCATGGTTCAAAAATGGGTCGTGATGCTCGTCCCAAAAACATGGCGCATCTCGTGATAGCTGCCGGCTGCAGTGGGTCGTGCGCCACCCCGTGCTGCGTTTGCGCACGAGGGCAATCCGAGGTCGCGGCCACCGTCCACGCAGGCGACTGCATCGGCGGGTGAAAAGCCCGAGCCGTCGGAATCGACTGTCGGGATGATGGCGAGCGCATAGCCTGCCGACAGCGTCACCCAATGCCATCGCAGCGAAGCGGCGATCCGGGGCTCGAGGGAAAGGCCATCGATCGCACCCGGATTGACTTGCTTGGCCGGGACAGCGGCTGTCGTGATGCGAAGCCCCGCTCCGAGGCGAACCGTATCGCTCGGCCTCCACACCAGCATGCCGCGGGTGTCGAGTTGGTCGCGGAAACCGCGGCGAATCACGAACCGATCGTCGATGCCGCGCGCGCCCAGATCAACGTTTGCCGGCGCCACCACCCGAATCGAAAAGTGATCGTGGGCCGAGAATCGCAGAAATCGCACGGCCGCGTCGACGGTGAAACGCGCGTTCAATATCCACGATCCGCCCACCGTGATCGCATCGGGCAGCCGGTATTGCAGGCTGCCCGTGATACAGTTTCCGGTCGGACATATGGCCGGGCCGCCATCACGAGGCGGCGCATCGATTCGGCTGCGTGGAAGCGGGACCACGATGCCTCCGCGGTCGTTTCCGATGGGCCGGCTGTTGTACGAAACGCCCAGTCCAAATCGATCCCACTGATAGTGGATGCCGCCCGCGAGGGTCAGCGTGGGCGAGTCGCTGAACAGACTGCCGCCGTTGAGATCGTAACGTGCCGCCGCGCTCGGGTTTTCCGCTCCGCAGGGCTGACCGTTGCACAGGGCCTGCAAGCCTGCGCTGCCCATCGAGAGCGCGGTGTCCTGGTCGAAGGCAAGCCTTGCGGTCGAGAACAAGAATCCAGGCGCAACGCCCACCCGCAGGCGCTTGTTCACGCGGATGGCGATCGCTGGCACGAGGGCAAAGTTTTGCAGCTCGGCCGATCGCATGTGGAACCGTGTCACGGCGCCGGCGTCGGAGAAGCTTATCTGCTGGTATGATGGGGTGTAGCCCGCGATGGCCAGGTTAAAGCGCCCGCCCACGTTGACCGCGAAGCCCGCGAAAAATCCGGGCCCTGGTGGCCAGGAAAGAGGCGCGGTGTTGCCCTTGCCGGTGACGCCAGGGAACGGGGTTCCGCCTTCGGACGGCACGCCCGTCGTCGGAGAGATCGCCGCCCGGGTGACCGTGCTGCGGGCCATTGTAAAGTCCGCTCCGAGGCGGAGTTGATTGCCCTCAATCAGCGAAATTGCTGCGGGGTTCCAGTGGACCGCCGCCAGATCACCCGTTGTGGGTCCCGAAAATCCGACCCCGCCAATGTGCGGTTCATCGAGGGGCGTTGCCTGTGCGGTTCTCATCCCGGGCGCGCCGGGTCCAACGCCGACAAGCGCGATGGCGATCACAGTCGAGGTCGAGGCGATTCGCCCATAGCGACGCACGGGCCGACGTTAGCATGTTACCCTCACAATCGTGCGAGGTCGTATTGGTCGAAAGAGACTGCAAAGCGGTCAGGTTGCCATCGGCGAGATGGGTTGTGGGATCTTGCTTGCACTGGTGTTCCTTGCGGTTGGATGTGAGAAACCGTCCATCGAGAACATTGAGGCGTGGAAGGGCACCGTCAAGGGTCCGGCCCGGCTCGAGTCGACGGTTGAGTCGAGTGGGGTCGAGCCTGCCCTGCGGGCGCGTGCCGCGATCGCACTGACCGACATCGGCAAGGGCGACCGCGTGGACGCCTTGTTGCAATCGATGGAAACCGAGGATCGGGGCCCGCTTGTGGCTGCGCTCATCGCAGCCTACGGCGAGGTGCTCAAGGCAGGTGGGGACAAGGCGAGCTCGGCCCGCGATGGATTATTCGGGCTGCGCGCGTATGCCGGCGAGCGCGAGCTTGAAACCCTGGACACGCTTCTGGTTGCAGCGATTGGCAGTCAGCTCAAGCTCTCGGGCCAGTTGTCGGGTAGCCACTCGCTGGCCAAGATTGTCGAGGCCGTGGGGGCGCGCGCGGCACCCGTGCTGCTCGAGTTGCTGCAAACGCCCTCGGAAAATCCCTCGGAAATTGCAGGCCTCCTGGCACGGGTGGGGGACGACAAGACCCGCGCCGCTGCATCTGATGCGCTTGTAAAATCGGTGCGCGGTCGTGCTACGGTTTCTCCGGGCATGTGGGAGTCGCTCGGAATGCTGGGCGGGCCTTCGGCCACGGCCTTTCTGCAAGAAACGGTCAAGGCGAACAAGGAAGATTCGGCCGTTCGCGCGGCCCAGGCACTGCAGTTGCGTCCCCACCCGGAACTGGGTCCCTTCGCAATGGCCGTCGCCAATGATCCGCGCATGAATGGAAGCGTTCGCGACGAGATGTTTGGTCTTGCCGAATCGTGCTGCGGCGATTCCGTGGTGCCAGGCCTCGGGGTCGTGATTGGGACGACCCGGGAAGACATGGTTCGCTATCGGGCTTACGAGGCCGCAATCACAGCGGGGGGCGCGCGGGCGATCGTACCCACGCTCGAGGCGTTCCCAGTCAAGCTGACCTTCAAGGTTGAAGATGTTCAGGACTTTCTGGTGAAGGACATCGAGAAGTTGGCCGGCCGAAAAGACGGCAAAGCGCCCGTCATTGCAGCACTGGTGGCGGGGCTGGGATCGGCCTCGCCTCTGTGCCGAATGGTCGCGCTGATGGCACTCGAAAAGCTGGGCTCGGGTGAAGAATCGGCGGCGGTGAAGGCGCTTGAGGCCGACAAGGCTATGCTTCCTGGGTTTTCCGGCGGGTCGGTGGGCGAGGTGGCACGTCGGGTGTCGGCAAAGCTCGCTTCGCTCTGACGAAAAAATTCCCCCGTTCTGCAGTCACAAGGTACTATCGCGCGAGTTCCATGAGCGAGCCCGACAAGAAGACCCTTCGGCATTTCTATTGCCGCGATTTATTGTGGCAAGCCTTCGAACGCATGTCCGAAGACTTCGACCGCGGTATGGACGACCTCATCAACGAGTCGATGGCGGCAATGGCGCGCGACAAGGACTACCTTGCCGGTCCTCGGGTAGGACGACAGCCGCAGTCCCATTCCGAAATTTCGCTCGACGCACCGACGCCGATTCCAACCGCGCCCCGGATGCCGGTTGCCGCGCCGGCGCCACCACCGCCGCGAGCGCCGACGCATTCAGTTCCGCCGCCCTTGCCACCACCGCGCATGACGGCACCGAGACCAGCCGTTCCCTCGGGCGCGCCGATGTTTCCACCCACGCCGTCCGCCGATCCGGGGCAGACCCCGGCCCCGCCGCTCTACCTCATCTTCGACAACCGCAAGTACCGGATCGACAAGGAACAGTTCATCATCGGTCGTGGTGTCAAGTCATCGGACTTGCCGATTCGGGATGGCAACATCTCTCGCAAACATTGTGCTGTTGTTCGACGCAACGGCGCCTATTTCATCAAAGATCTCGGCTCGACCAACGGGATCGATTTCAACGGCAACCGGGTAGACAACCGCCGCATTGAAGAAGGCGACACCTTCTTCCTCTGCGAATACCAGTTGCGCTTCACCTTCAGCGCGTAATGCGTTTGTCGCTCTAACGCGCGATGCGAAAGGCGATTGTTGCTGGCTCGGTTGGGGGCGCCATCACGGGCGCGCTGGATGCATGGGTGGTAGTGGGGGGGGGGCACGCGCCGCCACCGGAACTGCACCGTCGGCTGGCGCTTGTTTGTACCGCGAGCGGGGCCGTCGCGGGACTGCTCGGCGCCATCGCCGTTTGGGCCGCATTTCAACTGGTGCTGCGCATCGTCCGACGCTTCGGTGGCAAGGTTCCGTCGGACTGGGCCGGAGCGATTACACCCACATTGCTCGCGGCACCGCTGGTTCTTTGGGTCGGCCGTTCTCTCTTCAAGGGTGGCAAGGCTTCGCAGATTCCCGGCCGCCAGGTTTTGAGCTTTCTCGTCATTGTGATGGGGTTCGCTGCGGTGGCCTGGTTCGGACGCTGGCAAACCCGCGCACTCATCGCCCGAAACCGTCGTACGATTCAGGTGTTGTTGTTTCTGTTCGCCGCGTTTTGCCTGAGCATGGCCAATGGGTACCTGCTGCCGCGCCTTTACCCGTGGATGCACCAGGCGCTCAGCGTTGGCACGTTTGCAACCGCAATCCTGGCCCTTGCACACTTGCTTGCGCAACCCAACCGTCTGGTCCTCGGGGCAAGCTTTTTCGCGGTGATCGTGTCGTCGGCAGTTGGATATGAACAACTGGTTGCGAGCACCGAGTTGCGTTTTGTGGCGTTCGAGAGAACCGTGGCCACCCGGGAAGTGCTGCGCCATGTGCCGATGCCTTCGCGACGCGTGTTGACTGCGACGAATAGGCCCATCGACGATCGGTCGAGTGCGGCCAACGAACCGCTTCCACCGGGTCCGACCATGCCGCAAGCCTCGGTTCTGCTCATCACGATCGACGCGTTGAGGCCGGATCACGTGGGTGCTTACGGTTACACCCGAAACACGACGCCCAACATCGATCGCATTGCCGCCCGAGGAACCCGCTTTGAACGGGCCTACGCGCAGGCCCCGCACACGTCGTTCTCCGTGGCGTCGATGCTGACCGGAAAGTATTACGCGACCTTATCGCGTCTCAGTAAAGGCAGCATCGAGGAACCGTTTCCCACCTTGCTGCGTACCTACGGCTGGCGGACGGCGGCGTTCTATCCACCGGCGGTCTTCTTCGTCGACGGTGAAAAGCTCGCGGGTTTTCGCGACAGTCACTTTCAATTCGAATACGTGAAGTTCGAGTTCCTCTCGGCGCAGGGCCGCATTGCGCAGTTGCGCGAATATTATGCAGGGATAGGCGATGGACGGGTCTTCGTCTGGGTTCATTTCTTTGAGCCCCACGAACCCTACGAGCTGCACGCCGGTCACGACTTCGGCCCGTCGGAACAAGATCGCTACGACAGCGAAATCGCCTATACCGATCACGCGGTGGGCACGATTGTCTCGGATTTCGAGGCCCGCCGTCCGGGCAGTCTTGTCATCATCTCCGCCGATCACGGTGAAGAGTTTGACGACCACGGTGGCCGCTATCACGGCACGACGTTATACGACGAACAGATTCGGGTTCCGCTCATCATGGCAGGGCCGGGCATTGCCACGGGCGTCGTGGGCGGGCCGGTTGAACTCGTTGATCTTGCGCCCACCATTGGCGGCCTGCTCGGGATGTCGTTGCCGGCCCGCATGCGCGGCACCGATCTCGGACCGTGGCTCATGCCGTCACAACCTCCAAGCGACCGGCTTGGCGCGGCTTTCGCGGAGCTGGGTAGTCAGCGCATGATGGTCGAATCGCAACACAAGTTGCTCTGTCGGATGGATGTCGATCTTTGCCAGCTCTTTGATCTCGCGGCCGATCCGAAAGAGCGCAAAAATCTGGCTGACCTGCAGCCTGGCAAGGTCATACAAATGCGGGCCAAGATGGATTCCTGGGTCAAGGCGCAGTTGCGACTTGAACCTGCGGGTGAGGCCGATTCGGTACCTGCCGCCATCTTGCGGGGACGCCTCGGGGACGCCACGGCGGCTGAAGGCTTGTTGGCACTCGTGATGGCATCGGCGGAAGGCACGCGCGATGAGGCGGCCCGGGTTTTGGCTCAGCTCACGCTCGACCCGCGGCATTGGGCGGCCATTCGTACGGCGCACGATGCCGTTCCGGCAGGCAGCATTGCGCGAAAGTGGCTGGCGCTTGCGGGCTTGCGTGCGGGGGATGCGAGCTGGCGCGACGAGGTGGCGACGGTTGCGAGGTTGGGTGCCGCGGAACCGATGGGCTTGCAGGCGGCGCTGACCATGGCTGAACTCGGGGGTGCGGAAGGGCTGACAACGTTATCGGCCTCTTTGTCGGGGGACGCCTGTGGCGAGACGGCCCAGTGCCGGCGGGTGGCCGAGGCCCTGGGGCGACTGCGCCGACGCGAGGCGGTCCCGGCACTGCTTGCCCGGGTCCCGGATGTCATGACCCGTCGCGAGGTGGTGGAGGCACTCGGAACGATTGCCGATACCCGGGCGCAGAGCGTCCTGATTGACCGTCTGCGCAGCGACGAATACGTTCCGGTTCGCGCCGCTGCTGCCACGGCGCTTGGGCGTTTGCCGGGGGCCGTCGCCCGGGCGGCGCTCGTGCGGGCTGCGGCGATCGAGCAAGAAGTCCCCGTCCGGGATGCGATCCGCGCAGCGCTATCTGTTGACCACAGCCTGCGGCCCTAGTACAAGCTGCCTCGCAGTGCTTATCGTTCAGAAATTCGGCGGCACCTCGGTTGGTTCGGTCGAGCGCATTCGCGCTGTCGCCGAACGATGCCTTGCAACCCAGCGCCAGGGGAACCGCGTCGCGGTGGTGGTCTCGGCCATGTCGGGCGAGACGAACCGACTGCTAAAGCTTGCTCACGAAGTCAATGACGATCCCGCCGAGCGCGAGCTGGACGTGATTGCTTCCACCGGCGAGCAGGTCACGATTGGCCTCGTCGCCCTTGCGATTCAAAAGCAGGGTGGCAAGGCCCGATCGTTTCTGGGGCACCAGGCGAAGGTGCGCACCGACAGCGCCTTCGCACGTGCGCGGATTCAAGGCATCGACGGACAGGCCATCCTGAGCTCGCTCGACGATGGCGAGATCGCCGTTATCGCAGGGTTTCAGGGCGCCGACGAACACGGCAACATCACGACGCTTGGTCGGGGTGGCTCGGATACGTCGGCGGTTGCCGTGGCGGCTGCCCTGAAGGCCGACGTTTGCGAAATCTACACCGACGTCGATGGGGTCTACACCACCGATCCCAACATCGTTTCCGACGCGCGCAAGATCTCGCGCATCAGCTACGAAGAAATGCTCGAGCTCGCCTCGCTGGGGGCAAAGGTACTACAAATTCGATCAGTCGAGTTCGGTATGAAATATGCCGTTCCGATTCACGTGCGTTCGAGCTTCAACGACAACGAAGGGACATGGGTCGTGCCCGAGGAAAAAGCCATGGAATCAGTTCTCGTTTCAGGAGTTGCTGCCACCAAGGACGAGGCGAAGATCACGCTTGTCGGCATTCAGGACACCTCGGGCATCGCAGCCAGAGTTTTTAAACCACTAGCCGACGCTGGCATCGTGGTCGACGTCATTGTGCAGGCACTTTCCACCGAAGGGCGCACCAACTTGACCTTCACGTTGCCCCGGGGCGATCTCAAGCGTGCCCGCGAGGTGGTGCTGAAGTCCGGGGTCGTGACCGAGGTCCAGATCCTGTCCGAGGACAACCTGTCGAAGGTGTCGATCGTCGGCCTCGGCATGCGCTCACACGCAGGCGTTGCCGCGAAGATGTTCGAGATCCTCGCCCGCGAGAACATCAACATTCAGCTCATCTCAACCTCCGAGATCAAGATCTCGTGTGTCATCGATGCGAAGTACAGCGAGCTTGCCTTGCGCGTGTTGCACGCTGGGTTTCAGCTTGGTGATGCGACATCAGGCTAGCGGTTGGCCACCACGGCTCAGGGCGCGTATCCGAAGGCCACGTCCTCCAGCCCGTCGCTTGCGGTAAAGACCTTGGTCCAGGTCTTGCCATCGTCGGTCGAACGCTCGATGTTCCGGTCGCTCACCGTCACGTAGGTGGCTTTGCCGAAGGCAGTGGACCCGTCGTTTTTCGCGATCGGCAAGTTACAGTCGCTGGCGTTTCGGAATTGCGTAGCACACCAGACCACCTGGCCGTTGTGACCACCCCCAATGTTCAGCCAAGTTTGTCCGTTGGTGGACTGCCACCAGCTTCCAGAATCCGCATTGGCCGTCCACATGCCATTGCCGAAACTGACACCCCGGGCTGCATCGGTGCCGCGACCTTGTCCAGCCATCCAAACAAGTCCGTCGATTGAATAGGCGGAATAACCGTAGCCACCAGCGGCGCCGAACTTGCCGTTGCCGTACTTGACGCCACCGAGCCACTGTTTATTGGGATTGGTGCGTGCTGTCCACGTTTTGCCGTCGGGTGACGTATGAATCTGCCAGCCCGCCGCGACGAACACACCGTTGCCATACGCAACCGCGCGGAGCAGGTATTGATCATCACCACCGCCGCCCAGTCGTTGTGAATCGGTCCAGGTTTTGCCGAGGTCGGTGGAGCGAACCCGTACCCCTCCATATCCCACCGCCACAAAGGTCGGTGTGCCCACCGGCGTTGACAACGTACCACCCGTGCCAGCGCCACCCGCCGCGCCACCCGTGGCAGTGCCACCCGTGCCAGCGCCACCCGCGCCTCCGGATCCAGCGGTGCCGGCCGTGCTCTCGCCACCGGATCCATTCGTACCACCGCTTGCACGGGTGCCGCCGGTGGACGCCCGTGTACCGCCAGTTGTATTCGCGCCGCCGCCGCTGCTGCCACCTTGTGACTCACTGCCGGCCGAGCCTCCCGGATTGCCGTTGCCGGTTACTCCGCCGCTACAGGCGAAAAGTACCACCGCGATGAAGGCGACGGACTCGGAGGTCAACTGCATCTGAAACTTCTTCATGCAAGAAGTGAAACGATAGCACCGATGCTGAAAGCTCCGATGTAAAGAACCACGATGAACTGGGCCGTGTCAGTTCCACGGATTGTGCCACCTACATAATAGGATATGCCCACCTATGTCATCCAAGACCGCAAATGCACCGGAGAACGCAACCTGTGAACGATGGTTTGCGTCAAGTTAGTCCGCGGGTGAAGACCCAAGTGCAGCACGCACGAAGCCCGACCGGTGGTTGTTGAGATCGCCCCAGGAGTCGGTGCGCCACTGGCTTCGATGCGTCAAGAAGAATCCGGTCAGGTCACGCAAGTACCGCAGTCCGAAGCGATCGGTCTCGACGAGGTTCTTCTGCTCGCCCGGATCGCGTAGTAGATCGTAGAACATTTCATTGCCACCGTAGTCGACGATGTAGCGGTAGTCCTTCGAGCGCAGGGCGTAGCTTCGACCGTATTCAAGGGACACCACGCGCGGGGTCCATGCGCCATTGCGGGCAATGCTTGGGACGAGGCTTTGGCCCTGGATGCGCTCGTCCGGTTTGACGCCGAGCAAGTCGATGAGTGTTGGTGCGATGTCGAGATGGGTGGAAACCACCGTGGATTTGGTGCCCTTGCCGAGTCCCTTGCCGAAGAAAACCAGCGGCACGTTGCCCACCTCACCCCAGTGTCCGTAGGCGTGTCCCATGTAGCCGTGCTCCAACATGCCTTCGCCGTGATCGGCGGTGAGAACAAAGAGCGTTTCATCGGCAATACCAGCCTTTTCAAGGCCTTTCATGAGTTGCAGGTAGCATTCATCGGCGTGTTCAACTTCGCCTTCATAAAGTGCCTTCAGTTGATTCCACTGAGCGTCGGTCAGGACGACTTTCTTCGAGACGATCTTTCCCAGCAGATCGCCGTTGACCACCTTGCCCACCACCGGATCCCAGGGGCCCTTGTGATACTTATCCGTGACGCCCGGGTGATAGCGATAGGGCGTGTGCGGCTCGTAGGGTAGCGACGAGATGAAAAAGCGTTTGCCTGCCTTGGCCTGTCTTGTCGCAAACCCAATCATCTCGTTGACGAGTGCCACACAATCGATCCCTTTGCCTTCTTGATTCGGCTGGTGGAATTCGGTCCACTGACCCGGGGCCTCAAGCCGCGCCATGCCGAAGGGGTTGTTGCCGTAGTAACCGGTGGCGAATCCCGCTGCCGCAAGTTGCGTGCTGATCATGGGGGTTCCCGGTACGAGTTTTTCCTTGTCGCCCGAGACACCGTGAACGCGCGGGATCATGCCGGTCTGGATGCTCCCGTGCGAGGGCGGCGACGAAGGCGAGGCGGCTTGGTTGTGCAGGAATGCGATGCCTTTCTGCTCGAACGCCGCCGTGAAGTTTGGTGTGGCGACGCGGGTTTTCGCGTAGATCGACAGGCGATCCGCGCGCATGGCGTCGACGACAAACAGGATCGCATTTTTGAAACGCGGCACCTCGCGGGCGGGCGCGGTTGCCATGTCGATGCGCGCATTTCCCCACGCAACCGTGGATGGATCGGCATTGGCCGCAATGAACGACAGTCGAATCAGTTTGCCAGCGAATTTTCCCAGATCGATTTTGCGGGCAGCCCAGCCCATTTTTTGGGTACCGTCGAACAATGTGAGGGCGGTGCCATCGGCAGTTTCTGCCTTGATTTGCAGGCGTTGTTCACCAACTGTAACACCCGTCGATACGCTCAACGTGGCACGCTCGGGGATCTCGGTGAAGAGCACCATTGTCGAAAAGCCGGTCAAGCTCGGGTGGCTTTCATTGCCGATGCCAACTGTTTGGCCGGGCAGGGCCGGGGGCCACTTGTCGGGCGTGTCACCTTCAACGGTGCCGGGGGCAATCTCAACCGAGTGCCAGAGTCCGTAGCTTTTGTTGCCGCCAGCTGTGCTGGACTTGCCCAGGCTCAACCGGAGCGCATTTTCACCCGCTTTCAGTTTTCCTGCCGGAATCTCGATGGCAACCGTACTCCAGTTGGCCGGAAAGTCCGTGTTCCTCAGAAGCTGCCCGTTGAGGTGAACCGACAGTTTTTGCCCAGTCACGAGGCCATGTCCGCGTACAAGCAAGGTTGCGACACCGCCCGGCGAGGGAAAGGTCAGAGTGGTGGTGGAGGTCTTGCACACGCGACCGGGGCGATTGTCGTGCCGAACGACGGGTCCCCAGGGCAGTCCATATTCCTGCGTATATTTGCGAAAGCCCTCGGCGGTAAAGGGCAAAATCAGGCCCGTGCGATACAGATGAAACTGCGCCTGGTTCAGTTGTAGATCGATGGCGGGATCCTTCGCAATCGCCGCATTCGTGCCCCAAAGCGGGGACAACAACGCAACCGCGACGGTCAGACGGGTCGGAAAAATTCGCACAATGGCGACGCTAACACGCGCGATCCAGGCCCCGAAAAAAACCGACAGCAGGAAAATCGACACCCACAACGCCCCTTCGTACAATCATCCCAATGAGCGATTGCATCTACGTGGTTTCAGGACTTCCCCGGTCGGGGACGTCGCTCATGATGCGCATGTTGTCGGCGGGTGGTCTTGCGACACTCACGGATGGCGAGCGGACCGCCGACGATGACAATCCCCGAGGCTATTTTGAGCTCGAGCGGGTCAAGCAAGTCGCCAGGGATCAGTCCTGGCTTGACGGCGCCGAGGGCAAGGTCGTGAAGGTCATCTCGCAGCTCTTGAAAGAACTGCCCGGCGATCGCCAGTACCGGGTTGTGTTCATGCGACGTCACCTGGATGAGGTGCTCGCCTCGCAGAAGAAGATGCTGGGCAACCGCGGGCAAGAGAATCACTCCGAAGATCAGGCAATGAAAGAGCTCTTCGTGGCGCACCTCGACGAGGTGGAACGTTGGATACGCGCCGCACCGCACGTGCAGGTTTGTTACGTGAGTTATTCGCGGACCATCGAGGATCCGGCGACCCAGGTTGCGCGCATCAATGCCTTTGTCGGCGGCCATCTGGACGAGCGCGCAATGACCGCAGCGGTTGAGCCGACGCTGTATCGCAACCGCGTACCGTCCGGCGCATAGCCCGGCGCGCAAAACGTGACGACGCCGGATTTGCTGGTCCGAAAGCACCGGTGCCGACGCGTGGGACGTCTTGTTAACTTTTGTTTGAGCCGCGCCACCTCTTGGGGACGTCTCCTCAAGGTAGTGGAATACGAAGGACGGTCCATGAAACGACGACGGGTTTTTTTGTCAGCGTTTGCCCTTGTTTGCCTTGGGGCAGGATGCAGCGGAACGACCACCGGTCCCGGTCCCGGTGGCGGTGGCGGAGGCGGCAAGGGTGGCGACGATGTGGTTTTACCGCCCATCACCCGGGATTCGCTCAAACGCAATCCGGCCCACGAGCTGAAGTGCGACAACCCCGATGATCCGTCCCTTGGTGACACGCCGCTTGTGCGTTTGACCACACCGGAATACCACAACACGATTCGCGATTTGATTGCGCCCCTCGAGATGCCGATCGCGAAACGTCCCACGCTTCCGCTTGAAACACCCTTTGAGGGTTTCACGAACCATGCGCAGGGGCAGACGCCCTCGACTGAACTGGTCGAATCGTTGGAAACGGGATCACAGGATGTCGGTGCGATTGTGTCGGCGGGCCTTGGCAAGCTGGAGATCGTTGGCTGCCCACCCTCGGGTGCCAGTGGTGAAAAGGCTTGTTTCGATGCGTTCGTGGACACCTTCGCGCAAAGGGCGTTTCGCCGTCCGCTTGACGGTGGCGAGCGCGAGCGGCTGGGTGCGTACTACAGTTCGATGCGCGCAACCTATGATTTCAACGAGACGATGCGCCTTGTGGTCAACGGCATCGTCCAGACTCCGCAGTTTCTTTATCGGGTCGAGTACGGCGATGGTTCAGGTAGCAAGATCAAGTTGACCGGCTACGAAGTGGCGTCGCGTCTTTCGTATTTGTTCTGGGACAGCATGCCGGATGCCGATTTGTTTGCCGCTGCGGCGGACGGCGTACTCGACACGCCTTCTGGCGTTGAAGCTCAAGTGTTGCGTTTGGTCAAGGACACCCGGTCGGCATCGGCGCTGGGTCAGTTCGGCCGAGAATGGTTGGACATCGGTCGCATTGAGAGTTTCGCCGAGGACAAGGACGTTGCGGTATTCCCCGGCTTTGACAAGACCGTTGCCGCCGATATGAAAGCCGGGCTTGGCATGTACATCGACGAAACCTTGCTGGGCGAGGGCGGGGGACTGAAAACGCTGCTCACCAGCAACGTGGGGTTTGTCTCGGCGAAAACGGCCGCGATTTATGGCGTTGGCGCACCGGCCGGCGCTGGCCTGCAACGGGTCGAACTCAACGCCGCCGAACGCAAGGGCCTTGCGACCCAGCCAGCGATTCTTGCGGGACTCGCCGCGCGCAGTGAACACTCCCCCATCAAGCGCGGCGTCTGGATGATGTCGCATATCATGTGCCAGCCCGCACCCCCACCACCCGTGGATTTGAACACCAAGGAACCGGCCCCGGCCCCCGGATCGAACCTCACCAAGCGGGAACGCACCGTGATGGAGCACGAGGCGGTGGCGCTCTGCAAGAGCTGCCACGTTCAGATCGATGGCATCGGCTTTGGATTTGAAGGATACGACGCCGTTGGAAAGTATCGCACCACCGAAAAAGTGGCCGATGGTTCAATGAAGGCGGTGGATACCTCCGCTGTCATCAAGGAAACGGGCGACATGGACGGCGACTATGCGAGCGGTATCGAAATGATCGACGCCATCGCGCGGAGCGAACAGGTGGCGCAGTGTTTCGTCGAGCACTTCTACCGCTACGCGCTTTCACGTTCCGTCGTCGATGAAGACGGTTGCAACATTGCGCGCATCACCGATCAGACCGTCGCCAATCAGGGCGATTTCGCCGGGATGCTGAATGGTCTCGTCAAGACCGATACCTTTCGATACCGAACCCCGTTTGAACGTTGAGGGTAACCAAGATGAGCAACACCAACGCCAATCGTCGTCGTCTATTGCAGTCCCTTGGCCTGACTGGGGCAGCATATTTTCTGCCCACGTTGCGCAACACGCCGATCGCGCGCGCGCAAACCGGCATTCCCAAGCGCCTGGTGATCTTCTATACGCATCACGGTGTGTTGCCCTGGCAGTGGGCAACCGGAAGCACCGGAACGACCTTTGAACTCGGCCCAAGTTTGGCGCCACTCGCCGCGCACAAGATGGATCTGCAACTTCTGAGCGGCGTCGATCAAAAGGCGCTTGACGTTTCGCGACGCGACGGTTGTGGCCATGCGACGGGTGAATCAGGCTCACTGACGGCGCAAACGCAGGTCAACCAGGCCAAGGCGCGCGGCAATGGTCCCTCGATCGACTATCACGTCAGCGAAGGCTTCAAGCGATTGAACGGTGGCAAGTCGCCGACGTTGCTCGACTCCGTGCGGTCGGTCATGGCGGATCGCATGCACAACCTTTCGTTGTGGGGACAACCGTATTCCTCGCCCACCGGCAATCTACCCGTTGAATACAATCCACAAACGACCTTCACGCGGATGTTTGCCAACGGCGTGCCGACCGGAACCAAAACAACGGTCGATCCGATTCCGTTTAACAAACGTCGAAGCGTTCTCGACTACGCCAACGGCGAATTCAAGTCCGTTGCCAATCGCATGGGCAAGTACGAGTCGGAACGTCTGACACAGCATTCGGATCTGATCCGCGATCTCGAGGCCAAACTGGCTGGGATGAGCGTACAGATGACGAACGGCGGTGGCGTGACTGCACAATGTGCGCGGCCGAACGGAATCGCCGCAACAAGCGGCAGCAGTGGCTGGTGGGACGCAACCAGCAAGTCGGTGCCTTTGTTAATGCAGGCTGCGATCGCCTGCGATCTCACCCGTGTGTTTTGCATTCAGTGTCAGGAGCCTGCGCCGAGTGCCTTTGGCTATACGCCCGGAGCGGTTGGGACAACCGATCTACACGATCTCGTTCACAAGCTGGACGTGGGGATGAAAGAGGGCAACGACAAGTCGCGCCTCGACATCGCGAAGGTCTACTATCGAAAACACGCCGAGGTCTTTGCCGACCTCATCCAGAAGCTGAAGGACATCAAAGAAGCCGACGGCAACAGCGCCCTGTACCACACGGCATTTCTTTGGGCGGGCGAAATTGCGCAGCCCGGGCATTCGTATAACAACAACAAGTGGATCGTCGCAGGTCGCGCCGGTGGTTACCTGAAGACGGGCTACCTGCACGCCTGGCAGGGGGACAACGTGGTCTGGACGGCCGACAAGCCGGCGGCTCCGTCAAACGGGGATGTCTTGGCCACCCTGGCCAATGCGGTGGGCGTGCCAACGACGACCTTTGGACTTCCGTCGGCCTTCAAGGGTGAAGTCGCTGCAATGAAGGCCTGAAAAGGCGCGCGCACCTGGGCGGTTAAAGCTCGACGCCGAGCGGCTTTTTCAGGATCAGCGCGGCGAGTGTCGCAGCCAGCAGCCAGTACAACCACCAGGGCATTCCGACCCAGGTGTCGTGACGCGATTCGTGCGCCACTCGAATGGATGAAATGGCCCCATCGGGCAGAGGACGCTCGGTGCCTTCGCTTACCAACAAGTCAGAACCTCGTGCGCGTGCCGGTGCCATGATCGCGCCGCGTGTGGCCACAAGATCTTTTTCGACGGACTGCGCTCCGACTCGAACCGCAATACGGAACTGCCCCGCATGTTGCAATCGCAGGCCGAAGTAAGTTGTCGGCTGACCGTCGAGGTGCACAGATTCGCCGACGGCGACAACACCCTCTGGCAGGGCACCCAGCGTGACAGGGTCCCGGGAACTCGATTCGGTGTCGACACGCAGAACGACCGTCTCTCCGACCGGCAAGGGCAGCAGGCCGTGGCGCGCGTCCAGGTGCAAGAACAACAACCCGAGGGGCACTGAGGCCAGCAAGAACGCCGGCAACATCGTGCTGATGTAGATGAAGCTCCACAGGATGAGCCGTCCCTGCGCGATGAGCACGCGCTTGGGGTAGTCCATGAAAAGCCGCGTCTCGTAGATAGCCGAGCCCATGCGTGCGCGTGCGCGTTCCACCAATTTTTGCGGCGTGGTGAAGCGCACCACAAACAATAGCCCAAGTCCCGTCAAAACCGCGAGCAACGACAGCCCAAGGACGGGCGGCAACGCATCAAACGGTGCGAGTGCAAGTTCGGTCAGTGCGCGGAGTACGCCGAGAATGGCCATGTTTTTCAGTCGATGTAGCCGAGGCCACGCAGGCGTGCTTCAAGCTCTTCGGGGGTGGCGGCCGACTCTTCGTAGGCCTTCAAGCCACGAATCAACAGGTGCTCGACGGCTTCTTCGGCCGATGAATAGCCCTGTTCGTCAACCAGAAAGGCGAGTTGCTTTTTCAAGGGGCCGTCCGGCGTGTCATACGATTTGATGCCGCGCTCGATGAAGTGTTGAGCCAGTGCCTCGGCGGACGCGAACTTGTTGTTGCTGGCAACGGTTTCAAGGCGTTCCTTGAGTTCTTTCGGGATCTTGAAGTCGGCCATGTGTTTCTCCGGTTTAGTGGCGCAAAATGGCGCCGGTGCCAAAAAGATTTCCGTTGGGTTTGGCACCGGTCACGCCGAAATGTTGCAGGATGTGGGGCGCCAGATCAGAGAGACTGGCCTCGGTGATGCCGAGTGGCTTTGAGGTGATGAGGATCCCCGGAACCAGGGCGGGATCGATGCAATGATCACCGCTCCACTTGCTGCGGTTGCGTTCAAGTTGCATGGCACCGACGGCACCCATCGCGGATTCATCCGAGCTACGGTAGCCACGGTTATAGCCCACAAGGATATCGGGCGCGCGATCGGCAAAGCGACCGGCCTCGGGAAATTCGACGTGGGTCACCACCCGTTCGCCCGAGTCTGGATCCACCCAGCTTTCCAGATCGCGCTTCAAGCGTTCCAGAAACACCTGACGCTCGTTGGGTGGAATCGCGCCATCCGGTTCGCGACCGCGCAGGTTCAAGAAGAGCTGGTTCAACCCAAGCGCATAGGCCTGTGTGTTTTTCCAGTCGATGTGACCGAGCGCGCCCGGGCTTCGCTTGGCGGCAACGGCGAGGTATCCCTTGTCGGCAAGCCAAGTGTTGAGATGAACCTTGGTTCGATAGGACGCAAAACCGTGATCCGACATCAACATGACGGGCGTATTGCCGGCGCTTGCCAGCACCTTGCCGATGGCCTTGTCCATCTCGTGGTACAGATCGGGGATGACGTTTGCGTAACGGGCATCTTCGGCCGAGGCGTCCGGTTCAAGCGCGCGCCAGAACATGTGCGAAACCTGATCGATGGATGAAAAGTAGAAGAACAGAAATCCGCCCTGAAACTTCCGCAACGCTTCGTCGAGGGCAACCAGGCGTTCCCGGTAGATGGAATCCGCCTGAACCAGGAACTCGTCATCGGTGAAGACGCCGGAAGACAGGGCCTTCGTGTCTTGCGGCATGCCCTGGGTGTAATAACGCCCCGTCGCCGCGGCCATTTCTCCTGCGGCACTCTCCGGCGACGAAAGCGGCATCATCGCGTCAAACGGATCGAGGTTGATGGGACTGATGTAGATCAACAGATCGGGCTGCAACTGCTTGGCGAATACCCGAATCATGCCGTTCGGTCCATCCGAAACCAGACCTCCCGCAAACTCGATAGGTTGCCAGGTGCTCCATTGACCCTCGGCAAGGAAGATCTCGCGCTCCCCGAATCGCAACACCGTGCTCGGCTTGTCAGCACTTTTATCGACGATGATTTCAACCGGCAACGTCATGGCCTTGCCATTGTCGCCGGGGGGTCCCTCAAGTTCAGCGCGGTAAATGCCATCCTTGCCGAGCGTGGCCGCGTGGGTGATGCCATTGTCGAAGGGATCTTCGGCACGCGCCCCGGTCACGATCACCTGAAACGTGCCGTAGGTTCCCAGCAGATCGGGGGTACCCATTCCCGACGTTGAAACGTTGTACTTGGTTTCTGCCGGTGGAAAGTTGGCCGGGATCTCAAGAACGGTCGCCGGAACGTTGTGATGTTCCAGTTCTTGCCAGAAGGCCGTGCCTTCACGGAGCAATTTCATCTCCGGCGAGCCGAGGGGCAGAGACCACGATCCGAGGGTGATAGTAAAGGGCGCTTCCGGGCGCGAGGTCGACAGATAAGGCGTCATGCCGTGGGCGTCGCGGTGCACGAAGTCGAAGATGCCGTGACCCTCGGAGCCAAGGCCCGTGATGAAGGCGGACCAGGCGACCGGACTTTGCGGCGGATTCGCTGTGCCAAGTTCAATAAAGCCGCCCTCGGCGATCATCTTTTTCACGTTGGGCATTCGGCCTTCGGCGACGAACTTGCGCGTGAGGTTGGGATCCATCCCGTCGATGCCGAGTACGATCAGCTTCACGGGATGGGGTGCGCCGATGGCGTTCTTGCGATCGCGACAGGCCGAGCCGAGGACGCAAAGCATCCCGGCCGTCACCAGCCATCGACTAGGGATTTGAGAGACTTTTGCCATCCATGTATCGCGGGGCAGGAATTCCGAAAAGTTCGAGCATGGTCGGAGCCATGTCCGAGATTGCGGCCTCGCGACCTGCAATGCCAAGTTTCTGATTGGCGATGAGCACGCCGGGGACCTGTTCGGGATCGATGCAGTGATCGCCGGACCAGGCCTTGGTGTTGTCGTCGAAGACCACGTCGTTGATGATGCCGCGCACGCCGTCCCAGGATGCGCGCCAACCCGCGGCATAACCCACAATCAGATCGGGGGCGTTCTCCGCGTAGGGGCCCTTGTAGATCTTGTGTGCGGCGAATGCGTCGGTAATCGCAATTTGACCCGTGCCCGTGTCGATCATGCCGCGCAGCTTGGATGCTAGTTCGTCCGCCATGGCGTGGGCATCGCCGGGTTCGATGACCCCCAGCGCTTCGCGGCCCTTGATGTTGAGAAAGATGCCACCCAGGCCAAGTGCGAAGGCCTTCGTCTTGGTCCAGTCGACCCCTCGGAACCACTCGCCGGACTCGGTGAGGCCTTCCTTGAGGGTGAGGTACCCATTGCGTTGCAGCCAGGTATTCAGGTTTACGCCGCGGCGGAAGGTTGCGAAGCCGTGATCCGAAATGACGGCAAGCAAGGTTTGTGGATCCGAGAGATCGAGCTCCGACATCACCTTGCCGAGCATGGTGTCCATGCGGTGGTACGTATCCGCGATCACGTCCCGGTACAGTTCCTGCGAACCATCGGTATCCTTGCCGTTGGCTGCGATGGAGGGATGTCCCTCGTCGAGGTAGCGCATGAACATGTGTTGAATGCGATCGGTGCCGTCGAAGACAACGGTGATGAGGCCCTTGGGCGTGCGTTTCAACATCTCGAAAAACTGTGTCTCGCGTTCGGCGTGGTTCGACCAGGCCTGTTCCAAAAAGGCGTCCTCATCGAGCACCTTTTCGTTCAGTGCCCAGGTGTCCTCGGCGAGGCCAAGCGTCGCGTATCGGCCAAATAGCTTCGCCAGGAAGATTGAAAAGAACTTCGGATGCGAGATCGGCATGACCGGGTTTTCCGGATCGATGTTGAGCGGCGTCACGTACAGCCGAACGTCGGGTGAAGCTTCGAGCAGACGGAATCGGCAGATCCCGCGCAGTTTCGGGCTGAGCGCACCAAGCCGTGGCGCGAGTGAAAAGCCAATCGGAATCCAGTCGGTGAATTGATTTTTCTCGATCGGATACTTCCTGCCTTCGATGTGAAGGATTGATTTACCCTCGGCATCAAAACGAACCTCGAAGGGCAATTCCAGCTTGGGCCCATCCCTGAGCAGCGGATTCGGTGGCCCCTGTAGAGCCGCCACGACCTTGCGACCGTGTTTTGTGGATTCGACCTTGATGCGCGTGCGCCGACCGCCAATCGCATCGTCGGTGTCGTCCGCCGTCGTGTAATACGCAAACGAGCCCTGGGTGCCTTCCAGATCAGGAACACACATCGCCGACAGCAAGGTTCCCTCGAAGGACTCGGGTGGGAAGGTGATGGGCACGCGCAGGATGCTGCACGGTACCTGATGCTGACCCAGGATATGCCAAAAGGGCCGCGACTTGCGCAACAGGCGTATCTCGGGTTTGCCAAGCGGAATACGGTACCGGCCGATGTCGATGAAACGTTTTGGCCCGCGCACCTCGGCCGAGCTGAGATCGGGCAGATAGGTCTTGGGGTCGCGAATGAGAAAGTCGTAGATGCCGTGTTTGGCGGGATTCACGCCGGTCGCAAACGAGCTCCACGCAACCGGCGACATGGCCGGGAAGGTCGTCGCAAGGTTTTGAAAGCCGCCGATCTCCGCCAGCTTTTTCATGTTGGGCAGGCGCCCCTCGTTCATGAAGCGCTGAACCAGCTTCGGATCAAGTCCATCCAGACCGATGAGAATCGCCCGTTTGACGCGGGCCGGATTGGGCGGTCGTTTGCGCGTGAAGCGCCGCCACAGATAACGCAGCGGCCAGAACAAAATTCCAAAGAGGGCGAGTACAAAACTCACCACAAAGGCGAGGGCCGTGGTGGCAATCGCAATACCCGCGCCCGGACCTACGTAGCCAAGGAATTCAATCACCAAAATACCCCAGTGCTTCCAACTGACGGCGCATCTCGGGATCGATGTCAGCTTTTTGTGCCTCGAATCGCTTCCGTTCCGATGTGTTTTGTAGACGGCGACGTTTGTTCGGGGTTGCGAGGCCTTCGCCAAGATGGATCTCGCACATGCGCAGGGCAATCAGGTTCTTTTCGACCAGGTTGGTCTTCTCACCCACGTCGTTCCGGATGTCATACAGTTCGCGCAACGTCCCGATTGAACGTTCAAATTTCCAACCTCCGACGTGAATCGCACGGCGCCCCTCGGCAAACTCGGAAATCGCGGTGCCAGGCAGATCGACCGATTCACCCCGCAACCGGGGCAACATCGAAACGCCATCGGCGTCCTTCATGGGTGACACACCCAGTGCATCGACCAGTGTCGGCGCGAGATCCACGTGCTCGACGACATCCTCAAACTGGGCCGATTTGAACATCGGTTCGTAGTGAAACAGAAGGGGCGCGTGCAGCAGTTCATCGTGCAGGCTATGTCCGTGGCCGAAACGTCCGTGGTCGCCCAGTTCCTCACCGTGATCGTTGGTGATGATGACCATCGTGTCCTTCATGAGATTCATCTCTTTCAGGACGGCGAGGAACTTGCCCATCTGTTCGTCGTGAAAGGTTACCTCGGCGTGATAAAGCGATCGCACCCAGTCGCGGTCGTTGTCGCTGAACTTCGTGGGTTCCTTGCCAAGCTTGATCTGCTCCTCGGTCTCGATCGACTTACCAAGCGGTCCCGTGTAGGGCGCCGGATGGTAGCGCTTCACGTAGGCCTCATCGGCTTTGTACGACACATGGGGATCAATGGTGTGTACATAAAGGAAGAAGCGATCGTCGGTCTTGCGTTCCTTGACCCACTTGATGGCCTCGCCATAGACGTTGTCGGCCTCGCTGCGCAGGTTTTCGCGGATGAAGTTTCGGAAGTAATCCCAGCCGTATTGAAAGCCAAACTTCTCGCTGACGTATCCGTTGGCAACCAGTCCTACCGTATTGAAGCCCTCCTTCTTGAGATGCTCCGAGATGAGCTCGGCTGCCTCGGGAAGACTGGCGGTATCGGTCTTGGCGGTGTGCGTGGTTGGATAGAGACCCGTCAGCGAGGTGGCGACCGAAGGCTTGGTCCAGTTCTCGTTGTTATACGCATGTGTGAACACGAGGCTGCTCTTGGCCAGCTCGTCGTAGGACGGCGTGTCGGTCGTGTTGGTGGGATTGATGGGACCGAACTCGTCGGCGCGCTGCGTGTCGATCAGGATGAAGACCAGGTTTTTGGCCTTGCCCGCACTTGCGACCGGCGCTGGTGCCCTGTCAGGCGTGACCATGAGTTCGGGCTCGCCCCAGCCGGTGACGCCTTCGCCGCCCGTGGTCACGAGGTCGATGCGGAGCGCCTTGCCCGCGTAGGCGGTCAGCTCCACCGTGGCTTCTTGCCAGTCGGCCGTTCCCTTGTCCTTAAAAAGTTCGTTGGTCTTTTCCGCGCCATCCGTGACACGGACCGCGAACTCAGCGCCGACCGAGGATCCGTAGTCGAAGACAAGTTGCGCCGGTAGCCCGATCGGGGGCTCCAGGTAGTACGAATAGGTTCGGGGCGTCGGTGCGACCAGAGCACGGCGCGAGCTATTGCCAATGCGCAGCGGCATCACCCGTGGAACAGGCAAGGGAGCCTTTCCGCCCGCAGTCTCGGGAAACCAGACCCAGTCGATCTGCGCGCGGGGCTTACCGTCGCTTTTCCAGACAAGGCGTACATTGTGTCGACCCGCCGTGCTTGGCGTTGCGCCGACGCTCAAGCGTACGTCGGCAAATGCCGCGGGCACGGCGACGGACTGCGTGGCCTTGCCGTCGAAATAGAGTGTGACCATTTGCCCTGCGACGCTCGATCGGGCGTGTAGCACAACCTCGCTCACGGGTTGCAAGAAGTCCACGTCGAGTGCGGTGTTGCCACCTTCGACCTGGGCGAGCGTGGCCGAGCCCTCGGAGGTGTTCGCACCCCATCCCGTCGACCACCCGCCGCGGGTGAACTTGTGCTGATCGGCGGTACCCATGTCAATGAACACGCCGCCCGCATGAAGCTCGGCCCGCGCAGCCTCATTCAATAGCGGTCGCAGTGTCTTGAGCTTGGTCCGAACGGAGGGTTTCGCGGGGGCGGCTGCGGGCGTCTCTGCGTACGGCACAGCACTGGTGCTCGGGGTGTCGCCACTTTTTTTGCATCCGAGGCACAGCGTTCCGGCCATACACAGGGCAATCAAGGACGAGGAGGTTTTCAGATTCACGACCTGCAATCTAGGAAACCAGGCCAAGGCAGTCAAACGTTCAGTTATCCACAGCCGCGCGAGGTGAGCGGTTTTCCTGTGGATACTTTTGGCGGCCTCGGTGGGCCGGTTGCGGTCTCTTGCTTCCGGCCATTTGTCTGTAAGCGGGGCTATGTGTGTCGCAGCTTCGGCGAGGATTTGAGGCAAAGCTCGCTCAAATTCAGCAGTGTGGTGGTGACGACGTGACATCCCTGGCGATTTTCGGACCACATGACGCGAGATTCATGCAACGTCCGATTGTCTAAACGTCCGCCCCCAAACAGACCGATACGACTCAACGGTGGAAGGTGGGGCTAGCCATTGTTGGGCAATCGATGATGATTCGAACAACACCACGGCGGACCCGTCGCGCTCATGTAAAAGGTCCGGGCGTTGACGGGCCGACCCGAGACGCAGGCGCGCGACCTGTTCGATTTGCATCTTTTACGATCGCAGGTCGTCGCATATCTCGAGCCCGAACAGGGGGCCGCCTTCACCGACAGATCTGTTTGGGAGGCCATGCAACTGGAAGTGCTAGAACTGCTCCACGAGCTGGCCGCATGAAAGCAACGGAAGCCTTCGCGCGTTTGGTTTCACTGGGGATACCGGTGGTAACGCCATCGGAAGCTGCATCCGTATTGCGAATTTCGCCAGTTGCTGCGGCGCAAATGTTGCGGCGGCTGAATGCGGTTGGGTTGGTGCAACCTTTGCGGCACGGCCAGTTTTGGATTTCACGCGAACCCATGGATCCTTGGGTGGCGCTGGAATACATTTCCACGCCATATCCTGCTTATGTTTCCCTTTACACCGCCCTTTACTTGCACGGGATCTTGTCGCAGATTCCGGCGGTTCATTACGCCGTCACGCTTGGCCGGACAAAGAAGGTGAAGACCTTGGCGGGCGTATTTTCCCTGCATCGAATCGCTCCGGAGTTGTTCGATGGATTTGACACCCAGGCATCCGGTGCCAAGGTGGCCACTGCGGAAAAGGCGATATTCGATCTCGCGTATCTTGCGGGAACACGAAGCCGGATATTTTCACGTCCACCGGAACTGGAGCTTGCGGGGATCAAACGTCGGACGATTAAATCCTGGGTCGACCTCATTCCGGATACCACGCGGCGGGAGAGAGTGAACCGACAGGTGCTCGCGCTCGTCGGGCCGTAAGGGAAGTTGTAGCCAACCGATCGTCCATTCGGCGATGTGGCCGAAGCGGCACTTGCATTCGGATGGACGCGCGATCCGTTCGACCGGTTGATTGTCGCGCAGGCAAGTTTGGCGCGGGCGATATAGACGGCAATATCAACCAAGTCCGTCCTGGCGGCTGGTGAAAAACCGACTTTAATCGTTTGTCGGAATGACCGGCAGCGACCTCGGCAATGCGGGTGGGCAATTCAGCAAAGACGGTTTCGGCAGGAATACTTGCGCCACTGCCTGCGCCCTTCTGAATCTCGGCGCGGAGGGCTTCAGGTTTCATGGCGCGAAAGTTCTCGCGGTCTTCCAGGGAGCGCAATCCATCGCGGATGACTTCGCTGGCACTGGCGTAGCGACCTTGCTGAATCTGGTTTTTGATGAAGATCTCGAAATGTTCACCGATGACATAGCTTGATGGCATGGATTGGCCTTCCCATCAAAAATTGATAGTGTGTGCAAGGGGAATCTCCCGTCCCCTGGCGTGAGCTCGGGATACGACGAAACCGACCGCTGGTCG
>Ga0105046_10000873_pt1 | contig 44314 bp, 45 predicted proteins | sample MAT03_FD_78385 | JGI IMG/M metagenome (GOLD analysis project Ga0105046, IMG submission 78385) | Freshwater microbial communities from Lake Fryxell liftoff mats and glacier meltwater in Antarctica - MAT-03 (megahit assembly) | ecosystem: Environmental > Aquatic > Freshwater > Ice > Liftoff... | reverse complement strand
CTCGAACGCGGCGGGAACGCGATCGATGCGGCCATTGCCGCCAACGCCGCGATCGGCCTGATGGAGCCGACCGGCAGCGGCATCGGCGGCGACCTCTTCATCCTCTACTACGAGGCGAAGACCGGCACCGTGCATGGCCTGAACGCGAGCGGCTGGGCGCCGACCGGCGTCACGCCCGAGTTCCTCGCGGCCAAGGGCATCACGAAGATGCCGCAGCGGGGCATCTACTCCGTGACGGTGCCGGGCGTGGTGGCCGGCTGGGATGCGATGCGCACGAAGTTCGGCACCAAGCCGTTCTCTGAGCTCCTCGCGCCAGCGATCGACTACGCCGATCGCGGCTTCCCGGTGACGGAGGTGGTGGCGGCCGGCTGGGCGCGGTCTGCCAGGATGCACGGCGAGCACCCGAACTCGAAGAAGACCTATCTCATCGACGGCACGCGCGCGCCTCGCGCGGGCGAGGTGTTCAAGAACCCCGATCTGGCCGGCTCGTTGAGGCGCATCGCCGAGCGAGGTCGCGACGGCTACTACACAGGCCCGACCGCCGACGCCATTCTGCAGATCTCCAAGGAACAGGGCGGCACGTTCACGGCCGCGGACCTTGCGGACTACCAGCCGGAATGGGTCACGCCGGTCAAGACCGACTACCGCGGGTGGAACGTCTACGAGATCGGGCCGAACACGCAAGGCGTGGCCGCGCTGATGATGCTGAACCTGATGGAGCGGTATCCCCTTGGCGAGTACGGCTTCCACAGCCCGAACGCGATGCACGTGATGATCGAGGCAAAGAAGCTGGCGTATGCGGACATGCTGAAGCACGTCGGGGATCCGCGGTTCTCCACGGTGCCGACGACAGCGCTGCTCGACAAGGGCCGCGCGGCCGAGCGCGCCCGCCTCATCGATGCCTCACGCGCGTCGTGCGACGTGCAGCCGGGCCGGCTCGGCGGGGTGACCGACGCGCAGGGGCACGACACCATCTACCTGTCGGTCGTGGACCAGGACGGCAACATCGTGTCGCTCATCCAGAGCAACTACAGCGGGTTCGGCTCCGGCCTCGTGCCGCCGGGCACCGGCTTCATGCTGCAGAACCGCGGCGGCCTCTTCTCGCTCGAGAAGAACCAGCCGAACACGCTCGCGCCCAGGAAGCGTCCGCTCCACACCATCATTCCGGCCTTCATGGAGAAGGGCGAGACGAAGATCGGCTTCGGCATCATGGGCGGCTGGAACCAGGGCCAGGCGCATGCCCAGTTCGTGTCGAACATCGTGGACTACGGCTTCACGATCCAGCAGGCGCTCGAGGCGGGCCGCTTCACGAAGGGCACATTCGAAGGCTGCGATCTCGACATCGAGGCGCTCGTGCCCGAGGCCACGCGCACGGCGCTGACCGCGCGTGGTCACGTGCTAGCCGTGTCGGCGCCGCGCACTGGCGGCTTCGGCTACGGCCAGGCCGTGATGAACGGGCCCGGCGGGGTGCACTTCGGCGCCTCTGAGCCGAGGCACGACGGCGCGGCGATGCCGCAGGCGCCGGCGGTGTTCGAGGCCGCGAAGCCGCCGCCGGCTAGCGCACCCGCCGCCAGGTGATGCGCGACACCTGCTGCCCGCCGGCCACGGCCGTCGGCGGCGGCTGCAAGTACATCACGTCGCCGTCCATCTCGTAGAAGCGGATCTGATCGGTGCCGCTGTTCATCGGGTTCAGGTCCGACGTCGTATGCACCACGATCGTCTTGGTGGCCGGGTCCACGTCGAAGCTGCCGAAGTAGGCCAGGTAGCTGCCCAGCAGCGCGCGGGCCTCGGCCTCGGTCGCCGCGTCGAGCGGGGTGATCGGTCGCTCGGGGTTGACGATCTGCACGGTGGTGTGGCCATCGGCGCTGAAGATGAAGAGGCCCTTCGGCGTTGGGCCGAAGCTGCGACGCACCTCGCCGGTGGCCATCGTCGTGGTGTGCTCGACCAGTGCCCACGTACCGGCCACGGCGGCGCGCGAGCTCGCGGCATGGGGCGCGACGGCGGCGACCGGCGAGAGCCGCTCCCAGGTGATGCGCGCGAAGCGCTTCTTGCCGTCCACGACGGTCGTCGGGGTCGTGAGCACCAGCCGAGTGCCCGACAGCTCGATCGCACGCACGAAGTCGCGCTCCCCGGGCACCTGGCTGCCATCGCGGTGATGCGTCACGATGCCGCGCACTTCGTCCACGGTGAAGGTGCCGAAGTAGCTGGTCTGCGTGCGAAGCAGATCCTTCACCTGCGCTCCAGTGGCGTCGGCAGCGCGGAGCTTGGGACGGGTGGAGGGGCCGAGCTGCGCCAGCATGTGGCCGTCGGCGGTGTAGGTGATCATGCCGGCCGGCGCGGGGCCGAGCGACGCCACCGCCGGTTCGCCTTCGCGGACCTGCTCGCTCGAGACGAGGCGCCAATGACCCAGCAGCTGCGAACGCAGCGTGGCCTGCGCGCGGCCGGTGTCGCCGCGGAACCCGCACACCGCCATCAGCGCAACCGTCATTCCAAGTGCCGCTCGTCGCGTCATCGTGCGCTCCTCGTAGCTAATTGTCGTTACGCAAACGGTGTGTCGATCGCTGGACTGGGCTGCGAGAAGTAGCGCGCACCGGTCTCGGTCACATACAAGCAGTCCTCCAACCGGATGCCGAATTCACCGTAGATCGCAATCATGGGCTCGTTGCTGAAGCACATACCGGGAGCCAGGGGTGTCTTGTTGCCGCGCACGAAGTTGGTCCACTCGTGGCCGTCGAGGCCAATGCCGTGGCCGGTGCGGTGGGGCAGGCCGGGCACTTTGTAGTCGGGGCCGAAGCCCGCGTCGGTGATGACCTGGCGCGCGGCCGCATCTACCACTTCGCACAGCGTGCCTGGCGTGACGACCGCGAACGCTGCGGCCTGGGCCTTCTTTTCCAGCTCCCAGATCTCGGTCTGGCGCGCGCTCGCCTTGCCGAACACCGTCGTGCGCGTGATGTCCGACTGGTAGCCATCGATGGCGCAACCGCCATCCACCTGGATGACGTCGCCCTCGACCAGCTTCTGCGGCTCGATGCTGCCGTGCGGGAACGCCGTGAACGTGCCGAAGCTCACCGACGCGCTACCGGTGGCGCCGAGCGCGCGATGGGCGGCGGCGATGTTGGCGCGCAGGTCATCCTGGGTCATGCCTTCCTTGAAGGTGGCAAAGGCGGCGCGGAACGCTGCGATGGTGATGTCGCTGGCCTGTTGCATCAGCGCCAGTTCGCTGGCCGACTTGATCATGCGGCAGCCCGCGGTGACCGGCTCGGCATCGACGAAATCGGCGCCCGCCAGTGCCTTCTTCACGCCGCTGAAGACGAAGAAGCGCAGGCGTTCTTCGACCCCGACGCGGCCGGTGGCGCCGCGGTCCTTCAGAATGCCCGCGATCTGCCGGTAGGGACTGTCGTCTTCCTGCCAGACCCGCACGTCGGCCTGGCCCTTCACCAGCTCGCGCGCGCGCTCCTCTTCAAACGCCGGGCACACCCACGCCAGTTCGCCCTTGGCGGGAATCACGCACACGAACGGCCGCTCGCTGAGCCCCCAGCGCACGCCGGTGTAATAGAACATGCTCGAGCCGCCCTCGAGGTAGATCGCGCTGATCTGGTTGTCGACCATCAGCTTGCGCGCCCGCTCGACGCGGGCGGCGCGCTCGTCGGCGGTGATCGGTCTCACGCCGGCCGTCAACGGCGTGAGCGCCGCTATCGCCGGGTGGGAGCCGGCGGCTGCCGGTGCTGCAGGCGACGCCGGTGCGGGCGGCGCGCTCGTGCATGCCGACACCCCGAAACCGACGCCCAACGCGGCGCCGGATTGAATGAACGATCGACGGCTGCTGCTCATGAACGCGAATCTCCTGCGGCGCGGACATCGGCGGCGCCGAAGTACCGCCCTCCTGGTTGACGCTTGACAAACGAACTGTCTGTGAGTGCGACCTATGCCTGCCGCAACGCTTCCTGGGTGTTCACGACCATGGGACCGTGCCACGCGACGGCTCTTCGAGCGGCCGTCCAGAGACGAGCAGAAATTGACGAGACAAGCTGAGAGTTGCGCTGAGTATAGTGGCCTTGGCGGGGCAGGTGGGCGTGCTGCTCTACGCGCGCCAACCCCTCATGCGCCCGGGGCGGGCTTCAGCTGCGGACCTGTGCGCTCGGCGGCCGTCGAGAACGCCTGCAGCGGTCCCTCGAGGGCGACGCCGTCGGCGCGAGCGATCCCTACGCCCAGGCTCGGGAGCAGCTCGAGGAACGCATCCACAAGGCGTTCGTCGTACATCGTTCCGCGCCTCGCCTTGAGGATGGCAACGGCGTCAGAAACCGACATCCGCTCCCGGTACGGCCGGTCCGACGTGAGCGCGTCGAAGCAGTCCACGATCATCAAGATACGAGCACCGACCGAAATCAACTCGCCGGACAGCCGATCGGGATAGCCCGTGCCATTCCAGTTCTCGTGGTGGTGGCGCACGATCGGCAAGATCGGATACGGAAACTCGATCCCAGACAGGATACGGGTGCCAATCTCGACATGTGTCTTCATGACCTCGAACTCTGCGGGCGTGAGTGGCCCGGGCTTGTTCAGGATCTGGTCGGGGATGCCGATCTTGCCAATATCGTGGAGCAGGGCGGCCACGTCCAGCGCCTCGAGCATGGCCACGTCGGTGATGCCCGTGTGTGCGGCCAGGGCACGTGCGTAGGTCTGCACGCGAAGGATGTGGCCGTGTGTGACTTCGTCACGCGCATCAACGGCGGTCGCGAAGCTTTCGACCATCGCGCGATACGCGCGGTTCGTCTGTGCCAGATGCTCGACCTGATCGTTGAGGCGGCCAAGCCATGTCCTGAAGCCGTAGTACAGCATCAGCGGAATCGGCACCGCGAGAAACAGAACGGAGGAGTCGATCGTATCGTGGAACAGCGCGATGAGGAACCCTACGTAGGCTCCGACCAGCGAGTTCAACCACAGGCTGCGCAGTGTTCGCCATGTCGCCGAAGGCGAGCTGCGATCCTGTAACGCAATGACGACGGCTACGAGGCCCGACTCCAGCACGAACACCAGCGCTGCCGCACCAGCAACAGTCGCGAAGACCAGCCAGAGCGACGAGGGCCTCCCCGGCAGCGGCAGCCCCATCACGTCGAACAGCAACGTGCCCGTCAGCCAGTACGACAGCACGGGTGCGGCGATGTTGAACAGGTGCTGCACGAGCCGCATCTGGCCCAACCGCAGGTTGCAACACAGCGAGTCGACAGCGGAGGTCGCTACGGCCGCGGCCGGCCCGAACAGGAAGAGCGCCGCGAAGCTGAAGGTCTCGCCGACCGAGAAATTTGCCGGGAGCCGGTGCACCCGAAGAACCGCCAGCCCACTCGCCGCTGCCAGTCCGGTCAGCACGTACCAGAGTGAGTCGACCCCGGTGTCCAGCAGGCGTACACCCGCGCCCCCTAGCACCCCCGAACCTGCCACGACGACAGACCAGGCAAAGCAGCGCGCGCGGAATGGCAGGGGCGGCGGTCGTTTCACGGTGTCACCGTGATCTATCGGCCGAGGCGCCGACCTCTTCAGCACAAAGATCGGCCGGCGTTCACAGCCTGCGCAACATCGCCTGCCCGCTGGCTTCCGCCTCGTCCACGAGACGACGAACGCGGCTTGCACGCGCGCGTGACGAGATCGAGCGACTCGCCCCGTGGGGCACGAACGACCCCGCGAGGCGATAGCAAGTCGTGCTCGCCCACGACGTCACCGCGCCGGGGTGGTGGGCCACACGGTGCCCTGATGCCGCGTGGTCACCGGGGCCAGACCTTTGTTCACGAACCGCTGGATGCGTTTGCCCTCCCAGGTCTCGGTCGTATACAGGTTGCCGCGTGAGTCGATGGCGATGCTGTGCACGCCGTAGAACTGGCCCGGCTGGCGCCCGCCGTCGCCGAACGTCGTCAGCACTTCGAGGGTATCGCGCTGCAGGATGTTGATGCGGTTGTTGATGCCATCGGGTACGAGCAGGAACCGCTGCTGCGGATCCTTGGAGAAGGCCACGTCCCACACCGACCCGGAGGCACGGGTGTGCCGATCGATGAAGGCTTCCTTCACGAAGGTGCCGTCGGGCCGGAAGACTTGCAGGCGATCGTTCAGCCGGTCGCAGACGTAGACGAACCCGTCGTTCGACAGATCCGCGCAGTGCACGGGGTTGCGGAAGTTCTGCGAGGGCGGTGCGGCCGGATCGTAACGGCCCTCGGGCGCATCGCTCGGCGGCTTGCCGTAGGCGCCCCAGAAGCGCTTGATCTTGCCGCTGGTGGCATCGAGCACCGCGACGCGCCGGTTCAGATAGCCGTCAGCCACGTAGGCTTCGTTGGCCTTCGGGTCCACGAAGATCTTGGCGACGCGGCCGAAGCTCGTGGGATCGCTGCTGCCTGGCGCAAACGCCGGCTGGCCTTGCGGGCCGGTGCCGGTCTGCCGCGCGTTGGGCTTGCCATACTGCGCCACGAACTTGCCATCCTGTGTGAACTTCAGGATGTGCGAGTCGCCGGGGCCGTTGCCGCCGATCCATACCAGGCCGGCGTGATCGACGAAGATGCCATGATTGCCGGTGGGCCAGTCGTAACCCGCTCCCGGACCGCCCCAGCTCTGGACCAGGTTGCCCTGAGTGTCGAAGGCCAGCACCGGCGGCGCCCCGGCGCAGCAATCGCCGGCCTTGAGTTCGAGGGCTTTCTCGTTGGCATCGAGCGTCGACGAGCCGCGGTGGATGATCCAGATGCGGTCACGATCGTCGGCCCAGACGCCGATGGCGTTGCCGAGCACCCAGTGGTTCGGCAGCGGCTTGGGCCAGAGCGGGTCTACTTCGTAGCGCGGCGCCTGCTTGGCGCCCTGCGTGCGTGCCGCCGCGGCGTGGTCGAACAGGGCCTGCGCCGTGCCGAGGGCGCCGAGGAGCAGCAGCCACAGGATGGGTCGAAATCCACGCGTGCGAGTCATGCGAGACCTCCGGGGATGGCCGACGTCACCGCGGGTGTCGCGGTCGCGCGAGTCTACCAGGATCGGCCTCGTGCTGGGGGCCGCCGGCGTCGCGTCGCTGCGCGACGTGAAGCACCTCGACGAAGAGCGGGCCGAAAACGCCCGCGTGCGCGACTTCACGCTCCAGGCCTTCAAGGATCTCGGCTTCGACGGGGTGGACGCGCACACCAACTGCATCGTCATAGACCTCGAGCGGCCGGCGAAGGAGTTCCGCGACGGATGTGCGGCGTTGAAGATGAACGTCACCGACGAACAGGGTGCGATACTGCCGGGCGTCACAGTGCTGGTCACGAACGAAGACACCGGTGTCCTCCGCGAGGTCGTCATTGAAGACTCGGGCGCCTTCTTCGTGTCGCAGATCCTGCCGGGCCCGTACAAGATCCGTGCCAGCCTCGAAGGCTTCGCGCCGTACGATCGATCGGGCCTCGTCGTGCGGGTGGGCAACACGCTCACCGTCGACCGAGCCTCGAGGTCGGCACCGTAGCCGAGACGATTACGGTCACCGGCCAGTCGCCGCTCGTCGACACGACGAGCACACGCGTCGGCGGCAACATCGGCACCGTCGAGCTCTCGACGCTGCCGGCCATCAACCGCAACTACTTCGCCGTGGTGGCCCTCTTGCCGGGCGTGCAGTTCTCCCCGTCGAACCAGATGGGCAACGACACGATCGTGGCCGGCGGCCAGAGCGCACAGAACAGCAACGTCTCGGTGGACGGAGGCTACAACAACGACGATGCGCTCGGAACGAGCGCAGGAGCCCAGGTGCGCACGCCGCTCGAGGCCGTGCAGGAGTTCCAGGTGATCACGTCGATGTACGACGCGGAGTTCGGCCGCGCCGGCGGCGCTGTCGTCCACGCGGTCACCAAGACGGGCACCAACGAGTTCCGCGGCGTGGTCTTCGGCTACGCCGCGAGCAACCGGCTCACGTCGAAGGACTTCTTCGTCAAGCAGAACAACCTGGTGAAGCCCACGGTGACCATGCGCGAATGGGGCGCCGTCGTCGGCGGTCCCATCGTAAGAACAAGCTGCACTTCTTCGCCAGCCTCGAGCGTCAGGTCGACAACCCGAACCGGTCGCGCGTCTTCCCGACGCGGCCGGAGTTGAACTTCTCCCAGGTGGAGAAACGGTCAGACTGGAATACCTTGATTCGCGTCGACCATCAGCTCACGCCGAACCACACGTGAGCGGGGCGCTGGCTGCGTGAGACCGCACCTCAGTTCCCCGTGGTCGGCGCGCGCCAGACCACGGAGTCGTTCCAGGACGAGACGGATATCGACCAGACGGCAGTCTTCACACTGACGAGCGTGCTCAGCAGCTCGCGGGTGAACACCTTGCGAATGGCGCGCACGTGGGAGCACTGGTGGCAAGCCAAACGCCTGCGCGAGGGCGCAGGGTGGGGAGTCGGTGCAGGACCAGTCCAAGTGCCTGCCGCAGCTCGACTACCTGAGCTTCCTGGCGCAGGCGAGCACCTCGCTGCAAGAGCCATGGGACTCGAACTGGCAGACGGAGCTGGAACGCTTCTCTGGCATCAATCAGAACGGCACGTTCCGGTTCAACACCGACCTGGCGTTCGATGCGCTCAACCCCCGGACGTATCCCGAGCGCTTGACCATCCGCGTGCCGGACGCCTACCGGCAGTTCGTGAAGAACCACACGTTCGAGGGCTTCCTCCAGGACAAGTGGCGCATCGGCCGCGCCACGCTCAGTGCCGGTATTCGCTACGATGTCGAGGTCATCCCGCTCGATCAGCGCAACAACCCGCTCTTCACCGGAAGCGGGAAGGACTACGCGGTCGACAAGAACAACGTCGCCCCGCGCCTCGGCTTCACCTACGCCCTCGATGAAGAGAACCGGTCGGTCGTACGGGCCGGCTACGGCCTCTTCTACAACCGGACGATCCTGGGCGCCATCGATGACGTGATCGAGTTCCCGTTCCTCGACCGGGCGCTGCTGAATCGACTCTACCCGCCCGGGTCGCAGATCCGGAACGGCGGGGTCGTGAGCTTCGACGGGCCGAATCGACAGATGCCGTACGCCCACAGATGACCCTGGGCTACACGCTTCAGATCGGCGCCTCGATGGCGGTGAGCGCTGACCTCGTGAAGTCGATGAATCGGGACATGTTCCTCGCCCGGAACCTCAACCCGATGCGGCGCGTCGATACGACGCGTACCGGCGCCCTCACGCGCAGCGACGCCTTCGGCGTGCTCGGCGACACCTACAACCAGCAGGTGTGGGTGATGGAGAACACCGGCGAGAACAACTTCGACAATCCGTCGGGGGATCGTCGTGTTCCAGCGACCTACCTCGTGCTGATAAACCTGCGCGGCGGCGGCGGCTTCCCGCGCCAGGCGCAGTTCGGTCTGCGCTATCAGTTCTAAGACGTATCGTCGACTCATCGCGGCGCCTCGCGCTGCCACACGAAGCGCGCGACGAACGTCGGTGCATCGTCGCGAGGCGTGCGCAGCCCGCTCGGGGACCCGCGCCAGCTCGTTCACCCCGGCCTCAACGCGTGGTGCAAAGCAACGGGGCGCGCCCTTCATTCAGTCGGCACGATGACGTACCGGTCAAGAGGCGGATCGTTGCCCACGCCTCGATGTCGAACAGCGCGCTCGGCGCACTACGGCACTGGTGACCCGACCGTCACGGTGACGCGCGTGGATTCGGTGAACTCCGAGTCGGTCGCCGTCAGCTCGAGTTCATACGTGCCGACAGAGGAGAAGGTTGCCTTGGTGCGCGCGGCCCCAGGAATCGTGAACGTCACCGTGCCTGGCCCATTCAGCATCTTCCAACTGGCGACGACGCCCGCACCGCGCGGCAAACCCTCGTCGCGCACGCTGCCAAACAGGTTCAGCTCTTCGTTGAGCGCCACGGTCAGCGTGGGCGGTGGTCCGTTCGGCCGGGCCGTGAGTCCCAGTACGCGCACGGCCGGCGGCCGATTCAGGCACACGCCGCGCGGCACTTTCGCGTAGTCAATCTTCTTCATCTCGGCCGCGCCCTCGACCAGATTCCAGTTCGACTGGAGCATGCGCTGGCTGGTGCCGGTGCTGGTGCCGGCGTAGGCCAGCGTCCACACCATCTTGCCGTCGAACTCCGGGCCCACCACCATCACGCACTGGAAGCGCCAGTGCCCCGGGTGGAACGTCGTCGGTTGCATCCGGTCGACGGGCGCGGGGCCAAACCCGTTGGCTGCGCCCGGCGCAACGGTGATCGAGTCGGCGTTGTGGCTGAAATAGGCAAACGACAACGTGTAGCTGCCGTCGGGATTCTTCAGGAACCCGTCGTAGACGGGATAAATGGGCTGATTCTGCTGAGCGGCGGCCGCGCCTGCCAACGGACCGACCAGCGCTACCAGGGCCACGACCCACCGTGTGCAAGCCATCATCGCGACGTCTCCCTCATCTGCGCCAGAGCGCCTCTATGACCCTGCGAAAGTGCTAGAGTATCGTCCCAAGTCCGCGCGAAGGCAACGGAGGAGCTGTCATGGTCCCAGTTGGAAAGATCGCCGGCGTTGTGGGTGTGGTTGTCGTCGCCATCTTGGTGCTCGCCGTCGAGCCCGCCACGTATGCGCAGACGGCGTCGCCTGCAGCCGCGCCAACCTTCACCAAGGACGTGCTGCCCATCCTGCAGCGCTCCTGTCAGACCTGTCACCGCCCGGGCACCCACGCGCCCATGTCGCTCATGACCTACAAGGACGCGCGCCCCTGGGTGCGGTCGATCACGCAGAAGGTCACGCGCCGCGAGATGCCACCCTGGCACATCGACCGCAGCATCGGCGAGTACCTCGAAGATCCGTCGCTCAGCGACCGCGAGATCGCGCTCATCAAGGCGTGGGCTGACGGCGGTGCGCCCGAGGGGCGCGCGGCCGACGCGCCGCCCGCGAGAAGCTTCGCCTCGAGCGCTGAGTGGACCTACGGCGAACCCGACCTGATCGTGCGCATGGCGAAGGGCTTCACGATTCCGGCCGAAGGCCCCGACTTCATCCCGGAAGAAGACGTCGACCCGGGTCTCACCGAAGACCGCTACGTGAAGTGGGTGCAGATCATTCCTGATGCGACGCGCGCCGTGCACCACTCGCACGTCTACGTCGACATGCCCGACGACACCGACCTGAACGGCCTGCCGCTGCGCATGGGCTCGAACGTGGGCAATTCGATGGACCTCATCGAGTACGGCGCGGGCAACGACGCCGACATCTTCCCCGACGGCACGGCCAAGATCCTGAAGAAGGGGTCGATGTTCCGCTTCGAGTCGCACTATCACCCCTACGGCGAGGTCGTGCACGACCGCCAGCGTGTCGGCATCAAGTTCTACCCCAAGGGCGTCGTGCCCAAGGTGCTCGTCACGTCGCACCGCATCCGCACCGGCGTGGGCAACGACTGGGTGCTCAATCGCGAGCGCATCGAAGACCTGCTGCTGCGCGCGGGCCACAAGCTGTCGATCGACGAACCGTCGATGCCCACCGGCGCGCTGGTGGAAGAGAACCCACTGCACGCGGCGGCGTTCCTGAGCATTCCGCCCAATACCGTGGCGCGGCACGAACGGTTCTGGCCGCTGCCGAAGCCCGCGCTGATCGTGAGCTTCCAGCCGCACATGCACTTCCGCGGCTCGCGCATGACGCTCGAGGCGATTCATCCGGACGGCCGTCGCGAAGTGCTCACGGATGCCACCCACTACGAACAAACCTGGCAAGTCACCTACAAGTACAAGACGCCGCACCTGTTTCCGGCGGGCACCATCCTGCACACCACGTCGTGGCACGACAACACGGCCACTAACAAGCACAACCCCGACCCCACGGCGTGGGTCGGCTGGGGCAGCCGCACGATGGACGAGATGGGCCACGGCTGGACCGACGTGGCGTTCCTGACCGACGAGCAGTACCGCGAGGAACTGGCCACGCGCAAGGCGCAGCGCCGGACCAGCACGACCGACGCGTCGAGGCCCCAGCGCTGATGACGCGCGCCTTGCGCCTGGGCGTGCTGATTGCCGTGTGTGCGGCGGCCTCGCCCGCCGCGCAGCAGGGCACGACCGGCGGCGAGTGGCGCACCTGGGGCGGCGACCTCGGCGTCACACGCTACGCGCCCCTGGCGCAGATCACCGCCGACAACTTCCGCACGCTGCAGGTGGCGTGGCGGTTCAAGACCGACAGCCTCGGCTCGCGGCCAGACTATAACTTGCAGACCACGCCGCTCATGGTGAACGGCGTGCTCTACGCCACGGCCGGCGAGCATCGCAATGCGGTGGCGCTCAACGCCGCCACCGGCGAGCTGCTCTGGATGCACCGGCTCGAAGAAGGCCGGCGGGCGCAGTTGTCGTCACGCCGGATGTCGGGCCGCGGCGTCGGCTACTGGACCGACGGGAAGAGCGACGAGCGCATCTTCTATGTCACCTCAGGCTATCAGCTCGTCGGACTCGACGCCAAGACCGGGCGGCCGCTCGGCGACTTCGGCGTCGACGGCGTCGTGGATCTGAAGAAGGACATCGACCAGGACCTGGACCCGGTCGACGGAGAAGTGGCCTGGAACGGCGCGCCGGTCGTGGCCAGGAACGTCGTGCTCGTGGGCGCGGCGCATCGCGCGGGCACGGCCCCGCGCAGCTTCAAGAACGCCAAGGGTTACATTCGCGGTTTCGATGCCCGCACCGGCAAGCGGCTGTGGATCTTCCACACGATCCCGCAGCCGGGGGAGTACGGCAACGACACCTGGCTCGAGAAGTCGTGGGAGCACACCGGCAACACCGGCGTCTGGACGCAGCTCACCGTCGATGAAGCCCTCGGCATCGCGTATCTGCCCGTCGAAATCCCCACCGGCGACTACTACGGCGGCCACCGACCCGGAAACAACCTGTTCGGCGAGAGCCTCGTGGCCGTGGAGCTCGAGACCGGCAAGCGGATCTGGCACTACCAGTTCGTGCACCATCCCATTTGGGATTACGACATCCCGTGTGCGCCGATCCTCGTGGACATCACCGTGGCCGGACGCGCCATCAAGGCCATCGCCCAGCTCACCAAGCAAGGTTTTGTGTTCGTGTTCGATCGCGCGACCGGCGAGCCCGTGTGGCCCATTGACGAGCGCCCGGTCGAACGCGGGTCGGTGCCGAAAGAGTGGTATTCGCCGACGCAGCCCTTCCCGAGCAAGCCGCCGCCGTTCGAACGTCAGGGCTTCTCGGAAGACTTCGTCATCGACTTCACGCCCGAGCTCAAGGCCGAGGGCCTGGCGATCGTCGCGAAATACAAGATTGGCCCCATCTACACCCCGCCGATCGAGAAGGGCGCCGGGGGCAAAGCGGGGCTGCTCTTCATCCCCAACGGCGCCAACTGGCCTGGCGGTGCGTTCGATCCCGACACGGGGATGCTCTACGTCTACTCCCACACCCTGCTGCGCGTGCTGTCGATGGTCAACGACCCCAAGCGTTCCGACATGGCCTACATCAGCGCCGGCGGCGGCGACGAAGGCGGTGGCGGCTTCAGCGTGCGCGGGCTGCCGCTCGTGAAACCGCCGTGGGGCCGCATCTCGGCCATCGATCTGAACAAGGGCGAGATCGCCTGGCAGGTAGCGCACGGCGAGACGCCCGACTCGGTGAAGACTCACCCGGCGCTCAAGGGTGTGACCGTGCCCCGCACCGGACGTCCGGCCGGCGCGGGCGGTAGCTCCGGCGGCATCGGCACGCTGGTGACCAAGACCCTCGTCATCGCCGGTGAGGGCGGCACGGTGATGATGCCCGACGGCCAGCGTGGCGCGATGCTGCGGGCCTACGACAAGCACACGGGCACCGAGGTCGGCGCGGTGCCGATGCCCGGCGCGCAGACCGGATCGCCCATGACCTACATGCTCGGCGGCAAGCAGTACCTCGTCGTGGCGTCGAGCAGTTCCACCAAACCGGGCGAGCTGGTCGCCTACACGCTGCCATGACGCCTCTGGCGCGCGTGGCGCTGCTCGCCGTCGCGGTGTCGGCCCCCGTGCTGGCCGTGTCGGACACGTTTCCGGCCGCGGGCGGCGACATCACGATCACCACCTTCATTCACTCGAGTGTGCAGCTCGAGCACGCGGGCACAGTCATCCAGGTCGATCCGTGGAGCCTGGCCGACCTGTCGCGGGCCAAGCCGGCGGATCTCATTCTGGTCACCGACGACGTCGGCCATCATCTCGACGTGAAGGCCATCGCGCGGCTCAGGAAGCCTGGCGCGCCGGTGGTCATCGCCCCAAACGGGAAGACGCAGGTGCCCGACGGCATCGTCATGGCCAACGGCGACACGAAGGACGTGGCCGGCGTGCGCATCGAGGCGATTTCTGCCTACGACCTCACGCCGGGCGAGCCGTATCACCCGAAGGGCGAGGCCAACGGCTACGTCATCACGCTGGGCGGTCAGCGCGTGTATGTCGTGGGTGTGACCGAGTGCGTGCCCGAGGTGCGCGCGGTGAAGAACGTGGCGATTGCCTTCTTCCCGCTCAACCTGCCGCTGGCGCGCATGGAAGCGGCGGCAGCGATCGAGTGCCTCCGCGCGCTCGGCCCCAAGGTGGTCTACCCGTATCACTACGACCAGGAGTGGGTGGGCGCCGTGGCCAAGGGCGCGCGGCCGACGCCCACGACCCGCGGCCTGCAGGAAGTGACGACGGCGCTCTCCCGCAACGGCATCGAGGTCCGGCTGGCCGACTGGTATCCGAAATAGACAGGGCCAGGGCCTGGATAGGCGGCGACAGACGAGCCGCGGTTCCGCGCGCGTAGCCGCCGGCTCGGCTTATCCCTCGGGAACGACGAACAGCTTGGCGGGTGGGCCGGTGCGGTACAGGTTCGAGTTCAAGCCACGACCGTCGACGATCGGCTGGGCGCCGCGCTCGTGAACATCGACGAGATCGGCGGCGGCTGCGGCAAGGTGACCAACAGCCTGACCATCAAATACACGGCGGCCCGTCCCAATCTGGGCACCGTCACCGTGCACATGGATGGACCGGGCGGGCCGTATGCCACGCCGCTGGCCGACGCCGCCGGTTCGCCTACATCGTGAAGTCTCGAGGTGCAGCTGCTGCTCACGACCGGCGACGACGTGCCGGACTACGAGCGCGACGAGGTCGCCTTCTGCACGTAGCGTGACGCACGCGGGGGCGCCACGAAGGCGTGCGCACTCACCCCTGGCTCAACGGCCGCGCCTGCGCGTCGCCGGAGGCACCATTACATTTCCACCGCGTGGCCAAGGCGCAAGGCGTATCAAGCCATTTGAAAGTGTTACCGAGCGGTGAATCGTCGCGCCACTAAATGAGTTACCGGGGTCGTCGTCGTTGTCTTCTGCTGAGATCGAGAAGAACGAGGTCCTGTGGGGCTGTGGAAAACCCGCTCTGTGGGTGTTCCAAGGACCTTGTGGGACACGCGATCTTGGCGTGTTCCACAGGTCCGGCAGCGTCCATAGGTCGGCCGCCGCGGCGGAGATTCGCGAGCGTGTAGAGGCGGTCCTACTGCTGCTCGATCCGCGCCGCGAGCGCAAAGGGATCGAGGGTGGCGTGCAGGCGCGTGAGCGCGGCCACCGTGGCCGCGTCCGCCGTCGGACAGGCGCGGACCCGATCCAACGGGGTCTCCGCCGGACCGTAGACGCGACGGAGCCGGCTGCCCACCCCGCTTGAGTTGCCGGAGCCCGTCAAGAATCTCCCGCCCGACGTTCCGCTTAGGCGCCGCCATCGATCTCCTCCTGACCTTCTTCAAGACCTGTCCCGGGATGCTCTCGACCTCGTTCTTGGCGTAGAGGGTGAGCATCCAGATCTCTCCCTGCCGAGACCGCAGGTAGTAGATGACCCGAAGGTCGCGCGGACGTGCGCGTCGACCCGATGGTCGCGCTCCTCGCGCGCCCGCAGCGGGTGGTCTATGTAGGTCGGGGGTGGCGGCGACGGCCGCCGCACCCACCACCAGTCGCAGCCGTCGGTCATGGCGCAGAATCCGTGGCCGGACGTCGATGGCCGTATCGATACGTCGCGAGGCAAGCCAACACACCCAGCCCGTAGGCCTGCAGGACCGTCGTCGCCGGCGGTTCGAACGGCGCTCCCCGCGTACTCATCCACGCAACTCCCAGCACGAGCAGTGTCGTCGCGGCCGTCGCTCGCTCGAACGATACCGCCGGCCGAGCGAGCCAGCAGAAGACGCTGCTCAGCACCAGAGCGATGACGAACAGTGTTGCGCCTCCGACCACCGCCGATACGGCGAGCGCATCGAGCCGGGCCAGTGCCAAAGGCCCAGTCGACACCGTGTCGAGTAGGGCCGCTGGCCAAGCGCATGCCAAGTACATGCAAAGAAGGGCGATGGCACGAGTCATGGCAGGTCGCGAAATCTCGCGCGATTCTTCACAGGCAGCACGCAACGGCGCTCGCCACGCTTAGTCACGATCACAACCTCCACTGCGCCGCCGGGGAGACCGCGGAACTCCTCAAGCGGGAACGCCGCGATGTTCCCTTGGCCTTCCGCATTGTCGCCAATCAGGTTGCCCCGCGATACGGGCCGTGTCAACGATTTTGAGACGATTTTGAGACAACCTGAGACTTCACGGGCGTCGACGGGTTGGCTGTCGTCCCCGTCCCCGTCCCGGTCCCGGGCCTTCCCGTTCCGTCCGAGCCGAAGCCCCAACGCAAGCTGCGATCACAGAAGTGACCACTGGCGGGCCTGACCTGGCGGCCGCGTCGTTCCGCGGCTGTGGCGGCGTGGCACAATGCCGCTGACGTGAAGCTTCGGAACCCTCATCTCGCCGTAGTCGAGTCACGGAAGCTCGTCGACTACCTGTTGAACGCCTCCCATCCGGACAACGGCGGCAAGGCGAAGTTCTTCGCGTCTCTTGGGTTCGGCGGGGGTGATGCGGACCGCCTGGGGGTGGCGTTGCAGGCGGTCGCGAGCGACGGTGAGGTTGTGGCCTCAACCCATTCCGTGCACGGCGAGAAACATGTTGTTGAGGGCTGGCTGGTGGCGCACACTGGCATGCATCGCCGGACCGTGCGTACGGTGTGGATTATCGAGGCCGGCAGCGTGGCGCCCCGGTTGGTCACGGCCTACCCAGGCAGGGAGTGAGTCGTCGACATGATCAAAGCACATGATCGAGTGGTGCTGCTCGCGCCCGTGGCTAGCGACCGCCTCGAGGCGGGCGACGTAGGTACCGTAGTACATGTCTACAGCGATGGCGGGGCGTTCGAGATCGAGTTTACGACACTCGATGGCGGGACAGCCGCCGTCGCCACCGTTGCCGCGGCCAACGTTCGGCCCGTCACAAGTCACGATATCACCCACGCGCGTGAGCTGACCACGCCATAGCGTCGATTCGACGCGTACGCCCGCGTTGAACAGGGAAGGTACGATGAGGTCGTCGAGCGAGTCAATCGGTACTTCTGAAGCGATGTGGAACCGGTAGCGTCGGACGATGTCCGCGTCCCTGGGCTTGATGGGGAGCACGTACTCGCCCGGCCGGGCCTCGTAGACCGGCACCACGACGGCATGCCGGCCCGGGGCGTCGCCAGGCGGCAAGGCCTCGACGCGCCAGCGCCGGATCTGATCGCCGCCGACGCGCTCGATCTCCGCTGTCAGGTCCTCGGCGCGGGGGCGGTTCCTGGATGTCCGGGCCACCATCACCCGAGGCCGTGTTCACCAGGTTGACACTGGCGGCAAGTTTCTCCATGCTCTCGTCACTTCGGAGCCGGATCATCCCGCTCCCATCCCGACGGGGAGGTGCCATGGCACGTCGACTGATCGCGACGCTCGCTCTCTCGGCCTTGATCACGCAGGGGCCGCGCGCCCAGACAGTGAGCTGGCGGCCGACCGTGATGGGCACGCACGGGATGGTAGCGGCCGGGCATCCGCTGGCCGCCGAGGTGGGGATGCGCGTGCTCAAGGCCGGCGGCAACGCCGTCGACGCCGCGGTGGCGGCCTGGGCGATCCAGGGCCAGGTCGAACCGGGCATGACCGGCCTCGGCTCCGACATGTTCGCCCTCATCTACCTGGCGAAGACCAAGGAAGTGAAGTTCATCAACGGCACCGGCTTTGCGCCCAAGGCCGCGACCATCGACTACTACACCAGCCACGGCGGCATGCCCGACGACGGCGGCCTGTCAGCCGCGGTCCCAGGCGCGGTGAGCGGGGCGGCACTGGCGCTGCAGAAGTACGGCACCAGGTCGATGGCGGACGTGCTCGCGCCGGCCATCGAGGTGGCCGAGAACGGCTATGCGATCTCGGAAGGCCTGGCGCGCGGCCTCGACGGCGGCAAGGGGAAGCTCGGGAAGTTCCCGTCGTCGACGAAGATCTGGTTCCGCGACGGCGCGCCGCTGCAGATGGGCGACGTGGTCAAGAACCCGGACCTGGCGCGGACGCTGCGGGCCATCGCGACGCAGGGTCCGGCCGGCTTCTACACCGGCCCGGTCGCCGTGGCGCTCGTCGCCGGCATGAAGGCGCACGGCGGCATCATCACCGAAGACGACCTGGCCGCGATGCAGGCCTTCGAGGACGCGCCCATCTCGGTCAACTACAAGGGCTACGACGTCTACGAGTGCCCGCCCAACTCGCAGGGCTTCACCATGCTCTACGCCCTCAACCTGCTTGAGGGCTTCAACCTGCGCTACATGGGCCACAACAGCGCCGCCTACCTGCACGTGGTGACCGAGTCGCTGAAGCTGGCTTTCGCCGATCGCAACAAGTACGTGGCCGACCCGAAGTTCACGCCCAACATCCCGATGCGCGAGATGCTGTCGAAGGACTACGCCGCCAAGCGCCGCGCCCTCATCGATCCCAACCGCGCCATCGTCGGCGAAGCGCCCTTCGGCGATCCGCGCGGCGGCACGGCCACGGCCAGCGGCCGTCAGTTGGCCTACGCCGTTCCCCAGTCGGTGCCCGGGCAGGCCAATCCCTACGATCCCGACAAGGTCATCAACCTGACGACGTATCTCACCGTCGTCGACCAGGATCACAACATGGTGTCGCTCACCTCGAGCCTGCTGAGCGGCTTCGGCAGCGGCCTCGTGCCCGAGGGCACGGGCGTGATGATGAACGACCGCATGAAGTACTTTTACCTTGACGCGAACGACGTGAACTCGCTGCAGCCCATGAAGCGCGTGCGGCAGACCATCAATCCCGCGATGGCGCTCAAGGACGGGCTGCCGGTCGTGAGCTTCGGCACGCCCGGTGCCGATACGCAGCCGCAGACGCAGCTCCAGTTCTTCCTCAACTTCATCGAGTTCGGCATGACCGTGCAGCAGGCGCTCGAGCAGCCCGCGGTCATCAGCAACAGCTTCCGCGATTCCTACCATCCGCACGCCGTGCTCGGCATGCTGCTCACGCCGATGATGCTGCCGGCGCACGTGAAAGAAGGGCTGGCCGCGCTCGGCCACAAACTCGACGTGCGCGACACGCGCGGCGTCGGCTCGGTCAAGGCCATCGCCGTGCATCCCAAGACCGGTGCGCTGATGGGCGGCGTCAGTCCGACGGGCGATAGCTATGTGATGGGGTGGTGACGCGAACCACGGCGACCGTCACTCGACCTTGACCCAGTCCACCACCAGCACGAACGGCCCCTCGCGCGAGTCGCCGATCAGCAGGCCGATCTCCTCGACCTTCGTCAGGTCGAGCGGCGGATCGTCCAGCCGGTCTCCGCGATAGGTGGGTACCAGTGTCGCGAACGGAATCCGCACCTCGGTCCACTGCCCGGCGATCGTCGGAAACTCCGCGCGGTAGGACACGTGGGAGCCCCGGACGCGAGCGTCCGTTGCCAGGCGCAGTTGATACGTGCGGCCATCGCCCTGCACGCGGAGGAGCATCGCCTTGGCGCCGGCCAGATCGAACTGGCGACCGTTGGTCCGCACCGAGCAGAACCCGCCGTTGTTTGCGAGCGACAGCGTTCCCGCGAATCGCAGCTGGCCGTCGGCGACGGCCGGTCCGCCCCGGGAAAGGCCGCCCATCACGCCGTCGTTGAGGGCGTCCCAGGCCGGCTCGTCTGCGCTGCCGGAGAACGTCATCAGGAGTCTTGGCGTCGGATTCATGGGTTGAGTATCTACTGCCTGGCTCGATGCCGCCACGATGCCCTCCCAAGTCCGAGATGGGGCGGCGTCGTCGAGGCACATGCATCCGCGCCTTCTACGTTCCTGTCGTCCCGCTGATGCTCATGGGGCTCGGCGTGACACCCGGCCGCTACCACCAGCACACGGCGCTCAACGACCTGGCGCCCACGGTGGCGGAGATGGTGGGAGTGGCGGCGCCGAGCGGCGCCGACGGCCGTGTGCTCGCCGAGATGCCGGCCCGCCCGGCCGCGACTGGACGGCGCCGACGGCGCTGCTCGCGACGGCGCACCGGTCTAGGGCTCGTCGGCGAGCGGACTCTCACTCTCGGCGTGCGCGCGCTCCTCGACGGTGAGCGGCCGCCCCTTCACCGCTTCGTCGTAGGCTCACGTTCTGATCCGGGCGATCATTGACCTCGGGCGGCGGTGAGTTCCCGCCCCGGCTCGTCTCGCGCGCCACCCCCGAGGAGCTCGTCCGCCAGGCGCCGCCCCGCGGGCGGTCCGGCGACGAGATTGCACATGGCCTGGACGGCGGCTCCTCACGAGTCGCGCCTTCCCTGAAATGAGCACATGTCTACCATCTGGTTCGTGATCACCGGTGTCCTGCTCATCGGTGTGGCCCTCACCGGCACCGTGCTGAAGCGCCTGCCGCTCACGACCTCCATGTTCTACCTGGCCATCGGCGCGGCGCTCGGGCCCTGGGGCGCGAACCTGCTGCGCGTCGACGCGCTCGACCACGTCGGGATGCTGGCGCTGCTCACCGAGATCGCCGTGCTCATCTCCCTCTTCACGGCCGGGCTGAAACTGCGCCTGAGGCTCAGGGACCGGCGCTGGGGGCCGGCCATGCTGCTGGCGAGCGCGGGGATGGCGCTGACGGTCGGCGGCCTTGCCCTGGTCGCCGCGATCGGGCTGGGCTTGCCGCCGGCCGTCGCCCTGCTGCTCGCCGCGGTGCTCGCCCCCACCGATCCGGTGCTCGCCTCCGACGTGCAGGTGGAACACGAGCACGACGCCGACCCGGTCCGCTTCGGTCTCACGGGCGAGGCGGGCCTGAACGACGGCACCGCGTTCCCGTTCGTGATGCTGGGCCTCGGGCTGTTGGGCGCCCACGAACTCGGCCCCTCCGGCGGACGGTGGGTTGTGGTCGATCTGCTGTGGGCCGTGGCCGCCGGGCTGGCCGTGGGCACGCTGAGCGGCGCCGGCATCGCCCGGTTCGTCATCTACCTGCGGCGGAAGCATCGCGAGGCGGTTGGTCTCGACGAGTTCCTCGCGCTCGGGCTCATCGGAGTGTCCTACGGCGTCGCCGTACTGATCCACTCCTACGGCTTTCTGGCCGTATTCGCCGCGGGTCTCTCGGTACGCCGCGTCGAGCGCGAGCACAGCGAGGTGACGGCGCCGGCCGACGTGTCGCAGGTGGCGGCCAGCTCCGAAGAACAGGCGACCCACCCCGAGACGGCACCGGCCTACATGGCCAACGCGGTGCTGGCCTTCAACGAACAGCTCGAGCGCCTCGGCGAGCTGGCGGTGGTGCTGGTCGTGGGCGCCATGCTGGCCGGCGTGACCTCGCCGGGGCCGGGACTCGTGATGGCGGCGGCGCTGTTCTTCGTGATCCGGCCGCTGGCCGCCGCGCTCACGTTGTGGCGATCGAGGTTCTCGATGCCGGAGCGCGCGTTCATCGGCTGGTTCGGCGTGCGCGGCATCGGCTCGATCTACTACCTGGCCTACGCGGTGGCTCACGGCGTGCCCGAGCCGGCCGCCCGGGTGCTCGCCGACATCACGCTGGTGGTCGTGGCGTCGTCGATCGTGCTGCACGGCGGCACGGTGAAACCGCTGATGCAGTGGTACTCGGCCCTCAAGCGCCGGCCGCGGCTGGCGACGCGGGCGGGCTGAGCCGCGCCGCCACTCGAGAGTCCGGTCTGGAAGCACTGGCTGCAGTTCTTCTCGGAGCACTTCCGCTTCGTGCGCTACGACGAACGCGGCTGCGGCATGAGCGACTGGGCGCCCGACGGCGCCCTGTCAACCCACCGAGCCGGTGACTGTCAACGAGCCGGTGACGCTGCTGGGCATCTCACAGGGCGCGGCGACCTGCATCCACTACGCACTTCGTCATCCCGACAGCGTGGCGCGGCTGGTGCTCTACGGCGGCTACGCGCACGGTGCGTTCATCCGCGGCGGGGCGGCCGGGGCCGTCGCGCACCGCGCCATGATCGATCTGGCGCGCGTGGCCTGGGGGCACGCCAATCCGGTGTTCCGCCAGGTCTTCACTTCGCGCTTCATCCCCGGCGGCACGCAGGAACAACTGGAGTGCGACAACGATCTCTGCCTGAAGACGACCACGGGCGGGATCGCCGCCAGCCTGCTCGATGCGCGCGGCTACACCGACCTCACCGACTGGCTGGCGGCGGTGCGCGTGCCGACCCTGGTGCTGCACGAGCGCAACGACGAGGTCGTGCCGGTGGCCCAGGGGCGGCACCTGGCCGGAGGCATCCCCGGCGCGGAGTTCGTGGAGCTCGACTCGCGCAACCACGTGCTGCTCGAACACGAGCCGGCCTGGAACCGCTTCCGCGAGGCGGGCTCGCCTTCATGCAGCGCTCGGCCACTGGGGCGGAGGTCGCGGCCGGCGGGTCGCCCTTCGCCGCGCTCTCGCCGCGCGAGCGGCAGGTGCTGGCACTCATCGCCGACGGGCTCAGCAACACAGAGGTCGCCGAGCGACTGGCTATCAGCGAAAAGACGGCTCGGAATCACGCGTCGAACGTGTTCGACAAGCTCGGGGTGTGGTCACGCGCCCAGGCCATCGTGTTCGCGCGCGAGCGGGGGTTCAGGGCCTGACCCGAAACGCGGACTGGCGGCGGCTTCGGTGTCAGGCGGCCGCGTCCGTGCGGTCGCGCTGGAGTCGGCATGGCCGGCCCGCACGGCGCGCACGTGGGCGCGGGTGAGATGGTAGACCACGGCTCCATTCATAGCGCCGGCCACGGCAAGCAGCGCCGGCCGCGCCGCCGACGACGGCTGGATCAAATCGAAGATCTACGCCCAGTACATGGCCGACTGGAACACGGTCCTCGACGACAGCGACAGCGACATCGACGTGACGGACAACGTCGTCACGCTGAGCGGCACCGTGAAGTCGGTGGAAGCCAAGGCGAAGGCCGTGGCCACCGCCAAGAGCACCGACGGAGTGAAGAGTGTGAAGAACCACCTTCGCGTCGTTCGGAATCCGTAGTCACGACGATGTCGTGACGCGGGGCCTTTGCAAGGAGACCGTTCGCTGGTCGAAACAGGGATGAGCCTGATGCCTGATCGGGAGCGCCAGGTCGAGTTCGCCTACTTTCGGTGCCGGCGGGCCAGTTGGCCGGCGCGTCCATGGCGCTCGCCATTCTGGGGGACATTCCCGGGGGCAAACGTCAGCTCACTGCGGCACCGGAGGATCCCGACGCTGAGCGCATCTGGCGTCCGCGCACCGAATCGCTGCTCGCCAGCGCAGCCGGCGACTACACGAAAGCGCTCGCCGCGCAGCGCCCCATGCAGAGCGTCAAACGAGCACGACCCCCGATGTCGTACATCTCGAGCACCGCAACCTTGGGCGCGGGACGAGGCGCCGATGCACTTGTCGACTGGCAAAGGATGAAGCACATCACTGGCTTTGGCTTCTGGCACGCGCTTGGCACTCTCGGGGTGGCGCGCAGCACGGCCATGCTGGGCGATGCAGCCGCAGCCCGTCGCGCGTATCTGGATGTCCTGGCGGCGTGGAAAGACGCGGATCCGGACTTGTCGCTGATGACCCAAGCAAAGGCGGAATACGCCGAACTTGGCTCGCCGTAGCGAAACGTCCAGCGCAGCCGGCTGTTCCCGCCGCGCGTTGAACGACTCGCGGCACTGGCGGCCGGCGCGCGCGAGAGTCTCACCGAGCCATGTTGCCGATCGTCGCCTTGGGAGCCGGCCATCGGCGCCTGAATGAGTGGCAGGTCGATGCCGTGCCGGAGCGCGAACGGGTTCATGAGCGTCGGGTTCGCATCAGCGCCAGGTAGACCCCTGCGCTGAGCGCGAAGGTGACGAACCAGGCGTAAGTGTAGAGGTGATCGAAGATCGTCGGATTGGGGACGATGCCGCCGGGCGTCATCGCCGCGCGCGCGAAGCCGGGGACGACCGGCAGAATCGAGAGTGCGAGCGCGATCATCGCCTTCGAGTTCACGCCGTTCGTGTAGCTGTAGCGTCCACGGACGGCAAACAGGTCGGGCAGCGACAGCTCCTGCTTTCGCAGGATCCAGTAGTCGGCAATCAGCACGCCGCCGATCGCGCCCATCAAGCTGGAGTAACCGATCAGCCACGTGAAGATGTATGCCGATGCATCGGCGTAGAGTTTCCACGGCATCATCACAATGCCCAGCGCGGCCGTCATCAGTCCACCGGTGACATAGCTGATGCGCTTGGGCGCGAGGCTCGAAAAGTCGTTGGCCGGCGACACCACGTTGGCCGCCATGTTGGTGGTGATCTGCGCGGCCAGGATCACCAGCGCGCCGAAGATCACGACCAACGGGCTACCGATGCGGGCGATCAGCACGACCGGATCCCAGATGGCCTCGCCGAAGATCACGATGGTCGCGCTGGTGACGGCAACTCCGAGGAACGCACACGCCGTCATCGTGGCCGGCAAGCCGAGCGCCTGGCCAAGGGCCTGCGACCGCTGGCTCTTCGCGTAGCGGGTGAAGTCAGGGATATTCAGGCTGAGCGTGGCCCAGTAGCCGACGTTGGCAGTAAGCGCCGCCGGGAACAACGTCCAGAATGGCGTGCCGCCCTGCTGCAGCTTCGGCGACTCGGACAGGATGTGCACGAGCCCGCCGCCGTTGGCGATCGCCCACCACAACAGCAGGCCGCCGCCACCGAGCAGCAACGGCGCCGACCACGCTTCGAGCCGCTTGATGCCCTCGAGTCCGCGCATGATGATCGCGACTTGTACGAGCCAGAACACACCGAACGAGATCCAGATGCTGCCCGGCACGTTGGCCCAACCAGGCCACGCCGCGGTCAGCAGCGTTTCGAGCGCCAGTGCGCCAATCCACGTTTGAATGCCAAACCACCCGCACGCCACAATCGCACGCAGAACGGCGGGCACGTTGGCGCCTGTCACGCCGAAGGCCGCGCGGCACAGCACTGGAAAGGAGACGCCGTATTTCGTTCCGGCGTGGGCATTCAGGATCATCGGGACCAGGACAATGGCGTTGCCGAGCAGGATGGTGACGAGTGCCTGCCACCAGTTCATGCCCTGCTGCATCAGGCCCGAGGCGAGCGAGTACGTGGTGATGACCACGCTCATGCCGATCCACAGCGCGGCAATGTGATACGTGGACCAGGTACGGCTCGCGAGCGATGTCGGAGCCAGGTCGGGATTCCAGAGCGGACTGCCCGAGACGTCCTCAGTCAGCTCGACGAAGTTGGAGGTGACGGAGGCAATCCCTTCCTGGGGTCGCCTCAACTGGCGTACCCTTCAGCGTCGTAGCCACCGTGATAGTCCTTGCCGTCGGGCCGCCGGATTTTCGAGTGCATCACCACGTTGCCTCGCCGCAGACCGCGGAAGTCGTCGAGCCTCGCGTAGCCGCGCTTCTCCATGAACTGCCCCATGCCGTCGATGAGCGCCTTGATCACCGTGGGGCCGATCGCGCGGTCGAGCATGGCGGCCGTGCACACCTGCACGGTGCCGCAGCCCAGCAGGAAATAGTTGAGCGCGTGGGCGAACTCGGCCACGCCGCCAATGCCCGAGAACGCCCGGTCGGGAAACGCGCCGGCAAGCGAGGCCATCTTGGCCAGCGACTGCGGCAGAATCGCCGGGCCGCCCAGCCCGCCGCTCGACACCAGGCCATCCACATTCATCTCGAAATCCATCGTCTCGGGATCGATCAGCGGCAACGACGGGAAGGTGTTCGACGAGACAATGGCGTCGGCACCGCCGCGAAACGCCGCACTCGCCTCATCGACGATGTCGGTGGTCGAGGGCGTGAGCTTGCACCACACCGGGATCTTCGCGACCTCCTTCACCACCGCGGTGACGATCGACACCTGGGCTTGATCCCTGCCGATGTTGGAGCCCATGTCCGTGCGGTCCATGTGCGGACACGACAGGTTCAACTCGAACGCATCGGCGCCGGCGTCCTGGCAGGCCTTCGCGAGCGTTTGCCAATGCCCCAGCTCCGTGTCGCTGCCGGAGCCGGCCATGATCGAAGCGATCAGGATGCGATCGGGATGCGCCTTCTTGATGCCCTCGATCTTCGGCACCCACCAATCGAGCGTCTTGTCGGAAATCAGCTCCCAGTTCCACGACGAGTGCAGTGCCGTATCGGGCTTCTTCTGCATCGACAGGTGGCCGTCGATCGTCGTGCGCAGGAACTTCGTCTTGGGTCCGGCAACATTAACGACCGGATGCAGTCCAATGGTCTTGGTGACCACGCCGCCCCATCCCGCATCGAACGCCCGCATGATGTTGGTGTCTGACTCGGTCGGCGGCGCCGACGAGAGCAGGAACGGGTTGGGGAAGGTCAGGCCTGTGAACGTGACCGCGATGTCCGGCTTCATGGGGGGATTATCGATGGTGGGGTGATGGGGTGCAAGGGTGCTGGGCCCCTCGGTGCCTGGTCACTTGACATGGGCGTCGAACACCTCGGTCATCACCCGCCCGGCGCGCTTCACTTGCACGAAGATGCGGTATTCGCCCCGCTCGGGGAACCCGTACGGGAACGTGACCGTTGCCGGCGGCGCGGGCGCGGCCTGGTGCTGCGCGTGCGAGGCGCTGGACGGCATGGCGATCTCGATCGCGGCCATCGGCGCGGAGCCGGACGGATGCACGTGCGCGAAGACCTGGCGGTCTCGCCGGAAGAAGACCGCGTGCCCCGGCATCCCCATGTAGAGCTCCAGGTCGCGCGCCGGCTGGCCGTCTCGATCCTCGACGCGAAACGTGAACATCGTGAGGCGCTTCGGCACGAGCGGTGCGTCATCACGCACCCAGACGATTCTTCCACCGTCGCTCTCGATACTCGACGCGGACCACGCACTGTCATCGCCGGAGAGGGGTGCGCCGCGAAGGGCGGCGGTCTCGAGTAGCCCGGTGACCGTTTCTGAGACGCCGGTCGCGTGCACGAGGTCGGCGAAGAGTTCGTATTGGCCAGCCGGCATGTCTGGTAACCGGTGCTCGAACGCGCCCGTCTCAATCTCATCGGGGTGCAGGTGCCACAGCCGATCGAGCGCGGACGAGACGATGAACAGGTGCATCAGGCGGCCATGGTCGGGAATGAAGTCGTCCAACCGCCGGCTGCCGATCCAGCCGGGATCGCGCAGGTCGAGCCTGAGGCGCGCGTCGGCCGTCACCGACGGCGTCGCGAGCAGCGGCTGGTAGACGTACTGCGCATAGTTCGAGGCTTCGACCGACCACCACATGTTGCCCAGGAACACGATGCCGCAAGCGACGACGGCGGCGACCGCACCGGCGATGCGCCCACGCCAGCGTGCGCGACGGTCGACCGTCTCACCAGCGCCGAGCTGCGCCTCGCGCGCCACCGCTGAGACGATGCCGACGAAGCCGGCGCCGAGCAGCAGCATCAAGGTGAACAGCATCACGCGAAGACCGCTGGTCATCGCGAGCGTCGACTGCGGCAACGTCGGCACCGGCACTGACAGCATGCCGTCACCGCGGTCGCCGGCGACCGAGACACGCACTTGCCAGGCGCCCGCGCTCATCAGCCACAGGTGTCCGGTAAACAGACGCGGGTCCTCGGTCGACGGCACGGCGCGATCCGCGACCGGCGCAAACTGTGCCCCGTCGCCGGTCAGCGGCAGCGGCACGATGCGCACGTCACGCGCGCCGTCACTGGTGGTCAGCACCTCGACGTCAGCGACTCCGGGAATCGCGTAGGGCGGGCGGATGGTCACGAGCAGGCGATACGGACCTGCCATCCCCTCGAGGAAGATGTCAGGGCTGCCGACGTGCGCGCTCGCGGGCCACTGCACCGCGGCGGCGAGCACCAGCGCGAGCGCGACGCGAAGCCGGGGGGCGGTCATCGGCGAACCGTGCGCATGGCGCGTCCGCCGTGCAAGCCGATCCACACCATGAAACACGACATCACGGCGGCGATCAGCATGAGGCGCCAGAACTGCGACGGATCCGGTTCCCGATAGAAGAACGCGAAGCGCGCCAGTGGCGATCGCGGCGGCGTGGCGAAGTCGAGGTAACCGCCGCCGAAGAACCAGTTGCGCGCCGACGGCGTCAGCATGAAACTGGCAAACGGCCACTGCACCATGACAAAGACAGCGAAGAACGCGAGCCCGCCGGTGACCGCGCGGACGAGCGGCCGCCATCCCCCGGTTCGTTGAAGAATCACGTCCAGCACGACCGCCGGGACGATCAAGAGCAGCGGGAACTCCCACGGAATGAAGTGGGTAACCTCGCGGTAGACCGGTCCGAGCTTGGGCTCAGCGGGAAACAGCGGCAACAGCCACAGGAACCCGACCGCGAAGGCGCTGTAGACACTGGTGATGATAGTGCTCGCCCACCGGCGCTGTGACGCGATCGACAGCGCGGCGAGAATGGCCGGCGTCCCGATCAAGACGACGAGGTAGAAGCGGGCGTTGTGCTGATCGGATCGGCTAATCGATTCCAACTTGATCAGCAGCGATTCACACAGCACCGTGCCACCGACGTACAGGAAGAGGCGCTCGAGCGACGGGCGCACTGTTGCGTGGGCGCGGTTCATGAACGCCAGCATCAGCATGACCGTGCCGAGCTCGATGCCGAAGAACCCGGCGGCCAGCACCATGTGCGGCGGGCTGATGATGCGGACGTCGAGACCATAGGCGTTGTGCCACCAGTCGTCGAACGGCGCCGACGCCAGCATCGCGACACCACCCCACGCCGAGATGAACGCCCCCAACGGCCCGGACAGTCCCCAGATCCGTACGCTGACGTCCTTCAGCGCGAGGTTGCGCCCGAACGTGGTGGAGAAGATCAGATAGCCGGAGCCGACGCCTGCCAGGATGCCGCAGGCATAGATGGCCATGTGGGGCGCCGACCAGAACGTATCGCGGCCGATCGAGCGATGCCACGAGATATCCCAGTAGCCGCCAACGAACGCGGACGTCACGGCCAGGGCGGCGCACCAGAGGTACCAGGGAATGCCAGACATGGGCACAGCCTACCACCTGGACCGGCGGCGGGCATGCAGGCCTGTGCTCGCCACGGTAAGATGTCCGGCGAGAGCCTGTCATGAGCATTCTGATCAAGAACGGCACCATCGTCACCGCCACCGATCACTACGTGGGCGACGTCTTCATCGAAGGCGAGAAGATCACGACCATCGGGTCTGCGCTGACCATGCCGGCCGACCGCGTGATCGACGCCGCCGGCAAGTACGTCCTGCCGGGCGGCATCGACGTGCACACGCACATGGACATGCCGTTTGGCGGCACGACCTCGGCCGACGACTTCGAGTCGGGCACCATTGCCGCTGCCTTCGGTGGCACGACGACGATCGTCGACTTCGCGATCCAGTATCGCGGCGAGACGCTGCATCACGCGTTCGAGACCTGGTCACGGAAGGCGGAAGGCAAGGCCGCCATCGACTACGGCTTCCACATGATCATCACGGAGCTGACCGATCAAGTGGAAGAGGAGATGGACGCGATGGTTCGGCAGGGCGTGAGCTCCTTCAAGCTGTTCATGGCCTACCCCGGCGTCTTCATGCTGGACGACGCGAGCATCTTCCGCGCCATGCTGCGCACTGGCACGAACGGCGGCACCATCTGTGTGCACGCCGAGAACGGCGGCGTCATCGACGTGCTGGTCAAGAAGGCGCTGGCTGAAGGAAAGACCGCGCCGAAGTATCACGCGCTGACGCGGCCGGCGCGCGCCGAAGGCGAGGCCACCCACCGCGCGATCGCGCTGGCCGAGATCGCCGACGTGCCTGTCTACATCGTCCACTTGTCCTCGGCCGAAGCCCTCGACATGGTGACCGAGGCCCGCGACCGCGGCCTGCCCGCGTTCGCCGAAACCTGTCCGCAGTACCTGTTCCTGTCGGAAGACGACTACGACGAACCGGACTTCGGCGGTGCGAAGTACGTCATGAGCCCGCCGCTGCGCAAGCAGGCCACGCAGGATCGCCTGTGGCGCGGCCTGGCGTTCAACGACCTGCAGGCAATCGCCACCGACCATTGTCCGTTCTGCATGAAAGAGAAGCACCTCGGCATCGGCGACTTCTCGAAGATCCCGAACGGCGCGCCCGGCGTGGAAACGCGCATGAGCCTGGTCTACGACGGTGGCGTGCGCACCGGCCGCATCTCGATCAACCGTTTCGTCGAACTCACGTCCACGTCACCCGCCAAGATCTTTGGGATGTTCCCGAAGAAAGGCACCATCGCCCCCGGGTCCGACGCCGACATCGTGATTTTCGATCCCGAGAAAACCACGACGCTCTCGGCCAAGACGCATCACATGAAGGTGGACTACAACCCCTATGAAGGACGGCAGGTCACGGGCGTGACCGAAACCGTCCTCTCTCGCGGCAAGGTGATCATCGACGCGGGGCAATTCACTGGCAGGGCGGGCGCCGGCTCGTTCCTGAAGCGCAGCGCCCGTTCGATCTGACGGGGGCCGACGGCGGTGGCGCTGACATGTCGCGAGTCGGAACCAACTCAGCGGCTGGCTACGAGAGATCCGGCGCGAGCGTGCGGGTGCGCCCGGTGTCGTCAGTCACCGGCTTCCGCCCAATAGACGGAACGGCCGTGATGCTCGTGGATGCCCTGCTCCGAAAGACGGTCGAGCTGTCTGGCGGCGTCGTACGGCGGTGCCTCCCCGGTGCCGATGAGACCATCAGTGGCGTGAATCACGTAGCCAGGAAGAGCCTCGACGTTGCGTAATTGACTGCGTTGAGCCGGAAGCATCTGAGCCATGGCTCATCGTAGAACGCGCTTTCCGCACCGTCTGTAGCTCTTGTGCACAGCTCGTGTCCGGCACTGCGTCGTGGTCCGTCCCCGCGACGGCTGTGGGCGGGGGCAGCGCCGGATCATGTCGGTTCCGTCACCTCAAGACCCTGGTGATCACTCCCCGACCCGGCGCATCTGCACTTCAACTTCTCAAGCGTGCTGTCGAGCTGGGATCGTCTGCACGGCACCAGGTGGTCGAGCCGGCTGCCCTCGAGGTCGGGGAGGTCGATTGTCTCTCGCCGCCGGTATCTTCCGGCTGACGACCAAGTCACGTCACGGCGCTATGACGGTGGTACCAATCCTGCAACGCCGAGGTTGCTTGGCCGAATCGGCGGTCCGGCACACGAGACCGGCCTGAGTACGTTTCGGGCCAGACCAGAGGTGGAACAGTGAAGAAACTCTTGATGCTCGTCGTGGCCTCGACATTCGCCGTGGCGTGTTCGTCCGAGAAGGAACCCGCCCAGGCGGCCATAAACGGACTTGAGACGGCTGTGGACGCAGCCAAGCCGGACATCGAACGATTCGCCGCCGACAGGGTAGCGGCTGTGAACGATGCCGTGAAGGCGGCGAAGGCCAAGCTCGACGACGAGAATTACGCTGGGGCGCTGGCCGACGTGCAGGGCGCCACCAAGACACTGACCGCAGCGGCGGAGGAAGCGGCGGCCAAAAAGGCGCAGCTCTCGACCGACTGGGCCACGTTTACTGGCATGCCGGCGATGATTGGTCAGATCAAGGGGAGGATGGCCGAGCTGAACGCCATGCGGCGGCTGCCCCGGGGCTTGAACAAAGCCACCCTCGACGACGCCAAGTCGTCCGTGGATACCGCCAGCGAACTCTGGGATGACGCGTCGGACGCGCATGGCAGGGGCCATTTAATCGTCGCCGTGGCCAAGGCCAAACAGGCGAAGCCCATGGTTGAATCGTTGATGACAACGCTGGGCGTTTCGGCGACGGGAACGTAGTTCCCAATGTAACGCTCGACGGCGGTGCTCGCGGCTCGGCGAGAACTGAGCACCTGGCGACCTGATTACAGCAGCCCGGTTCCGCTTTGTGCCCTGAACTGGACTTCGCGAGCCAGGGCCTCGCCGTCGAGGGATGAGGAATCGGCAGATGCGAAGACTGATAGGACACGCCACCCTGGCCCTCGTGAGCATGGTCACGGCGGCGTGCGCGACCGCCATGAGCGTGAGTTCCCACGTGGACCGCGAGGTCGACTTCTCGCGCTATCAGACCTTCGACTGGGGGCCGGCCGACGCGCTGCCTACCGGCGATCCGCGGCTCGACGCCGATCCGTTCTTCAAGGACCACCTGCAGGGCGAGGTCGAGAAGCAGCTCGCGGCCCGCGGCTTCACGCTGGCCCAGGCTGGCGCGGCCGACCTGCTCGTCCACTACCACGCTCACATCAGCGAGCGGATCGATGTGGCCAGCGTGGATAAGACCTACGGCTACGGCGGCGAGGTGCGGGACTACGAGGCCGGCACCATCGTGATCGACATGGTCGATGCCCGCACCAACAAGGTCATCTGGCGCGGCTGGGCCCAGGATGCCGTGAAGGGCATGCTCGGCAATCAGGACACGATGGCCGCGAAGGTCAACGAGGCCGTCACGCGGATGCTGGCACGGCTGCCGGCGCGGACGGCCGGGGCAGCACAGCGATGACTCGCCTTGGTCGATGGATGACGGTGGGCACACTGGCGGGCGTGGCGCTGACCTCGCTGGCCTGCGCGGCGCCGATTCGCGTGGAGGCCTACGCGGAGCGCGGGGCGAAACTGGCTCGCTATCGCACCTACGCCTTCGCGCCGGTCGAGGCCGCGGCCACGGGCGATCCGCGGCTCGACAGCAATCCGTTCTTCATCCAGCGAGTGCAGGCGGCAGTCGACAGGGGGCTGACGGACAAGGGCTACCGCCGCGACACCTCGGGCGCTCCCGACATGGTCGTGCACTTCCACGCCAGCGTGGCTCAGGACATCGACGTCGTGGCCATCGACCGAACTGCCGGCTACTGCGCCCAGACCGACGACTGCAGGCCATTTGTCTATGACGCCGGCACGTTGCTGATGGATCTGGTGGACGCGCAGACGAAGAGGCTGGCGTGGCGCGGCTGGGCCAAGACCAATCTCGACGGCGTGGTCGACAACCAGACGTGGCTCGAACAGCGCGTCGACACAGCGGTCGGGCGGATCGTGGCGCGGATGCCACGTGCTGGCGGCAACTGATTCGGCCCGCGACTGGCCTCTGACCGAGGTCGACAGCACGGGCCCTGATGTTGCCCATCGTCCCTGTCACGTCGGGGAACAAGCACGAGCCGCTGTGCGGCGATGGAACTCTATTTCCTCGCGCCCGACGCGACGCTGATGGCCGTGCCGGTCACGGCCGCAGGCACCTCGTTCGACGCCCGGCACCCGTCTCGGCTTCAGTGACAGTTCCCCTCATCCGTGGGCGGGGGAGGGTAGGGGCCCACCCGCGGCGTCATGCCCGCCGTTGCGGCTACGGGTCTGAGAGGTGCGAGGCTTACCTGCAAGACGTTCATGGTGTCGAGAATCCGAAGGTGCTTGACGATGACCTGCCGGACCACTTCAACACCTGGCTAATCAACCTGAACATAGACCAGCTCATCGAGTACGCCGCCAAGTTCGCCGCCAATCAAATACGGCAGGCGGGGAAGGAGGCCGCATGAAGGAGCAGCGCAAGGCGGTTCCCGTCCAGCCGGACGCGTGCTCGGCGATAGCGGCGGTCGTCAAGGTCGCGCGACTTGGTCCCGCACAGGCTCGTCAGGAACCCTGACCGGCGGTGGTGGCAGTTCTGTAAACCGCGATGCGCCTGGGTGCCGACTGAGTAGCGCCTACTCGTCTTCTTCCTCGTCGCGCGGACCTTGAACGCGTTGTCACCTTGTGCCGGAGATAGTAGACGATCGCGTCCGGATCCACACGCGTCGGGTTCCGATACAGCTCGATGAAGTTGTCGTCCTCGTAAGGCTAGAGCTGTGAGCGCAGCGGCCGGAGCACCGTCTCCATGAACTTCTCGGCCCACGGACGCTGTCGCCACCGATCGTAGGTGTACTTCGTGGCTTTTCGCAGGTCATCCTCGAACACCTCCGTCATGTGTGCCGCGAACTCGCGATCGTAGACGTTGAGGCTGGCTTCGTCGTTCAGGCGGAACGAGCGCACGTCGAAGTTGGTCGAGCCCACCGACACCAGCTCGCGGTCCACGATCAGGGCCTTGGCATGCAGCATGGTCGGCTCGTACTCGAAGATCTCCACCTCCGCCTGCAGCAGCGGCCCCCAGCCGGCCCGCGACGACAGGCGTACGACGTCAGAATCGATGTGCTTGCCAGGCACCAGGATGCGCACCCGCACTCCCCGCGCGCGCGCCGCCAGCAGCGCTTTGTCGATCAACTCGTCGGGCACGAAATACGAGGCCGTGAGGTCGATGGTCTGCACCGCGGCGGCAAGCGACAGCAGGTACATCAGGTGCATGCTGTCGCTGCCGCCAGCGGGCGAGCTGATGAAGAGGTGCGCGTCGTGCTCGCCCTGGGGCTCCGCGTGCGGGAAATGCTGCGCGCCGTTCAGCACCTCGCCGGTCACCTTGATCCAGTTGTCGTTGAACGCCGCCTGGAACTGGGCCGCGACCGGGCCGGCGATTCGGAAGTGCATGTCCCGCCAGTGTTCGGGATCCTGCGCCGCGCCCAGCCAGTGATCGGCCACGCCCACTCCGCCCGTGAAGGCGACGTGCCCGTCGATCACCAGCAGCTTGCGGTGGGTGCGGTTGTTGAGGCGTCCCAGGTGATACCAGGACAACGGGCGGTAGCGCTCCACCCGCACCCCGCAACCCTTCATCTCGTCGAGCAGGGCCGTGTCCATCTTCAGGCTGCCGACCCAGTCGATGATCACCGACACCACCACCCGCGCGCGCGCCCGGTCGCAGAGCGCCGTCGAGAAGCGCCGGCCGATGTCGCCAGACCAATAGATGTAGGTTTCGAAGCTGATCGTGGAGGTGGCCTGCGCGATCGCCTCGAGCATGGCCGGAAAGATTTCGTCGCCGTTCTGCAGCGCGACCACGCGATTGCCAGACAGCACGGCCGGCCCCATCAGCACGCCCATCTCAAGCTTGAACTGGGGGTCGGCGACGGCGTAGCGATGCTCGATGTGCCGCTCGAGCCGCTTCTCCGGGATCATGAAGTTCATGATCAGCACAGACGCCAGGCCGGTGGCGACAACCGTCGCGGCGACGATCCAGAACATACGGCGGGGGCTCCTGCCCGAGCGTGACTGTGGCATATGGCGATGTGGCTGTGGGTGCAGGGGCGGCGAGCGCTCCTAGCGTAATTGAAATCACCAGCGCACGACCACGGCCGCCGTCGACGGTCGCGCTGACCGCAGAAGCCGCAGGATCATCTCGCGTGCATCGCCTTCCACACGGTGAGCGAAGCGCCGTAGGGACGAGGCCTTCACGGTGAGGCGCGGAGGTGTTGTAGCACCGTTGGGTGCGGCAGTTCTGGCGTTGTCGGTCGGACTGTGTGGTTCGGCGGTTGGACTCTGCGCGAACTCGCGATCGACGGCACGCGTCAGAACGGCGTGGGACCCAAGCCGGACTGCGACGTAGATGGCCGGCCGAACCGCGGCACGCTGCTCGTCGAGGTCGCCGAACCTGAACTGGCCGACCACATCCGGGGCATGGAAGGGATCGCCGACTTCCTGAGCGCGTAGACGAGGTGGCGCATTGATTGAAGCATCGGCGCGCGAACATCGCCGGTCCGCGAGCCAAGAGGCGCGACGGCGAGCGTTGCCCCAGGTTGGACAGCGGGGTGCCGAATGTGGATACTTCGGTTTCCACGGCCCTCGCGTGAGGCGCGCCGCGGCCGGGATCGACGCGAGGAGGGTTCAGTCATCGCTGAGCCGGCAACGCCCCCAACCCCAGACTCCGCGGCCGACCACTACCTCGTGGTGGGGGGCCGAGCCGCAATTGCTCACGGCCGTCTTCACACTCGGGTTCGGCGGCATCGTCGCACTCGGCGCCTGGCGATACGCGGTGCGGGTGTCGCCCCTCATGTTCGAGCGCGAGCAGGCCTTTGCGGTCCTGGAGGACAGGGTCTGCGAGCGAACGCGCGCACTGCCGTCGAGCAACGACGAGCTGCGGAAGGACGAGTTCCTGGCCACGCTGGCCCACGAGCTGCGCAAGCCGCTGGCGCCGATCCGGAACGCCGCCTTCATCCTGCAATCGGACAAGTCCGGTCAGGCGCAGCAGCAGGCGGCCATCGCCATCGTCGACCGGCAGGCGTCAGTGATGCAGCGGCTCATCGACGACCTGCTGGACGTGGCCGGCCGCGCTGCTGCGCCTCGCCGGGCACGTCGTGACGATGGCGCACGACGGACGCGCCGCCCTCGCTGCCGCCGATCGGTTCCGGCCCGATGTCATGCTGCTCGAGAACGGGCTGGGGCCAGGAACGCGATCGGCGACGCACCCGCGAGGCCGTATTCGACTGGCACCTCACGAAGCCCGTCGATCATCTGGAACTGCAGCGGCTTCTGTCGCAGCCCGGACGCGCCTGACAGCGCTATCGCGCCAACTCGCAGAGTCCCGAGGATTCGCGTCGCTCAGACACCCGCGCCAGGTCGAACGGCGCCGTGGTCGTAGTCGTGCGTACGGCTTTGGCTATTGTGGTTGCCCGAGCGTTGATGTGGCCGTCGGCGTCGCGTCTGGTCAGCGATCGCTTTTAGACTTCGCAACCGGCGTGCCGAGCGTGTGGCATCATGCACAGGACGTGAATTCGAAGCCATCGGCCGCCAGGATCGACGCGCTCCGCTGGGCGCTCGACGCGAGTCCCAGTGAGGTCGTCGAGAGCTTCTTCGCGCGCGGTCGTCAACAGGCTCCCAGCCGGGTCAGCGCGTGCCGAGCGTCTTGATCAGCTTGTTGTACATGCCCATGATCAGCAGCGGCGCCGGCCATCGCCCGACGAACTGGCTGGCGCGAGACCGACCCGAAAGCTCGAGCACCAGCGACGTACCCATCGCCCCGAGCGCGGCTATCAGGAACCAATGCGAGGGAATCTTCGCTGTCTGTTGTTCGATGAGCCGCGCCGTCGTAGCCTCGGCATGCTCGGGCCGGACGACCGGGGCCGGTGCGTCCGACAATGACGCCTCATCAGCTGGATTGACATCGAGGTTGCTCATGACCCAATTCTAATGCAGTCTCGGCACTGTCTTTGCTTGAGCTGCAGATCATGTCCGACCAACTCCAGCCCGCGGCAAACGGTGCCGGTCCCCTGCTCCAGCGCGACTACTGGGCCGTCTTCGAGAGGTGCGACAAGAGGCCCTCCGAGGTAATGGCGCACGTCAAGTCCCGCTTCTGCGATTTCCCGCCGCCTGCGCTCGTCACCTTCTCGGCCCCTGATGGAATGGCGCTCGACGCGGAACTGGACATCGTCATCACCCCTGGACAGGATTGCCGGGTGCGGGTGCTGCACGAAGACACGCAGAGCCTCACGCTCGGCACCATCGAGGGACATCCGGAGGCGGGCCGCATCACATTCGGGGCGTATCGCAATCGCGCGCGTGCCGTCATTTTCCACATCCGCAGTCGCGCACGGTCCGCCGACACGGTGAAATTGCTGGGGTTTCTGGCGATCGGTGAGGCCATGCAGACCGACACGTGGACCGACTTCATCAACAATGCCGCCGCGTCGCTCGGCACGCCCATCGAGGGCTCGATCCGCGCCGAAACCAGTGAGGTCGATGAAGTGCCCGAGGATGGACCAGACCAGCGCTTTCCCACTTATCTGGCGGTCGGCGACTGATGGCGGAATGGCGGTTCCTGCGCGGCTGGTCGAGCGACGAACTGGCGAGGCGTCTGCAACAGCTGGCTGGGGCGCCGCGCAACTTCGATGCGGTCGACGATGCCATGACGGTGGAGCATGGCTGGCGGCATTACTACTCCGAAGCTGTCATCGCGCGAGACTCCGAGCGGAGCGCTTCGTTCGAACGCATCAGCGAGGCCCTCGCGAATTATCGCTTCTCGGATCCGGACATCGTCACCGCGCACTTCGAACCCGACACGCCGCTGCGCGGACGTCGGCTCCTACTCGAGGTCAAGGTGATGGGGCTGCGTTATCTCTGCCCGACTGTGGTAACTCACGTGCGCGACGACAAGGACACGTTCGGCTTTCGCTACGACACGCTGGCCGGCCACATCGAACGCGGCGTCGAGTGGTTCGTCGTGACGAGGAACGAGACCGGTGATATCCGCTTTCGCATCGAGGCGCACTGGAAGGACGGCGACCTGCCGAACTGGTGGAGCCGCCTCGGCTTCCGCCTGCTGGCCAGGCGGTGCCAGCGACGGTGGCATCGTCGAGCCCACCATCGACTCGCGTTTCTCGCCCGCCATGGGCCGCTGGCACCTCCGTTCCCCGACGCCTTCGGACTGGCCCACCAGGGCATCGACGTCGAATTCATCTACCACTCGAGAAAGAAGTGATTGACATGACTCACGCATGGCTCAACGACGCTCTCGTGACCGGCGCGCTCAGCGGCATGCGCAGCATGGCCGGCCCGACGACGCTCATGCTTCAACAGGGCGGCTATGTGGCCGGCGCGATGGCCGTACTGGCGGTCGGCGAGATGATCGTCGACAAGATGCCGTCGGTGGGTAGCCGGCTCGCGCCGGGACCGCTGGCCGGTCGAGCCGTGATGGGCGCGCTGGCGGGCGGCGTCATCGCCCGCCGAGCACGCGGCAACGTCGCGGCCGGCGCAGTCGTCGGCGCCTCGGCAGCGCTTGCCGCGGCGTATCTCGCCTACCACGCCCGCAAGCAGTTGCCGTTGTCGAATGCGCTGGGCGGAGTGGTGGAAGATCTGCTGGTTCTCGGCATCGGCGCCGCGAGCCGGACCCGGCTGACGAGGTTGACGTGAGAATCTGCTGGCAATGAGCGTGGTGCACGTGAGAGAAGGTGAACGAGCATGAGCAAGAAGATTCTGATGGTTCTGACGTCGCACGACACGCTCGGCGACACCGGCAAGAAGACAGGGTTCTGGCTGGAGGAGTTGGCCGCCCCGTACTACGTCTTCACGGACGACGGAGCCGAAGTGACGCTGGCGTCCCCCAAAGGCGGACAGCCGCCGGTCGACCCGGTGAGCGACGCGCCGGACGCGCACACCGACGACACGCGCCGCTTCCGCAGCGACGAGGCGGCACAGCGCCAGCTGGCAACGACGTTGAAGCTCTCCGACGTGCAGGCCGATGACTTCGACGCGATCTTCTACCCGGGCGGCCATGGCCCGCTGTGGGATTTGGCCGAGGACGCGCACAGCCGCAGGCTGATCGAGTCATGTGCCGCGAATGGACGCCCGATTGGCGCGGTGTGCCATGCGCCTGGCGCGTTTCGCCACGCGCACGGCGCCGACGGCAGGAAGCTCGTCGATGGGAAGCGAGTGACCGGGTTTGCCAACAGCGAAGAGCAAGGCGTCCACCTCACCGACGTCGTGCCTTTCCTGGTCGAGGACATGCTGAAGGAGAACGGCGGCGCGTACGAAAAAGGCGCGGACTGGTCCAGCTACGTTGTCCGCGACGGCACCCTCGTCACGGGCCAGAATCCGGCCTCGTCGGGGCCCGCCGCCACGGAGTTGCTGACGCTGCTGAAGTGACGGCGCTGGTCGGACTGACGCGACGCGCCAGCGCCAGCGGGGGACGATCACTATCGGTGGTGATGGACGGGGTCTCGTCGCGCGCGACCTCCGGCGGCAGCACTCTGATGGCGACGTCCCGGCCGAGCCGCGGGTCCCGGGCTCGATAGACCTTCTCGCTCTTGCCGCCCGACCCGATCGGGGCGAGGATCTCATACGGTCCGAGGCGCGTGCCGGGGGCGAGGGCCATCGCCGACGATTCTACTCGTGCGTCGGATGATTTGGGTTCTGTCAGCGACCGCTAATAGTTAGGGCCTGTCAACTGTCAGTTAATAACTGACTAACGGGCCTTACGCGCGACCGATCCTGTACTGCCTCAATGGCAATTGACCGCGGCATTCGCAACGGGCATTTCGCGGCGCCCCCGCGGTCGGACCGTCTTCAGAAACAGGATCTCGGTGGCGAGACGGTGGCGCGGCGCAGGAGGACTGACAACGTGCGGTCGGGATCGACGTACGCGACGACGAAGGGCGCATGGCGCGGGCCGTCGCCGGGCCGTCCGCGCGGCGGCGCGCGCAGCGGCACTACGTCTGAGCGGCCTTGATAGACCTCGTGGAGTGTAGCCGTGAGCATCGCCGATTTGCACTTGAACGACCTGCGTCGGGAGTTCGCATGCCGGCTGCTGGAATCGCGCCCGAACTGCACGACGTGCGCGACTTCCCGGGGCCCGCCAACCTCACCGCCACGTCGCGCTACCTGCGCTCGACCGCACTGCGACTCGAGCGCGCGTTGCGTCTGCTCGAGCACGCGCAAGGCCTGGCGCCGCGTGCGCCACTCGCCGTGCGGGAAGGGGATGTTCGTACCGGTGCCACACGAGGGACCTGAAGGCGCCGCCAGGGCAATCAACTCGAAGCGTTGAAGGGGGACCGCAGAGGGCAACATAGCATCCGGATCAACGACCAGTGGCGGGTGTGCTTCACGTGGAAGTCAGGCGATGCCTACGAGGTCGAGATCGTGGACCACCACCGAGAGGAACGATATGACGACGGCAAGAATGCTCGCGCCTATTCCTCCGGGCGAGATCCTGATGGAGGAGTTCATGCGGCCACTGGGGATCAGCATCAATGCGTTGGCGCGAGACCTGGCAGTCCCGGCCAATCGCATCAGCGGCATCATCAATGGCAGGCGTGCGATCACCGGCCGATACCGCGCTGCGCTTAGGCAAGCACTTCGGAGTGTCGCCGGAGATCTGGCTCGACTTACAGTCGGACTACGAGCTGCGCGTGGCGCGGCAGACAATCCGGCCGGAGGTCGAGCCCTCGGTGAAAGCCCGGGTGGCGTGAGGGCCGGGCCAGCCGTCAGGGAACACAGCGGTCGGGTTCGATTCTTGGAGGCGGCCTGGCTTCGATCGCCGGCAAGTTGTTGAGGCAGCGAGCGGAAGATGGTGAGCCCGGTAGGAATCGAACCTACAACCAACAGATTGAGAGTCGTGGGAAGAGCCATCGCGCGTCGTCGCAGGTCGTGATTTACGGAACGAATTGACGCCTCGTGGTGGCCGGGGATCACGCGTCGCACGGACGTAGTGCCACACAGTGTCACCCGCAGTGCCGCGGCTCGAGCGGAAGAGCGTCGTTCTCGATGGAGCGGCGGTTGGGCATCCTTTGCCGATGCCGCTGCGTGCGACGTGGCCTTCTGGCAGGCGATGCCAGGCCGCGACCGTCTCGACGCGGTCTTCGCGCTGGCGATGGAATGGTATGGAGCAGCACGAGCCGAACCTGCCGCTGGACTTCGTCGATCTGCTGGCGGCGTTCGCCAGCGCTGAGGTTCGCTATCTGATCATCGGCGGCTACGCCGTGGGCTACCACGACCGTCCGCGCACGACGAAGGATCTCGACATCCTGCTCGATAAGGTGCTCGCGTTGACATCGCCGCCCATCTCGAGGCGGCGGTCGAGGACGAACTCGTGTGGATGGGACATCCGCCCGTCAGAGTCGATCTTCTCAAAGACGCCCCCGGCGTGGACTTCGCCGCAGCGTGGGGGCGTCGGGTTGCCGGCGTCTGGAACGGCGTGCCCGTCATCGTGATCTCTCGCGACGACTTGATCCGTTCCAAGCGCGCGTCCGGGCGGGAACACAATCTGATCGACGCCCGAAACCTCGAACGCCCCGGGCCGCGGGAGCCGCAGGCGTGCAGCGTGCCGGTCTGCCGTCCCGCAGTCGTTTCACGAACATCAGGTCGTCGTTCGACGCGGGGGCTCACCGGTCTCGTTGGTTTGCCATGTTGACGCCCGGAGGTTCGGCACAGTGATTCCGCAGGCCGCAGCCGCAGTGACACGGAAGAAGTGCCAGACAGTGCCACACGATAGCGGTGAGGGTGCACGCCACCCGTGGGCCGGCAAGCGGAGGGGCCGAGCCGGCCCGCGGTCGGCTACAATCGGCACATGAAGACGACACGGCGCCTCACCGCCATTATCGAGCGCGACGACGACGCCTACGTGGCGTTGTGCCCTGAGCTGGACATCGCGAGCCAGGGCCTCACCGTCGAGGCCGCGAGATCGAACCTCGTCGAGGCGCTCGAGCTGTTCTTCGAATCGGCCGATCCCACCGAAGTCGCCCGTCGACTGCATGGTGAGGTGTTCGTGACGCAGGTCGAGGTTGCGATTGGGTAAACTGCGCGTCCTGTCTGGACGCGAGGTCTGCACGATTTTCGAGAGTCAGGGGTTCGCGGTCGCCCGGCAGCGCGGCAGCCACATCGTTTTGCAGAAACGGCTGGACGCGACGACGGTCACCGTGCCGGTGCCCGACCACGCCGAGCTCAAGCTGGGCACCCTGGCGAGCCTCATTCGTCAGAGCGGCGCGCCGCGGACGCTGTTCGAGACCTGAACCTCCGCGCGTGTCATCCCGCGGGGCATGCCAGCCGTTGCGGGGTGTCGCGGACTGCCTTCTCGACGGTCTGATGCGTCGATGTGTCGCGCCGGGGTCCTAGCCGGTTAGGGGCTGCTGCATGGCGTCGTGCGCGAGCACCTGCAGACGTTGCCCGCCGAGGCGGGGCGGCATCGCTCGATCTGCCGGTTCTGGCCGTGGCTGTCGGTCTCACGCTCGTGGCCAGCCTGCTGTTTGGTGCACTGCCGGCGGTGCTCTCGTCGCAGATCGATCTGATCGGTGTCATCCGGCAATCGTCGACGGCAGGGCGGCCGCGCGCGTCGCGCATCAACGCCGGTCAGGCGATGGTGTTTCTCGAGGCGGCGGTGGCGATGCTGCTCGTGGTCGCCGCCGCGTTGTTCCTGCGGACCATCATGAACCTGCGGAACGAGCCGCTTGGCGTCGATCCGGACGGTGTGGTCTACGCTCGTGTCGAGCCTCGCTCGGGCGCGCTCCCGGGCAATCAGCGGCGCGCGTTCTTCGAGAGCGCCGTCAAGCGCCTGCAATCGCTTCCTGGTGTCAGCGGCGTCTCGGCTGGCGCGAATCCGCCCATGGGCGGTGCGGCCGACGCCGGCGTGCGGACGACAGCACCGGTCTGCACGGCTTCTTCCAGCGAAGGGGTGGCGCAGATCGCCGCCTTCGACAGCGTCCTGCCCGGCTACTTCTCCGTGCTCGGCGTCGCGGTCAAGGCCGGTCGCGAGTTCGAATGGCAGGACAACGCCCCGCCTGGCTCGCGCGTGCTGGTCAACGAAAGCTTCGCCGCGCGCTATCTCGGCCGGGGAGCGCCGGTTGGCCAGCCGGTCACCGTCGGCATCGGCTGCGCGCGACGTTCCGGCGGCGGTGCGTCTGTCTTCGCGATGAACGACGTCGAGCTGACGGTCGTCGGTGTGGTGGCCGACATGCACGGCCCGCGAGCGACGCCGGAGCCGATGATGTACCTGCCGCTGCTGGGCTTCATCGGTCCCGTGACGTTGATCGTGCGCACCGGCCAGGAGCCGGCAGCGATGATCCCGGCGATCCGCCGCGCGGTGCGGGAGCTCCACGCGCAGATCCCAACGTTCGGCGAAGCGACGCTGGTGGACCTGCACGGGCGGCAATTCCGCCGCGAACGCCTGCTGAGCAACCTGTTCGCGCTGTTCGGCGTCACCACGCTGCTGGTGTGCTGCATCGGCATCTACGGGTTGATTGCGTATGCCGTCACGCGTCGGCGCGCAGAGATCGGCGTGCGCATGGCGATCGGAGCGAGTGCCTCCTCAATCGTCGGCATGGTGATCCGTGAATCGTTGACCGCAGTTTTCGCCGGCATGGTGGTGGGGACCGTGGCCGCGGTGGCGTTGAGTCGGTGGTTCGGCAGCCTGCTATACGGCGTCTCGGGTGCGGATCCGCTGGCGCTGGTCGGCGCCAGCGTCGTGTTCCTGCTGGCCGCGATGGCCGCGGCAGCGCTGCCCGCCAGAGCCGCCACGAAAGTGGACCCGGTCACCGCGCTGCGACAGTAGCGACCGCACGCATCTGCAACGCAACGGCCGACGGCCTCTCGCGCCAAAGGTCGTGCCTGCCGCGTTTCAGGCGGGGCGACGGTCAGATTTGACAGCAATTCCTACCGGTCATAGCGCTTGACCCTTCAGCAGCCGCGCGCCGATCTATCGCCCGGACACGGCGAGAGGCGGCCAGCGGAGGAGCGAGCATGACGAATCCTTTCGAGACCGAAGACGGCGAGTTCTGCGTCCTCGTCAACGACGAGGGGCAGCATTCGCTGTGGCCAACCGGACGTGCCGGCGGGATGGACCGCGGTCGGACCGCGCGACGCGCGCCGGGACTGCTGTGCCAAGGGCGGGAAT
>Ga0105046_10000864_pt1 | contig 44483 bp, 33 predicted proteins | sample MAT03_FD_78385 | JGI IMG/M metagenome (GOLD analysis project Ga0105046, IMG submission 78385) | Freshwater microbial communities from Lake Fryxell liftoff mats and glacier meltwater in Antarctica - MAT-03 (megahit assembly) | ecosystem: Environmental > Aquatic > Freshwater > Ice > Liftoff... | reverse complement strand
GAGCCGCACCTCGGTGACGAGCGTGAACGCACCCGGAAGCTGAGCCGCAGCCTTCGAGTCGGCCGGCGTCGGCCGGCAGTGTTCCGTCGTGAAGCCGCAATCGATCGACACGACGGCCTCGGCCTCGAGCGCCGCGGCGGACTCGGACTCGGACTTCGCCGAGCGGTCGGTGGCGTCGGTCTCCCGCCGCGAGGCCGGGTTGCCGCACGACGCGGCGAGGGCGATCGCTGCGAATGCGCGGCCGAGGCCTCGCCGGCTCAACCGGGGTCGACGCGTTCGCTGAGCCATCGGGTGTAGTCCGGCGCTGCGTCGCAGGTGATGTGGTCGGCGTTCTGCATCTGACCGCTATCGAAGGCCCGCAGCTCGCGGTGGACTGTGACGCCCGCGTAGGGCTCGAGCAGTCTGCGCTGGCGCTCGACCGCGGCGTCGAGGTATCGCTCGAGGTCGTCCTCGACCGCGAGGCGTCGATACAGCGGGCCAGGTACGATGTCGACGGGGAACCCGTGCAGCGCCGCCAACTCGGCGATCCTCACCAGTGCGTCCTGGTTGTCGCGCGAGAGGCGGAAGCGGTTCTTCGCGAGGAATTTGCGGTGGCCGCGGGTGTCGCCGGCGACCTGCCCGGGGATCGGGTCGCACATCCGCACGAAGCCGTTCGGCTCGAGCGTCGGTTCGGTCCGCGGCAGCTCGCGGTCGGCCGCACGGATCGCGGCGAGCTCGTCGTCGTCCTTGACCAGCTTCCACCACGCCAGCTCCAGCGCCTTGCGGATCGACGTGCGCTCCGCGTAGATGCGCACCCAGCGATTGGTCACCAGCTCGATCAGCTCGTCGCCCTCGATCTCGTACTGCTCGCGGATGCGGGCGCTCGTCGCCCACGTGCGTGGGACCCGACCGATCAACGCACGATCGAGCGGCCGGTGCCACACGTCGTAGGCGTGCACGAGCACCACGCGCTCGGGTGCACCGAAGCGCTCGAGATACTCCTCGAGCATCCACAGATCACCGGTCGCGCCGAAGTTGCCGATGGTCCCGAGGTTCACGGATGTCTTGCCCCGCTCGGTGGCGAGTACCTCGGGGTCGAAGGCCTGCGCCACCGACGAATCGCCGAGTACCAGCCAATCGACCGGCCCGTCGAGCTCGCCGAGCACGCGCCACTTGTGGGCGATGTAGCGGTAGCCGAGGTTGGTGCCGTGGCGATCGAGCCACGCGCCGACCGCTAGCTCCACGCCGATGACCGTCGCGATCGCAATCACCACCGCGAGCACGATGGCTCGCGCCCTGGTGACGTGGTCGATCGACTCTTCGTATCCGCGTTCGAGCATCGTGCGTCAGAACTGGAAGTAGATGAACTCGTTGCTCTCACCGGTCGACAGCGCGACCGTCGCGGCGAGGAGCAAGCCATAGAGTATGCCGCGCAACAAGGCCGGCAGGCGTAGCGCGCAGAGCAGGTCGTTGCGCGCGAGCTGGGCGAGCTGCATCAGCAGCACTGGCAGCCACACGGCCCCGAGCGCGGCCCACTGCAGCTCGTGATCGGCAGCGCTCGGCACTCCGATGCCCGAGGCGAACGCGCCCAGGTCCGCCAGCGAGCCCACGCGGAAGATGATCCAGCCGACGACCGTCAGCGGGAACATGACGGCGACGCGCAGCAGGTCGGCCCACCACACCGCGGTTGGCAGGCGCGGCCCCGGCAGCGAGCCGACCGCGCGATAGAGGATCAGCAACAGACCGTGGTAGACGCCCCAGATCACGAAATTCCATGCCGCGCCGTGCCATAGGCCGCCCAGCGTCATCGTCAGCATCAGGTTGCGATCGGTGGCCCAGCGACCGCCACGGTTGCCACCCAGCGGGATGTACAGGTAGTCGCGCAGCCAGCTCGATAGCGACACATGCCAGCGCCGCCAGAAGTCGCTCGGACTCACCGCGAAGTACGGCAGCTTGAAGTTGATCATCAGCTCGAAGCCCATGATCTTCGCGAGCCCGCGCGCGATGTCCGAGTAGCCGGAGAAGTCGCCGTAGATCTGCGCGGTGAAGGCCAGTGCACCGAGTAGCAGTGCGCTGCCCGAGTGCGCTGATGGATCAGCGAAGATCGCGTTGGCGATCGTCGCTGCGTTGTCGGCCACGACCACCTTCTTGAACAGCCCCCACAGGCACAGGAACATGCCCGCCTCGATGCCTTCGGCGGTCATGATCCGCGGCCGCTGGGTCTGCGGCAGCAAGTGCACGCTGCGCTCGATCGGGCCGGCGACGAGCTGGGGAAAGAACGTCACGTACAGCGCGAAATCGCGGAAGCTCGTGCACGCCGGCAGCTCACGGCGGTACACGTCGATCGTGTAGCTCATCGTCTGGAACGTGTAGAACGAGATTCCGACCGGCAGCACGATCGACACGGTCGGCAGCGCGCCGTCGATGCCCGTCGATGCCGACCGCGTGCAGCAGCGCGTCGAGACTGTCGACGAAGAAGCCGAAGTACTTGAATCCCGCGAGCACGCCGAGGTTGCTCACCATCGACACCATCAGCCAGCGCTTGCGTGCGACGGGATTCGGTGCGCTGTCGATGCGGATCGCCGCGACGTAGTCGATCACGGTCGAGAGCAGCACCAGGCCGAGAAATCGCCAGTCCCACCAGCCGTAGAACACGTAGCTCGCGATGAGCAGCATCGCGTTTTGCCACGATAGCCGTCGCTGCGTCAGCACATACAGCGCCAGCACGATGCAGAAGAAAGCGAGGAAGACCCAGGAGTTGAACAGCATCGGGAAGCGAGCCGCGCACTCGGTCGCCCGAGCGCGAGCCTAGCAAATCCCGAGCTCTGACGCCTGTCTACGGCGCAGGGCCGATCATCTTGTTGCGGCGGCCGCTGCCGGCGAGCCGCTTGCGCTCGGCCTTGCGCCGCTTGCGAGCCTCGGACTTGCTCTCACCGACGAGCTGCTCGCGGATCGTCACCGAGCCGAACCACACACGACCGGTGATGCGGATCCGTGCGTGGCCCATCGGTGGCGCACCGGCGAGACTCTCGTCCTGATCGACCTCGCCGAACAGCGTGTTGCACTCGACGTCGACGGAGAGGCCCGGCGGCACGATGACCTCGAGCTCGCCGACCAGGACGTTGACCTCGAACACGGTGACGCCGGCGGCGAGCTGCGCTTCGCGCAGGTCGAGCCGCACACTCGCGAACACCGTGCTCACCGCATTCGAGCGCGCCGGCGTCCACGCCCCGGCGCGCTTGGTCTCCGCGAAGATGGCGCGGATCGAGCCGGTGAGCGCGACGTTCTCGATCGGGACCAGCGCGACCGACTCGGCACCCGGCACGTCGCTCACGGCGATCGGCGCCGCGAGATCATCGATGAGCGCCGCGATCTCGGACGCGGTCGCCGCATGCTCGAGCGCCTCGAGCCGGCGATCGAGCTCGTCGGTATCGATTAGATCGGTCGCATAGCCCTCGCCGAGGCGAAGACGCGCATCGGTGCGCGCACGCCCGAGCACGACGAGGTTGTTCGATTCCGCGGCCATGGCCGGCACCAGCGATGCCACAATCACGCGCGGGCTGCCAGTGTTCCTTGTCGGCTGCTCGTCGGGCCGCGAGAGCCCGTCGTCAGGCGCGGTTGGGTGGTAGCTTCCCCGCGCATGAACATCTTTCTCACCGGCGCGACCGGCTTCATCGGCGGCCGCCTCGCCCGCGAGCTGAGGGCGGCCGGGCACACGGTGCGCGCGCTGGTGCGCGACCCCGGCAAGGCCACCGATCTCGCGGCGGCCGGCATCGAGGTGCATCGCGGCGACATCCGCGACCGCGCGAGTGTGCGCGCGGCGATGCAGGGTGCCGAACAGCTCTACCACGTCGCCGCGTGGTACCGGATCGGCAGCAGCGACACGACCGAGGCTCGCGAGATCAATGTCGACGGCACGCGCAACGTGCTCGAGACGATGCGCGAGCTCGGGGTGAAAAAGGGCGTGTACACCAGCTCGATCGCGATCTACTCCGACACGCACGGTCGCACCGTCGACGAAGAGACGAGCTACGACGGGCCGTACAACAGCGTGTACGAGGCGACGAAGGCGGCCGCGCATCGCGACGTCGCGCTGCCGATGATCGCCGAGGGGCTGCCGCTCGTCGTCGTGATGCCGGGCGTGGTCTACGGGCCCGGCGATCAGAGCCCGATGCGCGACTCGTTCGTGCTGTTCTTGCAGCGCAAGCTACCGGTGCTGCCGCGCGGCACGACCTACTGCTGGGGGCACGTCGACGACACCGTGCGGGCCCACATCCTCGCGATGGAGCGAGGGCGCATCGGCGAGGCGTACATCGTCGCGGGGCCGGTCTGCGAGATGGCGCGGGTGTTCGAGATCGCGGCCGCGCGCACGAACCGGCCGGCGCCGCGCATGCGCCTCGGTGGCGACACGCTGCGCAAGCTCGCGACGGTCACCGGCGCGCTCGAACGCATGGTGCCGTGGCTGCCCGCGGCGTATCGCGCGGAGTCGCTGCGATCGGTCGCCGGCACGACGTCGATCGCGAGCAGTGCGAAGGCGGAGCGCGAGCTCGGCTGGATCGCGCGCGGGCTCGAAGACGGCATCGTCGAGACGATGGAGTACGAGATCCGCAAGCTCGGGCTCGCGTGATCCGTCGCTGCAACGCTCTCAACCACCACTGTCGCGTGCGGCCGCATCGAAGATGCCGTGCGCGATGAGGCTCTCGCTCGCCTCGGCGCGGCGGCGATAGATCCGGCCTCTCGCGTCGCGGATGCCGGTGTCGTCGGGGGCAGCGAGCGCGGCGGACTCGACGAGCTCGCATGCGAGCGCGAGCTCGCCTTGCTCGGCGAGGGCGAGCGCACGATCGCAAAGCCGGCTCGCACCACCGGCGAGCTCGGCGATCTCGCGCGCCAGCTCGCGCTCGCGGGGCGGCTGCAGGTGCGCGGGATTGCCGTCATACCAGCCGCCATACAGGCGCCACAGGTTGCGCACGATGAACTCCGGCTGGTCGTACACCGGCCGCAGATACGGGCGCGCGAGCAGGTGCGCCGGCGCGACGACGCCCGCGAGCACCTCGTCGAGGCGTGCACCCTGGTTCATCAGCGCGAGCGTCTGCGCGTGCAGGCTCTCGAGCAGCTCCGCCGCATCGCCGAGCGCCGCGGTCGTTCGCTCGACGCCGAGGATCGGCGGCCCGTGCCCGGGGCACAGCACCTCGGGTCGCAGCGCAGCCATCTCGCGCAGCGCCTTCGCCCACTCGATCGGATAGCGCTGGACCTTCTGCGGGTTGCCGCAGTTCGGCGCCGCCCAGATGAAGAGATCACCGGTCGCGAGCACGCGCCGCTGCGGCAACCACACGTACGCGTGATCGTCGGTCTCGCCGCGCGCATGAACGACCTCGATCGTCTCGCCGCCGACCTCGAGCGTGTGGCGATCGGTGAACGTCTGATCCGGATAACGGAACTGCGTCGGGAACATCGGCGCCGGCAGCCGGAACTGCCGCATGTTGATGTGGCCGTTGTAGCCTGCGGTGAGGCGATAGCGATCGAAGCGCCGCGCCACACCCTCGTGGGCGAGCACGAACGGCGCGGCCCAGCCGCGCTCGGCCGACTCCGCTTCGTACGCGCCGAACCCGAACACGTGATCGACGTGGCCGTGCGTGTAGATCGCCGTGGTGACCGGCAGGCCGCTCCAGCTCCGCACCGCCTCACGCACGCGCGGTGCGAGCAGCGGGCTGCCGACGTCGACGAGCACGAGGCCATCGCCGGTGTCGATCACCGTGACGTTCGCGAAGCTGCCGACGAACGCGACCCCGCGGGCGACCTCGTCGATGCCGACGAAGCCGCTCACGAGCGAGTGCGCGTGACGCATCACGTGCTCGCCGGGCCCGATGCCGTTCCACATCTTCTCCGCGAGATCGAGGACTGCGCCCATCACCGGTTACCGTACTCGATCACGGCAGCGCGGCGAACACCGCATCGCACGCGGCCCCGTCGGCCAGCCGTACCAGCTCGAAGTCGCCGCCCATCACCACGAACTGGGGCATGTTGTTGTCGAGCGTCGTCGTCTGGCCATCGCTACATTGTCCCTGGGTGTCGGCCCCGGCCACCGTCGCGCACCCGACACTGTGGTTCTCCATCGTGATCGTCGCCTCGCCGAGGGCCGAGTCGCAGGTGTCGACCGTGCCGTCGAACTCCATCGTCGTGCGCGAGACCAGGAAGATCTCGGAGGCACGCGCCTCGCTGTTCAGGATATCGATGCGCGGGTACGCGTAGCCGACCCCGGTCTTCGCCGCCGCGGTGACGCCGGGCGATCCGTCGCCGTCGTGATCGGTCGCCGCGAGCTGATGCCAGTCGGCTGGCCACGGGTCGTTCAGCGGATCGGCCATCGTCGCGCCGAGCACGACCGCGCCGCGCTCGAGGTGCAGGCTCGCGCCGGGATCGGGTGTGCTGATCGTCGCGGTCGCATCGATGGTCGGCATCGTCGGGCTCGACCACACCGCATCGGGGAACGTCGTGCCGTACGTCTCGTTGCCGGCGAGCAGGCCGGTCGCGAAGTCCGGCAGCGCGATGCGGCACACGCGTCCCGACAGCGCGACGTCGCCACCTTCGGCATCGAGCTCTCCGAGCAACCAGATGTCGATCGCGCCGGCGCCCTCGAGCACCGCGATGCCGCCCGCCCACGTGACGTCGACCGACAGGCGAATCGCCGCCGTCATGTCGAAGTCGCAGGTGCCGGCGCTGCCGGTCGGATCGTCGGAGTCCGCCGAGTCGGCGCTCGGATCGTCGGTCGGGTCGGGGTTGCTGTCGGCGTCGGCGTCGTCGGACGGATCGTCGGTCTCGCCGGGGTCCCCGGTGTCGTCGTTCGATCCGACCGACGTACTCGGCATCGACGCGACGGTCGTGCCGATGGTGGCGCTCGCGTCGTCGGGCTCCGAAGAACAACCGAGTCCGAACGCGGCGAGACAGATGAACCCTGTGTTGCGCATGCAATGACGACTGAGCACTCCGCGTGCCAACGCGCGTCGCGAGCGAAGCACCGCAGGTCCTGGCGCTCGATCGCGATGCCGCTCGCGTCGTGCCTCCAGGTGACGCGCTGAGCAACTTGCTCAACGTTGAGCAAGCTGCACGGATCGCGATCGCACGTCGTCGTGTGCGGCGAATATCGTTGGCGCATCGTCCTCGATCGCTCCATCATCCCGAGCGGGGGCCGACCCGATGACGATGATACGACGGACGACGATCGCGGCACTGCTGGGGCTCGTGGCATGCAGCGCCGACGACGAGCAGCTGCGGCCACGACTCGAGATCATCATCGACGATCGCGGCATCCCCCACGTCTATGGCGCGACGGATGAAGACGCGTTCTTCGGCGCTGGCTACCAGATGGCGAGCGATCGCCTGTTCCACATGGAGATGACCCGGCGACGCGCACACGGGCGCGCCGCCGAGGTGATCGGTGCCGCCGCGGTCGAGGACGACGAGCTCGCGCGCGTGTTCGATTGGTCGGGCTGGGCGGCGCAACACGCTGCGCTCATGCAGTCGGACAATGCGACCACGTATGCGGTGATCGACGCGTGGACACGCGGCGTGAATGCGCGGCTCGCCGAGGTGCGCAGCGGCGACGCACCGCTGCCCCACGGATTCGGTGCCGACCTCTACGACTTCGTGCCGGACGACTGGCATCCCGAGGACGTGGTGACGATCGCGACGATGACGGGCTTCGGCAACGACCTCTCGTTCGATCGCGAGGTATTCGCGACCATCGCGTACAAGCTCGCCGCGGATGCGATGGAGGCGGTCGAGCTGCTGCGGCCGATCCGCGAGGTCACCACGACCGGCGGTCCCGCGATGGTGCGCAGTGGCGAGACACAGCCTTCGCACAGCCCCGATCCGCTGCCGCTCGGCGCGTTCGCGACAGCCGATGTCGATCGCGCGATGAAGGGCCTGCGCCGCATGTCGAAGCTGCGCGGTCTCGGCAGCAACAACTGGGCGGTATCCGGCGAGCACACCGCGAACGGTCGACCGATCGTCGCCGGCGATCCGCACCAGGGCTTCGATCCGCCAGGCATCTTCTACGCGCAGCACATCAACAGCAAGGACGCGGGCGGCACGATCGACGCGGCCGGCTTCTCGTTCGTCGGCACGCCGGGCATCTCGGTCGGTCAGACCGATCGCATCGTGTGGTCGCCGACGACGGCATTCGCCGACGTCATGGACGTGTGGACGGTCGCAGTGCCGGATCCCGATCACATATCGATCGGCGGGCAGGTCGTGACGGCGGTGCACCGCGAGGAGATCATCGTCGTACGCGGCGAAGGCGATCCGGTCGGCGAGGGGATGATGCGCTCGCTCGACATCGTCGACGTGCCCGGCTACGGCATCCTGTTGCCCGTCGATCTCGTGCCGCTCCCGCTCGGTGAGCCCGGCGATCGCCTGCTGCTGAACTGGACCGGCTTTACGCCGAACGCGTTCAACGGCCTGCTCGACTTCAACAAGGCCGAGTCGATCGACGAGTTCGAGACCGCGGTCGACGGCTGGAGCGGCAACTTCAACTTCGTCGCGGCGGATGCCGGCGGTATCACGTATCGCGTCGGCACGAAGGTGCCCGTTCGTGATCTTTCCGGCGGCCGCGCGCCGCACCTCGTACTCGACGGTGACGATGTCGGCTCGCTGTGGACCGACGCCCGCCTGCCGCCCGAGCAGCTCCCGCGCAGTCGAGGCGAAGGGCGCGGCTGGGTCGCGACCGCGAACAACGATCCGTTCGGCTTCGCCGCCGACGGTCGCATCGACAACGACCCGTGGTACTTCGGCGCATACTTCGATCCGGGGTGGCGCGCGGGCCGGATCGAGCAGCGACTGACCGAGCTCACCGCCGCGGGCGGGATCGACGGCGATGCCATGCAGACGCTGCAGCACGAGGTCCACAGCGCGCTCGCCGACGATCTCGTGCCGCTGCTCGTGGCCGCACACGCGAAGGTCGCGACCGATCCGGCGCTCGCCGAATTCGTGGATCGTCCCGCGATCGGCACACTCGTCGGCCTGCTCGGCGACTGGGATCGACAGATGAAGCGCGACTCGCCAGCAGCCCTGGTGATGCACGCGTACTCCTACTTCATCGCGCGTCGGGTGCTCGAGGACGATCTGCCGCTGCTCTTCTTCGAGGCGCTGTCGCTGCAGCCGTCGTTCATCATCAAGATCGCGACGATGGCCCTGCGCGGCGACTACGAGCGCGGCGACGAGGTGATGACCGAGGGGCGCGACTGGCTGCTGCTCGCGGCGCTCGGTGATGTCGCCGACCTGCTCGAGGCGCGCTACGGCTCCGTCGATCCGGCGGGCTATCGCCTCGGCGATGCGAAGGTCACGACGCTCGCGGGTGCGACCGGCACCGGGATCGATCGCGGGCTCGTGCCGACCGACGGTGGTGAGAGCTCGATCAACGTCTCGGCGGACAGCACGTTCTTCGCTGCGAACGGCGAGGTCCTCGATCAATGGGTATCGCCCCACGGGCCGATCTTCCGGGTGCTCGGCGAGTTCGACGACGACGGCACGCCGCGGCTGCGGTTCTCGTTTCCGCTCGGCAATGTCGCCGAACCGGACAGTCCGCACTGGGACGACATGCAATCGGATTGGCTCAACGGCGGCGCCCAGACGCTGCTGTTCCGGCGCGACGAGATCGAGGCGGCCCAAGAGCGCCGGTACACGTTGATGGAGTAGCGCGCAGGTGGACGCCGGGGCCGCCAGCCGAACGTGCGGCCGAACGTGCGGCTGGAGTCCCCGGCCGCTCGACACGCTACAAAGGCTGTGCTCATACTCCGGCCTTCGCAGCACGGGAGTTCCATCGATGTTTCGTTCCTCCTTGATTCGTACCTCGCTCACGTTGACCTCGTTCGCGCTCGCCATCGGTGCGTGCGGCAAAAAATCCGAGGATGTCGGTGCCGACACCAACGACGAGGAGATGCAGCCCGAGAGCTCCGACGCGGGCGACGAGAACGACGACGAGAACAATGACGACGCCGACGACGCCGAGAGCTCCGACGGCTCGGCGTCGATGACGACCGATCCGAGCACCGACGACACCGGCCCCGCCGACACCGGCGGTGACACGACCGACGGTCCCGTCGGATTCATCATGCAGCCCGACGGTGGCGGCGTCGCGGTCGAGTGCGACGTGTGGGCGCAGGACTGCCCGCAAGGCGAGAAGTGCATGCCGTGGGCGAACGACGGCGGCAACGCCTGGAACGCGACGCGCTGCTCGCCGGTCGACGACAACCCCGGTCAGGTCGGCGACGAATGCACCGTCGAGGGCAGCGGCGTCAGCGGCATCGACTCCTGCGACATCGACATGATGTGCTACTACGTCGACGCCGAGACCAACCTCGGTCAGTGCGTCTCGTTCTGTCAGGGCTCCGAGGCCAATCCGATCTGCGACCCCGGCTTCGTGTGCACGATCGCGAACGACGGCGTGCTCACGCTGTGCCGTCCCGAGTGCGATCCGCTGCTGCAGGACTGCCTCGAGATCGCGGCGTGCTTGCCCGCCGCCGGTAGCCAGTTCTTCACGTGCATCATCGACGCGTCGGGCGAGGCTGGTGCGCCCGGCGATGCCTGCGAGTTCATCAACGCGTGCGATCCGGGCATGTTCTGCGCCGACGCGGCGTCGGTGCCCGACTGCGAGGGCACCGGCTGCTGCTCTGCATTCTGCGATCTGACCGCGCCGGATCCGAGCTCATTCTGCTCGCTCGGCGCCGGCCAAGAGTGCGTCGCGTGGTACGAAGAGGGCGAGGCGCCCCCAGGATACGATCACGTCGGCGCTTGCTCGCTGCCGCTGTGAGCCGACGACGGCTCGCCCTGCACCTCAGCAGGGCGCCCAGCATCAGCAAGTGGGATGACAGCACAGGATCGCGCGCGAGATCCCCATGCAGGGGAACGCGATGGGATCCGTGTGGCTGCTGTCGAGCCCGTCGTAGAACGTGTCGGGATCGAGATTGAACACGACACCGTCTGCGGTGAGCTCGGCCCACTCGCCGTCGGCTAGCGTGCTGGTGCCGTCCGCCCAGTCGACGCAGCGACCACCGGGCCCCGGTGCCGAAGGGACGCCGTCGACCGGCTCGATCGTCGTGCGGTGGATCCACACCGTGATGTTGCCGAGGGCATCGAGCTCGCCGGCCTGCGCCGCGTCGACGACCTCGAGGTAGTCGCAGACATGATCGGCCCCAATGCTCTCGCACATCGCCTCGCCACCCATGAGGCCTATCGGGCCCATGAAGCTCCACGGCACCATCACGCTGTCGACCTTGCCCGCGTAGATCGTCGAGCACGGGCCGGTCTCCGACGATCCGGCCGATGCCGTCGTGTCGCCGCACTCGGTCGTGCACGCGTCGTCGCTCGCGTCGGCCGTGGTCATCGTCGTCGACGGATCGACGGAGGTCTCGCTGCCGCCCGTGGGATCGGTGGTACCGCTGCACATGCACAGACCCGGCACGCCGTCGAAGCCACAGGTCGCGGCACCCGGCGATCCGTCCGTGCAGTTGCACGCGAACACGAGACCAGGAGTGCACATCGCGGGCTGGTCGTCGTCTTGCGCCTGCACTGTGCACGCGAGCGAGGCGAGCATCAGGGCGGTCGGCACGAAGATCCGCAGCATCGGAGTGCGCGACGATAACACGCGTCAGCTCGGGGCGCGTGGGTCCGGTGCTCGAGCGGTGAGCAGATGCTCGGCGTGCATTCGCAAGAGCCGCGCTTCGTCGGCATCGCTGACGTCCTCGAACGCGAAGTTGAGCGCCGTCAGCGCGGCCGAAGCGATGATGCTGACGAGCAGCGCATCCGCACCGGGCTCGCAGGCACGCGAGACGATCGGGTGGAAGGCATCGACGATGATCCGCGGTCCCGCTCGGGTCGCGACGCGGCGGCCGTCGAGCTCGTCCACGCCGATGCGATCGAGATGTGGCTCGGTGACGAGCGTCATGTCGCGGCGATGCAGCAGGCGGAGCTCGGCACGAATCGCGTCGCGCAGCACTTCGTGCGGGTGGGGCGGTGGCGGGGGCGCAGGCAGCGGCGCGAGCGTCGGCGGCTCGAGCACGACGGCGTGCGACGGCGGTCGGTGCAGCGTAGGCGCGGGCTCGCTCGGCGGCGCGGGTTCGCTCGGCAGCGCCGGCTCGCCGCCGTCGTCGACCGGTTCTTCGCGCGCCGTCTGGTCGCCGTCGAGCAGGTCCTCGAGCTCCGCAGGGCGCGATGCCATCGCCGCACGCAGCGACACGGCGCGCCCGTTCGCGAGCGGCAACAGCGGTGCATCCTGCAGATCGCGGTACAGCCTACGCATGTCGTGGCTCGGCCACTTGCGTCCGCTCCGAGCGATCTCGTGCAGTCGCAGCAGTAGCTCGCGCAGCAGGAACGAGCGCGGATCGTCGACAGGGGGACACGCATCGCGAATCGACGCGGTGAGTCGGACGTACAGCAGCGCGGCTCGTGACTTGAGGTAGTCCTCGCGCGATCGCGAGAGTGCGCAGCCGGTGTAGTCGTCCGCGATCGTGACGCCTTCGCCGGTGATCGCTCCGGCGCACGGGAACATCCGCGAGCCCGGCCAGTGCGAGAGCGTGCGGCCGTCGAGCCCGAGCGCGACCGTCGGCGCGGGTACCGACGACAGCCACAGCGCACCGGTGAGGCCACGGCTGTCGATCACGTCGATCGCGATTGCGTCGGCGGGCGGCGTCGGCAACGCGACGGCGTCCTCGCGCCTCGCCTCGAACTCCAGGCGGCGCATCGCGAGCGGCTCCGCGTCGACGAGCGAACCGAACAGGTGCCGCAGCAGCGCGAGCTCGATGTCGTCGCGCACGAGCACGAGCGTGCGATCGATCCGCAGCCCAGCACGCCGGACGATCGCGAGGTTGCCGTAGCGCTCGTGCGCGGTGCCGAGGGTCGCGAGCGTGAGTGCCTCGCCCTGCGCATCGATGAACAGCGGTGCATCCGCGATCTCTGCGATCTCCGCCCGCTGGAGCGACGCCTGCCCGAAGCCCGCGAGGGGGAGCAGCGCCTGCGCGAGGTGCTGCACCCAGCGGCGTCGCAGATCCGCGTCGCCATCGGCGAAGCCGGCCGCGCACAATGCCGACACCACGATCGCGCGATGGCTCGCGAAGATCTCGGTGATGCGCTCGCGCTCGCGGTCCGTCAGGCCCTCGAAGTCGGACTCCTCGCCGAATGCGTCGCCGTCGATGACGCCGAGCCACGCGGTCGGGGGGGTCGGATCGACGTCGATGATCGGTCGGCGTCCGTGGGTGATCGTGACCTTGCCGGGGCCCGCGGTCGGATCGCGTTTGGTCGCGCCGATGGTGCCACGGATCCCTGCGATCTCGACGACGATCGAGATCAATGTCGAGCCCTCGGGCAACGTGAGATCCGCGAGCGGCGTGCGGCTCTCGAAGGCGAGTCGCTGCCGCGCGAGCGCGATCTCGGGAGCTCGATCGCGCAGCTTCGAGGCGCCGAACACGGAGCGCAGGGTTTTGATCGACTCCTCGTCGAGCTGCACCACGTCGGCGAGCTGCGGCGGTACATCGGCGACGGGCGGCAGGTACCCGAGGTGACCGTGCGCTTCGATCGCAGCGATCACGTCGTTCAACGTCGACGGCAGGCCACCGCCGGTCGCGAACAGCGGCAGCCCGAGGAGCCGCGGCAGCCGGCGCACGACTGGGGAACGCGTGATGCTCCACGTCGATCGTTTGTCGGTCGCGTTCGCGAGGCCGGCCCGGACCGCCTGCGGATCGATCGATTCGTTGCCCGCGATCATCGACGAGATCGCGTTGTGTAGCGCCGCAGGGTCGCGCTCGTCCGCGATCGCGAGCAGAGCGAGGTACAGCTCGACCTGCTCGGCGGGATCTTGGGTGGCGAGTCGCATCCACGCGAGCATGTATGTCGGAGCCGGGCATGCGAGCGTGATCGCGTCGAGCACGACGCGCCGCACGAGCGGCTGCTCCCATGCCTTGCGGTCGACCACGTGGTCGATGAACGTACCGAGCCCGGTCGCGAGAATGCGGGTCGCCTGGGCGACGCCGAGCGGATCGAGACCGTTGCATGCGTCGTTGAGCGAGCGCTCGGGCAGCGAAACCGCGGCGACCAACCCACGCAGCGTGGGGCCGAGCTGCTGGGTCGCGATCGGCCGCGACTCCACGAACGGCGTGACCGGGGTCTGTTCGCTCGTTGCACCGCCCGCACCGTCGCTGACCATTCCGATCACGCCACGCTCGCCGTCGTGCACGAACTCCACCGGACCGAGCACACACGCCTCGTCGAGCTGCAGCGGACGCACCGGGATAGTGTCGATGAACCGCTCGCGTGCGAGCCAGCCCTCGTACTCGCGCCCGACCCGCCGAACGTTCGGCTTGCCGAACAGCGCATGCAGCAGGCTGAGGCGCAGCTCGCCGACGCGCACGACGAGAAAGGGCGCCGAGCGCAGGAACGGTCGGCCTGCGGTGACGATCCGAACGACGCGATCTTCGCGATGGGCCTGGATGATGCGCCGCAGATCGATCGGAGCGCTGCTCGCGTCGTCGAAGACGCGAAGCGTCGCGAACGGATGATTCATCTCGCCGTGCTCGTCGCGCTGCAGCGCGTCGCGCCACGGCTGGCCGAGACGCCGGCACAGCTCGTCGGCGGTCGAGGCGGCGAGGCCGAGCCCCGCCAGCCACTTGCGCGCGTGCGTGCCGTCGGTAACCTCGAGCACCCAGCGCAGCAGGCCCTCGGCAACGTGCGTGGGAAGCTTCGGTGCGTCCACGAGCCTCGTACACACCTGGTGCACGAGGCGGGCGTACGCCGCGATGCACGCGTGGAGTGCCCGCCCGAACACGTCGTCGCGCGCGACGTCGTCGACGAGATCGGTCGGGGTGAACGCCGCCGCGACGACGATGTGGATGCTGCCGAGCTCCGGCTGAAATGGCAGCTCGACGAGTAGACGGTGACCGACGACAAAGCGCATCCACGACGGACCTGCGTTCGGCGCCCACCCGATCACGCCGCGGGTGTGCTCGTCCTCGAACGTCAGTTTGCGATCGTACTTGGTGCCCTCGGGCAGGATGACGGTGTGCAAGCGCTCGGCGAACGCGCGGCGATTCGCGTCGCGCAGGCGGGCTCGCGCGACCTCTGCGCTGCAGTCCTGCGCGAGCTCGCCGAATGCCGCGCGAAACAGCTCCGCCGCCCGACCGTTCGCGAAGACGATGTCGGCGACCTCGTTCGGCGGCGGCTGGGCATCGACCGTCGAGTACCGCGCACCCTTCGACTGCAGCAGCTCGATCGAGGTGACTCGCGCGTTGCCGATCGTGTGCCACAGCGCGACCCCGAGGTAGTCACGCAGGGGCTCGATCGTGCGATCGGCGTCGGCCCGCGCGAGATGGAGGCCGATGCAGCGACACAGCACTTCGCGGACCGGCCCGACGAACACACCATCGCCCGCGCGGAACATGCGTGATGCGGCGGCGAGGGCCGCATCACGGGCGACGTGGACTGCGGCGATCATCGCGTCGTACGCGTCGTCGCGCACCACATCGGCGAGCGAGGCATCGGTGCGCAAGTGCGAGACGTCGACCGTGCCGCGGATGCCGGCGAGCAGCGGCGCCTCGAACGTGTGCGACGCGAGCCAGACATGGTGGCGTACGAGCTCGAGTCGACCCTTGTCGCCGACGGGCGAGAGACCGACGGCTCCGATCTCGCGATCGCCGAGCACCACCTCGTGCCACGATTGGACGTCGGACGCGGCGGTGCGCTTCTCGATCGGTTTGCCGCCGAGTGTGACCTCGATGCCCGCAAAGCCGCAGTGCCGACGCAAGAGCACCTGCTCGCGCACGACGTCGCTGCCGGTCGCGAAGAACCGCCGCACGAGCCCGAGTCCGAAACGCTCGCGCACGTGGATCCGTACGCCGGGCTCGAGGCCGTCGACGCGCTCGACCTTGTCGGGCTGATCGTTGCGTTGCTCGAGGCGCAGGCCGTCGGCGCTGTCTGGCCCCGCGCACTCGAATCGCAGCCACCGCGGATCGGTCGCCATCACGGCATTGAGCGCGAGCGCGAGCTCGCGGAGCCCGGCGCGCGCACCGTCCTCCGCGAAGAGCAACTCATACAGATCGGTGATCTCCTCGAAGCTGAACGGCCGCGCGTCGCTGCTCATGCGCAGATCGTCGGTGTCGACGACGACGTCGACCCTGGTCGCTCCACGCAGCACGAACGCTTGCACGAGCAGGAGCACGTAGCGATGCGGATCGGCGAGCTGGAACTCGCGCAGCTTCTCCCTCGCCTTCACCGGATCGAGCGTGAACACGCCACTTGTCGCGCTCTCGCCGGCGGCGCGTAAGCTCGCGATCAGTGCGTCGGCGTCGGCCATCGCTCATCCATCACGTGCTCGACTAGCTTCGTGTCCATGTCGTCGTCGAGTCCACGCCCGAGTCGGAATGCCTTGATGCACAGGTATGCGGCGACCGCCGGCTCGCGCTCGGCGAGCGCCGCGAAGCTGCGCACGCTCGGATGCGCGGTGTTCACGACGAGCGCGTGCTTGCGCGAGAAGACCCCGGGCGCGAGGTTCTCGAGCTCGTCGGTGCCGAGCACAGTGCCAGGGACCACCTGCGTCACCGCGATGCGGTCTGCGATCGACGACTCTGGGTAGTCGAAGTCGCCGGCGACGATGTCCGCGAGCTTCGCCCCGAGCACGCGCAACCCCTTGTCGAGGTGCACGCGTAGCGCCGGCCAGCCGCGCGGCGCATCGGTCTCGCCGACGAGTAACGGCATGCACCAATGGCGACCCACGGCACACACCTCGAGATCGAGATCGAGATCGAGATCGTCGCCCGCCCGCGCTGGTGCGAGCTTCTGCAGCAGTGCCATGCGTGGATCATCGGCGGCCAACCGAAGCACGAGATGGCCGCACTGCTCGAGCTCGTCTGTCAGCGGTGTGCGGGTCGTGGCGAGCAGCGCGCGACCTCCCTTCGCACCGCGCCGAATCGTCTCGACGGTGATCGGTGCGCCCGACGGGGCGACAGCGATGCGTCGGCGCAGCATCGTCGGCGAGAACCGCCCGCGCGCGACGTGACACATCGCCGCCTGCAGTGTGTACGTCGAGCACTTGCCGTCCGCCTCGGCATCGAGTCGCTCGAACACGGCTTCCGCGAGCGGGCCATCGACCAACGCGACGACCTCGCGCATCACGCCCGCGAATCCTTGGTCTTCGATCACCGCATCGCGTGTGAGCGTGTGCTCGAGCCGAGGAGACGAAGCCTTGAACGCGATGCCGTCGAGCGGATACTCGTTCGCCGATACCTCCGCTTCGAAGAGCGTGAGCCCGTGGTTGTAGTAGCCGCGGAACGTCGCGCCGTCGTTGCCGTGACCGGCGACCAGGTGCGTCAGGCCATCGTTCGACTGGACGAAGTACGGCGCGTCGGGCAGCGCGAACGGCTCGCGGATCGGCGTGCCTGCGAAGCGCACGTCGGCATCGACATGCCGACACCAGAACCGCAACGAGCGCTCGCACCGGGCACGGACCTCGTCGAACAGCGTCGCATCACCGTGCTTGAGCACGCGGACCTTCGTGCCGTCGACGGGCGTGGCCAACGTGAGCAGCTCGAACGTGCGATCCTTCTTGAACAGCACGCGCCACGACTGCCCATCGCGCGACGTGTCGATGCACACCGCATCGGGATCGAGCGAGAACACCGACACGAAACCGATCCCGAACTTCCCGATCTTCGTGCGGTCACCGGCCTTCGACGACGAAAAGAGGCGCGTCAGCTTCTTCTCGATGATCTCGCGCGTCATGCCCTCGCCCCAGTCGTCGACGTGGACCGACACCACGCCCTGGCCGATTGCGGACACTTCGTGGCGGACGTCGACCTCGACCTCGGCGCTACCGGCGTCGATCGCGTTCTGGACCAGCTCGCGGACGAATGCGTACGGGTCCGCGAACTGATGGACCAGCTCGTCGAGCGCAGCACGGGCCGAGGGCGGCGCGAGGTTTGCCATGCCCCAATGATCCTGGCGCGCAGAGCATGCTCCAAACCGGGGTTCGGGTCATCGCCCGCGGATCCTTATTTGCCGGAATAGCGCCCGACACAACCTGGTACGGTCGGCCATGTCGAAATCCGGCAAGACAATCGTGACCCTCGCGCTCGTCGGCGCGGCGGCAGTGGGTGCGTGGAAGCTCGGCGCAGCGGTGTTCGGCGACGACGCCGATGCTGCGAAGGCGAAGCACGCAGTGAACCAAGTGTGGATCGAGCGTATGCCGTCCGATGCGCGGGACCAGATCAATCACTTCGTGCTCGTCCGTCACCCCGAGGGGCGGATCGGCGCGGTCGGCAAGTCGTCGCAGTGGCGACACTTCTTCGAGCTGTTCATGTGGGGGCTCGAGGGCGAGAAGCTCAGCGTGTTCTTGCCGCAGGATCAGCGCAAGGCGCAGCTCCGCGTTCGCACGTGGGAGTGCGCGGGCGAGGCACCGAAGCCGTTCGAGCTGTGTCTCGAGCTCGGCAACGACAAGCGCAGCGTCACGATGTACAGCCGCAAGGACTGGATCATCGATCCCAAGAACGTGAGCGAGTCGATCGAGGATCTCGTGCAGGACGTGCCCGCGCTCGCAGGCGTGTTCGATGGCGACGAAGCGCTCGCGATCGAGCTTCCAGATCAGGCGAGCGACGCCGACATGGCCGAGATTGCGGAGGACTGGCAGGAAATCGACCTGCTCGCCAGGTGAAGGGGAGCTGATGCTCGGCGCGTGTGCATCGCCGTGCACCTGGTCGCCCGACTGACGCGCGCCGCGGCGGCCGGTTCGACCGCCGCGACGCCGCTTCGCAACTACTTGGCGCCTTCGGCCTTCGCGGGCTCGGCCTTCGCCGGATCCGCAGGGGTCGCGCCGTCGGCGGGCTTGGCCGGATCGGCGGGCTTCGCCGGATCGGCGGGCTTGGCCGGATCGGCCGCAGTCGCACCGTCGGCGGGCTTCGCCGCATCAGCGGGCTTCGGCTCGCCGCCCTTGGTGTCGGCGGGCTTCGGCTCGCCGCCCTTGGTGTCGCCGGGCTTTTCGCCGGGCTTCGCCTTGTCCTTGTCGGTTTTTCCGGTTTGGGCGGTGTCGGCCTTCTCTTGCTCACAGGCGAGCGAGGGGACGGCAAGAGCGAGAATCGCGATGAGAATCGATCGTGTCATGTGCGTGGGCACTCCGTTCACGATCAACTGTGATGCGCACGCTCGGGCAATGCCGTCATCGACACACGGCGCATCGGTCACGGTTCGCGCAGCCGTACCTAGACGATCCTCACCGAATCATCATCGACCTTTGCGGAACTTCGCGCCCGATCACCTCGCGCCGCTGCGCAGCAACACGGCAGGCAGGGTGAGGATTACGCCGCGAGCACGCGCTCGGCCGCGGCGATCGCCCACGTCGCCGTCACGAGCTCGCGCAGCGGGTGGGCACCGATCTCTGCCATCGGATCGAGCCCAGCCTCGCTGATGAGCGCGTCGATCACCTCGACGCCCGCGCGCGTGCGGGCCGGGATGACCACGGGCAGATCGACGCCGCGCAGACGTGCGTGATGCTCGACGAGGATGCGGACCAGTGCACGACTCGTCGTGTCGCCGCTGAGCGCGACGCACAGCAGCGCCGGGCCGGGAGCGGAGAACTCGGCGAGCTCGACCGGATCGGCCCAGAGCTGATCGCCCTCGCGGGTGCGCAGTGCGACCGGCGGCACACCGAGTACGCCCGTCCGCGGCTTGCGGCGTCGCCAGGGAAACCGGGCGAGCATGCGTTGGAGCTTGGTCTCGTCGAGCTGCGGCATTTCGGGGGACATCGCACGGGGGTGCGACCTCCGAGATGCTATCAGGTGCCGGCGCCGCTGGCACGCGCAGCGGCAGTCGAGGGTGCGGCGAGGTCGAAGCCGACCAACTCCTGTTCTGCTGCGATGCCCTTGAGCGCCGCACGAAAGCGACGTGTTGCACGATCTCCGAGGACGTCACCGAGCGTCGCCGCGATGTCTTGCGTGACGACCAGCTCGCAGCCGCGGGCCTGCGCTTGGAGTCGCGCCGCGACGTTGACTGTCGTGCCGAAGAAATCGAGGCGATCGTTCGCGCGCACTGCGAGACAGGGACCCTCGTGGAAGCCGAGCTTGACGCCGATGCCGAGCTCGCCGTGATCGCGCTGCGTCGATTCCACCATCGCGATCGCGGCACGTGCCGCCTGCTCGGTCTTCGCGAACGATGCCATCACAGCGTCACCCATCGTCTTCACGACCGCGCCGTCGTTCGCAGCGACGATCGCCTCCATCGCTCGGAAATGCTCCTGCACGATCGCGAACGCCCGCGCGTCGCCGACCCGTTCGTAAAGGGCGGTCGAGCCGGTGAGATCGCTGAACAACAGTGCGAGCCGGCCGACTGTGAGCTCGAGCCCTGCCGCGGGCGCCTCGGTCGCGAACAGCTCGATGAACTCCGGCAGCGATGCGACCGCACTGCCGAGCACCGCGTCGCTCGCCCAGGTGCCGCGCTCGACCACGAGATGGCTGGTGTCGTCGGTTTCGGAGACGACGATGAGCTTCGTCGTGCCGTTCTCGGTGCGACCACGCTCGACGAGCGTCAGCGCATCGGGGCCGATGTGCACCTCGAGCTCCGCGGGTGGATCGTCGTCGTCGCGTTCGACCGGGCGCTGGCGGCCGAGCGTACGCAGCAGCAGATCGCCGCGCCGCAGCGGCACCACGTGCTCGGTGCGACTGCGGGGCGCAGCGCCCAGCTGCGCGATGACGTGGGGACGCAGCGAAGGGCTCGCGGCGCAGAACACTGCCGAGGTGACGGCGCGCACCGCCGGATGGCAGCGGAACACCGCCTCGACACTGCGCCCGAAGTCGACGTCGTACGCGATGTTGCACGCCTCGCAGTGCACCTGGCGGCCGACGCCTTCGAGCGAAGACGCGACTGCGGCCGACACTCGACACACTGGGCAGTTGATCTGCCATGTGAGATCGACGAGGCCGGCGCGCGTGGCGTGGAGGAACGTGCGGAGCACCGCGCGGCGATCGAGCTTCCACGTGCGCGCGAGCCCGAACGGCTGCATCTGCGCGACGTCCTCGTCGGGCCGGGTCTCGATCCAGGAGATGAGTCGCTCGGCCGGATCACCGGGCAGCATCTGCCGCAGACGCGCAGCGCGGCGCTCGAGCTGGGCACGATCGATCGGCGTCGTTGCGCCGCTCGTCGTGACGCGCGTCGGACCGGCGAGCAGCAGCTGCGCGCGCACGACCGCGGGCGCGCCGTCGTCGACGGGCATCGGCCCATGGCGAAGCACCTCACCGATTGCGTCGAGATACTCACCGCCGCGCAAGCGGAGCTGGCGAACGACCATCGGTCGCAGCAGCCTCATGTACCAGTGCGGCGCGTCGCCCCACATCGTGGTGCGGGCGATCGAGCCGCTCGCGGTCGGCTCGATCTCGACGCGCAAACCACCGTCGCCGAGCGGGCCGTTGATGAAGCGCCGCGTCGCGTGGAGCAGACGACCCTCGATCCACTCATACGGCGGCTCGATCCACTCGACATCGAGCCCGTTCTGGCGCGCCCGACCGATGTGCTCGCGGCGACCGTCGATCAGATCCCAGCGATAGGCGGGCAGGGTGAGACCCATCGCGCGATCGAAGCGACTCGTGTCGCCGAGCAACGCCCACACCAGCTCGGCGGGGGCGTCGAACGTCCGTTCGATCGTGACGCTGGCAGGGGCCATGCAGAGCGGGCGATGGATCGTGCCACAGCACGCGGCGACTGTGGACTCGACTCACTGACTGCGGGATGCAGCAGCCGCCAGGGCATGCGCTGCGCGCTCGACGTCGGCATGCGTAGTCGCCCGTCCGAGGGTGAGGCGAAGGGCGCCGCGTGCCTGCGCTGCGGGTACGCCCATCGCACCCAGCACACCGGGCGCGCGATCCGTGTCCGCGTGACAGGCGGAGCCGGTCGAGGCTGCGATATCGGGGGCGGCGGCAAGGATGCTCGCACCGGATGCGAAGGGCACGCAGACGTGCAGTGTGTTCGGCAGGGTCGGCACGCCTGCGCCCGTGCGAAAGATGCCGGGGATCGCGGCGACGAGCAGCGACCACAGGTGCTCGCGCAGATCGATCTGTCGCGCGCGCTCGGTCGCACGGTCGCTCGCCGCGAGGGCACACGCAGCGCCGAGCGCGACGGCCAGCGCGACCGGCTCGGTGCCGGAGCGGAGGCCACCCTCCTGACCGCCGCCGTGCGCCGAGGGTCGCAGTGTCACGCCGCGGCGGACGACGAGCGCACCGATGCCGGCCGGCGCGTAGAACTTGTGGCCGACGATCGTGAGCAGATCGATGCCGAGCGCACGCATGTCGACGTCGATCTTGCCGACGGCCTGGGCGCCGTCGCAGTGCACGACGACACTCGGCGATGTGCGGCGGGCGAGCGCGGCGAGCTCCGCGAGCGGCTGGATCACGCCGGTCTCGTTGTGCGCGAGCATCACCGTGAGCAGGCCGGTCGGTGCGTCGAGGGTTCGCGCAGCCTGCTCGAGGTCGACACGACCTTCGCCGTCGATCGCGAGCGTCGCGATCTCGAGCGTGGTCTGGCCGCCGCGATGGCGCACCGCGGCCTCGACCGCAGGATGCTCGATCGCCGACATCACGATGCGCGCAGGCGCGATCTCGGTGCCGAAGATTGCGAGGTTGTCCGCCTCGGTGCCGCCGCTCGTGAACACGACCTCGTCCGCCGTCGCGCCGACGAGCGCAGCGACCTGTCCGCGTGCCTCGGCGAGCGCTCCCGCGGCACGCCGCCCGTATGCGTGTCCCGACGACGCGTTCCCCCACTGCGCGCCGAGCCACGGAAGCATCGCGTCGCGAACCGCAGGGTGCACCGGCGTCGTCGCGTTGTGATCGAGGTAGACGGGATCGTCGCGCACGCCCCGCAGAGCCTAGGCCATCGCGCGCTCAGAAACCAACCGTGAGCTCCAGGCGAATCCGTTCGGTCCGCACGCCGCCCTCGCCCCAGCCGTGGGCGTGGTCGAGCTGCAGCTTCCACGAATGCTCCGCGAAGTAGTACGAGATCGCGGGGCCGACCTCGTCGAGGTCGCGGATGCTGCTGGGCCCGATGCTGCGCACGCCCGAGTAGCGCGCGCCGATCTCGAACGCGACGCGCGGGATCAGAAAACCACCCTGCGCCGTCCAGCCGATGCCGCTGCGCGGGGCCTCGCGTGCCGCGGGCATCATGTTCCCATCGTCGTCGCTCACGATCGCGTTGCCGTAGCGGCGCCGGCCTCGGCGGTACCAGACATCGCCGAGCAGCATGACGCCCGCGACCTTCAACATCGCGTCGGCCGTGATGTTGTGCGAGTCTGTCGTGCCGCCGTCGGTCGGCGCGGCGCCGTTGATCGCCTTGTTCCGCGCGTCCTTGTGCGCGAACGCGTAGCCGACACCGACCGAGAGCTTCGGCTTGCGTCGCCGCAGGAAGTCGACGTCCGTATAGTCGTCGTCGCACTTGCCCATCGGTAGCACCTCGAGGCGACCGACGTAGGTCATGCCGAAGTCGTTCGGCTTTGCGAAGTCGGTGCCTTCGCCCATGAATGCACCGATGTGATAGCGCAGCTTGCCGAGGCCGCCGAGGTCCTTCGAGCCGAGGTCGATGCCGATGTCGCGCTCGAGCCCGAACTCGCTGCTCGCGAGCGAGAAGTCGATGAACTGCAGCTTGAGGATCGGTTGCACGCGTTGGCGCGAGTAGTTGATGAAGAAGATGCCGATCTGCGGTGTGAAGTCGCGGAAGCGATCGAACGCTGCCCACGCCATGAACACGGGCGACTGGCGGATGGTGCCGCCGGTCAGCCCGAGGTCGCGCGGCGAGAACTGCAGCTGCAGGTAGTACTTCATGTGCTCGGTGAAGGCGTTGCCCTGGAAGATCGCGCGCGCGCGACGGACCTCGAACGTCTGCGTCGTGGGCGGCAGACCGTCCGGCGTCGGCTGGGTGTCGTTCACCGTGTAGAGGAATTGGGCGGCGAGGTTGAGCGTCAGCGAGAAGCGCTTGTCGGCGGTGCCGAACGACAGGCCCTTGCCGGGCTTGTGCACGATGCCCTTGGTGATCTCGCGCTCGACCACGCGCTTCACGGGCTCGTGCAGTGCATCCTGCTCGGGTGGCGCGGGCTCGGGCGGTATGTCTTCCTCGCTCGCGTCGCCGTCAGGCTGCGCGTGCGCGGGGGCGGCAATCCCGAGCCAGAGCAGAAGAGAACAAAAGGTCGCGAGCGCCCAGTGTGCGCGGAGCATCTTCGAAGCTTTCGGCGGCGGGAGTGTATCAGGGCATGTGCGCTGCAACGGTCGGTTGGACCATTGCGACCCACGGCTCGAGCCACCAACCGGCGACGAGCACGATCACCACGATGACCATCAGTACCGCGCGCTCGCGTGCGAGCAGCTCGGGAAAGCGGGCGAGATGAGGAGTGCGCCATGGCCCGAGGCACGCGCGAGTGAAGCTCCACCACAGCAACACGCTCGCGAGGTTCACGGCGGCGAGCATCGCCATGGCGATCACCGGGTGAGCATCGAACGCGCCGTGGCTCGCGAGGTGCTCGGCAACGAAGCCGAGGGTGCCGGGAAAGCCCGCGTAGGCGAGCGCGATCACGAGCAGCAGGCCCGAGAGGATCGGGGCGGTGCGCACGATGCCACCGAGCGCAGCAAAGTCGGTCGTGCCGACGCGCGCGTGGATCATGTCGGCGATGAGCAGCAGCCCGGTGCCGGCGACGGCCAGATTGCACGCGTTGAGCAGCGCGGCGGTCGGACCCATTGGATCGACCGACGCGACACCTACGAGCATGCCGCCCGCGATCGCGAGCTGGAAGTATGCGAGCGCCGAGCGCAGACCGCCCTGCGCGAGCCCGACGAACACGCAATAGAACATGCTCGCGACGGCGAAGCTCGCGAGCATCACCGTGTGCACCGCGAGCGCATCGCCGAGCAGCTCGACGCCGATGCGCAGGAACAGGTACTGCCCGAACGGCACGAGCGTGAGCGGGATCGAGGCGAGTGCCGGGGAATCCTCGAGCAGCCGCACCATCCAGCCGTGGAAGGGCACGAGCGGAAGCCGCACGGCGACCGCGAGCAGGAACGGTATGAACAGGATCGCTTCGAGGTCGCCGGGCACGCCCTGCGCGGCGATCTGCTCGAAGTCGAACGTCATGGTAGGGCCGGCCAGGCCGAGCGCGAGCACGACGCCGATGAGCAACACCGCGGAGACCAACATCGGTCGCACGTAGCTGCCGGTGTTGACGCGTTGGCTGCCGGAGGGCCGGGCCACGTCGAGGAGCCACGCGCCGGGGATGATGCCGACGAGCGCAAGCAAAGCGAGCACGAGCAGGTTCACGCTCACGAGCGCGAGCATGCTGACCGAGTGCAGGACGAGCACCGCGATCAGGCCTTCGCGGCGTGTGCGTGGCCCGATGGCGACGAGCACGAGCGCGATGATCAGCGCCTGCAGGAAGACGAGCGCGATGCTGATGCCGTCGACGCCGAGGTGATAGCCGAGGCCCAGTACCTCGAGCGGCGCGCGCTCGACGAACTGCATGCCGTCGATCGAGCCGTCGAAGCGGCGAACGACGGCGATCGCGAGGCCGAGCGTCACCGCAGCGCCGGCGCGCGCGAAGACCCGCGCCCACGCGTTGTCGTGGATCCGCCACACGAGCACGGCGGTCAGCGCGGGGACGATCCACATCGCGCTCAGCCACGGGATCGCAAACGCGTCCGGCGTGTCTCGCACGGAGAACTGGCGCACCGAGGCCAGGCCCGCGTCGGTCGAGTCGAGCGCGACGAACGCGGCGACGACGAGGCCTGCGTACACGAACGCGCGCGTGCGATTGCGGAAACGGTCGTCGAACTTCTTGAGCGCAGCGCCGAGCGCGAGCACAGGGCCCGCCGCGAATGCCGCCTGCAGATGGTCGAGATCGAAGCGATGCAGCGCGCGCTCGTGCAGTCGCGCCGCAAGACCGCTGCGCGCGTAGGGTCGACGTAGGCCGACCCAGGTGATTGCGGCGACCGAGAGCATCGCGACGATCGCGAGGTAGACGTCGGCGGAATCACCGAGTGGTCCGTCGGCGGCTTTGGGCCCGTAAGCCCACGACAGATCCGACAGGCCGAACGCACCCCACACGGCGACGAGCACGGCAGCACCGATGAGGCCGCTGTGGACCATGCCGCCGCCTGCGGGGCCGCCATCGTTCGCGGAGCCGCGACGCTGTGCCGCACGTGTCCGCACGATGATCGACGGTGCGATCAGAAACTGTACGGCGCGCAGGCCGGCATGCAGCACCATCAGCACGATGACGAGGTGCCACGCGCCTGCGCCGCACGCCGCGAACATCACACCGAGCTGGGCGATCGTCGCGTAGATGATCGAGCTCTTCGCGTCGGGTTGCGCGGCACCGACGGCGGTCGCGTAGACGAGCGTCGTCACGCCGACGACGACCATCGCAATCATCGTGACGTCCGACTGAACCGCAATCGGCCCGGTGCGCAGCATCAGATACACGCCGGCGTGGGCCATCACCGCGCCGTAGAAGAGGCCGGTCGAGGTCGTCGGGCCCTCGACCGCGTGGACCATCCAGCTCGAGAACGGGAGCTGTGCCGACTTGCTCATCGCCGCGAGGAACAGCGCGAGGCCCATCAGCGTCGCCATGCCGGGCGTCAGACCGCCCGCGTGCTCGAGCATCGGGCCCCAGCCGTCCGCACCGAACTCGTGCGAGGCGAACAGTGCCGCGGTGAGCAGACCGAAGTCGCCGAAGCGGTTCGTGAAGAATGCTCGTGCGCCCGCGCGTACCGGTGCGGCGCGCTCGTGGAAGAAACCGATGAGCAGCGCCGAGCAGATGCCGACCCACTCCCAGCCGAGGAACACGAGCACGAAGCCGTCGCCCATCACCAGGACGAGCATCCCGGCGACGAACAGGTTCACGAGCATGAAGTAGCGCTGAAAGCCGGCCTCGCGGTGCAGGTACGAGACCGAGAACCACGACACCACGAAGGCGAGCGTCGTGGTCATCGCCATCATCACGGCGGACAGTGGATCGATCCAGAACGCGATGTCGATCTCGTGGCCGGGTACGAACAACCAGTGTGCGAGCACGAGCCGCCGCGGGATCGGGTCGAGCAGCGAGTCGCAGAGCACGACGAGCGAGCCGACGGCGACGAGCACCGCAACGATGATCGACGCGCGCGCCATCGTTCGCTCGCGCAGCCGGATGCCGCCGGCGAGCGCGAGCCCGAACCATACCGCGATCGCCAGCGGCAACAGCGGCACCGCGAACGTGATCAGCGACATCGTGTCGCGGCTCATGACGTCACTTCACGACGCTCGCCGATGCGCACGGGGGTTTCGATGCGCGCCGGCGGGAGAAAGTCGAGCGTGCCGCGGTACCACGCGGCCGAGTCGAGCACGACCGGCAGCTCGTGGTTGCGGGACTGCCACGCGACGAGTCCGGTGCCCGGCACGTAGTTGCTCGTCGTGCCGTCGTCCGGGTCGACCAGCGTGACGCGGATCCAGCCGTTGTCGACCATCGCGCGGAGAACCGGTTGGCGCGCGAGGATGCCGCCGATGAGCTTCGGCGTCGACTCGATGATCACGAGCAGACGCATCGGCTCGTGGATCTCGACCATCTGCTGCGGCAGACCCGTGCGGAGATCGCTGCTCCAACCATCCATCACGCCGATGAGGCCGACGACGTTGTGCGGCAGCTTGGTGCCCGCGCCATAGCGCTGCACGTCGACGCGCGAGAAGTAGTATTCGAGGCTGATGCCCGCGCCGACCGGGCCCATCGCCATGAGCAGACGCTCGATGATCTTGCCCTCGAGATCGATCGTCGGGTCGTACGACACGAGGAACATGCGGCGGTCGAAGAACACGCCGCGCGTCAGCCGGCGACGACCGAACACGCAGACCGCGTTCGTGACGTGGCCGAGCTCCGGGCGGGCCTGGCTCGGATCGAGACTGCGCTCCTGCACGTGGCGCAGCGCCTCGTCGGGAGTGCAATCCGCCGGCGCGTGCTCGAGCTTGCGACAGCGCTCGTGGGCCGACATCGCGCGGGCACGATCGAGGGCCGCGGCGACGCGCGTGAAGTCGGCGACGCGCGCGGGCGGCAGGCGCGACAGATCGGACCACGAGATGTCCTCGTTGCCCGTGTTGTGTTCGCCGCCGAGGAACCAGGTGTCGTCGGGGATGTCGATGCCCATCGCGCGCAGGCCGGCACGAACCGCCGGCGCGTTCACTATCAGACAGAAGAGCCGCGCGTTCGGTCCACCGTGGCGACCACCGCACGCGCCGCAGTCGTACGCGGAGAGGTGAGGGTTGTTCTGGCTGCCCGAGCCGTGACCGAGCACGCAGACGAGCGCAGCGAAGTCACGCACCAGCCCGAGGTTCTGCAGCGTGCTGCTGATGCGCTCGACCTGTTCGCCAAGCGAGAAGCCGGCGATCGCGTGCGAGGTGTCGCAGCTCTCGTCGGTCACGAACGTCGTTGGATGCTCGGGCAGCAGGAACCGCTCGAGCGGACGGATCATCCGCTCGAACTGTCGCGGGAACACGAGCTGGCCGACGAGCCAGATCCACGCGAAAAATCCGGCCGTGTACGCGCCGAGGATCGAGGCCCAGCCGTGGCCGAGGATCTCGCGCCAGTGACCGCGCCAGCGACGAACTGCCACGTGAGCGCGATCGAATCGTCGTGCGAGGCCGGGGCGATCATCGGCCGGCACCTCGAGCACCCGGTGCATCGGCTCCACGCCGAGTGGACACAGCGCGCTGAACTCGGTGTGGTTGCGGCCCATGAACGCGATCGGCACGCCGAAGAAACCACCGGTGCCGAAGGTCTCGCACGTCGGGTCGATCTCCTCGAGGTGGCGGCGGAACCCTTCCTCGCGATCGTCGATGCACGTGACGATCTGGAACGATGCGCGGCTCGTCCGCGCGCGACGGTGCGCGCGGTTGTCGTGGAGCGCCTCGAGGATCTGATCGCGGTAGTGCTGCTCGTACGCCTCCTGCCACAGCGGCAGGCGGACGGCGGGCCCGAGCTCGTCGAGCGTCGCGAGTAGCCCCGCGATCTTCGGCAGCGGCGTGCAGCGCAGCTCTTCGCCGTGGATCCCGAGCACGCGCGTCAGCCGCTGGAGCTGCCACGCGCGGCCGAGCTCCGGGCCATCGTCGACCTCCATCGCGGCCTCGACGATCCGCCGCGCGTCCGTCTCGCGGCGATCGGCGCGACGCAGCAGCACTCTGCGCGCGAGTCGAGCGGCCTTCTCCATCAAGCGGCCGTCGAACAATGCGTGACGGAGCGTCGCCTCCTCGGGACGCCGCTCGAGATGCGCGATCATGTCGCGGGCCTCGCAGCCCCAGGTCGCACGGCACAAGAGCGTGAGCTCCGACCACTCGCCGAGCAGACGGATCGCGACGAAATCGACGAGCGCGACCGGTGACAGCTCGGGGCGATACTCTGGATGCGTCTCGCGCCAGTGGATCATCCCCGCCCAGCCCGGCAGATGCTGCAGCACGCGAGTGACGTAGGCCTCGTAGCATTCGACCGGGACGCCGAGCTGGTCGAGCGCGAGCAGTGCCGCCTGCACCGGGTCGGCGGGGATCTCGAGGCCGGCCGGCAGCCCGGCGAGGCGACGCTTGCCGGCGCGCTTGCGCATGCGCCAGCCCGCGTAGAGACCGGCGCCGCCGAGCGGATGGGCATCGATCGCGATGCCTTCGTCGAGATGCGAGGCGACGTCGCGAATCATCCAGCGATCGACGGCCTGGGCGACGTCGATCGAGCTCATCGCGAGCGCGATGTCGCGATGCGTGCGCTCGCCGAGCCCCGCGAGCACGCCGCGTGTCTCGCCGCGCAGATCCGGCGTGTCGCCGCGACCGATGCGACGCACGGCGTCGAAACACGCCGGCCAACGTGCGGCGTCGCCCGGCTCGGTGAGCGCACGATCCTCGGAGAATCGCCAGCGGATGCGGGGAATCGGCTCGGGGTCGAGATCGTGGAGCAGACACGCGCGGAGGATCGCTGCGCGGTCGGTGAAGGGATCGCCCGGCGCCTCGTCGCCGTCCGCGAGCACACCGCGCAGCGCGATCGCCTCGTCGAGGTCGCGATCGGTGATGCGGCCGCGCGCGTGCGCCTCACGGAACTCGCGCTCGCTGAGATAGCTGTTCGCGCCGACAATCTTTGCGGATGCAGCGAGTGCCGCGTGGAACTCGAGATCCTCGAACGCATGGAGCGTGTTGTGGTGGATGAAGGTCTCGATCGGACCTTGGCTCGGCAGGTAGTGGGCGCCGTGTTGCAGACCCTTCGCGAGTGCGGCCGCGGCGTCCTGGTTCGCCGGCGCGGGGGCGGCGGTGTGCTCGCCGAGCGCCGTGCGATCCTCTGCGGTGCTCATGGGCGTTTCCATCGAGCTGCGTGGGCGTGACTCGACGCGGCGTGGTGCGACGCGAGACCGCGGAGCACGAGCTCGCGGCCGTCCCACTCGTCGGCGATGAGCTTGAGCCGATTCTGGGTCGTGTGATCGATGACGCGGCACGACTCGAAGTCGATCACCACGCGGCGGACGTCGGTGCCGAGCCCCTGGAGGAGCCGGGTGATGCCGCGCAGGTTCGTGAACACCGCGCAGTCGCGGACCGCGAGCGTCAAGGTCTCGCCTTCGCGCCGTTGATCGATGTGCGAGCGGAAGAGCGAGCCTATCGGTGCACCGCGCATGACGTCGATGACGAGCATGAGCGCGAGACCGGCGAACACCCCGGCGAGGAGGTCGACCGCGAGCGTCACGACCATCGTCGCGACGAAGACGAACAGCTGCTCGCGCCCGACGTGCCACGCGTGCACGAACTCCGACGGCGACGCGAGGCGCGTGCCAGTGTAGACGAGCATCGCGCCGAGCGCCGCGAGCGGGATCAGCTGCAGGACGTTCGGTACGAGGACCACGAACGCGAGCAGGAACACCCCGTGGAAGAAGTTCGCGAACGGGCTCGTCGCGCCGCTGTCGATGTTCGCCTTGCTGCGGACGATCTCGGAGATCATCGGCAGACCACCGATTGATGCTGCGAGGGTGTTGCCGATGCCCGTCGCGAGCAGGTCCTTGTCCATGTTCGAGGCGCGCTTGGCCGGGTCGAGCGAATCGACGGCGCTCGCGCTCAACAAGGACTCGATGCTCCCGACCAGCGTGAAGAGCAGGATGTATTTCAACGACCCCGCGCTCGTGATGGCGGAGAAGTCCGGGAATGTAACGGCGGCCATCAGGCTCGCCGGTAGGCGCACGAGCAACGTCGAGTCGAGGTGGTAGTAGTGGCCGAGCCACTCGTAGTCGTGGGCGACGTCGAACTGGAAGTACAGCGCGAGCGGGATCGACATCACGAGCACGACGAGCGAGGCCGGGATCCGCTTGGCGAGCTTGTTCTTCAGCTTTGGGAGGCCGAACAAGATGACGAGCGCGAGCCCGCCGATGAAGAGCACCTCGGGGTTCATGGTCGACAAGCTGTTCGGGATCTCGCCGAGCAGGCCCAGCGGCGTCTTCGCAGTCGGTACGACGCCCAGCAGCGTGTGGGCCTGCTTGGAGATGATGATCACGCCGATCGCCGCGAGCATACCGTGCACGACGGCGGGTGGCATGAGCGCGCCGACGAAGCCGAGGCGCGCGACTGCGAGGACGATCTGGATCGCGCCGGCAACGACGCCCACCGCGAGCGTGCGCTGGTAGCCGCTGACCATGTCGCCGGCGCCGAGCTCGGTGACCGCGCCGATCACGATGACGATGAGGCCCGCGGCGGGACCTTTGATCGTCAGCCGCGCGCTGCCGAAGAAGCTCGCGACGAGGCCACCGATGATGGCAGTGAAGACGCCGGCAATGGGCGGGAATCCGCTGGCCATCGCGACACCGAGCGACAGCGGTAGCGCGATCAGAAAGACCAGAAAGCCGGAACTGATGTCGGCCCGAAGATCGTAGCCGGCGAATGCGGATCGTTGCGAGGACATGGAGCGTCGAGTGCCGCCTCACTAAGCAAGGCTCGGGCCGCACCCTTGCACTCAACGACTACGGCCTCGAAACCCCCTCGAAACGCAGTTCCAGAGCCATGTGATACGTATCGCTTCGACTCCTTGTGTCACTGTGACTCGTCGTCGTCGGCGTCGTCTTCCGCAGGTGGTCGTGCCGGCGCGGGACGACGCTCGCCGCGAGCCATCGCCGCGTAGCGCTCGAGCTTGCGGTAGAGCGTCTTCCTTCCGAGGCCCAGTACTTTCGCCGCGAGCGTCTTGTTCTCGCCCACGGCTTCGAGCACGCGCAAGATGTAGCGCTGCTCGACGATCTCGAGCGTGACGAGCTCGCTCGGATTGTGCGACACGACGAGCACGTCGCTGCGCGCGTAGTTGCGAATCCGTTGCGGCACGTCGGTGATCTGCAGCGTCGTGCCGTCGGACAGCGTCACCGCGCGCTCGACGGCGTTGCGCAGCTCGCGAACGTTGCCGGGCCACGGATAGTCCAGCAAACGCTGTGCGAGGTCGGGCGCGATCGATCGCACGTCCTTGCCGGCCGCCGACGCGAAGCGCTGCAAGAAGTGCTGCGCGAGCAGCAGGATGTCGCGGCCGCGAGCGCGCAGCGGCGGCACCTCGACGTCGAGGACGCTGAGACGGAAGTAGAGATCTTCGCGGAACGTACCCGCCTCGACCGCCGCCTCGAGGTCGCGATTGGTCGCCGCGATGATCCGCGCGTCGAACGGCACGTCTTCGTCATCGCCGACCGGACGCACGACGTGCTCCTCGAGCGCACGCAGCAGCTTCGGTTGCAGGTCGAGCGGCAGCTCACCGATCTCGTCGAGCAGCAGCGTGCCGCCCTGGGCCCGCAGGAACAGGCCGGTGCGGCGCTCGTTCGCACCGGTGAACGCACCTTTGGCGTGGCCGAAGAGCTCGGCCTCGACGAGAGACGGCGGCAGCGCAGCGACGTTGACCGCGACCAGCGGCCCCTCGCCGCGTCGCGATTGCGAATGGATCGCGCGCGCGACGAGCTCCTTGCCCGCGCCGCTCTCACCGCGGACGAGCACGGGAGCGTCGGCGATCGCGAGTCGGGCGATGCGCTCGAGCATCCGCCGCGTCGGTGCGCTGTCGCCGATGAAGCCCGTGGCGCCCTGAAGGGTGACGCGCTCGCGGAGCAAGCGGACCTCGCGACGCAGCGCGCGAACCCCCGCCGCTCGCTGGATCGTGAAGCGCAGCGCGTCGATCTCGACCGGCTTCATCACGAAGTCGTACGCGCCCGCGCGCATCGCCGCGACCGCCGTGTCGATGCTGCCGAATGCGGTGATCACGATCACCGGTAGATCCGGATCGCGCTGCGCGATGCGCTGGCAGAGCGCGATGCCGCCAGGCCCGCCGAGGTTCAGATCGGTGAGCACCACGTCGAAGTCGAACGCCTGCACGCGTGCGAGCGCATCGGCCTCGTTGGTCACCGTCGCGACCGAGCAACCCGTCAGCGTGTCCGCGAGCAGCTCGCAGAAGCGCACGTCGTCGTCGACGGCGAGTACGCGGATGGGTGCCTCGTCACGCGTCGACATCGATCGGGAGATTTAGCATGAACTGCGTGCCGAGCAGCGGGTCGGAGTCGACGTCGATCCAACCGCCGTGCTCGCGCGCGATGCCCGAAGCGATCGAAAGTCCGAGCCCGGTGCCGCCGCCGCGAGGCTTGGTGGTGAAGAACTCCTCGAACAGATGGGGGAGAACCTTCGGGTCGATCCCCGGACCGCGATCGCCGACCCGGACGCAGAGGTAGCGACCAGGGCCGCGCCCGCGGCCCTCTGGCGGCGTGCACTCGCCTTCGGTCACGTCCACGGTGACACGCGTTGCCGGTGGTGCGACGTCGAGCGCGTTGACCACGAGATTGGTCACGGCCTGCTGCAGCAGCAGCAGGTCGCCGTGCAAGAAGCGACCATCGACACGCGTCCCGACGACGAGCTCGACCGACCGCTCGGCGGCGACGCTCTCGAGCAGCACGCTCGCGTGCTCGACGATCGCAGCGGCATCGAAACGACGCGCGGCATCGCGAGAGTCGCGGGCGAAATCGAGGAATGTGCGGATGATTGTCGTGATCCGATCGGTCTGCTCGGCCGCGATGCGAGCGTTGTCTATGACGGCCTTGCCCTCGACCTGCCCGCGCGCGATGAGCTTTGTGCGCGCAGCGATGACGTTGAGCGGCGTGCCGATCTCATGGGCGAGGCGCGCCATCAGAGCGCCGATCGTCGCGAGCCGATCCGCATGGCGCAGCTCGTGGGTCAGGCGCTCGCGCTCGGCGGCGGCTCGCGCCCCACGGGCACGCGTGTCCTCGAGATCCTGGACCATGTCGTTGAGCGCCGAGGTGAGCTCCGTGAGCTCGTCGTTCGCGGTCGCGGGCACCCGCCGCGCCGTCTCGCCGCGACCGACGGCGCGGGCCAGCGCCGAGAGTCGGCCCACGCGTTGACCGACGAGCAACCAGCCGATCCCGACCGCGAGCAGCGCGGCGCACGTGCCGATCACGAAGATCGTCATCCATAGCTGCCGACGACTGCGCACGCGCAGCTCGTGGCGAACGTCGAGCGAGCGCCGCAGCTCGAGCAGCGACGCCCGAGCATCCCCGGTCGCAATCGGCAGGTACGCATAGATCGCGATGGGCTCCTCGACATCGTCGTTCGGCCACCGCAGCACTTCGGGCGCCGCGCGCTCGATCGCCCAAATCGCGGCCGCGGTGAGCTCGGGATGCTCGAGCCCGAGGTCGAGCTCGTCGGGATCGATCCAGCGGAGACTGACCGTCCGTTCGCGCTCGTACGCAGCGTCGAGAACCCGCGCCACCTGGTCGCGACCGCCACGTTGCCACGCGTCCTCGACAAAGGGCTGCAGCGTCTGGCCCATGAGGACGAGCGCTTCGGCGAGGTCGCGATCGATGATCTCGAACTCGTGCTCGAGCTCGCGCTCGGACATCACCGCCAACACACCGATGGTCCACAGCGTCAGCGCGAGGGTGATCTTCAGCGCGATACGCATGGCGTACAGACGAGGCGCGACAGGGGTCGCGCCCGGGTCAGAGCGACGTCGCTAGTCGGTGAACTCGAAGTTCCACAGGATGTACTTCCAGTCCTGGTCGACGCTGCGCTTCTCGCCGAACGGGTACTCCATGCGCGCGATGAACACGACATCGCGGCGCGGGAACATGAACTGGACGATCTCGCGCTCGGGTGCCGTGCCGTCGGAGTCGATGACGTGCAGCTTCGCGAAGATGCCGGCCTTCTTCTGGAACTCGTGCTGGTAGCTGATCTCGTCGACGTCGAGTCCGGCCTGCTTGAACTGGTTCTCGAACCAAGAGACGGCGCGCTCGTCGAGCGGGCGGGTCTTCTGTGTGACGTAGAACGTGACCGAGATTTCCTCGACGCCCGACGCCTCCTCGGCGTCCTGGCCCGCGAACGGATCGTCGCCCTCGCTCTCGCCGCCGCCGAAAGTGTCGCCGGCGGTGGACCGACACGTGACGACCGGGACCCACCCGTGATCGCCGTCGGGCGTGTGCGCGGCCTCGCCACACGACTTGAACACGTAGAGCGTGTCGGGGATCTCGAACTTGACGCCGAGCGGCGGGATCGTGATGACGTTGCCGGTCTTGCTGCCCGTGCTCGGGCTGTCGATCCACGCGGCGGCCGACGATTTGTCGCGATCCTTCTTTTCGCAGCCGCCCTGCGCAGCGACGCCGACGAGGGCGCACGCCAATGCTGGCGAGAGAATCGGACGCAAACGCGAGAACCCCGGGCTGTTCGCTGGCATGGCCGGGGAACGTTACCAAAACGGGCCGCCGCCCGACACCCCGCACACAGCCGAGCAGCTCGATGCAGTGCGTGCGCGCGTGCGAGGGCGTTGGCATCGACATTGCTCATCATCGAGTCGTCGCCATGGCGCCATCTCTCTCATCTCTGCCAGCTCTCCCGCTCACCCCGTCCTCCCCGAAGCCCACGCCCGAGGCGACCGCGACCGACGGCAGCCGCGCTGCCCAGGACGCGCCGGTCCTCCTGCGGCTCCTGCAGTTCCTGCTCGACGCCGCGACCGGCGACGCCGTGCTGCACCGCGCAGCGGTCGGTCTGGGGTTGCTCACCGAGATCTCGTGGGTCGAACTAGACGGGGTCGACGACGCCGACATGAAGTCGGTGGTGGTGGATGCCGCAGGGGCATCGCATCGCATCGACGTCGCGCTCGCCGAGCCGAGCAACGCGCGCGCTCGTGCGGCGGTGCAGGGAATGTTGACGCTCGTCGAGCAGGTCCACACGCGCGTCGTCGAGCTCGAGCGGTTGCGCGCGGAATCGACGACGGATCTGCTCACCGGTCTGTGGAATCGCCGCGGGTTCGAGCCGTTGCTCGATCAAGCGCTCGCTCGCGCGGCGCGGACCGGCGAGGCGATAGCGCTCGTGCTCGTCGACGTCGATCGCTTCAAGCAGGTCAACGACGAGCACGGTCACGGCATGGGTGATCGTGCGCTGGCGGCGGTTGCGGCCGCGCTTTCCGGCGGAATCCGTCCGACGGACATCGCGGCGCGGATCGGCGGCGACGAGTTCGCGGTGCTCTTGTCGGGCGCCGATGCCCAGGGTGCGCGACTCGTCTGCGAGCGAATCCGTCGCGGTCTCTCTCGCGCCAATCCGCTGACGAACCGGGCGCTGACGCTGTCGTTCGGTGTCGCCGATCTCGACGCGCTCGGAAGTCCCACCGCGGGACGCTCGGCACGGGTGGCGTGGCTCGCGGCGGCCGATGTCGCGCTCTACGAAGCAAAGGCCGCAGGGCGCGACGCGATCGTCTGCCGCGGTGCCGTGCCCCGCGAGATCGACGATGAGATGACCCAGCCGATCTGCGTGCGGGCTTCGTGAGGCGTCAGCGCGGCGCGAGCAGGCTCGGCAGATAGTCGTCGGGCGCCTGCAGCCCCATCAGCTCGAGGCATGTCGCGGCAACGTAGCCGAGGTTGCGGGTGCCGTCCCTGACGACGGCCGGCGCGTCGCCGGGGCTGCGCCAGTCGAAGATCGCGAATGGCACCGGGTTCAGGCTGTGGCTCGTGCGTGGCAGCGCGTTGCCGCGACTGTCGACGTCGATCATCTGATCCGCGTTGCCGTGATCGGCGGTGACGACGACGATGCCCGCGTGGCGGTGCACGGCCGCGAAGATGCGGCCGAGACACAGATCGACCGCCTCGACGGCGAGGCGCGTCGACTCGAGGACGCCGGTGTGCCCGACCATGTCGCCGTTCGCGTAGTTGAGCCGCACGAAGTCGTAGTGCTTGCGATCCAGCGCAGCGATCACCGCGTCGGTGATCTCCGCGGCTTGCATCCACGGCCGTTCCTCGAACGGGCGAGTGTCGGACGGCACCTCGATGTAGTCCTCGAGCAGGTCGTCGAACTTGCCGGAGCGATTGCCGTTCCAGAAGTAGGTGACGTGACCGTACTTCTGGGTCTCGGAGATCGCGAGCTGGCGCTTGCCGCTAGCGGCCAGCAGCTCGCCCATCGTTCGATCGATGACGGGCGGAGCGACGAGGAAGCGCGTCGGCACCAGCTCGTCGCCGTCGTACTGCATCATCCCGTAAAAGGTCACTCGTGGGCGCACGCGGCGATCGAAGCCGGTGAACTCGACTTGATCGAACGCCTTGCTGATCTCGAGCGCCCGATCTCCGCGGAAGTTGAAGAGTACGACGGTGTCGCCGTCGACGATCGGGCCGCACGGTCCTTGGCCTTCGTCGACGACGAACCCGGGTAGGTTCTGATCGTCGATGCCGAGCTCCGCGTACATCGTCTCGACCGCGACGCGAGCGCTCGGGAAGCGGCGGCCTTCGCCACGCACGTGGATCTCCCAGCCATGCGCGACCATCGGCCAGTCGGCGCCGTAGCGATCCATCGTGATGCGCATGCGGCCACCACCGCTCGCGATGCGGGCGTCGCAGCCACCGGCGCGCACGCCGGCGAGCACGCCCTCGAGGTGCTCGAGATACCCGAGGGCCGAACGCGGAGGCACGTCGCGACCGTCGAGCAGCGCGTGCACGCGAACCCGCGCGATGCTTTCGGTCGCAGCGCGGCGCACGAGCGCGATCAAGTGATCGATGTGGCTGTGGACGTTGCCGTCCGAGACGAGCCCGAGCAGGTGGAGCGTGCCGTGGTTGGCAAGGGTCGTCGCGACGAGCTCGCGCCACGGTGCCGCGTCGAACATTGCGCCCGTCGCGATCGCGTTGGCGACGAGCGTCGCACCCTGATCGAAGATGCGGCCAGCACCGAGCGCGTTGTGGCCGACCTCGGAGTTGCCCATGTCGGCGTCGCTCGGCATGCCGACGCTGCGGCCATGTGCCTGCAGCTCGCGGTACGACGCGAGCTTGCGCAGTCGCTCGAGGTTCGGCGTGTGCGCGAGCGCGACCGCATCGCCGGCGTCGCGCTTGCCGACGCCGATGCCGTCCATGACGACGCAGACGACAGGACCGGCCGGTGCGGCGCGAGTGGGGTGGGGGACGAGGGTGAGCATGGTCAGAACATGAAGTGATAGCCGACCGTGAGCTCGAGCATCAGATCGAACGGATTCACGTCGGGCATCGCGTCGGGGTCGTTCGGGTCGGGGCGCGCAACCACGCGAGCGCGCGAGAAGTACTTATGGACGGAGGCGCCGATCGTGATCGACGAGTTGTTGCGGATCGGCACGCCGAGGTGACCGCCGCCGCGGATCATCCCGGTCGTGTCGTTGGTCTCGGTTTCCTCGGCGACGGTCGGTCCGAGCGGGCGCACGAGCGACGAGATGCCGAGGCCACCCTCGACGCCAAGCTCCGCGAACACGGGGCCCATCACGATCTGGAACGACGGACCCGCCGCGAAGTCGGTGTGACCGAGCGCTGCCCAGCGCCGCGCGGTGCCGCCATCGGTGACGGCGACCGTGTAGCGCTCGAGGAATCGCGTGTGCCCGAGCTGCACGCCGGCGCCGATGCGCAGCGGCCCGAGGCGCAGCGCGTGCACGCGGAACTGCAGACCCGCACCGAAGCCGACCCGCTGGATCGCCTGCGCACCGCCGGCGAGGAGCACTCCGATCCGCGGCGCTGCGGCGACGCTGAACACGGGCCCCTTGGCGCGGGCGATCGCATCATTGCCACGCCGCGCCGTCCCGGGGACTGCGGCCAGAACGGCGGCCAGAACGGCGTTGAGTGCCAAGGTGGCGAGCACGGCGTGGCAAGGGTAGCAGCGTCTCGCGCGCGTGCGAGCGCACGCGGGGACGGGCTCCGCGACCCGCTGACATCGACCACGGCGTCGGGTTTTGCGATGCTCGTGCAATGACGCGACCCAGCGCTCGACCAAATTCGAAGGCTCGCCCCGTGGACGCAACCGATGCCGGCGCCGATCTGGTGCCGATCTGCGCGCTCACGCGGCGGCGATTCGTCGGTGCAGCGGCGACCGTCACACTCGTCGGTTGCGGTCCCGCGGCGATGCCAACGCAGCGGCTCGGCAAGGTCGACGGCACCATGGTCGAGCTCGAGCTCGGCAAGGTACCCGAGCTCGCGACCGCAGGTGGGATGGCAGCGATCCAACCCGATGGGCTCAAAAAGCCCCTCATCGTGATGCGACTCGAGGGCGAGAAGTTCCGCGTGCTGTCGAGCAAGTGCACGCACCTCGGTTGCACCGTGCGCTGGGACAACGAGGAGCAGCGGCTGCGGTGTCCGTGCCACGGCTCGCGCTTCGGCGACGACGGCAAGGTGCTGAAGGGGCCGGCGAAGACGCCGCTGCGCGAGTATCCGAGCCAGCTCGCCGGCACGATGCTGCAGATCTCGATTCGAGCCACCTGATGCCGACCGCGGGGCGCCACTGCATGATCGAGCTGTGGGGCTGCCCCGCGCGAGTGCTCGATGATCCGGGTCTCGTGCGCGAAGCGATGCTCGCCGCCGTCCTTGCGTCGCGCTGCACGCTGCTCTCGGAGTGCGCGCACCGCTTCACGCCGCAAGGCGTCACCATCGTCGGGTTGCTCGCCGAGTCGCACATCTCGATCCACACCTGGCCCGAGCACGGCTATGTCGCGGCCGACGTGTTCACCTGCGGCGAGCAGGGCGAGCCCGATGCCGCATGTCTCGTCCTGGTGCGCGTGCTCGGTGCGACGCGGCACGAGCTGCGGATGATCGAGCGCGGCCAGCCCGGTGGTCTCGAGCGCGCGATCGCGGAGCGTTCGTCGGGATGAGCGGTGTCGTGCGTGTCGAGCTGCGTCGCGATGCGGGTCGGCTCGGCGCGCACTCGGGTCCGTGGCTGCGGCGCAACCAGATCGCACGGTTCGTCGGTGCTCCGGATCCGCGTCTGATCGCGCACGTCGTCGATCATCGCGGCGCCACGATCGGCTGGGGACTCGTGTCCGCGGTGTCGAACATCACCGTGCGCATGCTGGCTTTCGCCGAGGCGCAGCCGGCCGACGACTGGCTCGAGCATCGGCTTTGCGCCGCGTTCGCTGCCCGCACCACGCTCGGGTTCGAGGCCGCCGGCACGACCGGCTATCGCGTGGTCAACAGCGAAGGCGATGGCCTTCCCGGCCTCGTCGTCGATCGCTACGGCGACGAGCTCGTCGTGCAGCTCGCGACGGCGCCGATCGCCGCGCGTGAGGCCGACATCGCGGCGTGGCTCGGTCGATCGTGGACCGGCGCCGTGCACTTCGTCGTGCCCGAGGGTGCGACGCGACACGAGGGCATCACGGCGACCGCCCGCAGCGAGCGCGGCGGCACGCTGCGCTTTCGCGAGGATGGCCTCCAGCTCGAGGTGCCGGCACCGCCCGCGCAGAAGACCGGTGCGTACTTCGATCAGCGCGACAACCGACGACTGGTCGCGGGCCTCGCGGCGGCGCACGGCGGCCCGCTGCTCGACATCGGTTGTCACGTCGGTGGCTTCGCCTTGTATGCCGCACGCGCCGGGCTCGACGTCGTCGCGCTCGATCGCTCGGAGACCGCGCTCCTCCACGCGCGACGCAACGCGGAGAAAAACGGTGCGCTCGCGGTCACGTGGGTACTCGCCGACATGTTCGAGCCACTGCGCGATCCGGCGCTGCAGGGCCCGTTCGGCACGATCGTGTTCGATCCCCCGAAGCTCGCCGCGCGCCGCGACGACGTCGATGCGGCGGTCGAGACGGCAGCGATCGTCATCGGCAACCTCGCGAAGCGATTGCTACCCGGCGGGCAGATCGTCGTGTGCAGCTGCAGTCATCACCTCGGCCGCGAGCACCTCGATCGCATCGTCTTGCGCACCGGCTTGCCGTTCGCACGGACGCTCGCGCTCGGTGCCGGCGCCGATCATCCAGTCGCGCTGGGCCATCGCGAAGGCGAGTACCTACGCGTGAACGTCTATCAGGCGCGCTGACGAGCGCCCGCTTCGTCGGCCGCTCACGCCGTCGCTGCGGCGATGTGCTCTTCGCGAATCGAGATCCGGTACACGCTGTTCTCGGTCTCGACGTAAAGGACGTTGCTCTCGGACGTCGCGAGCACGCGACGCACCGCTGTCGTGACCATGCGCCGACCGTTCGGGTCGCGAAAAATCACCATCCCGCGCCCGACCACTGGCTCGGACAGGAGGTACCCCTCGTAGATGCGCCCGACGGTCGACGTGAGACCCGACTGGTCTCGCGAGGTCCGAATCTTCGTGGCGACGACGGAAAGCACCTTTGCTCAAGCTTATCCCCGAGGGTGCAAGGGCGCCACCGGATGGCGCTGGCGGCGGCTTGCGTTTGCGGCGCGGCGCGGGCAGCCGGTCAGCGGGTGTGGCCGATCGGTCGCTCGATCTCGGCGACCGAAGCCTCGGGCACCCAACCCTCGATGCCGCCCGCCAAGCGCACGTGCACCCAACCGGACGTGCGATCGGGGGTGCGATCCGTGATGCGCACCTCGGCACCCGCCGCAAGCGACCATGTCGATGTGCGATGGAGCCCCGGCCCCTCGCGTGCATCCGTCGAGGCTCCGATCGCGACGGCGCGCGGTGCGGTGCGATCTGCGCGCAACGCTGTCGCGTGCAGTGCACCGACGACTGCCCATGTCGCGACGAGGAGCCAGCTCGCCACCGCAATCGCGCGCGAAGGCCCGGCGCGGCGGAGCCGAAGGGCGACACGGAGCACGACTGCGGCGATGCCACACATCAGCGCGAACCAACCCACCCCCGGCGTCTCGAGGGTCTCGACCACGAGATCCCACCAGGTCTGCGGTCGATCGATGAGTGCACCCGTCGTCGCTGCCGCGAGCTCGGCGCGCCGACGCACCGATGCGAGGTTCGTGCGCGCGGCCTCGGCGATCTCGGTCGTCGGGTTGCCGCGAAAGTCGAGCGCTTGGCGCAGGTGCAGTGTCGCGCGTCCGAGATCGTCGGTGTGCGCGTATGCGGTGCCGAGGTTGAACGACAACAGGCTGCTCGGCTGACCCAGCAAGGCGACCGCGCGCTCGTACGCGCTCGCGGCAGCGCCCCACTCGCCGCGCGATGCCGCCGCGTTGCCGAGCGCGAACGCGTCGTCGACGGCATCGGCACGCGCTGGCGCGGCGGCGAGCAACGTCGCGCTCATCACGATCCCGAAAACCAGCGTGCGCATCACCCTGCACCTCGGCTGTCGTCGCGCGAGAGCGACGAGCGTTCGACCAGCGCGAGCGCATCCTCGAGCATGTCGCGTCGCTCGTCGATCGTGCCGCGCTGCGCCGCGAAGCGAGCGGCGTCGCAGCGATCGAGCATCGACTCGAGCTTGCGTAGCTCGGCGTGCGGCGTGCCACACGACTCGAGCAGACGTACGAGCTGCGGTCGCGGCAGGCCGACGCCCTGCGAGCCGACCCGACCGACCGCGAGATCGTGCAGCAGCGTCGCGATCGCGGCGTAGAACCCTTCACCGGTCTCGACGGCGTCGCGTGCCGTGTCGAGCCGCTCGCGACGCCGCCGCTTGTCTTCGGTGCGGCGTCGCGCGGCGTCGTCGGGCCCGTACTTGCGCCACAATGCCGCGCCCGCCCATGCGGTCGCAGCAACGGTCGGCAACGTCGCCATGCCCCATCCCCACCGCGTCGGCGTCAGCCATGGCGTCGGCGCCGGATCGCGCGGCAGGGTCGGTGCGTCGATGATCGGTGCGAGCCCGTCGTCGGCGTCAAGGTCGGGATCCGTAGAAGGATCGGCGGGCGCCGCGGTCGGTTCGATCGCGGTGCCCTTCACCTCGAGCTCGATCGCCTCACCGCGCGCCTTCGCGTACTTTCGCGCCGCGGGATCGAAGTAGTCGAGCACGACCGCCGGCATCGTCAGACGACCCGGGGTCTCGGGAATGACGAGGAACGAGTACGTGCGCTTGCCGCTCACGCGATTCTCGCTGCGCATCTGCGACTCGACCTTCGGCTCGTAGCGGCGCACGCCGGCGACCTCGGGCCACGGACCGGGATCGACGATCGCGACGTTGCCGTCGCCGGCGATCTCGACCGTCCACGTGAACGGCTGGCCGACGTCGACCGCGGTGCGATCCGCTTTCGTGCTGACCGTGAACTGCCCGACGTTGTTCGGTGAGAACGCGGGCGGCTGACCCTCGGCGGGCAGCGGCAACACCTCGATCGCGAGCGCGGTGCCGCGGTCGCGACGGCGGCGACCGATCGTGATCTCCGGCGAGCCGATCGTCAGCGTGCCGGCCTTGTGGGGGAACAGCGCGCGGCGCATGCCGGGGCGCACGCGGTACGCCACGCCGGCGACCTCCTCGATGACCGATTCGCCCTCGGGCAGGTCGTACGTGTAAAAGTCAGCGAAGCTCGGCGGCGTCCGCATCGACACCGACGACAACAGCGCGCGCTCGTAGACGTCGAGGCGGTACTCGATCTGCTCGCCGACGTATGCCTTCGCCTTGTCGGTCGCCGACCACACGAAGACGTCGCCGCGCGCTTCGGTCGGCTTGCCGGTCTTTGCGATCGCGGGCCCGTCGGTCGAAGTCGCGGCCGCGCCCTCGACGACGATCTCGACGACGTTGGATTTCACCTTGGTGCCGGCATCGTCGACCGAGAACGCGACCTCGTACTTGCCGGGCGCGATCGCGATCGCGGCGATCGACATCGAGCTCGAGGAGGTTCGCGCCGAGCGACCGCCGCCGAACGAGAACTGCAGGCCCGAGCCCGACGAGGTGCGCGACGTGATCTCGAAGCCCTGTGCGAGGCCGGTGGGGAGCTCCGGATCGGGAACCCCACCGCCGCCTTCGCGCGTGACCTCGAGCTCGAGCACGAGCTCGTCGCCGACGCGCAGCTCGGTCCCGCTGACGCGCAGCTGGGCGGTGACACCCGCGGCGCGTGCCCGCGTGGGGATGCCGAGCGCGAGCAAGCCGGCGCCGATGAGGAACGCTCGTCGCTGCGCCCGGAGCATCACCAGTCCTTCGCGGCCGGTGCCGTGCGCACGCGGGCGCGGTCGAGGGGATATTGGTCCTGCTCGTCGAGCTGATCGAGCGCACGCTGCAAGTCGAACTGCTCGACGGGGGTCGGCGGCGGCGGCTTGCTCGGCTCTTGCTTGGACTCGTCTTGCTTCTCGTCTGGCTTCTCGTCCGGTTTCTCGTCTGATTTCTCGTCCTGCTTTTCGTCCTGCTT
>Ga0105046_10000860_pt1 | contig 44591 bp, 34 predicted proteins | sample MAT03_FD_78385 | JGI IMG/M metagenome (GOLD analysis project Ga0105046, IMG submission 78385) | Freshwater microbial communities from Lake Fryxell liftoff mats and glacier meltwater in Antarctica - MAT-03 (megahit assembly) | ecosystem: Environmental > Aquatic > Freshwater > Ice > Liftoff... | reverse complement strand
TTTACCAAAGCATGGCTTTCAAGTCTTAAGTGGATAATGGCACTAATATTGCCAATTCTGGAGGCTTTTGGTTTCCCAACGAAAGTGAAAAATTTCTCGGTGTGCGCTTTGTAGATGAAGATGATAAATTGCATTATGGTTGGACAAGATGCAGCATTATTGATTCGGCTGAAGGATTAATTATTCATGATTACGCCTATGAAGTAGAACCTAACAAGCCAATTGAAGCTGGAAGTACGGTTAGTTATGTTGGCGTAAACAATTTAAATGTTGCTAACAATAATTTTCAAATTTATGCTTTTAACAACAATTTATTAATAGTAAAGAACTTACTTCAGGATTAAACTATTAAGTTATTAATTTTCAAGGAGCTATAACTGCCAAAGGCGCTGTAAATACCACTCAAATTAGTATTCCAATTGATGCTGCTGCAGGCATTTATTTGGTTGATTTATTGCAAGATGGTGTAATTGTTTATAGTAAAAAAGTGATGATTAATGGGCAATAATTATTTGTTTACAACCCTTCATAATTGTGAGCCATTTATAAATCCAGCGTAAGTAATAGAAATCGTAACCCCTTGTATCTTATAATAACATCAATTGTTTACAAACAATAAAATGCTCTTTTCAAAATGTCTACCATTCAAGTAAAATCCAAACAAATAATGTAGAATCCAAGCTTGTTCATTAATTTTGAAATAAATAAAGAATTTTTTATAAGTAAGTGTTAATCCTTTTCTTGTGCTTCACGATACTGATAAGTTGCCTCTAACGCTTCATAATAGTCTTCACCGTATTTTCTAATAAGGGCGGTTTTAACAAATCGAAAAATAGGAACGCCGAGCTCCTTGCCATTTTTACATGCAGGTTTGCAGATGCTCCATTTTTCATAGTTCAATGCATCAAACGCACCTACTTTGGTAATTCTTATTGGATACAAATGACAGCTAACTGGCTTTTGCCATTTTACTTTTTTATCTAGAAAGGCTTTTTCGATTCCGCAAAGTGCCACGCCCTTTTCCCAAATGGTATAAGCACAAGGACCGTTTTTCATTAGCGGTGTTTTTATTACACCCTCATCGTTAGTTACCCAATATCCTTGCTTTTCGATGGCATCAATTCCATCTTTTGTTAAATATTTCTTTACAGCAGGGTACACCTTTTTGAGCATCTTTTTTTCATCTTCTTCAACAAACGCACCTTCATCACCTTGTACACAACAAGCGCCCTTGCAGGCACTTAAATTGCACACAAACTCTTTGTCCAGAATATCTTCGCTAACTAGTGTTTGATGGATGATTATCATGAGGTAAAGGTAGTGGTTAATGTGCTAATGTGGCAATGTGCTGGTGAATTAATTAAATATTAGAATGGGATAAAAAAAATTGGCTGCTAAATTGCAGCGTGTTACGCCAGTTAGATGCACATTTTTAAATTTTTTAGATCTATTTAAAAACCATAAACCGATGAATTCGATTTAATATAGACGTGAAATCGACAATATAATAACAAATAAGTTTAACTCAAATTAATCAATACATATAGGTAAGGCAATATTTCCCTGCGTTTAATAGTGATGTTTCATTATATCACACACTGCAAATAGGAATGTGCTGCATCTTGCTTTTCGCACTGATTAAAAAATTCCTTTTTTTAATCGAATCTTTATATAATAGCTTGCACTGTATTTACTCAACAAAAATAGTCTTGTAAAATATGCCTGATGCCGTATTAATTTGCAATAATATTTGTTGCGATGCGATATTATTAAACTCAATTGTATAATTGTTTTCCATTAATGCTGTTGATTTAAATTCAATTTTTTCACCAAGCATATTCATTAAAATAAATTCCCCATTTATAATTGATTCAGGTAATTCGACATAAATAAAATTATTTGTGGGATTGGGATATATTTTAATTTGATGTTCGATTAAATCATGTATGTTGTTACACAATTCTACAGTTACCGTAACTTGATCGGTGTTATAACAACCATTTGCATCAACACCTTGAACAATATAAGTTGTTGTTTCAGTTGGCGCTACATCAATACTTTCGCACCCAATACATGGGTCGATAGGTTCAGGCACCCAAGTGTAGTATATGCCGCCTGTTGCAGAAAGCGTTGCTGTGTCGCCGCGACAAATTGTAACATCATTAGACGCAATAATTTCAGGAACAACGTTTACTACAATATCAACAGTATCTGATGCAATACATCCATTTACATCTGTAACATAAACAATGTAACTAATAGATGTAAGCGGACTTGTTGTTGGCTGCGAGATAGTGGTAAAATCAAGGTACGTAGCCGGTGTCCATAAATAGGAAACGCCTTCTGTAACATACATTTTTATTTGTCCGCCGAAGCATAAAACCGTATCGGGTCCAGCAATTACTGGAGCAACTGCGTATGTATTTACAACAACAGTTTTTTCATCTGAACAACCTGCAGCATTAATTGAAGTAACGGTGTAAACAATATCTGTTGCAGGTGTGCAAATTGGTGTTGCAGCCGTGGCATCATCTAAATAAGTAGCTGGACTCCAACTATAGGATACACCACCAGTAGCATATAATGTTACATCGGTTTCGGCACAAACATTTACATCTGGAACTACTGATAAAAAATCGGTGGGAAGCATTGTAACATTAATTGTATCTGTATCTATACAACCATCTAATGTTGATGATGTAACCACATAAGTAATATCTGCTAACGGAGTGCAAATTGGATTACTAATTGTAGCATCGTCTAAATATATTGCCGGACTCCAATTAAATATTGCACCACCAACAGCATTTAATGTAACGTTATCACCATCGCATACTTCAACATCACTGCCTGCGTTTACAAATTCTGCAGGAACAATATTTATATTAATTGTATCTACATCAACGCACCCTGAAGCATTAATTGATGTTATAAAATAGGTAATATCACTTAATGGTGTGCAAATTGGATTGCTAATAGTTGCATCATTTAAATAAGTTGTCGGACTCCAGCTATAAGTATCGCCACCTGATGCCAGCAAATTAATATTTCCACCTGCGCAAACACCTGCATCATCGCTAACAGTTAAAAAATTTGTGCTGCTAACGCTAATGGCAACTATATCGGTGCCTGTGCAACCATTTGCGTCGGTTACGGTTACTGTATAGTTAACATCAAACAATGGTGTGCAAATTGGATTGGCAATTGTAACATCATCAAGAAAAAATGCAGGGCTCCAACTATATGCCACGCCACCAGATGCAGACAATGTAACACTTTCACCGCTACAAACTGTAAGGGTACCACCCGCATCAGCAATTACAGTAGGTGCGAGCGATATGGTTACGGCATCAGCATCAACACATCCCGATGCAGTAGTAACTGTTAAAGCATAGGTAACTGTTGTTAAAGGTGTGCATATTGGGTTTAATATGAACGGATTATCTAAGAATGTACCAGGCGACCAAACATAACTCGCGCCGCCAGCACCTGCAAGAGTGGTTGAAGTGCCTAAGCAAACTATTTCATCGGCTCCGGCATTGGCAAAATCTGGGTTAAAAACAATAGGACTTTCAGATAGTATTAAATTATTTATTACAACGCCGATTCCTCCTGTTGCAGCGCCATTATTATCGCCAAAGCAAGGGCTTGTAACGGTAGTATTTGTTCCAAATAAACCACCAGTTACAGTAACAGTTGCGCCTGGCCATACGGCAGCACCAGCATGTTTTAGCACACCACCTGCACCACCGCCACCTGGACCTGTGCATTGATCGGCACCTGTATTACCGCCGTTTCCACCTTTAGCTTCTATATTAAGTGCAGTAATAGTCGGAATATTTAATAAAATTGAACCCCCCGAACCACCGCCACCGGCTCCGTCGCCCCAAGCTAAATCAATAACAGATTCACCATTGCTAATTATGCTATACCCATTACCAGTTAACTGATTGGCTATTATTATAACTATACCGCCTCCATCGCCGCCATTTGTTGCATTGGTGTTATTACCATGTCCGGCACCACCACCGCTTCCAATAAAAATTTTGTCAGCAAGCATGGTATTATCTACGGCCAAAGCAGCAATTCCGGGACTTCCAGGACAAGAAAACACAGGTTCATCATTTTCGCCTCCAACTCCCCCAGCCGCGCCATTTCCGCCACCGCCAGCACCACCATTATGGTCGTTTCCACCTCCACCGCCATTGGCCGCTTTTCCACGACAAGCTAGGTAGGCATTGGTTAATAGAGCAATGCCTTCGCCTTTTTCGCCGCCTTTTCCGCTAAGGGTATCGGAATAATATAATGAAGTTCCGGTGCCTGTTGGGCAACTGGAGGGGAAGTTTGCACCATCGCCACCCCTAAAACCAACTCCATTGAGATCGATATTTGCATTTAAGGTAACTAAATCGGCTTCAAAAACTAAAATGCCTCCTGTATTGCCATTCCAATCGCTAGCGGTGAGTGTTGCATTAATATTTACATCGTCGTAAACCGGAATGCGCACCAGTTGCAAGGCTGCACCATTTGTATAGGTTCGTTGCAAAGCATTTTCTAACACAACTGCTGATGCTGTGATATTGGCAATTGTGCCTATTTCATAATTTCCAGCATTGTTATAGGAATTAATGTTTCCAAAGCTCGAGGTGTTGGTGAGATTTACTTCAGCCCCTTTCATTTGAATGAGTAACACACGGTCGCCAATGCTGAAACCCACTGTTGATGGGGTGTAAACTACATTTAAGCAATTATCAACCGAATCTACTTTGGCATAAATATTAATTACACCACTTATTGGTGTTTGGGCTTTAATGGTAAATACAAACAAAATAAAAAATGAAAAAAGGGTTAGCGGCTGCTGCATATAAATTAGATTTAGTCGAATTTTCGAAATAAAATTACAAATCATTTTATTTAAAGTTGGTGGGTTGTTGTGGTTATTATAATTTCACATCAAAATTAAAATATGTACACCATACAAGAGCGACTTCAAGCGGAAATAGCGGAAATAAAGAGTTCCGGACTTTATAAAAACGAACGTATTATTACATCACCGCAAGGTGCAGATATCCGTTTGGAAGATGGACGTGAGGTAATTAATTTTTGTGCCAATAATTATTTGGGACTAAGTTCTCACCCGAAAGTAATTGAAGCTTCAAAAAAAGCAATTGATAGCCATGGCTATGGCATGAGTTCTGTTCGATTTATTTGTGGCACTCAAGATATACATAAAGAATTAGAGCTTAAGCTTGCTGAGTTTTTAGGCACAGAAGATACCATTTTATATGCAGCTGCTTTTGATGCAAACGGTGGCGTATTTGAGCCTTTGTTTAATGAAGAAGATGCAATTATATCAGATGCATTAAACCATGCGTCAATAATTGATGGTGTGCGTTTATGTAAAGCTGTTCGATATAGATATGTGCACAACAACATGAACGATTTAGAAGAACAATTAAAGCTATCGCAAGCGCAACGCACTAGAATAATTGTAACTGATGGTGCTTTTAGCATGGATGGCACAATTGCCGAATTAGATAAAATTGTTTTACTAGCTGAAAAATACAATGCATTAATTATGATTGATGAATGTCATGCATCTGGATTCCTTGGCAAAACGGGAAGAGGCACACATGAACATAGAGGGGTGATGGGAAAAATTGACATCATTACAGGAACACTTGGCAAGGCATTAGGCGGAGCGAGCGGAGGTTTTACTTCTGGCAGAAAAGAAATTATTGAGATGTTGCGTCAGCGTTCACGTCCTTATTTATTTTCAAACACTTTGGCTCCTTCAATTACAGGTGCTTCAATTGCCGTTTTAGATTTATTAAGTGAAACAACAGCGCTTCGCGATAAATTAGAAGAAAATACAAAATATTTCAGAGAGAAAATGACTGCATTAGGCTTCGACATCAAACCTGGTGAACATCCAATTGTGCCTATTATGTTATATGATGCAGTGCTCAGTCAAACAATGGCAACAAAATTATTAGACGAAGGCATTTACGTTATCGGATTTTTTTTTCCAGTTGTTCCGAAAGGTCAAGCGCGCATTCGCGTTCAAATTTCTGCAGCACATGATATGGAGCATTTAGATAAAGCTATTGCTGCATTTACTAAAGTTGGTAAGGAGTTGGGTGTGATAAAGTAAGATTAATAATATTTTACTCTAAAGTAGTCAATAGCTTTTAGCTTATCAATTATTGATTTATTTGGGCATTTGTATTAATTAATTTCTTCTAAAATTATTTGCTATACACTTTTCGCACCCATTTTGGTAGAATAATTACGCCAGCAATTAAATACGGGTAAAAGGTAATTATTCGCCAAATTAATGCTAGTGAAGCTACTAAAGCGGGGTTGGTGAAATCGCACATCATTGCGCTAAAAGTTAATTCAGCTATACCAGCACCGCCTGGAGAAATTGGGAGTAGCATAATCATCCAAATAGCAAACATGCGGCTAAACATTTCTGGAATTTGCGCAATAGTTGGGTCAAAAAATGCGTGAATAATACAAACGGGAATTAAGAAAAATGACACCCAAGAAATGGTAGTTGCTGCAAATGTATAAATCCAGAATCGGGCATTTTTTGTTTTTAATTCTTCAGAAGTGAGCATAATATCATCGCCTGTTTGTATGGCATCTTGCTTCCATTTTTTTAAAAATCGCAAACTAAAAATAGCACTTAACATTGAACGGAAAGCTTGTGCATTTATAAATAATCCATATGCTAAGGTGATAATGATAAGCAGAAATAAAAAGTAGCCAAAAAAATAAATTGTTTGCATATTATGAAACATGCCCATCAACGGAAGTTCACTTTGACTTCGGCAATTAGCGTCGGTGGCAAACATGTGTTGGCTGCCAATAAATGCAAACATTAAAATTCCGCCAATGGCGAGGAATAATTGGTCTAAGAAAATTGTAAGCATGCTGGTTGCAGCACTTTTTCCCAAGCTTAATTTTTCCTTCTTCATAAAATAAATAGCAACTGCCGCACCACCAACTGTGGAAGGTGTTACCGAAGAAGAAAATTCCCAAAGCGAAATAATATTAAATGATTGTCGCCACGAAAGTTTATAGTCCGTGATGAGTCGCAAACGATACATATATCCCAAATGCCGCAACACCAGCAATAAAAAACCGCAACCTATCCAAAATAGCGATTCGGCATTCCATTGAATGTTTCGAAAGGCATTAAAATTAAAGGAAGTATAAATTAAATAAGCCGAAATAACTAAGCTGATTAAAATAACTACAGCAATTCTCTTGTACGAAAATTGCTGTTTAATTTCATTTTCTTTAACATCAGTATTATCGTCGAAGTTATGGCTATTAGTCATTGTCCTGGGTCGAAGTTAGCCAGAAATTATTTATTCCGTCCCCTACCAGTAACGTTAACTTTTGCGCTGCAATTAAATCAAGTATGCTTAAAAATCTGAATACCGCTTGGTATCTATCTTTGCAAGAAGTAAATACTTCACCAAAAGGCACATTTTTCTTTCCCTTGCAATAAGCAACAACCCCGAAACTTTCTTCTTCAATTGAATAGTTATAAGGAATAATTACGTGCTTTTGTATGGTGGGTTGATTATTAAACCTATCCATTACTTTTTGGAATACTTTAAGCAATACAAACAAATTGATACTGCTAAGTTCCATTTCATTGCTGTGCTTTTTAGCCAACAAGTCATGCTCCAAAGTAATGTTTCCGCGATTAATTTTTAGTTGTCTGTCGCCTTCAAGTTCACTTAAGTCGGTAATAACTTCTTTATATCGCTTGTATTCTAATAATCGGTCAACAAGTTCTTTGCGTGGGTCGATTTCATTTCCAAACTCATCCAATTCTTTGCGAGGCAGTAACATTTTTGCCTTAATGCGCATCAGCGTAGCTGCAACTAAAATAAAATCGCTGGCAACTTCAATGTTAAGTTGCGGCATCGAATGGAGGTAAGTAAGAAAATCTTTTGTTATAGTTGAAATGGGGATATCATGAATATCCAATTCATCTCTTTCTATAAAAAATAACAGCAAATCGAACGGTCCCTCAAATTGAGGCAGCTTTATTTCAAAGGTTTGTTGTTCTTGCATTGTAATTTAACTTTCTGTCTTATTAATTTGCTACTTCAGATATAAATTTGATATGTAATAAGCGCAATTCCTCGAATGTTAATCCCTCATCTTTTAAATCGTTGAATGCGGTTTTGAGGTCCATTGTTTTCATTTCAAGGAAATAGTCACGCACATCGTCCTGAATATCTTGTTCAATTAAATCATCTAAATAATAATTTAAACTAAGTTTAGTTCCAGAAGTAACAATTGTTTCTATCTCATCAACAAAATCTGGAAAATTCATTCCGATACTTTTTGCAATATCGGGTAATGCCATTTTTTTATCAATAAATTGAATGATTTTTACTTTGTGGGCCGACTTATTTACCACTTGTTTCATTACGAATTCGGAAGGCCTTTCGATTTCGTTTTCTTCAACATAGTCATTAATTAATTCAATAAATTGCTTCCCGTATTTGTCGGCTTTTCCTTTGCTTACGCCTGAAATTTTTACAATTTCATCCATTGTAGTAGGATACATCGTTGCCATTTCTTCCAGTGAATTTTCAGAATAAATAACGTAAGGTGGCAACGAAGCTGCTTTAGCAATGCCATCGCGCAGCTTGGTAAGCAAATCCATTAACACAGGGTCGAGCACACTTTTGCCTACATTATTTTCCATGTCGACATCAATTATTTCTGCTTCGAAATCGTGATTAAGCGACACCATTAATGAATTTGGTTTTTCTATAAATTCTCTTCCCTTATCGGTAAGCTTAATAACACCATATTGCTCAATATCCTTATAAATAAATTCATTTAGCAAGCACTGGCGCATGATTGAATTCCAGAAATGATCATCTTTATCGTTTCCAACGCCAAATAATTCAATTTTATCGTGGCGATAGTTTTGGTTCTCAGTAGTTTTTTTACCAGTAAGTAAATCTACTAAATAAGGAATATGGTGGTTTTCGTTTACAAAATCAACAACACGCAATGCATTTTGCACATAATCTTTTCCTTCTATGCGCTCTTTTGGTTTGAGGCAATTATCGCAGCATCCACAGTTGTCGCGATCGTAATCTTCGCCGAAATAAAAGAGTAAAAACCGTCTGCGACAAACGCTTGTTTCAGCATATGCTGCTGTTTCAGCTAACAATTGTGCACCCATTTCGCGCTCGGCCAAAGGCTTATCACGCATAAACTTTTCGAGCTTCTCGATGTCTTTATAACTATAAAAAGCAATACAATTACCTTCTAAACCATCTCTTCCGCCTCTTCCCGTTTCCTGATAATAGTTTTCGATTGATTTTGGAATGTCGAAATGTATAACAAAACGCACATCAGGCTTGTCAATACCCATACCAAATGCGATAGTGGCAACAATTACCTGATAATCTTCCATAAGAAACCTATCCTGCACTTCTGGACGTGTTTGTGCATCCATTCCGGCATGATATGCTCCAGCACGTATTCCGTTGATATTCAATACCTTAGCAATATCTTCTGTTGATTTGCGATTTAAGCAATATACGATGCCTGATTTCCTAGGATTTTCTTTAATGTACTTAACAATTTGCTTAATGGCATATTCGCGACTCCGTTTTGGGCGTATTTCGTAATAGAGATTGGGGCGATTGAAGCTCGACATAAAAACATTTGGGTTTTCGAGACCGAGATTCTTCATAATATCGCTTTGAACTTTAGGCGTTGCTGTAGCAGTAAGCGCAATGATTGGAATATCGTCGTTTATTGTTTCAATCATGTTATGAATCTGGCGGTATTCGGGACGGAAATCGTGACCCCATTCAGAAATACAATGTGCCTCATCAATAGCAACAAAACTCACTTTAATGCCTTTGAAAAACTCGATATTTTCTTCTTTTCTTAAGGTTTCAGGGGCCACATATAGCATTTTAGTGCGGCCTTCAGTGATATCTTGCTTAACCTTTTTTATTTGTTGGCGGTTAAGCGAAGAGTTCAAAAAGTGAGCAATATCGTTGTTACTGCTGTATCCTCGCACTAAATCTACCTGATTTTTCATCAGCGCTATTAGCGGAGAAACAACAATTGCTGTGCCTTCCAGCATCATTGCGGGGAGTTGGTAGCAAAGTGATTTGCCGCCGCCCGTAGGCATTATTACAAACGTATCTTGCTTATTTAGTAAGCTTTCAATAATCTGCTCCTGGCTCCCTTTAAATGCGTCGAATCCAAAAAATTCTTTTAACGCTTCCTTCACACTCATATTAGATACTTCCATCTATCAATTTTATTTTTTTCAATGTCTTTTAAGGTATATTTGCGGCGGAATTCGATGGCGCCATATATTGGTGTCCAAAGTCCGACTTTAATGAATCGTCTTCTAAATGTAATAAATTTTTTTTATAAAACAATTCTCTTAGTAGAAATTTATCATCCGCTTCAATGAGTAAAGTTTATGTGGCTATTATGGCCGGAGGTATTGGAAGCAGGTTTTGGCCTGAAAGCAGAATAAAAAAACCTAAACAGTTTTTGGATATTCTTAACACTGGCGAAACGCTGATTCAAACAACCTACAACAGGTTTTTAAAAATAGCTGACAAAGATAACATTTTCATTGTAACAAATGAACAATATATTCCATTAATTAATGAGCAACTGCCCGAAGTTGATGCATCTAGGATTTTGGCGGAACCAATGCGCAAAAACACGGCTCCGTGCATCGCCTATGCTTGTCACAAAATTGCGAGTTTAGACCCAGATGCAAACATTGTTGTTGCGCCAAGCGACCACATTATGCTCAATCCGGAAAATTTTCTATATGTTATTTTAGAAGCCCTTGAATACACCGAAAAACACGATGTTTTGGTTACACTTGGCATAAAACCAACCCGTCCAGATACTGGTTATGGTTATATTCAATTTGAAGAAGCTACGGTCCAACGCGACATCCGTAAAGTAAAAACGTTTACAGAAAAACCAGATTACGAATTAGCACATACTTTTATTAAAAGTGGCGATTTTTTATGGAATTCTGGTATTTTTATTTGGAATGTAAAAAGTATTATGCAAGCTTTTGACCACTTGCAACAAGATATTCATCAAGCCTTTTGGGCCGCTCGTAAAGTGTTTGGCACTAAAGATGAAAAACGGCTGCTCGAAAAAGCATATAGTATTTGTCCGAGTGTTTCAATAGATTATGCCATAATGGAAAAAGCCGACAACGTTTTTGTAATTCCTGCAGCATTTGGCTGGAGCGATTTAGGAACATGGGCCAGCTTATGGGATAACTATTCAAAAGACTACTATGGCAATGCAGTTAAAGGCAATAATGTAATGATTTACGATGCCGCGAATAATATGATTATGACACCTGATAATAAATTAGTGGTTATTCAAGGGTTGGATGATTTTATTATTGTTGACAGCGAAGATGTTTTGCTTATTTGTAAAAAAGATAAGGAACAAGAAATTAAGGATATGACTAATGATATTAAGCGGAAAGAATTAGATGAATTTTTATAACGGTTAATAAAACATTGCCCTGTTGAAGTTTTAATTTGTTTTTACTCGTAATTTCTATTTCCAGTTTTTCAACTGCTTTGCATAATGCAAAATTTAATTGGCAGTTGCCTAACCTGTTTTAATTTTAGCTTCATAATTAAAAAATTGTTAACATTGTGTAGGATTGATGCAATCAATTGTCGTTTTATGGCATCTAAACAATTAGCAATTTAAACACATGCAACTAAAATCAAAACTTCCAAATATCGGCCTATCCATTTTTGCAAAAATGACTGCTCTTGCTAATCAGCACGGAGCTATAAACTTAGCACAAGGTTTTCCCGATTTTCCATCTTCAGTTAAATTAACTGAAATGGTTTATGCTGCTATGCGCAAAGGATTAAACCAATATGCGCCAATGCCAGGCGTTATGAGTTTACGCGAATGCATTGCAGAAAAAATAAATAAGATTTATAATTGCAATTATTCGCCAGATACTGAAATCACCATTACCGCTGGTGCAACACAAGCAATTTATACAACTATAACAGCAACTATTCGCGAAGGTGAAGAAGTTATAATTTTTGAGCCCGCTTATGATTGCTATGCTCCCTCAATCAGATTAAGCGGAGGCATACCAGTGCCAGTTGAATTACATGCTCCCGATTATAAAATAGATTGGGAAATTGTGAAAAAAAGTGTTTCGCAGCGCACACGCATGATTATGTTAAACACACCACATAATCCTACAGGTAGCATTTTAAGTAAAGACGATATGCTGCAACTTGAAAAAATTGTTGCAGGAAAAGATATCATTATTTTGAGTGATGAAGTATATGAGCATATTATTTTTGATAATAAGAAACATGAAAGTGTGTTGCATTATCCAAATTTGCGCAAACGCAGTATTGTAGTGTTTTCATTTGGCAAAACGTATCATAACACGGGCTGGAAAATTGGATATTTTTTAGCTCCAGAATTTATTACAAAAGAAATTAGAAACATACATCAATTTGAAGTGTTTTCAGTTAATACACCTATTCAACATGCATTAGCGGAATTTATGCAAGACCCGAAAGAATATGAGCAGGTTGGCGCAATGTATCAGCAAAAAAGAAATTTGTTCAACGATTTATTAAAAAATTCTAAATTTAAAATTCGACCATCTGCCGGAACCTATTTTCAATTATTAGATTATTCGGCAATCAGCGACAAGCACGATATGGAATTTGCTGAGGAGTTATGCATTAATCATAAAGTTGCGGCAATACCTTTATCTCCATTTTATAGAAAAGGTTCTAACGAAAAGATATTGCGTTTCTGCTTTGCAAAGCAAGATGATACATTAAAAAATGCAGCAGCAATATTATGCAAGATTTAAATATTACATTAATTCAGGCAAAATTATTTTGGGAAAATCCCGATAATAATTTTAAGCATTTTGAAATGCTATTGGAGCGAGTTGTTAACGCTGATTTAATTGTGTTGCCCGAAATGTTTACTACAGGTTTTACCATGGAGTCGAAAAAATTTGCAGATTTTATGGAAGGTAAAAGTGTACATTGGATGCGCAATCAAGCTGCTAAACAGAATGCTGTAATTACTGGCAGTTTAATTATTGAAGATGATGGGCGTTACTACAATCGCCTTATATGGATGCAGCCAGATGGTGAATTAAATTACTACGACAAGCGACATTTGTTTTCATTAGCAGGTGAAGAAAAAAATTACACATCTGGTAAACGAAAAATTTTTCCCGAAATAAACGATTGGAAAATACTTCCACTAATTTGCTATGATTTGCGGTTTCCAGTTTGGAGCCGACAATCGCCTCCATTTACTGAATTGGGTGCCCATCCTTATGATTTATTATTATATGTAGCCAATTGGCCCGACAGACGCATTTATGCTTGGCAGCAATTACTTATAGCCAGGGCAATTGAGAATCAAAGTTACGTAGCAGGCGTAAACCGTGTAGGGGCAGATGGGAACGATGTAATGCATTCGGGCCACTCGGCTATTATCAACCCAATGGGAGAACGAATAGTTGAAATTATTGGTGATGAAGCAGTAATTCAGCAGGTTTTATCCGCTGAAAACCTTGAGCGAGTTAGAACAAATCTACCTTTCCTTGACGACCGCGACGAGTTTGAACTTAGGCGGTAAATGTTAAACCCAGAATAAGCCATAGCTATCGTAACATCTTTTATTATGTAATAAAATCAGTTGTTTGCTTCCAAAAGTATGCTCCTTTCAAACCGTTTGCTACTCAGTTTAAACCCAACTAAATCAACAGTTTGGTTGATTTACTAATGTCTATTGATAAATTTGGGTTAAATTATAATTAAATCTTAAGTATTTCATGGTTTTCTGACCTCGATAATGATATCTTTGTGATATCATTTTAAAATCAGATAAAAAAATTAAAATTATGATTACTGACAAAATTGTAAAACCGAATTCAGGTTATTTTATGTTGCTGTTGTTTTTATTGATAATAGCTGGAACCGGCTACCAAATGGTAACAGCCCATGCGGCTTATGCCTTGTTGTATATTCCGCTCTTTTTCGTGCTTATTGGATTCTTCATTGTAAATCCGAACGACTCAAAAGTTTTGGTGTTATTTGGAAAATATGGAGGAACCGTTCGCGAGAATGGTTTTTATTGGGCGAATCCATTTTACAGCAAGGCGAAAATTTCGTTAAAGGCACGCACATTAGATGGTGATAAGATTAAAGTAAATGACAAATTGGGAAATCCAATAATTATTGGAACCGTAATTATTTGGCAGGTGACAGATACTGCAAAAGCAAAGTTTGAAGTTGAAAATTATGAGATGTATGTAAAGTTGCAAAGCGATACTGCTGTGCGTCATTTAGCTGGAACGTTTTCGTATGATCATTTTGGTGACGACGAAACCGAAGAAATTACTTTGCGTGGCGGCGGTGAGCATATTAATGAAATGTTGGTGGGCGAATTAAAGGATAGATTAGTATTAGCAGGTGTGCGGATAATTGAAGCAAGAATTACACACTTAGCGTATTCTGAAGAAATAGCTGGAGCCATGTTACAACGCCAGCAAGCTAGTGCGGTTGTAGCAGCAAGAACTAAAATAGTAGAAGGCGCCGTTGGAATGGTTCAATTAGCGCTTCACAAACTCTCTGCTGAAGGCATTATTGACCTCGACGAAGAAAAGAAAGCAGCCATGGTAAGCAACCTGCTTGTTGTTTTGTGTTCCGATAAAGCTGTAAGTCCCGTTGTGAATGCAGGAACTTTGTATCATTAAATTAAACAATTCGGGCTATTGTATTACAGCATCTGGAATTTAATTATATAACATGTATACCGAAGAACAAAAAATAAAAAGTGGCTTTATAAAAATTGCATTTCTAATGGCCATTCTAATTTCAATTATTGGAATAAGCCTTGTTGTTATGCAGGGAAATGCAACAGGTGAAGCTATTGATTTAAGTGTAATATATATTGGTGTAGCAATAATTGCGGTAGTATTTATTTTAGTATATGCAGCATTATTTCGTACTAGTTTAACAATTTCGTTAGATGACTATCGAATTACATTTACGTATTTTCCGTTTCTAAGAAAGCCATTAACAATTGAATATAATAATGTGGTATCGTGGCAACAGCGTAAATTAAGAAGCATATTTGATTATGGCGGATATGGATACAGAAAAGACCTGATTCAAAAGAAAACAGGATTTATAATGGGTGGTAAAAACATATTTGAATTAAAATTATCAAATGACCGAAGAATCGGATTCACTGCCGCCAACTCAGTGCCGATGTTTTCTGAATTAACTAAACAACTTCCCAATAAACAGATAAAATAATGGCGAAGGAAGAAAAAAAATCAATTGCTAAAGACCGTCAGGCATTTATTCTGCGCATTTCGCCTGATATTTTAAAGGCGTTAGAGCAATGGGCTGCTGATGACTTTAGGAGTGTGAATGGGCAAGTTGAGTTTTTGTTGAGTGAAGCTTTGAAGAAGGCCGGGAGGAGGAAATAAGTTTAATCAATTTAACTGCAAATTTGGCAGATGCTCTATATTTAGTCTAGATTCAGGCACTATGAAAAAAAATGACGACCTTTTTAAATTGATCAAATCACTTGAGCAACCAGAAAAAGGTTATTTTTAAAAATTTGCTCAAGCACATAGCAAATCAGCAGGTCAACAATATTTAAAACTCTTCGATGCAATTGATGCGCAAAAAGAATATAACGAAGCATTAATTATAAAAAAAATCAAACACAACTCAATAGCATCTCAAATTTCTGTCGCCAAAAATTATTTATGGGAATTGTTGTTAAAAAGTCAGCGCGCCTACAGGGCGAGTAGTTCGAAATTTATGCGCTTAAATGCATTAGTGGAAAATGGTGAAATTTTATTTGAAAAAGGGCTGTATATTCCAGCGCTAACAACCTGGGAAAAAGCAAAAAAACTTGCGCTTACATTTGACGAAAAAGCGTTTGTTTTAGATATTGAAGCTTGGAAGAGAAGATATTTTGTAGACCTTCGTGCCGATTTGTGGGACGAAAATGTTTTACCATCGTTCGAAACCACCGCCAAACTAATACAGCAATATTCAACTACTTTCGAAATTCAAAAAATATACTTCAAAAGTACTAAGTACATCAAAACAAACGCTTACTTTCGAAATCCGGAACATAAAAAAGAATGGGATGGGATTATGGAAAACCCTATCCTCGCAATTGAAAACGAACCTGATGATTTTTATGGCAAATTATATTTTAATTATGTGCATGCCAATTATCACAATTTATCAAATAATGAAGAAAAGAATCTGTATTTCATCGTAAAAAATTTACACTTGTGGAAAGCTAATCCATTATTAATTGAAGTTGAACCCATCAGGTACATTGCTGCTGTAAATAATTACCTCGGCATGCTTTCTAAATTTGGCCGTTATCAGATTTTTGTAGACTATGTTAATGCTTTTAAACCTCCCAATTTTAATTCAATTAGTCAAAAAGCTGTTTATTTTGAACATTGGTGGTTGTGGAAAGAAATAACATTCAAAATTGCTGGCGACGATAAGGCATTTGAAGTATTTATTAAAGAAACATACAGTGATTTACTCAAATATGCCCCTTATATAAATAGTGTAAGATGGATGCTTATTCGATTTGGCATTGCTGTGAATTATTTTAAATTGAAGCGGTTCGAAGATGCCCTTGAATTAACAAATGAATTAATCGACACGAAAGATATAGAATTAAGGAAAGATATCCAGGCACATACACGCATGATGTATTTAATTCTTCATTTCGAACTAAAAAATACATTAATATTGGAAAGCATTTCTAGATCTTTAAAACGTTACCTCATTCAAAGTGAAAATTATTTTGAAACAGAAAGGGCCTTTATTAAACATTTTAATAAATTAGTTAATGCTGGCAACAAAGCAGAGGTAGATAAAATAAAAAACGACCTAAGCGATGAAGTAAATACAATATTTACTAATAATAAAAGTGAAAAGATGGCCTTTATAACTATGCCATTATCTGAATGGTTAAAGATTAAATTTAAACCCGATTTAACTTAAAAACCCTGGCATTGCTGAACACCAGGGTTTGACTGTAGCAGTGCAGTGCTAAGTTTAATTTTTCACGAAAGAGTGCGAGGTAATTGTTCCACTTTCAGTTGTGGCAACAATAAAATACATACCTGCTGCAATATTTTCTACATCAATAGCACAAAAACCAGCAACCTTCGTAATTGACATAATAATTGCACCTTGCTGGTTTATGATATTAACATTAAACAAATCATCAAAACCTGCCGTAACATTAATATATGAACTAGCAGGATTTGGTGCCAGTTCAATTTGAAAATTTTCATTATAGGTATCAATGTTTACCAATGAAGAAGTTTCTTTATATAAGAAAATATCAGTTCCACCATTCGACGATACGGTTTCCAATCCATCACAAGCGATGTCATCATTAAAATGTCCGCCGACATAAAAATTACCATGTGCATCTATATCCAATGCTTGAACGCGAATAAAATTTTCGCCGAAAAATGCTTTAACAGATGTAGCATCGCCATTATAATCATAAGTAGTAACATATCCACTTGAAAAGGCTTCTGGCAGTTGCAATCCGTTAAATTCGGCAGTGCCTGAATAAGTTCCTCCAAGTAAAATTCCTTCTTTTGCCACTTTCAATGCATTAACATAATCATATTCATAACCACCACCAGTTTTATACCAATTTAGAGTGCCATTTTCAGGATTTAATTGCATTAAACACGCATCTGATGATCCTAATGTAGCAATTGTAATGGCTTCAACATAGGTATCGTTAAATACAGTAACACCGAGGTATAAATTACTATCTGCTCCAATTCCTATTCCTTCAATGGCAGAATCATCGCTTTCTGAACCAATTAAATTTACCCAGACTGGGTTGCCATTTGCATCCGTTTTCATAACAAAATTATCACCGAGTCCATAATTTGAAAACAAGAACGCCTCATACACAAACGGCGAATCATATCGTCCTGTCATAATGATATTATTATCCGCATCAGTTATGATTGAAGCTGGATATTCATTTCCAATTCCCCCCATCGTTTTTACCCAAAGCGGCTCGCCAGTTGAAGCATATTTCGCATACACGATGTCGTACTCTCCAAAAGTTTCTTGTAATTCGCCATTAAATGTAAAATCACCAAGTAATAACCCATAAACAATTATATCATTGTTTGAATCAATCGAAATATTTTCATAAACCGCAAATCCAATTTCAGTAATTGCCCAAATTGCATTTCCGCTAGCATCATATTTTGTTAAATAGGTATTTCCCAAACCAGAATAGGTTAAAACGATATCACCAAATTCAGCATCACCGGTATCAAATGATCCGTTAATTACAAACCCGCCTTCATTTGTAAGTTTTAGGTCGTAAATGTAATATCTTGCTTCTGATGTTTCTGATTTTAACCAAAGAATTTCACCGGCTGAGTTAAATTTGGCAATAAACAATGAATATTCTCCCCCTAATGCCGTTATTCCGTCAAATGTAATACTGTCTGAAAAACTACCTGCAAAATAAATATTACCATTGGGGTCAACATCCATTCCTGCAAAATAGTTGTTTGATTCATTACCATAGCCTTTTAACCACTGTGGTTGGGCAAAAGTGAGCGTGCTTAAAAAGATGAATAAAATAATAAAAATGCTACGTGTCATAACTTTAATTTTTTTTTGTTAGTTAATGAGGTTCTGATTGTTTTACCATAATAACACTGCACAGTGAGTAGTAAAACTTATATCAGCGTCCTAGAACAACACAAAGGTCATTTCAACGCACTCGCTAAACCAACAAAAAAACTAGGTTAATTAAGGATTCGAAGGGCCATTTTAGTTATATAACATTGAATTTCAATGGTTTACATTGAAACCACTACATATAAATTTTATAATAATATTATAAATCCAAGCCTTCAATCAAATTGTCATCGGCAATTTCAGGCAATGTTACTCTTAAGCCACTCGTGCGTGCCATCTCTCTTTTAATAGCAAACATCGCCTCACCGTTTCGAGCCCAAGCTCTTCGGCTAATTCCATTGTTTACATCCCAAAATAACATTTGTGTGAGGTTTTGCTCCGCTTCTGGCGTGCCATCTAATACCATTCCAAATCCACCATTAATTACCTCTCCCCAACCAACACCACCGCCATTGTGAATGCTCACCCAAGTTGCACCTCGAAAACTGTCGCCAATTACATTTTGAATTGCCATGTCGGCAGTAAACTTGCTGCCATCATAAATATTGCTAGTTTCACGATAAGGCGAATCAGTACCACTCACATCGTGATGGTCGCGACCTAAAACGATAGGCCCACTTAATGCACCACTTTGTATTGCATCGTTAAATGCTTTTGCAATTTTAATTCTCCCTTCTGCATCTGCATATAATATTCGCGCCTGACTTCCAACAACCATTTTATTATCCATTGCCGATTCAATCCAATTAATATTATCCGACAACTGCAATTTAATTTCATCTGGTGCAGTAGCAAAAATTTCTTTTAATACCTTTGCCGCTATAGCATCTGTTATGCTTAAATCTTTTTCATCATTGCTTGCACAAACCCAGCGAAAAGGACCGAATCCATAATCAAAACACATTGGACCTAAAATATCTTGCACATAACTTTTATAAATAAATTCATTTTTACTATCTAAAATATCAGCACCCGCTCTCGACGATTCTAATAAAAACGCATTGCCATAATCAAAAAAATACATGCCTTGTGCTGTTAATTTATTAATTGCTGCAACCTGTCTTCGTAAACTAGCATAAACTTTTTCCTTAAACAAATCTGGTTGCTCAGCAATCATCTTTTCACTTTCTTCAAAACTTAGTCCTACAGGATAATAACCGCCGGCAAAAGGATTATGTAATGAAGTTTGATCACTTCCTATTTCAATCGATATGTTTTCTTCTGCAAGTTTTTCCCATAAATCGACAACGTTTCCCTGGTATGCAATTGAAACAGCTTCTTTATTTTTTCTCGCTATTTCCATGCGTCGAATTAATTCATCTAGGTTATGATAAACTTCATCAACCCAACCTTGTGCATGTCGTTTATTTGTAGCTGCTGCATTTACTTCTGCAACAACACAAACACCTTTGGCAATTACAGCCGCTTTTGGCTGTGCACCACTCATGCCTCCTAAGCCTGCTGTTACAAATATTTTACCACTGCAATCAATTGCCTTTTCATCAATTTTTCGTGCAGCATTTAATACGGTAATATTAGTTCCATGCACAATACCTTGTGGGCCGATGTACATAAAAGAACCTGCGGTCATTTGGCCATATTGTGTTACACCAAGTGCATTAAATTTTTCCCAATCATCTGGCTTCGAATAATTAGGAATCATCATACCATTTGTAACTACAACGCGCGGTGCCTTTTTGTGAGATGGAAATAATCCCATTGGATGTCCACTATATAAAACTAATGTTTGCTCATCGGTCATTGTTGCGAGGTATTGCATGGTGATGAGATATTGAGCCCAGTTTTGAAACACTGCTCCATTTCCACCGTATGTAATTAATTCATGCGGATGTTGAGCAACTGCATTATCTAAATTATTTTGCAACATTAACATGATACATGCCGCTTGTTTACTTTGATGCGGATAATCGGACCAAATTCTTGCTTTTATAATATAGTCAGGTCTAAACCGATACATATAAACGCGACCATACTTTTTTAATTCTTCTGCAAATTCAATTGCAAGTGTTGCATGAAATTGCTTTGGAAAATAGCGCAATGCATTTCTAATAGCCAGTTTTTTTTCATCACTAGAAAGTATATCCTTCCGTTTTGGCGCATGGCTTACTGCTTGCTGCAGTGGCTTTGGCGCTGGCAAAATTTCAGGTATTCCCTGTAAAATAACGGCTTTGAAAGCATGAAGATCCATAGTTTCAGCAATTGCGGTCATAAACTTATTTTGCACAAAGTTAGCACTTGCCAGCACTACATACAACGGATTGGCACGATGTTGGTTTAACCTTACAAAACGACACTTATGAAAAAGTTTATACTAGGTCTAATTATCACTCCACTTTTATTTACCGCTTGTGAAAAAGATTATATTCCAGCATATGATGTTCGGGATGAATATGTAGGCGATTACCAAGTAACCGACGCTTGCGATGCGGCATTTAACACCTATGATATTGCTATATATAAATCGAATAACTACGATGAAATTATATTTGGATGGCCAGGTTTATACGAAGTAGGAATGGAAGTATCTGGTATTGTAACTGGTATGAAAGTTATTATTCCAATTCAACAATTCTATGTATCTAGTTACCCTGATATATTTTATGAATTTAGTGGTAGCGCATCCTTAGAAGGAGATACACTAACTGTAGATTACACTGTTTTGGTTGTTCAAAACGGATTAATTATAGATGAAAACAATTGTCGCGCTACAATGGGTCGCTATTAATGTGCCACAAGCATAGGCATGCCAATAGACGTTTCGCTATTTGTAATTTTAATAATATAATTTCCACTTACTAAATCCGATACATTAATAAATAGTGTATTGGATTTTATTTTTTGTGTTAAACACAGCATTCCGCTCAAATTATAAACTTGCAAAACGCCTTCATTTATATTGGTAGTTATTATGCAAGATGATGTAACTGGATTAGGATAAACATTTGCCCTAATTGGATTTAAATCATCAACACTTATTAAAAGTGTTCTATCTAACACAACTACACCTCCAGTATCGGTGCCCATCCACACTTTATTATCGCCATCAACCATAACGGTATTAATATAATCATCGGGCATGGCTGAATTTGTGGTGGTAAAATTTTGCCATGAAACATTATCAAACACTTCTAGCCCTGTTGATGACATGCCTATTAAACCGATATTATCATTATCAATAGTAACTGCATCAATTGACCAATCAGCAATATCGGATGTTAGCGGTGTAAATTTTAAAAATGTTTCATCTGGTGTAAAAACACTTAACCCACCAAACGATGTAGCAAGCCATTTATTATTAAAAATATCTTCGTCAATACTCAAAATAGTGTTATCGCTAATTAACGAATTATCTGTGCGATAATAATCTATAAATCCATTTATGTATGTGCTTAAGCCACCATTTAAAGTGCCAATGTATAAATTATCTTCTGCATCAATATAAATATCATTTATATTATTTGAATGTAACAACGAATTAGTGTTGGTATAAACAAACCAATAATCTACGATATCCCATTTAACTAAACCACTTGGAGTTCCAATCCATAAAGTATCGTTACTATCTTTATTAATGCACTTTACCTGATAATCGGGTAACGAGGAGTTCGAGGGATCATAATTTGTCCATGTTGTTCCATCAAACTTTGCCATACCGTTTAATTGTGTTCCAATCCAAACAATATCATTATCAATAAAGATAGCGGTGATTTGATTTCCAGGAATATCGGAATTAGCAGTAGTAAATAATGTCATTTCTTCTGCGGGGTTCATTTTTACCAATCCGCTTTCAGTGCCAATCCATTTATTATTTTCTCCATCTATTACAATTTTATTTACTTTATCGGCTGGTAAATCGGAGCTAAATGTATCGTAAATTGTAAATGCTGTTTGAGCTTTAACAATGGTGAAGCTTAACAATAAACAAATTATCAATATCCCTTGCATGGCACAAAATTACAATTCTTAAACAGGCATTCTAACCTTAAACAGGTGATATTTATCAATTTAAACTCAATAAATACTAAATTTAACTCGTTTTCATTCTTCAAAACCTTGTATATATGCATATGCGTAACGCTTTAATCATCTTCGCCCTATTCATAATATTGCTGTCATCTTCCTGTAAAAACAAAAACGAGGGTTGCCCTGCAGACGATGATATACTTACGAGCTTCGTTTCTGAAACGGGTGATATTGGCCTTGTAACCAACGCTGGCGAAGCCTACTTGCAAACTGACGACGGTTGTTCATTTCTAGTGCAATATTTTACACCTGGCTTCGAAAATATTTATGTGGAAACAGATTCCGGACTTTATATTACCGTTGACGACGGGTCGTTATTTCCAGTAACGAATACGTTTTTTGATGACGTTGAAGACTATGCTTTGTTGCAAGATGCTATGGCAATGAGCACCGCAGATACAGCATTACATTGGAATAGTTTCGTGCTTCAAAGTCCGCTTGCCCCAGATATAGAAGACTATGTTGCATTGCGCGCATGCTTGCTTGCTGGAACCTGCGATTTTTTGGATAATAGAATAGATATTACAATTGATCCTACAAATGCAGCAAATCATGTGTTTCAATTTACTGCCGTGCCACCAACAGCTAATATGGTTACTTCAAAAAGTTCTATCGAACGCACTTTTAATTATTTTACAAAAGGAATGGATTTGTGGTTTGAAGCAAAATACTATATTGTAAGTGGTATGCCATATAGTTTAGTTGATTTCGAAAATAGCTATTTTGACATGAGCCCAGGACCACGCGTTGTATTTAACGAAAATACACTCGCCATAGAAAATAAATTTGGTGATAAAATAAAATACTATCCTGACGCGCCTCCCGCAGTTCCAATAAACGAATGGTTTACAGTTAAAGTACATTTTATGTTTAGTGAAACAAATTCCGGAATAATTCAGCTATGGCAAGATAATATACTTATTATGGATATATCGGGAATAAACTTACCGTTATTTAATTCAATCCAGAATAGTTTAGAAGTTGGTCTTTCTGCATCAAGTATTGGATGTGTTTTATTGGTTGACGACATTCGACTTTCGCCAGAACCTTTTTAATTATTCGGGAGCAGCTTCTTTGTATCGACTTTACAGGCTGTTACACAATAACTAAGCCTCAAATTTTATCAATAAAAAACGCGCTCGGAATTTGCGAGCGCGTTTATATTTTATCCCAAATTAAGCAATAGAACTTATCAAATCAACCAAGCTATTGATTTAGTGGGGCTTAACCCAAATAGCAAACAATTTGAAAAGAGCATTTTATTGGAAGGAAATATCTGATTTTATTACATATTATAATATGTTACGATTGCTATTGATTATTCTGGGTTTATTGTATAATATATTTATTCTTTATCCATCATGCCAGAAATTACAGCACCCTGGCTATGTACTTCACGTTTAATGCCTAGCGTTTTAAACACCCAAGTTTTAAATTTATCGTTGTATAAATACATTACTGGAACTACTAATAAAGTAATGAAAGTAGCATAACTCAATCCGAAAACAATAGTCCATGCTAATGGCCCCCAGAAAACTACGTTCTCACCACCTAACCAAATGTCAGGACGGAACTCAGTAAATAAACCGATAAAGTCGATATTAAACCCTATTGCTAAAGGAATCATACCAAGAATTGTTGCTGTTGCAGTTAAAACAACTGGCGTCATCCTAATACGAGCGGCTTCAACAACAGCTTCGCGAATTGGCATTCCCCCTTCAATTAATAAGTCGGTAAATTCAACCAACAAAATACCGTTTCTTACCACAATTCCTAACAATGCTACAACCCCAACACCGGTCATAACTGCTGAGAAGTTCATTCCGAAAATTCCGTATCCTAGCAATACACCGATAATACTAAAAATTACTTCAGTAAAAATAATGAGTGGTTTAGAAATTGAATTGAATTGAGCTACCAGAATAATAATAATTAAAAACAATGAAATAATCCAAGCAACACCCATAAAGCTGATTGTTTCCTCCATGTCCTGACTTGCGCCAGTATATCCTATTACCACATCTTCAGGTGTATCATAATCTTGTAACGCAGCTTTAATTTCATTCATGATTGCTGGTTGCTGACTTTCGTAGCCTGATAATAAGTTAGACGCAAGTGTAACAACACGTTTTTGGTCAATTCTTTTAACACCGGAATAAGTGGTAGAGTATTCAATTTTCGCAAATGCACTTAAAGGAATTTGTCGAATTTGGCCACTCATCATGTCGCGGTAAGTAATCTTCAAATCTTTTAATTGATCAATATTTTTCCTTTGAGCTGCATCGTAGCGAATAATAATAGGAAAATCGTCGTTACCTTCTTTAAATTTAGAAACTTCCCAGCCATAAACGGCATTTCTAATTTCACCTCCAACGGTTAATGTAGAAACACCTTCTCTGTTCATGCGCTCTCTATCTAAATCAATTGTTATTTCTGGTTTATTCGCTTGCAAATCTGTTTTCAATTCTTCAATCCCTGCAATATTTAAACCGTCGAGGTATCGTTTGATGTCATTACTTGTTTTAATAAGTTGATCAAAATTATCTCCAGTAATTTCAATATTAATTTGCTTACCAGCAGGTGGACCATTTTGTTCGGCGCCTACCGTAATTTCTGCTCCGGGAATACCTTTAACGGCATTGCGGAATTTATCCATATAAGGTTCTGATTTTTGTTGACGACGTTCAGCCGGATCAATAAATGCAACACTTACTTTACCTTTATTCGTATACGTACTCTGATCAAATGGGTCTTCGTTGGCGCCAATAGTTACGTTACTGATTACCGATTTTACCAATGGATTATTATCACCTAATACGCCATAAATTCTGTCCTCTACTAAATTTGTGACAGAGTCTGTAGTTTGCTGGTCGGTTCCATCAGGCATTACAATATAGGTGTAAATAAAATTAGGGTCACCTGTTGGAAACTGTTCTACACCGGGTTTCGTAATTACTAACATTACAATCGCTATAATAAATGTGCCTAAAATAGAAGAAAACAAAATAATAGGGTGCTTTAATGTCCAACGCAAAACGCCTGCATATTTGTTTTGAATTGTAGGCCAACCTGTTTTTTGGAAGCGCTTAACTGCTTTTACCAACACCAAATTATACAACCAGAAAACACCTACAAATGTTAATAGCACATTTCCTAACAAGGCATTACCAGCAAACGATATTAACATGCCGATTGCACTTGCAATTACAGACCAAATAATTTGTTTTTTCCTGTTTGGTTTATCGTTATCATGGTGTGGCTTCATAAATGTTGCTGCAAAAACGGGGTTGATTAAATAAGCAACTAGTAACGACGCCGTCAAAGTAATAATCAAAGTAATTGGTAAGCCTTTCATAAACGAACCAATCATTCCCGGCCAAAATAACAGTGGGAAAAATGGAGCAAGGGTGGTCATGGTTCCTGCGAACACTGGCAGAAACACTTCGCCTGCTGCATTTTTAGCAGCCGTTTTAATTGGTACTTTACCATTAGCGAATATCCTATGTGTATTTTCAATAACTACAATAGCATCATCTACCACAATTCCCAATCCGAGCAGGAAGGCAAACAATACAATAAGGTTCATGCTAATGCCTAATAAACTCAAAACAATGAAGGCAATAAACATTGAAAGCGGCACCGACAAACCCACAAACATGGCATTGGTTGCGCCCATAAAAAACATTAATACAATTGTTACCAAAATAAAACCAATAATGATAGTATTAATTAAATCGGCAACTTGCGTTCTGGTAAGTGTTGATGTATCACCTGTAACAGTTATTTCGACATCGCTTGGAATCTCCTTTTTTTCTAATTCAACTAATAGTGCATTAATATTATCAGATGCCTCAATCAGGTTTTCGCCACTTTTCTTTATAACGTTTAGGGTAATTACTTTCTTACCATCTAAACGGGCAAAACTTTCTTGTTCTTTAAAACCATCTTGAACTTGAGCTATATCTTTTAAATAAATTGGAAAGCTATTCGCATTAATAATGGTGAGATTTTTAATTTGTTCTACGTTATCAAATTCGCCGCTAACAGTAATAGAGCGACGCATGTCTTCTACTTTAATAGTTCCACCAGATACAATGCGATTTTCATTGCTAATTGCCGCATAAATATCATACATCGTTATCATTGCTGCCTGCATTTTATACATATCAACATTGATTTGTATTTCACGCTCAGGCGCACCAATAATATCTACTTTCGAAACTTCAGGTAACTCTTCAATCTGATCTTGAATTTTTTCAGCATACTTTTTAATTGTAGCTAAATCATAATCACCGCTCACGTTTACTTGTAATATTGGGAAATCAGAAAATTCCACCTTCTGCACATTTGGTCCGAAGGTAGGATCCAAATCGCCCGGTAAATTTGGCTTTGCCTTATCAACAGCATCCTTAACTTTTTGATTTGCTTCATCAATATCAGTTCCCGAAACAAATTCAACCTGTATACTTGAAAAGTCTTGAACAGAATTACTGATAATTTTATTAATTCCGCTAACGGCACCAATTTCTTTCTCCAATTGCTTGGTGATGAGATTCTCCATGTCGGCAGGAGATGAACCTGGATAAATTGTTGCCACATAAACAGTAGGCATGGTAATATCCGGATATAATTCTTTCGGCAATGCATTATAAGTTGAAATTCCTATAATTGTAAGCATAATAGTAATAATAAACACCGTGGTTTTATTATCAATTGCCCAGCTCGAAGGTTTAAATTCCTTGAATACGTTTTTCATTTTTGAATATTTTTTGCTGCTAATACTATTATTAGCCTTCTAGTTTAATCAATACTGGATTTCTGCGCCAGCAATCAAATTCTGATAACCACTTGTAATTAATTTATCGCCGGCTGTAAGGCCTGAAGTAATTTCTGCCCTACCATCATATATTTTACCGATAGTAACAACGCGTCGTTGGGCTATTTTTTTTCCACCTTCTTCTGCTGCAACATAAACAAAGCTTGCTTCAGTTGATTTTTGAATCAGGTTTAAATCAACAACTATTGCCTTTTCAACTTCATAGTCAGCAATTTTAATAACCGCAACCATATTCGGTTTCAAATCTTTTTCAGATGGCAATTTAGCTTCAACTGTAAATGTGCGGCTCTGTGGATTAATTACGTTTGATGCAAACGTTAATTTAGCATCAATTTCTTTATTCATATCTGTAAGTATAATTTTCGCATTATCACCTTCAGAAACTACTGCTGAGTGCGATTCTGATACTTCGCCTTTTGCTTTTAATGTTCTCATATTAACCACACGAATACCTTGAAAACCGGGAGAGCCTATTTGACCAACCTTTAAATCGACTGCATCAACAATTCCTGAAATTGGAGATAGTAATTTTGTAGCTGATAATTGCTCTCTAGCAGCGGCAATACTTTTTTCTAATGTTTCAACATTATTCTTTGCAGATAAATATTGAATTTCACTTCCAATTTTTTGATCCCACAATGCCTTTTGCTTATTAAAAACATCTTTTGCAAAATTTAATTGCGATTCATATGTTTCAATATTTTTAACCATGGCATCGTTATCTGTTTCAGCTAATACTTGTCCTTTTGATACACTTTGGCCAACAACAACATAAACAGCATCTATTACGCCTGGAATTTGAGGTGTTACCATAACGTTTTCCTCAGCGTCAATTCTGCCTTGTAATTCAATATAATGTGCAAATTGCTGTGGTTGTATTTCTGTTACAACTACCAATTCGCCACCTTCAACTTTTGCTGTAGTATCGTTTAAGGCAATTTCTTTTTCAAGCGCTGTAATTTTATCTTCAATTTCAGCTTTTTCTTTTTTTAATGATTCCAATTCCACTTGCTTATCGCCTGATTCTTTTGCGGCACATGATGCAAGGAAAAGGACTACGGTTAAATATAAAAAGGTCTTTCTCATAATATATAATTTTTAATAATATCCTAATGATTTGTTTAAAGCGGTTTTTGCATTCAGCAAACTAAACATGGCACTGATATAGCTACCTTGTGCTTGGTATAAGGTGCTTTCAGCATTATTTAATTCTAGACTTGAACCAACACCTTCACGATATTTAATTAGCGCTGTGTTGTATATTTTTTGCGCAAGCTCAATTGTTTGTTGCTGAACATTCAAATCGTTCTCGGCATTCATGTAGTCTGTTTTTGCTTTTTCTACTTCGAGTAAAATGCCTTGTGTGGCATTGCTTAGTGTAAGTCTCGCTTTTTCAAGTGCTATTTGCGCCGATTGAACGCCTGTTTTACGTTCCATTCCCGAAAAAATAGGAACTGCTAATGTTAAACCAAACAACCCTGTTTCAAACCACTGACCATCGCTATTTAAAAAATTGAAGCTGTTGCGTTGCGCATTTTGAGAGTATGAACCGTAAGCTGCTAATGTTGGTAAAAACATCGCTTTATTTAACTTCACATTAAGCTCATTTAAAGCAACTGTGCTTTGTAATATGCCAAATTCAGGTCTTGTTAAGTAATTGGTTCCAGTCAAATTAACGGCAGTTATTGCTCCAATGGTGTCGGTTAATTCAATTGCAGTTGCCATATCAAGTCCCATTGTAAATTTCAGGTAATTAGTTGCTAATGCTGTTTGACGAACTGCATTTTGTAGTTGACCGTTCAGCGTTATTTTGCTCATTGTTAACCTGTCTACATCAACTGCTTCAACAAATCCTTGCTTCTGCATTTCTGATACTTCAAAAAGTACAGCACTTAAATTGTTGATGTTTTTCTGCAACAATATTTCAAATTCTTTCGCAATTAAAACCGAATAATATGCCGTCTCTACATTCTTCTTTACCTCAGTTTCTGCCAACCTCGATTGTTTTTGAACCAATATGGCATATTCTTTTGCTGCACTTACACCAACTATAAATGCACCATTAAACAGGAGTTGTGATGCTGAAATTGAAGCCGTCATGTTTTGCTCTGTTCCAAATTGAACAGGAATAAAATCGCCTGCTTCGCCACCAAAAAATTCTGCGGGTAAAAGTGATGTAGGTAGTTTAAAGAAATTCTGATAATCTAATTTCGCATCTAGTTGCGGTAATCCAGCTGCAATGCGATTGTTAACCGTAATTTGTGCATTTTGTGCATCAAGTTCGGATGTTAAAATTTGTGCGTTGTTTTTAATACCATATTCCAACGCTTGCTGAAGCGAATATTGCTGCGTTTGAGCAAATGCAGCAAATGGAATAATCCAGGCTATTAAAAACATTTTGAGTTTATATGCCATTGTTTTCTGATTTTATTTTTTCTAAGTATTTTATTCCTTTTGACGATGCTAGTCCACGAATATGGTAATTCATAAACTCATTGAAAGTTTTTTCAGGCGGAAATGTATCGTAAGGGAAAATTTCAGGGTCTAAAAACATTTCCATTCTTGCAATATATATGCGCGATAATATTTCTGTATTCAAATCATCTCGATACAGCCCTTCTTTAATGCCCCGTTCTAAATTATGTTTAATGTGATTATACACCTCGTTGTTGCGATGGTCGATAAACACTTGCCAGCTCTTCGGATGATATTTACGCAAGTCAAAAAGCAAACTTGGGTTAATGTTCTTACTCATCGTATTCATCCAATTTGAAATGCCTATCATTTCGTCTATAGCTGTTTTGGCATGGTGAATTACATTTTCAACCATCTTGTTTTGACAAGTAAAATGGTTCAATGTAACCTTGTGTATGAGCGCTTCCTTGTTCTCGAAATACTGGTAAAGCGTTTTTTTACTCATACCCAATTCACGAGAAACATCATCCATTGTTACGCTTTTGATGCCATAACGCATGAATAATTTTTCACATCGATCAATAATTTTTACTTCTTCACTCATAATATACTGCAAAGGTATAATCACGAAACTCAGGAAACCAAATTTTGTTCAAAAGTTTCCATAGTTTTTATTAGTATTTAACATTCACCCCTATTTTGGTGGGTTTTCAGCGGCAAAGTTGATGTGTAGACATATAATTACTGCTTCTTTTTAGACGAACGGGGGTTTTTCAAGGATGAATAAGCCTTATTTATAAGCAACAAAAAGTAGCCAATAGCAGAAAAAACGCGCAAGAAACCAAAACGAGAACCTCAAACGGTTACAAAAGTGGTCTAACTTGAGCCAAATTGAGCGTAGAACCTATACTGTTAATCCCCTCCAATAAGTTTACCCCTGGTTGTTTACCTTTTTCAAAAGAACCATACTTATCACTTATACCAAGTGCCTTTGCGCCATAAAGTGTTGACCAGCGAATAAGGTCGCTTGTTTTTATTTCAGGAAACCTTTGTTGTATCGTTTTCATTTCGGCTAAAATGGAAAGTCCATGATTTGACGCAAGGCTATCGGTTCCTAAACAAATATATTGTGCGTTTTGCATTAACATAGGCACATCTGGCAACCTGTCTTCAATAAATAAATTTGCCTTCGGACAAAAACACCAAAATAAATTTGGATGCAAATCTTCGGCCCATTCTACATCCCACGAAGTGGCTATTGTATTATGAATTAATAATGTATTTACTTCTTTATTGAAATATGGTAACAAACTTTCCAATGCAGTTTTTCCAGTTGGATGAAAATGTTTGATGTCAACATTTATGTCGCGATATAATTTGCGATACAAACCCGTTGCCTGAATATAAAATTCATTTTCATCGTTGCTTTCCAACATGTGTATTGAAGTAGGCTTTCCATTATCACAGCAATTATTACTAATTCTTTTTATTAAATCGGGACTAACACTGTACGTTGCATGTGGCGCCAACGAAGCGTGAATACCAAAGCTTCTTGCGGCTGATAGCAATGCTTCACCATCTTTAATTGCAAGATGTGCTCTTTCAGGATTAAAAGCAATTAATTCAACAAATGTGTGATAGAATATTTTACGATTCGCTTTTATTTCAAATGAATCTGATTTATTAGAGATGTCGCCGACTGCAACAATGCCGTTATTAATCATTTCAATTTCAGCAGCTCGCATGGCTTCCTGAATTTCTTCTGGCGAAGTTTCTCGCTTTTGTGTAACTAACGTTAAAAATTCGGGTAAGCCAGTTTTTTCTGGAAACTTATTTCTTAAATGCGATAGTTCAAGATGGCAATGTGCGTTAACGAAACCCGGAACTAAAGCGCCAGAAAAATGCTGAATGGTAGATGGTTCGAATTCTGTTTTAGGAAAAATACCAATTATTGTCCCATCATCTTCAACTAATAACACACTGTCGGAAATTGGTAAAGTATTTACAGGAAAAATAATATCTGCAGAAAGTTTGCGCATGGTGCAAAATTACGGTTTCGGAAAGTATTAATGTTTAAGCATACCAATTTATAAAATCAACTAATCATGCTAAAAAATTAATTTATTTTAAAGCTCAAACCGAAACGAACGCCTGCGCTAAATGTATCGAGTGAAATATCAAAGTTGGTAAGGTTGAACGGTTCGCCATTTATTGTATATTCATTTAAGGTAAATCCATTTCTAGTGTATTCCAATTGCATAAATGCACCAATAAACGAAGCAAAATACCAATTAAAACCGAGGTTAGCACCAAAGTGTGAACCGGAATAATTATATACTTCTTCTAATCCACCTAAACCTGGATTTACGCGACTTATTTGCAAAAACGAATATCCAAATTCGGGTCCGATATACAAATTAAATTTTTCTGTATTTACAGGATACAAACGTATATCAAGCGATATAGCACCAACGTTATTTCCGTTGGCGTTTAAGTCGGCAGTGTCTTCTAAGTAAGAACCATAAACAAAACTCAATCCACCCGACAACCAAGTTAGCGGACTATACTGTGCCGACAATGCAAACATTTTTGTGACTGCAGCACTTGTATCTTTCTCTAATTGAATTCCAGCAAATGAACTTGTATATAATGTGCCATGCACACCAAAATCGGCACCTGTTTGGAACGACAATGTTCCTTCCTGATGCGATTGCGCAAAAGCACCAGAAGCAGATGTTACTATTAAAATGATAAATAAAATTTTATGCTTCATACTATTTAATTTTGAAGGTAATAACAAATGCTGCAATAAATTGCAATAATCCGATTAATAATTAATTACTTGTTCCACAATATTTTCTGGAATCGCTCTTTCTTCATATTGCTGATTGCGTAATTGTGGTTCAAATCCTGCTTCGCGAATAGACGCTTGAATTGTTTTATAAGTAAAGCGATGTGGCGCGCCTGCAGCACTAACAACATTTTCTTCAATCATAATACTTCCAAAATCATTAGCCCCTGCATGCAGGCAAATTTGCGCCACATTTTTCCCAACTGTTAACCAGCTTGCTTGAATATTTTCGATGTTGGGTAAAAACATTCTGCAAATAGCAATTGTGCGAATATATTCATCGGGTGTAGTATCATTTTTTGCACGACGAATTTTTTTCAAAGTAGTATCTACATCTTGGAACGTCCATGGAATAAATGCTAAAAAGCCTTTTGCAAAAATAGGTTTTTCACTTTGTACTTGACGTATTTTTTCGAGATGCAAAAATCTTTCTTCAATTGTTTCAATATGTCCAAACATCATTGTTGCACTCGTTGTAATATTAAATTGATGTGCAACGCGCATTACATTTAACCATTCATCGCTCGTGCATTTTCCAGTGGAAATAATTTTACGTACACGATCCACTAAAATTTCAGCTCCCGCTCCAGGCAAAGAATCTAATCCTGCCTTTTGCAATTCTGTTAATACATATTCGTAGGTATATCCTCCCAATGTAGCAATGTGATGAATTTCGGGCGGGCCTAATGAATGTAATTTTATTTGAGGAAACATTTCCTTTATTTCGCGAAAAGTTTTTGTGTAAAACGCTAATCCTAAATCAGGATGATGGCCACCTTGTAATAATAATTGCTCGCCACCAAATCTAATGGTTTCTTCAATTTTTGCACGATAAGTTTCTTTATTTGTGATGTAGCCTTCTGCATGACCTGGAACACGATAAAAATTGCAAAACTTACAATTGGCAACACAAATATTTGTCGTATTTAAATTGCGGTCGATAATCCAGGTTACTTTATTCCCCGGTTTTTTCCGCTTGCGGATGGTATTGGCAACTTCCATTAATTCGGAGGTTGGCGCGTGCTCAAATAGATACATTCCTTCTTCAACAGTAAGGAATTCCAGATTTAAGGCTTTTTGATAAAGATTACCTAGCTCCATAATTACAAAGGTAAAACAAAGAAATATGGATTGAGTTCGCGAAAAGGTTCAGGTCGGGTTCATCCGACTAGGTCGGATGCGTCCATGTCGGGTCTATGACACGACATAATAAAACATCGGGTCAGTTCAAGTCGGGTCATAGACCCGACTTTGACTGACCCGACATGCTGCGTGGGCCCACTTGGAATCGAACCAAGCACCTACTGATTATGAGTCAGTTGCTCTAACCTAATGAGCTATAGGCCCTAGTGTTTTTGGGAGTGCAAATATAATATCTTTTCCCTTTTTATACATAATTAAGGTGCAATAATGGGCTGCGATACAATCATTTGAACGCTATAACGCAGTTTTATGTTACTTTGCAACAATATGATAGCTTTTCAAACCTTTAAACTGGATAACGGACTTACCGTTATTATAAACGAAGATCATACCACCCAACTTTGTGCGGTGAATGTATTATATAAAGTAGGTGCTCGCGACGAATCCATCGAAAAAACCGGGTTTGCCCACTTATTTGAACACTTAATGTTTGGTGGCTCGGCAAACATTTCCGATTTTGACACCGAGTTGCAGTTGGCTGGCGGCACTAATAACGCTTATACCAGCAACGACCTCACCAATTATTATGATATTTTGCCCGTTTCAAATATTGAAACCGCACTTTGGCTCGAAAGCGATAGAATGCTAAAACTAGACTTTTCTGAAAAATCGCTGAGCGTGCAACGCAATGTGGTATGCGAGGAGTTTAAAGAACATTATATCAATAGACCTTATGGCGATGTTTGGCATAAACTGCGCAAATTGGTTTACGATAAACATCCTTACCAATGGCCTACAATCGGTTTAGAATTAAAGCATGTTCAGGATGCTACACTAACTGATGTCGAAAATTTTTTCTATAAATACTATCGCCCCAACAATGCAATTCTTTCTATTTCGGGTGGCATTTCAACACAACGAGCACTCGAATTGGCAAGGAAATGGTTTGGTGATATTCCGGCGGGAAACAATTTCGACCGCAACCTTCCAATTGAACCAGCACAAACTAATTCTAAATTTTTAGCCGTAAAAAAAGATGTTCCTGTTAACGTAATTTATAAAGCATGGAAAATGCCCGGTCGCGTTGAATCTAAATATTACGCTACTAATTTACTTAGCGATGTATTAGGACTTGGCGAATCGTCGCGCTTACAACATGCCCTAAAAAAAGAAACTAAATTATTTACAGATGTTGGAGCATATATAACTGGAAGTATTGATACTGGTATGTTTATTATTACTGGTAAATTAGCAGAAGATATAACCTACGAACAAGCCGAAAAAGGTTTACAACAAGAAATTGATAAAATTCAACAAGCTATAATCAGCGACACCGAATTATTACGCGTTAAAAATACCGTTGAAATGGACATTGCCGGAAATAATGTTGGGGTGATGAATAAAGCTGAAATTTTAGCTGCAGCAGAAATGCTGTCGGATGCTAATTTGGTAAACACCGAAATAGAGCGCTTTTTAGAAGTGCCTTCGGCGGATATACATACCATTGCACAACAAATGCTTACTGCCGATAAATGCAGTACTTTATATTACGGAAAGGATATTTAAATTATGATAACAAACAGAATTACTGCGCCCGATTTACAATTAATTGACAGGCTAGATATCAATAATTTTAAACAACTAAAATTATCAAACGGTGTTGATGTTTATTACGTAAGCAGCTCCGAAGATGATTTAATAAAAATTGAATTGCGATTCCACGCTGGCCGATGGTATGAGCCGCAACCTGTTATCAGCAGGGCTGTTTGTAATTTAATGCGCAAAGGCACATCTACCAAAACCGCAAAACAAATAGCAGATATTACCGAATTATATGGCGCGCACCTTGATATAGAATCAGGTGTTGATTATACTTCGATGGTAATTTTTTGTTTGGTGAAACATCTCGATAAAATAATTCCCATAGCCGAAGAAATTTTAGTAGATGCATCATTTCCTGAAGACGAAATAGAATTGTTCGTTAAAAAACAAAAACAAAAACTAAGAATCAATGCGCAAAATACTGATTTTCATGCGAACCGAAAATTTAATGCCGTTTTGTTTGGCCAACAACATCCTTATGGTTATTCAGTTGAAGAATCTACATTCGATGCATTAACCCGTAATAGTCTAATTGATTTTCATCGCAAACATTATAGCCCTGGCGCAGCAACTATTTTTGTGGCTGGAAAAGTTGCTGATGATATTATGCAATTAGTAGAAACGCATTTCGGTAAATATCCTAAGCAAGGAAAAATAATTGCAGCTACAGATAAATCTATACATACATCTGCTGCATACAAACATTTTATTAATAAAGAAGATTCTGTGCAATCGTCGGTTCGCATTGGCACATTAACCATTTCAAAAACGCATCCTGATTTTCCGGAATTTAATATTTTAAATACTGCTTTCGGTGCTTATTTTGGTTCGCGATTAATGACTAATATTCGCGAAGACAAAGGTTATACCTATGGCATTCATTCATCTGTAATCCATTTTGTGCATGGCAGTTATTTTTCGATAGAAACAGAAGTTGGCAACGAAGTTTGCGCCGCTGCAATAGCTGAAGTTTATAAAGAAATGGATTTAATTAAAACTGTTCCTATCGACGATGAAGAATTAACTATTATTAAAAATTATATGATGGGCGGCCTATTGCGTGCAACCGATGGGCCATATAATCGCATTAATGTAATTAAAAACATGGTGATGAGCGGATTAACTACTGCTTATTTTGATAGCTTGGCTAACGCTATTAAAACAGTTTCATCAGCGCGATTACTGGAGCTGGCAAATAAATACTTTGACTATGAAACTATGCAAGAAATAGTTTGCGGTAAGCGCGATTAATATTTGCATACTACCAACAATGTTAGCACTTGCCTCAATTTGTTAAGTGCTTCGGCTTTATACCAAATTTTAAGAAAAAACCGGTTTTTAGCATCAAATAGCTACCTTTTAAGTTCCCCCAGCTTGCTAATGTTGCCTTCGTATTAACAATTCTACACTGTTCGATTTCGCTACCTTTTTCTTGACAAAAAGGTAGCACCAAAACTCAAGGGCTGCACAACCTTGTTTAAATGTGATTATCCCGATAGCAATCGCGGACGCAACGTTGACCGAAAAAGGCGCCACAAATAATCTTTCATGCCTGCAATTAATCGCATTCATGTTAAAATCAAATGCTAATTACCCATCGTGGTGCCGCTGATTATCGCTCTAATTATAGCAAAAATCAAGTTCTTAATGCTTGTTGCCTGGCCAAAGTCACACTAAAACAACCTGCTGATGCCCGCGCCTTGCAGCGCATTACTCGAAGTGAATTTAATTTTGTAGAAATTCAGCCCTATTAAAATACTATTCCATGTTTCCAATTATATTCACTTCCAGTATTTATTTGATGCAGTTTTACAAAAAAGCGACTTTTTATTAATTACAACATGAATACCAATCAATGATTTTCATCTAATTAAAAATGAGTAAGATGGAATTAAGCAATAGCCGTTAGTCAATCAAACTATTGTTTATTCTGGGTTTAGCCCGAATAGCAAACACTATGTATAGCGTGTGTTATTGAAAGTGAATGTCTGATTTTATTAAATAATATTAGCTGTTACGACTTTTATTGCTTATTGTGGGTGTACTAAAATCGCATAACAGCAAAAGAATCTGGCACAATAAAATTTCTTTCCGAAATTTGCGTTACTTTTACTGAACACTGCGACTTTGAAACAAATTTTAAAATATTGCCTCCTCCTTGTTTTCAGTGGTTTGCTGTACTCCGCTCAAGCACAATCTACTATTCCTGCCACGTTACTTTGCGCACAAACACAAATTAATGGCGATGTAATCCTCACTTGGGCAGCATCAACCGAACCCTGTGGTCCTTTTGTTGAATATCAAGTTTATGCATCAACCAATATTGCCGGACCGTATGTTTTATTAACAAGTATAGCGGCAATTGGCACAACAGCATTTACACATGTTGGTGCAGACGGAACCGCAGTAACATGGTATTATTATATTGTTGCCGTTTATAACTGTGCTGGATTTACCATGACGAGTAGTGACACGCTAGACAATCTTGACCCACTTGCCCCAGAAATTGATTTAGTTACCGTTACAGGTGGGTTGTCGCAAATAAATTGGATTCCATCACCATCTCCAGAAACTAATTCATATATAATTTATCGCGATAATGGCGGATTTAGTCCAATTGCAACGGTGTATGGTCGCTTCACCACAACATTTACCGACCCAACGGGTTTGCCCACAACTCAAATAGAAACTTACACAATTGCTGCGAGAGATTCATGCGACAATATTGGACCATTTAATAATAATTCGCACCATACTATATTTTTAAATGGGTCACAAATTAATTGCAGTAACGAAATTTTATTAAGCTGGAATTTATACGACACATGGGCTGCCGGTGTATTTGAATATCAAATTTGGGCCGATAGAAATTTTATGGGAGCCGCATTTGTAGACAATGTATCAAATACCACAACAAATTATTCGCTAGTTGGATTAAATGATGGCGATAATGTTTGCATAACAGTTAGAGCACTTCGTGCAGATGGTACTGTAACTTCAATATCAAATGAAATATGTGTTGTTGTAAATGTAGTAGTGCCTGCAAATTATACCGTAATGCGCAATGTAACAGTAAATAGCGCAACGCAAATTGGTGTTGAATGGTATCCAGATGTGGCGGCCGATTTAGAAGAGGTAAGCGTTCAACGTAGTACCGATAATGTTACGTTTGTAAACTTATTTACCTCACCAATTGGTGCACCAACTCCTGCTATTGATAATTATTTAGACAATAGTATTGCAACCAATGCTATTAGTTTTTATTATCGAGCCATTACAATTGACAGTTGCAATAATCAAGATACGTCGGGATATGCGAGAACAATTGTATTATCTGGGAACGACAATGCCAATTTCACGAATACATTGTTCTGGAATCAATTTGAAATTACAGATGGTAACGCAATAGAATATCGTATTTATAGAGATGATGGCGCTGGCTTAAATCTTATTACCACCGTTGGAGCAGCCACGCTCACATTAATTGATGATGTTGCTGCATTTATAAATGTTTTAGATAATTTTTGTTATCAAATTGAATGCATTTACCAATTATCTAGTCCCGATAATGGGGTAAACGAGCAACTCTCTTCATTTTCGAATGTGCTTTGTTTGGAACAGGGCCCGCGTATTTATGTGCCTAACGCAATTGTTCCCGACGGATTAAATAATATTTTTAAACCTGTAATTATTTTTGGCAGCGAAGAGGGTTATAGCATGAAAATATTTAATAGATACGGCGAAATAATTTTCGAAACTGAAGATATAAACGAAGGCTGGACAGGCACATTTAATAATGAAATTGTTGCTCTTGGTAGTTATGGTTATGTAATTACATTTACAGCCACCAATGGAAAATTAATTACGAAGAAAGGAAATGTAACGGTGGTGAGGTGATGGAAAAATAACAACTAACCTATAATTAAGATAACACCATTTATTTTTTTCCTGCTATTGCGAACTAACAAAAACATTTAAATTACCCAAAATAAATTACCTTTCCCAAAAATTAAACAAATGAGCTTCGCAGGCGAATATTACCTAACTGGTATACACGAAATGGGCTGTGGAATAAAATTAAACGAAGATTATACGTTTGAATTCTTTTTTTCGTATGGTGCACTCGACAGGCACGGTTACGGCAATTGGACGGCAAACGAAAACAACGAAGTGGTATTAAATTCAAATTACGCACATCAAATTCCATTTACCTTAATTGCAGAGGAAAAGCGTTCGATTAAAGGGATACAAGTTGGCTTTCCTAATTACAACAAAGCACTGCTCAATGAAACTACTATTAAAGTGTTTACTAATAACGTTGAAGAAGAACAAGTTGCCGGCGCAAACGGGCTTTTTAATTTTAATAGCGAAACTGTAGATAAAATGATTGTAACCTGCTTGTTTTATTATGATAACCCCGCAACATTAATTCCAACAAATAACAACAATAATTATTTTGAATTAGCTGCAAACCAAAACCTAGCCTTAGTGCATTTTAATAACAGTATATTTAAAGCTAATGGCGAAACCTTAAATGGCGTGTTGCATATTTTTGATGATACCAAAGAAATGCAGTTTGTAAAATAATTATTTGTAATTAAGCCTTGCAAAAACTTGCTCATAAATTGTTAAATCTTACAAAAATTTCAACTAAATTAATTTAAAACATAGCTTATTGCGATTGAATAATTGTGTATGGCTTTTAAAGGCTGCTCGGCATTGCGTTAGGGATTGTAGCGGAAATCCTTTTTGAGGAACGAAAAAAGATTGCAGCGTAAAGCCCGACCTGAGGAACGAAGGGAACGCCCACAAGTTTTAGCAATTTTAAATTTTAAAAACATGCTTTTTGCAAATTCCGTTTCTCGTCCTATCTTTGCACATGGAAAATCTCTCAACCAAATTTTTGGGCGAAAGTCTAACCTTCGACGATCTCCTTGTAGTTCCCGCTTATTCTGAAGTTTTGCCGCGCGATGTAGACATTTCTACCCAGCTTACTCGCAATCTACGTATCAATGTGCCAATAATATCTGCCGCTATGGACACGGTAACGGAATATAAAATGGCTGTCGCGATGGCAAGAGAGGGTGGAATTGGTATTATTCATAAAAACATGAGTATTGAGAAGCAGGCTGATCAAGTGCGACGCGTAAAGCGAAGTGATAGCGGATTAATTATTGACCCTGTTACCTTACCACAAAATGCAATAATTCGCGATGCTTTAGCCATGATGAAAGAATTTAAAATTGGGGGAATTCCGATTGTAGACGAAAAGCAGAAACTAGTTGGAATTTTAACGAATCGCGATTTGCGTTTCGAAACAAATATGAATCGCCCAATTGCCGAGGTTATGACTACCAAAAACATGATTACGGCACCTGAAGGAACAACGCTGCAACAAGCTGAAAACATTTTAAAAAACCATCGTATCGAAAAACTTCCAGTTGTTGATGGAAGTGGAATTTTAAAAGGGTTAATTACCTATAAAGATATTTTGAAACTTACTAGTCACCCTCGGGCTTGTAAAGATAAATACGGCAGATTGCTTGTTGGGGCTGCAGTTGGCGTTACACATGATACTATTCAGCGCATTGAAGCATTAATGGCAGTTGGAACCGATTTAGTTATTATTGATACCGCGCACGGTCATTCAAAAGGTGTTGTTGATATGGTAAAAATCGTAAAAAATAAATTCCCTGATTTAGAAGTTGTTGCTGGCAACGTTGCTACTGGTGCAGGCGCAAAAGCCTTAGCCGATGCTGGTGTTGATGCGGTTAAAGTGGGTGTTGGTCCTGGTAGTATTTGCACCACAAGGGTTGTAGCCGGTGTTGGTGTTGCGCAAATAAGTGCCATAAACGATGCTGCCAATGCATTAAAAGGCACTGGGGTTCCGGTTATTGGCGATGGTGGAATTCGTTACACTGGCGATATTGTAAAAGCAATTGTTGCGGGTGCAGATACAATTATGGCTGGAAGCCTACTTGCAGGAACAGAGGAGAGTCCAGGTGAAACTATTATTTACGAAGGCCGTAAGTTTAAATCGTACCGCGGAATGGGTAGTGTTGAGGCTATGGAAATGGGTTCAAAAGACAGGTATTTTCAAGATGTGGAAGATGATATTAAAAAGTTGGTTCCTGAGGGTATTGTTGGACGTGTTCCGTTTAAAGGTACTTTAGAAGAAGTAATGGTACAATATATTGGTGGTTTAAGAGCTGGAATGGGGTATGCTGGCGCCAAAGATGTTGCCACATTGCACAATGCACAATTTGTAAAAATAACGGCAAGCGGTATTCGCGAATCACATCCACACGATGTGGTAATTACAAAGGAAGCGCCGAATTATAGCAGATAACTATTTTATCCCAAATTTAAAGAAAAAGTCGCATTTTAGAATTAACCCTCTAACTTTTGAAGTCAATATTACTCCGTATTAGCAATACTGCAAGGGTCGAATTTGTTACCTATTTCATGATAAAAAGGTAACACCAAAAATTTAGGGCTGCACCAGCTTGTTCAAATGTGACTATGACCCGCAACCTGGATTGAAAAAGGCGTCACGAACATCTGTACAGAATTACAATTAATCACTTTCATTTTAATATTAAATTCCTCCTCTACAACGAAGTGGCGCTGATTTTCGCTCTATTTAAACCAAAAGTCAAATTCTATTTGTTTGTTGCTGGATCCAAGTCACATTAAAACAACCTGCTGATGCCTGTTCCTTGCAGTGCATTAGTCGAAGTGATTATAGTTTTAAAGAAATAAAGATCTATTTTAATTTCATTCCATTTTGTCCATTATGTTTTATTTCAAGTATTTACTTTGAAGCAGCTTTACAAAAATGCGATATTTGGATTATTACAATCAATTGGTTTTCAACTAATTAAAAATGAGTTAGATGGAATTAAGCAATAGACATTAACAAATTAATCAAACTATTGCATTAGTTGGGTTTACCGTGAATAGCAAATAATTTAAAGTGAGCATGTAATTTGCACTCAACATCTGATTTTATTATATAATAAAGATGTAACGATTTATTTTGCTTATTCACGGTAAGTCCTGAATAGCAAAAATGTAATGCTTTTGTTAAATTGCTTGAAACCATTGATTTAACTACATAATTACAACTGTTATTGTTTCTATTGCTTATTCTGGGTTTATTTGAAATGCTATTTCACCATTATAGAAAATGGGGTTAAATAAATAGTTGATATATTTACTTACTTTTAATACATTAATTAGCTTACCTGAAAACGAACAAATCTTTTTTTTGGCTTATAACTATTGCAACAGCATTATTGCTTACGTTGCCTGTGTTAATACAAAATGGGATGTTTATGGACGCAGTGCAATATTGTGCTGTGGCTAGAAACCTCAGCGATGGATACGGCACGTTTTGGAATCCGCAATTTAATTTGTATAATATTCATAACCTCCCTGCTTTCAGCGAACAACCTCCTTTGGGATTTGGCATACTCGCACTTTTTTATAAAATATTTGGCGACAGTATTTACATTGAACGTTTATACATTGTAATATGCCTTTTTATAAATATGTTTTTGATACTCAAAATCTGGCAATTATTTGCCAAACAAAATCATATTCTTTTAAACTATAATTGGTTACCCATAATTATTTGGATAACGGTGCCAATTGTTTTCTGGACTTATAGAAATAACATGCTCGAAAATACCATGAGTATATTTATTTTATCTGCTGCCTATTACTTTATTTCCTGGATAAATAATGCAAAAAATATATTTGCCCTCGTGGTGGGTGGAATTTTTATTTATTTGGCATTGCTTACGAAAGGTCTTCCTGGTTTATTTCCTTTGGCTATTCCCGTTATTGGGTTTTTGGTGTATCGTAATACAACGCTAATTAAGGCCATTTTTTATGCAACTATACCATTAATTACAATTGTAGCCTGTCTCGGCATTACCGTTTTAATTATTCCTGAAAGTGCCGTTTCGCTTAAACGATACTTTATTGACCGGGCGTTATTGCGCATTCAAAATGGTGATACAACGGCTACTGAAACAAATATTCTAATTTCGTTACTCACGCAATTGGCCGCACCAATAATTATTTCAATATTGCTTGTTTGGCATGCAAAAAGAAAACACATTACAGGATACTTAATTAATAAAAAAGAAGTTGCATTTCTATTTTTAATTGGATTGTGTGGCTCATTACCAGTTTTAATTTCAGGTGTGCAAAAGCAATTTTATATTACGCCTGCTTATCCATTCTTTGCAATTGGTTTCGCACTTTTTTGGTTGCCAATTATACAGCCGGGTTTAAATAAATTAATTAACAACCAAAAGCTGAGGAATTTCAAATTAGCCCTTCCGACAATATTATTCATTGTGCTAATAACATTACTTATTGTTAACTTCGGAAAAAGCAGTCGTGGTAAAATAGATATTGCAGAAGCGCAAAAAATAGCAGCTATATTGCCCGAAAACTCAATAGTAAGTAGCACGCCAACAATTCATTCCAATTGGAATTTCCATTGTTACTTAATAAGAAATCATAAAATATATCCAGATGTAAAAAATAAGCTGGAGTACTTAATTATAGATACGCGTCGCGATAACATTCCCGATACTAACTATGTAGAAGTTGATGCTGGTTTGGTGCAATATGCGATGTATAAAAAAGTAAAGGGAGCATAATTATTGGGTAGCACAAATAACAAAAATTAATGATTTTAAATTTTTATTAAGTAATAGTTATTCCGCTTTAACAAAATTACTGCTACAAATAATACTTTCTTTATTAGTAAGCAAAATCATGTAAATTCCAGTTGGTAAATCATTAATGTCTAAGGTGTTTTCGGAGGCAGTGTAATTTTGGGTTAATACTACTTGTCCGCTTGAAG